>ULNY01001485.1_pt1 | contig 61065 bp, 51 predicted proteins | sample 1952071 | NCBI WGS metagenome assembly ULNY01 (sample SAMEA4835589, study PRJEB28245) | human gut metagenome | biome: gut microbiome; material: fecal sample | place: Denmark | collected 2008 | reverse complement strand
GCAACAGCAGAACAAGCAAAAGCATTGGGTTGGAAGATTGCTCAAACAGTAGATTTTTCAAAGGTAGATGAAGGTAAAATCGTTACATCTGCAAAAGGAGAACTGGTTGACGAAAAATTAAATGTAACAATCAACGGCAACCAAACAAAACTTGAAGAAGTAAAATTCCCTTATGGAGAAGAAACAGTTTTAGAATTTGATAGTAAAAATGTTGAATATGTGGAATTAAAATATTCAGATAATACAACTGAAAAATTCTATGAACTTGAAGCAAGTGAAAATTCTGCGACTAAAAATTCACAAATTCAAGTTTTGGCTGATGAATCTCACGGAACAGTTAAAGGTTATACTGTTGGAACTTTTAGCTCTAGCGAGTATAAAGGATTGACATTTTCAGAACAATTATTTATTGGTGATTATAGAGAGGAGTTTGACTTGAGCGGAGGGATTGCGGTCGCTGGCTATTTCGGAGATGGTGGAAATGTTGTAATTCCAAATGAACAAAAAGTTAGAAGGAGAAGTTTTAAGACTGAAATAACAGACTATTCTGGAATTGATTCATTTTTTGGTAATTTTTGTTCAATTGTAAATTCAATTATTTATCCAGTTAAAATAGAAGACAAACAATTCAATAGCTATGATGAAGTGATGGCATGGTTAAATGGTTACAATTCAGAGCAATTCATGCAAGAGTATCCAAAGACGGTTACTTTGACTTTTGATACTTTATGTGAAACTAAGAGTGTTTTATATAAAGAAAAACAAGTAACGGCGTATGGCGATAGTGTCTTTACTGAGAACAGCTCAATAACATCACTTGTAATTGGAAATAATATAAAATGCATCTTTGGTTATTCATTTATAAGGTGTTCAGCTTTAAAATCAATTACTTTGCCAGAAGGTAAATTAGTTTCTATTGGAGATTTTGCTTTTCAACAATGCACTAGTTTAGAAAACATTATAATACCCGATAGCGTAATAGAATTAGGTAGTTGTGTTTTTTCTAGATGCTCAGGTTTAAAAACTGTGGTTGTTGGAGCAGGAATAAATCTTATTGATAGTAGCGTATTTGAAGACTGCACAAGTCTTGTTACTAAATTAAGTGATTTGCCAGGAACTTGGGTAAAAGAAGATGGATCTACAATTGAGAATTATGATTCAATTCTTTTAAAAGATATTAATTTTAACATCAAAAAACAAGCCTAACGCAAAAACAAAATAAAAAACTCGTTGTGATAACGAGTTTTTTTATAATTCAATGTTCGATTCTTTAAACAAAGGGGAATCAAAAAATTCTGTCAATGATACGCCGATTGCTGTTGCGATTCTGTAAACTGATGTAATTTTAATGTCTGTTGTTTTTCCTTTGATGATTTCGGGTATTGTTTTTTCATTAAACTTTGCAATTTTAATCAGTTTATATTGTGACATCTTTTTTTCTTCTAATAATTCTTTTGTTCTTAAACCTACTGCTTCTAATAGTCTCATAAATCTTTCTCCTTACATGGTTTATAATACCACCCTTTGCAGCGGTTGTAAAGTGTTTTTCGTATTTTTTTTGCGTATTTACTAAAAAATTTGTTTTGAAAGAGCGAATTTTGCGATATAATCTAAAAAAGTGAGGTTTTTATGCCAAAAAGTATTGCTATTGACGGAACGGCGGGTTCGGGTAAGGGAACAATTTCAAAGATTTTAGCAGACAGATTGGGCTTTTATCATTTAGATACTGGTGCGATTTACAGGACGATTGCTTATGATGCGATAAGCAAAAATGTTGACATTTATAACGAGCAGGCTGTGGTTGACATTTTAGGCGATTGTGATGTGTATATCAAACTTGAAAAGGGCAAGCAAATTAATATGCTGGCTGGTGAAGATTTGGAGCAGAAAATAAGGACGCCGCAAATTGATGTTGCGGCGAGCGTGGTGTCAGTTTATCATGATGTGAGAGTGTTTGCGACGCGTATTCAGCATGCGCTTGCTAAAAAGCATGATGTTATTATTGAAGGCAGAGATATTGGGACAGTTGTTTTACCAAATGCCGATTACAAATTTTTTGTGACTGCAAAACCTGAAATTAGGGCAGAGCGCAGGTTAAAGCAGCACAATTTGCCTGAGAGTGAATATGCACGAATTTTACAAGAGATTGTTGAGCGTGATGAAAGGGATATGACAAGAGCGGTTTCGCCACTTAAACAAGCACCTGATGCGGTTTTGATAGATACTTCTTATCAGACGATAGAAGAGTCTGTGAATGAGATTTTGAGTTATATAAAATAAAGCCAGTTTAGCACTGGCTTTTTGTTTTTTAAAGGTAAGTTTTTAAACTTTCAATGTTTTTTTCTTCAACTTCTAGAAGTTTTTTGCAAAGGTTTAAAATGTCTTCATTGGCAGAGGCGTGGTCGGCTAAATCTTTTAAGCATTGAACAGTACCCATGAAAGTTCCAAGAAGCAACATTTCAGAAACATGAGTTGTTGATTTGTCTGCAAGTGTGGACATTTTGATTGTGCTCCAAAGTTTGATTTTTTCAAACATGTTATTGTCTTTAACATTGAAGTTTTCGCTTTTGGCAATCATTTCACATTCTTGTGCAATGATGTTGTATTCGCTTTCTTCGTTCAAAAGTTCTTTAATAAGCGTATCGCATTTGATTGACGGCATGATGTTGTCGATTGATTGTAAAGCCGTTTGACAATTTTGATAAATTGATGTTAATAACAATTCGTTATCAGTTTTTCCGTTAAATTCTTCCATTTTCAACTCCTGTTCTTAGTTTTTGCAGCAAAGTTGAATTATATTCATAAAAAATTGAATACTTATCAAATTTTTAAACAAAATACTAGCATGAGAAAATCGACAAAAATTTGGCTTATTATAATGATTGTATCAAACATAGCGATGCTATATTTTTATCAGCCGTTAGTTGCGTCATTTACATATTTTGGCGGTGCGGTTGAGATTGTTCCGACTTGGGAAACTTATGTTGGTTTGGCGCTATTTTTGGTTGCTATTGTATCTGGCTTTGTGATATTTGCAAGGTTTATCAAAACTCAGTCGCTAAGCAAGCAAATATTCTTTTCAACGATAATTCCGACAATCACATTTATGTTTTTGATGTTCTTTTTCTTTAACATAACAACAATGGAGCAGGTGGGGGTTGTTGCGGCAATTCGTGACGGCCTTGCTATAAACACTGCGACTGCAAGATATGCTTGGATGGCTGCCGTAAGTGGCGTTTATGCGATTTATTTGCTTATAACATACTTTTTTCTTACAAAACCTATCAGAAAACTTGAAAAAGCACTTGAAATAATCAAATATGGTGGCGAGCCTAAAAAGAGTTTAAATTTGGGCGGAAGCAAGGAATTTCGTTCTATTGAAAATGATTTAAGGCAAATCAATCAAGAAATAAAAGCAAATAACAAGCGAAAGGTGATTGTGGAAGAAAATTAATCATTGACATATTATGACAATATATGCTAGAATAGCGAAGAGGACGATATGCCAAACATCAAAAACTTTTATGTTGCCAAAACTGCAAGATATGACGAAATTTCTGCGATAAGCAGAATTTATAACTATCTTTTTACAGACTTAGATGAAGTGTATTTGGGAGACAATTCAGACGAACATTGCCCAGATGTTTACACGAAAGATTTTCGTAAAGGAATAGAAATTGTAACTTGCGAAAGTCAAAAGTTTTACAGAAGTCACAGTGAGTATTTCTGCGCTATAAATAGAGATAAAAAATATAGAGTGACCTTTCAAAATGAAGACATCGTGCCACTTGGCGAGTTAAATTTAAACAAAGCATTTATATATAAAACATTTGTTCCATATAAAGATTATTCTAATGAGGAAACTGAGTTTTATGAAAGGCTAAGGCTGGTAACTCATAAGAAGTTGACCAATTTGGCAGAAGGTCATTATGATAAATGCAAAAACCTTGCACTTGTGATATTCTCAGGATATGAAAGAAAGCCTTATGTAAACAATTCAAAGATTTTAGAAATCATAAAGGACGAAAACAGTCAATTTGATAGAAAATTTGATTATATCTATTTGATTTGCAATGAAGATATTTTGCAAATTTCAAAATTTGGCGAAATGCAAAGTATTCTTGATGATAGAGATATTAAAAGAGTGTATCAAAAATCTAAACTTGTTGAAAATTCACCAGAGATGTAAAAATTTTTGAAATTTAGTTGACATCATAAATGTTTTTTGCTATGCTATCAAAGCATTGTAAAAATGCGGGTGTAGTTCAGTGGTAGAACCCCAGCCTTCCAAGCTGGTTGCGAGGGTCCGATTCCCTTCACCCGCTCCAAACAAAACACCCATTTGGGTGTTTTCTTTTTCGCTTTGTTTGGGAACCTCTGTTCGAATTTGGTCGCCTTTGCGCTCCGCTTAAATTCTCTCTTTCTCACAGAAAGTCGTCTGCGCTTCTTCGTCCACTGGACGCGCTTGACTCCTTTCCCTTCACCCGCTCCAAGCGAAAATTGTCGAGCTTATGGCTCGATTTTTTGTTTCACAAAAAATGCAGCGCTTTATTGCTCGCAATTTTCGCTATACCGACCAAACGCGAAATTGGCTTTGCAATTTCGGTCGGTACTCTCTTGCGAAGTTAGTGCTGCGAAGATTTTTTTTGTTAGGAAAATCAGTTCAGATTAATTTTTAATAATTGTCGAGCTTATGGCTCGATTTTTTGTTTCACAAAAAATGCAGCGCTTTATTGCTCGCAATTTTCGCTATACCGACCAAACGCGAAGGCAAATTTTGTTGTCGATAATTTGATTTATAATTACTTGACATAATTATAAGGACATTATATAATAAAATGTTTTTTATGGGATAAAAGTAGGGTAAAATGAATATTGGACAAATAATTTTAACCGTTTTAGGAACAATTTTTTCTCTTATATATGCCTATCAAGTTTTGTTTATGATTATAGGCATTTTTTCAAAAAAAGTTAAATATCCAGATGCAAAAATTGAACATACTTTTGCAGTTTTAATTTCAGCTAGAAACGAAGAAAAGGTGATAGGAAATTTAGTTCAAAGTATCAAAAATAATGATTATCCACAAGATAAAGTTAAAATATTTGTTGTTGCAGATAATTGCACAGATAATACCGCGCAGATTTGTCGCGATTTAGGTTGCACAGTTTTTGAAAGGTTTAATCAACAACAAATTGGCAAAGGCTATGCTTTAAATTTCTTGTTTGCAAATATTTATAAAAATTTTCCAGACTATGAACCAGATGCTTTTTTTGTGTTTGATGCAGATAATGTTTTAACAAAAAATTACATAAAAGAAATGAATAAAGCACTTGATCAAGGCGTTAAAGTTTGCACAAGTTATAGAAATTCTAAAAATTTTGGCACAAACTGGATAAGTGCTGGCGCATCGCTTGGCTTTATTCGGGAATGTAGGTTTTTGCATCGTCCAAAAGCGGTTTTAGGTCTTAATTCGCATGTTTCCGGAACAGGTTTTTATGTTAGCAAAGAAGTTTTAACTTTTAAGCAAGGCTGGCAGCATGTAACACTTACAGAAGATATTGAATTTTCAGCATTTAACACCTTAAGGGGTGTCAAAATCGGCTATTGCGAAGATGCAGTTTTTTATGATGAACAGCCAATCAAATTTAAACAAACTTGGAAGCAAAGATTACGCTGGGCAAAAGGTTCGTTAATGGGATTTTCGCTTTTCCATGCAGCACTCAGCGTTTCGTTTTTAAAAACTTTTGATTTCAGTTATTACGAATATTATTTCACAAGATTTTTCCCAGTTTCAATTTATTATGGCTTATCATTCGTGGCATCAACCATTTTAACACTTGTAACTAGGGCGCTTGAAGTAATTAGCGGGCAAGTTTTAGTCAGTGCAATTTATTTCATTTGGCCAGTTCTTACAGGATTATTAACTACATATTTAGGTATGCTTGTTGATAGCGTTTTAATAACTATTGTTGAATGGAAAAAAATAAAAGCAAAATGGTATAAAAAATTATTGTATATGTTTACAACACCAATTTTTAATATGATTTTCACAATTCCAACTGTTTATGTGGCGTTGTTTAAAAAGGTTAAATGGGACCCAATTGAGCATACAGAAAGCATAACTCAACAAGAATTAGAAACAAAATAAAATACATTTTTAAAAATGTATTTTTTTTGTTATAATATATGCATGAAATGCGAACTATGTCCAAGAAAATGTAGCGTGGATAGAACTAAAACAATCGGTTTTTGTGGAGCTAAAAACTTAAAAGTTGCAAAAACTATGCTTCATTTTTGGGAAGAACCAATTATAAGCGGAAACAACGGCAGCGGTGCTATATTTTTTTCGCATTGCTCCTTAAAATGCTGCTTTTGTCAAAATTATGAAATAAGTCATTTGGGAAAAGGTGAAGAAATTAGCGTTGAAAGATTAGCCCAAATGTTTAAAGAACTGGAAGAAATGGGCGCACATAATATCAATTTGGTATCGCCAACGCATTATACTGATGAAATTATCAAAGCATTAAATATTTATAAGCCAAATATTCCAATTGTTTGGAATACAAACAGTTATGAAGAAGTGGAAACAATTAAAAAATTAAAGAACTATGTTGACATTTATTTGGCAGATTTAAAATTTGTGGCAAGCGAACTTTCAGAAAATTTTGCTGCTGCAAAAGATTATTTTGAGAAAGCATCGCAAGCAATTTTGCAAATGCGAAAAAATCAGCCAAAAGACATTGTTGAAAATGGCTTAATGAAAAAAGGTATAATAGTTCGCCATTTAGTTATGCCAACTTGCCAAGAAGACAGTAAAAAAGTGCTTAATTGGATCAATGATAATTTGTCAAATCAGACATATATTAGTTTAATGAGCCAATATACGCCATGCTTTAAGGCAGAAGAACCGATTAATAGAAAATTAAAGCCTTTGGAATATAAAATCGTGTTGAAAGAATGTGAAAAATTAGGCTTCGTCAATGGTTTTACGCAAGAATTTGAAAGTGCGTCAACAAAATATATACCAAATTTTTAGATATTAAATAAATATTGCCTAATTTATTGACAAATTATTTAAGTTGTTGTAAAATCAAACTCGCAACTTGGAAATAGGTTGTGAAAATATGGGTTATTAGCTCAGCTGGCAGAGCACCTGACTCTTAATCAGGGTGTCCGGGGTTCGAGCCCCCGATGACCCACCATAATTATGGATAAAGAAAAATACTTTATTAAAAAACTCCCAATTGGGAGTTTTTTAATATTTACTGAACTGGCTGTTATACAAATTATAGTAGAAACCTTTTTGGGCGAGCAGTTGTTTGTGCGTGCCTTGTTCAATGATGTTACCTTTATTCATAACTAAAATTAGGTCAGACGAAACGATTGTTGAAAGTCTATGAGCGACAACAAAACTTGTTTTATTTTCCATCATTTTATTGAAAGCTTCTTGAATCGCGAGTTCGGTTCTTGTATCGATGTTGCTTGTTGCTTCGTCCAAAATTAACATAGGTGGCTTTGAGAGCATCAATCTTGCGATACAAATGAGTTGTTTTTGACCTTGCGACAAATTATCGCCGTTTTCATTGATGATTGTATCGTAGCCATTTGGCATAGTTTGAATAAAGTAATCAACGCCGGCGAGCCGAGCCGCTTTTCTGACTTCCGCATCTGTGGCGTTTTCTTTGGAGTAGGCGATATTATCTCGAATTGATGCTGAGAACAGCCAAGTTTCTTGCAGCACCATGCCATATTGATTTCTCAAGCTTTTCCTTGTGACATCTTTGATAGGGTAGCCGCTGACAACAATCTGACCTTTATTGACATCGTAGAAACGCATGAGCAAATTGATAAGGGTGCTTTTGCCGCAACCGGTTGGCCCAACGATGGCAACTTTTTGTCCTTTTTTAATGTTTAAATTCAAGTTTTGAATGAGTTTTTTATCTGCTGTATAGGAGAAATCAACATTTTCAAACACAACTTCGCCTGTGCAATGTTTAATGTCTGGCAATCCAGCGTCACTTGTTTCGTTTTCCATATCTAATATGTTGAAAACTCTTATTGCAGAAGCATAGGCTGCTTGAAGGTCTGCAAACACATCTGCAATATCGTTGAATGGACGCGTGTATTTGTTGGCGTAAGACAAGAAGATTGAAATATCGCCGACTGACATTTGACCTTTAATTGCGTAAATGCAACCCATGATTGCAACTGTGGCATAGAGCAAACCATTGATAAATCTTGCGATTGGGGCAGAAAGGGTGGAGTAATACATGGCTTTTTGGTTCGCGTCTTTAAGTTTTAAATTTATTTCGTCAAATTTTTTAATTGACCTATCTTCATACAAGAAACCTTTTACGATTTTTTGATTTCCGACCATTTCGACCATTGTTCCAGACAAGTCGCCAACGCATTTTGCTTGTTTTTTAAACAATTTATGTGACAATTTTGCTATAACGGCAGCAACTATGATTGAAACTGGTGTTATGCCAATAATGATTAGGGCGATTGTGACATTTATTCTAACCATGAAGATGAGAGTTAAAACGATGGTTGCAAGGCAGTCAAAGAAAGTTGTTAAACCCATAACGAAACCATCTGTTATTAAGTCGACATCGTTAATCATACGACTTTGCAGGTCGCCATGGCTGGAATTGTCAATATATTTTAAAGGCACTTTGTTGAATTTTCTAAAAATGTCGTTATGCATTTGTTCTTCAACTTTGTATGCCATTCCGTTTGCTACGCGAGATAGAAGCCATTTAAAAACGGCGAACCCAACAACGCAGATTGACAGGTAAATGATATATTTAATTATCATGTTAAACTGCACTTGATCTGGGCCGACAATATAGTCAATTCCGCGGCCGATTAAGATAGGTATGAAAATTTCAAATACAGAGTTGATGATTGCAAACAAAACAGCAAGTGCGAGAAGATACCAATATTTTTTTAGGTAGCCAAGCGTTCTTAGAATTGTTGATTTTGCTTTTGGCTTTTTAATTCTAGCAACGCTTTCAATTCGTTTGGAGTTTGTATCTAAGATGATAGGTGAGTCGGTGAGTTTTTGCGCTTTTTCGTCTGATGAAACAAATGAAGGACTATTATTTAAAGTTGAAGGGACAATTGTTGGAATTGTAACTTCTTTCGCTGGCTGGACTTTTTCTGGGTTGTTAAAAGAAGGTTTCGGCAATGCAGCGATTGCTTTTTGCAATCTGCGAAACTCTTTTTCTTCAAATTTTGTCCTTTTGATTTTTTTGCTTTCTTTTTTCACGACTTTTCCTTTATTTTGTTTGTGATAGATAGATATTTTTATACACTTCGCAATTTTCTAGAAGTTCTTTATGTTTTCCCATGCCAACAATATTGCCGTTATCCATAACGATGATTAAATTGGCATTTCTTACCGTATTTGCTCTTTGAGAAACCAAAATAACGGTTGAGTTGATGTCATCTTTGATTGCTTTTCGTAGATTAGCATCGGTTGCGAAGTCTAGGGCAGAGGCACTGTCGTCCATGATTAAAATTTCAGGATCGCCAACAAGCGCCCTTGCAATAGTTAGCCTTTGCCTTTGACCACCAGAAAAGTTCTTTCCGCCTGCTTGAACCTTAAAGTTGTATTTTTCTGGCAAATCTCTAACAAATTCTTCTGATTGCGAAATCTTGATTGCTTTTTGCATTTCTTCGATAGTCGCATCTGGTTTTCGCCAATGCAAGTTATCTTTTAAAGTGCCTTTAAACAAAACAGCTTTTTGTGGCACAATTCCGATTTTTCCACGAAGTTGTGCAAAACTATAATTTTTAACATTGATGCCGTCTATTAAAATTTGACCTTGCGTGGCGTCATAAAACCTCGGAATTAAGTTGATGACACTGCTTTTTCCGCTGCCTGTTCCGCCAATTAAGCCGATTGTGTCGCCTGGGTATGCTTTGAAACTCAAATTTTTGACTGCCATTTTGGCAGAATTGGAATATGAAAAACTAACATTTTGAAATTCAATTTTTGGAACATCTGGTGAAGTTGTTGTTATGATAAATTCATGATTTGTTTCTTCAACTGATGGTCGTGCGTCAAAAACTTCATTAATTCTGTTTGCGCAGTTAAACGCTTTAATAAACGCGATTATTAAGTTTGCTAGCGAAATAAGTGCTGCAGAGATTTGAAGAAGATAGTTAACAAATGCAATTATTTGACCTTGCGTAAGTGTTCCAACATTAACTTGAAGCCCACCAAACCACATAACAGCAATTATTGCAAAGTTGATAACTGTTGAGGTGATAGGGTTCATGAGAGATGAGATTGAAACCACTTTAATAGATGATTTTTTCAACTTTTTCGCAGCGCCTGAAAACCTTTTTTCTTCATAATCTTGTTTGTTGAATGCTCTTACAACTCTTGCACCTTGCAAGTTTTCTCTTGTTATTTCTGAAACTTTGTCTAAATTGTTTTGAGATTCGTTGTAAAGCGGTTCAGTTTTTTTCAATATGATAAACACAACAAAGAAAATTATCGGTGCAACAACCAAAAACAGGAGCGACAATTTGATATCAATAATCATTGCAATTATCGTTGAACCAAGAATTAAAAATGGTGTTCTCATAACTGTTCTTAAAAACATTCCAAGAGCAGTGTCAATTCTGGCGACATCGTGGGTTATACGATTGTTCAAGGTGGCTGTTCCGAATTTGTCTAATTCTGCATGAGAAAGAGTGTTTATATGTTCATACATATTTTTTCTAATTTCATAACTTACGCCAGAGCATGCTTTTGCGGATAACTTTGCACATAAAACAGCACTGATAATTCCCACAACATTTAAAGCAACAACAATAGCACCCCAAATTGCAATGTATCTAATATCGTGATTTTTAACACCAATATCAATCATATTTGACACAAGCAAAGGAATGGCAATATCTGTTATTGTCTCAAAAAACTTAAATATTGGGGCACAAACCATTTCTTTTTTGTAGCCCTTAAAAAATTTAAACAGTTTCTTCAAATAGGTTTTCCTTAATTTTAATTTGATTATATAAAATAATAAGCTATTTAACAAATAATTTTTAGTTATTATTACTAATTTTAAACATAATAGTTACAAGAAAAATTTTAAAAATTTTTCAAAAAATTAGCACTCTACGCTTGACAGTGCTAACTTTTAGTATTATAATATCGCCGAAAAAGGAGGAAAAGACTATGAATTACGAAAAAATTACACAAAAAAGTGCAGAATGTTTGCAAAACGCTCAAAGAATTGCTTTGGAAAATGGCAACCAAGAAATTACATCTTTGCACATTTTAAATGCTTTAATAAACGATGACGAAGGTATAATTTCTCAAATTTTAAGCGAATTAAAAGTAAATTTGGACAAATTGGAAAAGGATATAACAAATGAAATTGCCAATTTGCCAAAAATTCACCCATTAAATCAAGCATATTTTTCAAGCGAAACAGAGCAAATGTTAAATCTTGCACAAAATATTGCAAATCAAATGAAGGACGAATATGTTTCGGTTGAACATATCTTCATTGCAATTTTGGAAAAAGGAGATAAAAAAACAAAGGATATTCTAAGCAGAAATAACATCAATCGAAATGATTTTATTAAAGAACTTGCAAGTGTTCGTGGGAACACGAATGTTACAACGGACAGCCCAGAAAGCACATACAATGCGCTCAAAAAATATGGCACGGACCTTGTTGAACTTGCTAGGAAAAATAAAATTGACCCAGTTATCGGCAGGGACAGCGAAATAAGAGATGCTATTATGATTTTGTCAAGAAAAACAAAAAACAACCCTGTTTTGATTGGTGAAGCGGGCGTTGGTAAAACTGCTATTGTTGAAGGGCTTGCACAAAGAATTGTAAACGGCGATGTCCCAACAAATTTGAAAAATAGAACTATTTTTTCACTTGATATGGGAGCACTTGTTTCAGGTGCAAAATATCGTGGCGAATTTGAAGAAAGGTTGAAATCAGTATTGAACGAAGTCAAAAAGAGCAATGGTAAAATCATTTTGTTTATTGATGAACTTCATACGATTGTTGGCGCTGGTAAAACCGAAGGTGCTATGGACGCGGGCAACTTGTTAAAACCTATGCTTGCAAGGGGCGAACTTCATTGCATTGGTGCAACAACTCTTAATGAATATCACAAATACATTGAAAAAGACCCAGCCCTTGAAAGAAGATTTCAAACTGTTATGGTTAAAGAACCAACAGTTGCCGACACCATTGCAATTTTGCGTGGTTTAAAAGAAAGATACGAACTCTATCATGGCGTTAAAATCAGCGATAGCGCATTAATAAATGCCGCAGTGCTTTCAAACAGATACATCACTGACAGATTTTTGCCAGATAAGGCGATTGACCTTGTTGATGAAGCCTGCGCGATAGTTAAAACTGAAATCGATTCTATGCCAACTGAAATGGACGAAATTAGGCACAAGATGATTCAACTTCAAATTGAGGAAACAGCGCTTAAAAAAGAAACAGATAAACTTTCGCAAGCACATCTTGCCGAAATTCAAAAAGAACTTGCTGAGTTGCAATCAAAATTTAATGAAATGAGTGTAAAACTCAAAAAAGAAAAGGAAAATATCAATAAAGTTCAGTTGATAAAAGAACAAATTTCGCAGGTTAATGCTCAAATTGAACAAGCACAAAGAGAGTATGATTTGAACAAGGCGGCGGAACTTAAATACACAAAGTTGATTGACTTACAAAAACAACTCGCAGATGCTGAAAAACTTGTTGAAAGCGAAAAAAATGGCATTTTGCAAAGTAAAGTGACAGACGAAGAAATCAGACAAGTTGTTTCCAAATGGACAGGAATACCTGTTAACAGTTTGAAAGAAAGCGAAAGAGAGAAAATTCTTAAATTACCTGAAATTTTGCATAATCGTGTTGTTGGGCAAGACGAAGCCGTTCAAAAAGTTTCTGACGCAATTTTGCGTTCAAGAGCAGGTATTCAAGACCCTAACAGACCACTTGGTTCGTTCCTGTTCTTAGGCCCAACTGGCGTTGGTAAAACCGAACTTTCAAAAACTCTTTGCCAGGCATTATTTGATGATGAAAAAAACTTAATTAGGATTGATATGAGCGAATATATGGAAAAATTCTCGGTATCAAGACTTATTGGTGCGCCTCCAGGATATGTAGGCTATGAAGAGGGTGGTCAACTTACCGAAGCGGTTAGAAGAAAACCATATTCGGTTGTGTTGTTTGATGAGATAGAAAAAGCACACCCAGATGTATTTAACATTTTGCTTCAAATTTTGGACGATGGCAGAATTACAGACTCTCTTGGAAAAACTGTTGACTTCAAAAACACAATCATAATTTTGACAAGCAATCTTGGTGCTGATGTTATCATGCAAAGCATTGAGAAAAATCACGAAATAACTGCCGAAACGCGTGAACAAATAAAATCTATTTTGCAAGCGCATTTTAGACCAGAATTTTTGAATAGATTAGACGATATAATCATATTCCAACCACTTCAAAAAGCTCAAATTTCAAAAATTGTTGATTTATTGCTTGAAAAACTTAATATTAGGCTTAAAGAAAAACAAATTTCGCTTAAAGTGACAGACAAAGCAAAAGAATTGATAATTGAAAACGGCTACGATGAAGCGTATGGTGCTCGTCCACTTAAAAGATACATTCAAGATGCTGTTGAAACAGCAGTTGCAAGAAAAATTTTAAGTAACGATTTGTCCGCTGGTTCTGAGATTATAATTGACGCCGAAAACAACGAAATTGTTATTAAGTAAAATAAAACCCCACAGGATAAAAACTGTGGGATTTTTTATTTGTTATTTTATGCTTTTTTGTTTGAGTTTAACTAGAAAAAATAAAAATTGCTTTACTTATTATTTCTTTTATGTTAATATTTAGTCGACTTATAAGGAGAAGTGTTTATGGTAGACCAAAAAAAATGTATTGCTTGCGGTGCTTGCATCGAAATATGCCCAGTTGGAGCGATTAGTTGGGCAGCAAATGGGAAATCATCAATAGACCCAAAAAAATGCATTAAATGCCACTCATGTGAAAGCATTTGCCCAGTTGAAGCAATTACTATTGAAGATTAATTTGAGGAAAATTTATGGAAAATAATTCAAAAAAAGCGATTATTGAACTTAGCGAAAATAAAATCACATTGGTTATTTTGGAAACAAAAGAGCCTTGTTTTTATAATGTAATTGATACTTATTCAGACAATATTGTATTGGCGCAAGAAATTATCAATGAAAATTTGATAAGGCCAGTTGTTATAAAAGATGTTATGAAGATTTTAAAATCTTATAGAAAAATTTGTGATAATTTAGGAATTGTAAACATAACAATGTTTGCACCTAATTATTTTTCTAAGGCTAGAAATATAAAAAGCTTAACAGAAGAAATTTATAACACCTGCGGATTTGCAATTAATATTTTATCACCAGAAGAACAATTGAAAAGTTTGTTTTGCGGTGCAGTTAATTGCACAGATTTAACAAAGGGTGTTTTCTTGCACATTGGCGAATATGAAACATATATCGTTCAATTTAATAGAAGAAACATTTTAAATTCAATTTTATTGCCTTTCGGAACATATCCACTTGCAAAAATGCAAGAAGAAGGTGATAAAAACGAAGCCAACAAATATTTAGAAGACTTTGCAGCACAAATTAAAGAGATTCCATTCATTAATGATAAAGACCCAGAAACTCAATATTTAACAAACGGAGCATTGTTCTTAAATCTTGGCGTGCTTGCAAGAAAAGCCACAAGATATCCACTTGAACTTGCAAACAACTATGTTGTAACAAAAGAAACTTTTGACAATGTTTACAATCTTGTCACAAACTTAGACTTAGATAAAACAAAGAAATTAAAAGGCATTTCAGAAGGCAGCGCAGATAAATTTGTTGCAGGGCTTCAACTTGCTAATATTTTCATGAATAGCCAAGAAGTTTCTCAATTTTCAATAAGTGAAGAAGGGCTTAGAGATGGTTATATGAATTTCTATATCATGCCAGAAGTTTTTGATAGACCTCTTAGCGAAATGTTTGTATACAGTTTAGAAAATATCAATGCTTTCTTCAAAGTTCCAAACTCAAATAACGAAAAAGTATATGAACTTGCAATAAATGTGTTTAAACAATTAAAAGTTATTCACAAATTGCCTAGAAATTATATAAAACCGCTTAGAATTGCTGCTTATATGTATGATTGCGGCAAGAGAATTTGCTATAACAACTATGTTAAAAATTCTTTCCCAATTATATTGAACTCAAAAATTAAGGGCGTTTCACAAAAAGATTTGCTCCTTGCCGCATTTGCTTGCACATTCCAAGAGTTAGACAATTTCAATCTAACAGAATGGGTTAAGTATTCAAGCATTGTCACAGAAGACGATTTAGATGCTATCAAGAAAATCGGCATCATAATTAAACTTGCAGCAGCACTTGATTCAACAAAATCATCAGTTATTCAAGATTTGTCTTGCGACATTTTGGGTGATTCCATCATCATGAAAACAATTGTTGAAAAAGATGCAAGTTTTGAAATTGCAGAAGCAATGAAAGTAAATTCAAGTTTTAAAAAAGTATTTGTTAAATTTATTGAAGTAATTTAGGGGAATTATGAAAAATTGTAAAAAATTAAGCCTTATTTTGTGTTGCATATTAATGGTGTGCGTCTTTGCTTTTGCAGGTTGCGCATCATTAAGAGTTGGAGATTATTATTTTAAACCTTATGTAGGTAGCGAAACAGAAAATGAAAAAATCACTCTCAACACAGAAGGCTTGTCTTTGCAAGAGAAAAAGACCAAAATTGCTGAAGAATATATCAAAATTTCTTTCACAGTTATAATTGCTAAAAAAGTTGATACAGTGGTTTACACATCAGCAGGAGTTGAAAAGTCAAAAGATACAAAAGAAACTTTCTCGTCATTCGGTAGCGGAACAATCATTCATAAGGGCGGTTATATATTAACAAACTACCATGTAATCCAAACTGCACTTACAGAACCATCAACAGTAAATCAAACAAACGCCGCAACGCGTGAAATCACTAAAATTACAACATCGTATGTGGTTTATGTTTCGCAAGATGGCGGAGAAACTGTTTATGATGCAACAATTCTTTGGAGCGGTTATAATTTTGACTTGGCTGTTATTGTTTGTGAACAATTTGCAGAATTAAAAGCAGCACCTTTAAAAGATAGGTCAGTTTATTGTTCGCAAGAAGATAAAATCAATGTTTTGGAAGATATTATCACAGTTGGAACTCAATATAATCAAGAAAACTATGGTTCGGCAACAACTGGAACAATCTCATCAAACATTGTTAGGTCAGTTTATGGTTCAGACTTGAACTTAAACTATGAATATTTAATTCAACACGATGCCGCAATAAATCACGGAAATAGTGGCGGTGCACTTATTGATATGAATGGCAACTTGATTGGCGTGAACACTCTCGGTGTGGATAATGCAAATTCGCTTTTCTATGCAGTGTCTGTCTATCCAGTAATCTCTATTTTGTCAACAATTGTTAAAAACTGGGAAAATAAAGCACAAGCAACAACCGATGTCGTTGTCGGCTTTTCAGGAATTGATAAATTGATGGTTAGAAACGCTCCAACTGGTGCAGTAGCAGACCAATATTTAGATTTTAACAAAAGCGGCGTTATAGTAATTGGAGTCAATGCTGATTGTATTGTTTCAGGCTTAAAAGTGAATGATATAATTAAAGAAATAAGATTTACAAACGGCACAACATCAGAAACATTTAAAATAAATTGCACTTACGACTTTTTGTATGCAAGATTGCGTTTGCATGATTATAAAACTGCAACATTTGTTGTTGAAAGAGATGGAACAAATGTTGAATTAACATTAAATCAAGGATAAATATGAGATACACATTAGCAATTGAATTTGGTGGAGTTTACACAAGCATATATAGAAAAGAAGAAGGTCTTGTTTTAAAAGAACCTTCACTTGTTTGTGCAAAGCAAGACGGTGAAGGTTACACAATTCTTGCAATGGGCAATGAAGCAAAAAAAATGCAAGGCAAAACAGACGATAAAACTTACATTTTTAGCCCTTTTGGAGAAGGGAAAATAAAAGCACCAGAATATGCGGTTGAACTTTTAAATTATTTCTTAAAAAAAGTTGAAGCAAAAAAACTTATTAAAGAAAATGCGATTTTCTGCGTAAATTCATCATTAAATGCGGAAGAAAGAAAAGAATATATAGATGTCTTTTCAAAGTGCAATATCGGTAAAATTTTGATTGTCCCAGGTATAATCTGCGCTGCCGAAATGAGCGGTATAGACCTTAATACTTCACGAACAGTTTGTGTTGTAAATATCGGCGGGACAACAACTGAAATCGCCTTGATAAATATGAACCAAATCATTAAAGGTGCAAGCTTGCAGTTGGGCGGCAGAAGTTTAGATGTAAATATTGCAAATATGGTCGCAGATAAGTATGAAACAATAATCAGTATCGCCGCAGCACAAAAATTAAAAGAAGAAATTGCTTCATTGTATGATAACGATAGCCAAAGTTTTGAAGTTTTGGGTGCAGATGAAATGACTGGCAAGCCAAAAAGAGTTATTGTCACATGTGCAGATGTTAAAAGTGTGATTATTCCATTTATTGAGCAAGTTGTGCTTGCTATTGAAACAAGCATAAACACTTGTGCACCAGAAATTGCCGCAGATATAATTTCTAATGGCATATTTATTAGTGGTGGAGTTTCCAAAATTGCTGGTATTGAAAAATATTTACGAAAAGCGTTAGACATTGATGTTAAATTTGTTGAAGATAATGAAAATGCAGTGATATTAGGTGCTGGAAGATTGCTTGCCAGTTCAAGCAATTTACAAGACATAGCAAATAAGTTTTAAAAAATTAGGTTAGGCTACCTAATTTTTTATTTTTTATTATCTTAGGCGAGTTTTGTCCATATTCGTATGATATAATGAAATTATAACACTTCAAATTAGGCAAAATTTGGACAGTGTAAAAATTTTTTAGGAGAGATTATGAATAACGAACAAAAGATAGAAGGATTAACATTAGGTATTGTTGCTATGGTGTTTGCGTTTTTAATGCCAATAGTTACATACATCTGTGGAGGAATTGGGTTAAGTAAAGCAAATGCACAAATTAAGCAATTCCCAAATACGCCGACTACAGCAAAAACACTTTGTATATTATCAATGATTATTACTACTATATTGGTTGTTTTGTTAGCGATTTTAAAAGCAAGGACTTAAAATTATGATAATCGCTGGAAGTATAATAATAGCAATTTGCCTATTTACAATAATAGTATCATCTTTTAATGGAGGGTTACTAGGAGAGTCTGCTAGTGGATTAATGCTATTTATAGGTGTTGGAATAGTTTTGATAATTCTCGGAATAGTTAAAAAAAGGAGAAAGAAATAGAGATGCCAAAGAAAATCGCTAAAAAAACAATAATTTTATATGTATTAAAAATGTTGCAACAGGGATCGTCCAGAGATAAACCAATCACACAAACGAATATGGCAAAAGTATTAAATTCTATGGGCATTGCGTGTGATAGGAAGACTGTTGGAAGGAATATTGACTATTTAATAGATTTTGGATTTTCAATTGTTAAATTGAAAGGTGGCGGTTGTTATATGGATAAAGGTCAAAAATAATTTTTAAAAAAGGATAATGGTATGTCAGAATATAATTATAGCAAAACACAAAAAATCGTTAATAGGAATATCGAACATGAAAAATATACATGTAAAGGTTGTGGTGTGATTTTTAGAACCTGGCAACCTTGGTTTGATGAAAAAACAACATCAAAAAAGAAAGTTGTCATGAATAAGCCAATTAAAAAAGAATATATTCCAAAAATTAAAACTTATAAATGTCCAGTATGTGGTTTTCAAATTCTTAAAGGGGAAAATCATTGTATGAATTGTAAATATGAAATAACGCAATCAATTTAAATTTTAAAGATTATATATAAAATTTTTTGCAAATAGGGTATTGAATATGAATAAAATTAGAATTAAAAATGCATTGTTTGGTTTTATTGTAGGGGACGCATTGGGTGTTCCTTATGAATTTATGCCAAGAGAAAAAATTAATGAAATAGAGTTTTGTGGTGGCGGAAAACATGGTATGCCAGTTGGTATATGGTCTGATGATAGTTCTATGATGTTGTGCTTAGTTGAAACCTATATTGAAAATGGCTTGAATTTTGAGCTATATTCCAAAAAAATAATTGATTGGGCATCAAATGGCTATATGACTCCAACAGGAAAACCCTTTGGAATAGGGCGTACAACCTTTTTCTCAATTATGCAATTAAAAAAAGGAATCTCATACTTAGAAAGCGGTGAAAAAAGTGAAAACAGCAACGGAAATGGCTCATTAATGAGAGTCGTTCCTCTTGCGTTTATATTAAATAATGATGAAAAAAGATTTAAAATAATTGAAGAGTATAGTGCAATAACGCATGCACACAAAATTTCTAAAATTTCGTGTTCTATTTATGTAGTTTATTTGCAAGAATTAATTAAGACTAATGATAAAATAAAAGCGTATAAAAATATGCAAGAAATTATAAAAAATCATTATAAACAAGAAAGTGAATTAATATATTTTAAGGAAATTCTAGAAGAATCAATTTTTGATAAAGATGCAAGTAGTTTGAGCGGATTAGGTTATGTTATATCTACTTTGGAAGTTGTTTTACATAGTTTTATAAATGGAAATTCTTTTAAAAATTGCGTATTAAATGCAATTAAAATTGGTAATGACACTGACACAAATGCTGCTTTAACTGGTGCACTAGCAGGTTATTATTATAATGAGTTGCCAGAAAGTTGGGTAAAAAAATTATTAAAATACGACTTTTTAGAAGAAACTTTTGATAACTTTATTTCAAAATTATAAAAAACGCCCTGCGGCGTAAGGTGGTGGGCAGTAAGGGACTCGAACCCCTGACTTCCTCCACGTCAAAGAGACACTCTACCAACTGAGTTAACTGCCCAAATTTCTGCTTTAATATACCAAATTATCTGCAATATGTCAATTATTTTTGATAAAAATATTTTTTATTAAATTACAGTAGTATTGGTGCTTTTATATTCAAGTTTTTTGTAATAAAATTAGCAAACTCTCATAAATAAACTCTCTCGGGTGAGAGAGTTATTTTAATTGTCGTCTAGGTTTACAAATTGCTTAGATTTTTCAAGTTTTTCTTTTTCAATCGGACCTAACCATTTTGATTTTTTCTTTTTAACTGGCTCCATTTGTGGTTCTTCTTCGTTGTTATCTTCTGCAAAGAAATATGGTGCCATACTTTCTTTAAAAAAGTTCTTTTTACCTTTCTTTTCAGGTTCAATTGTTACAAATTGTGGACCTTTTTTAACTGGGTTTGGGTTATTTGCTTGCCAGTCTTCAAATGCAGATTTGCCTGTTCCTTGACTTTCTTTTGGTGGGGTTGCAAGTTGTTCAAGCATTTTTAAAGTTTTGCTTGGGAATTCAATATTTTCTAAGGTGATACCTTCTAAATTTACGCCAGAATTATGTAAGTATTCGCTTAGAGATATGAACAAATCGTTTGTAATTTCCTTATCTTTAAAGTAGAGTTTTTCGGCATTATAGTTTTTGTCGTATAATAATTTTGAAATAAAGTTGTTGACGCCAGTTAAAAAGATATTTGCGGAGTTTTCGCTGGACAAATCGACTATATCTGCATACAAATATTTAAGAAATTTTTCTGGGTCTACGATATTGAAGTTATAGCGACCTTTGGCGGTGATTTTATAGACGCCATATTTTTTATCTTCCAATTCAACGCGATTATTGGTTTGCCAAGCAACTTGGTCAAAGTCGTTAAGGTTTACAAAATAGACTTCAACAGGCGCGAATTTGGCAGTTTTATTTTTCTTGTTTGGTTTATAAAGTTTAAGTTTTAGAACGGTTTCTTTTAAAAGTTTTGGGGTGATTTCGTATTCGCCGTGATTTACGATGTCTAAAACTTTGCCGTTTTTGACGGTTACGAATGCGAAATTTCTTGGGACTAAAAGTTTTGTTCCAAACTTGATGCCTTTTCTACCTAATTTTTGTTTAACAACGAGCTCTTTGCTTTCTATATTAAGTTTAGGGGCAATTTTTTTATATCTTCTAAAAAAACACATTTTCTTCACTCCTACTACAAAAATTTTAGCACTATTTTAAACAAAAAGCAAGAGTGTAAGCATAATTGGTTGATTTCAAAAATAAATTAAATTAGCGTGGAGGAAAGATGCAAAAATTATCTCAAATAATTTCAAAGCCAGTTTTTTCATTATATGAAGGGCTTTGGCTTGGAACAATAATCAATGTTTGTATAAATTTTAGCAGCAGAAAAATTAAAGGCTTTTTTGTGCTTTCAAGCGATGAAGAGAACTCATATTTTGTTAAAGGTGCGGATATAGAAAATATTGGCGATGATGCTGTTATACTTAAAAATGCGTCAAAACTTGCTTTTATTGACTGTGATAGCGTGAACATTTTGAACAAAAGAGCAATTTCTCTTGAGGGCGAAGACTTCGGCATGATTAGTGAATTGTTTTTCGACAACGACTATAATGTTTTGTCGCTGGAAACAAACAAGAAAGTTTTGATACCATTTGAGAAGATTGTAAATTTGGGCGATGATGCAGCGATTATTGGCTACGAAAACAGCAAGTTTAAAAAAGCGGCTTGCAAGCCCAAAAGCGTGTTTGCGTATGGTCAAGCGCCTGAGATGAAAGTTACAATACTTAACAAAGTTGCGTCAAACAGCGTTACGGGCGCTGAATTAAAAACGATAGGTGAAGTTACAAATTTGGATAGTCAGACCGAACTTACCGTGCCAAAGAAAATCAAGCAAAATCCATATTTCTTGCTTGGTAGGACGGCGTCGAATAGTATTAAGTCAGATACTGGAGATATAATTGTAAAAGAAGGTCAAAAGATTACTGAAAAGTCAATTTCAAAGGCACAGATTTATAATATGATTTATGAATTATCGTCTTGCGCAAATTAAAACAAAAAATAACTCTTTCAAAAGTGGAAAGAGTTTTTTTTATGAATTATTTTTTTTATCATGCAAATACTAATTGCGATAATGGAGTTTATATGAATAAAGATAATAAAAATACTAAAACAAAGGTTGACAAATCTTCAAAGTTGATAATGCTAACAATACTTGGTTCAGCACTGGTTTTATCGGCACTTCTATTATTTGGTCTTTTTATGGACAATGGCTACATTAACACTGGCGAGTTCTACGACAATACTTCGGTGAATGGAATTAATGTTTCTGGACTTAGCAAAGAAGAAGTTGCAAGCCTTATTTCGTCAAAACTTGTTAGAGAAAAAGATGACATTGGCATTGAATTAAAATATGAAGACAAAACATGGAATTTAAGTGGGCAAGACTTTGAAACGAACAGCAATATTTTTCCAATCATAGAGCAAACTTATGCCGAAGTGAGAAACGGGGTTGCATCGCAAAAAATATCAAAAGTCAAGAAATTAAAAAATGAAGGATTGAATTATAACATTAGTTATAGATACATTTTGGGCGATTTTGACAAAAAGATTGATGATGTTATTAGCAAAATCGAGTGTGAAGCGTGCCCACCTTGCGTAAATTTTGACCCAAGCAAGGAAGGCGATGCAATGTTTACGGCAGTTGAAGGGGCTTGCGAAATCAAAGTTGACAAAGCGGCGCTTTACAATGAAATCGACAACGCTTTCAAAACTGGAAGCAAAATTAGCGTGGAAGTCCCTGTAACGAAGGTTGATTACACATCTGATATTGATGTATTTGCAAACACGAAATTGCGCTCGAAATTTTCAACCGGTTATAAAGGAAGTGCACAAGGAAGAAGAAACAATGTTTTGCGTGCACTTTCAGATTTCAACGGCATGGTTGTAAACCCTGGCGAAGAAATAAGCTTTAATGATGTAACAGGTGACAAAACGCCAGAAAAAGGCTATATGAAAGCAAATATCATTCTAAATGGTATTTATGTTGAAGATTATGGCGGCGGTGCTTGTCAAGCATCAACCACGCTTTACAATGCTTTAATTTTATCAGATATTGAAATTTTGGAAGTTCACCCACATTCATTGCCAGTGTCTTATGTTCCACTTGCGTTTGATGCAATGGTGAGTGAAGGATATTCAGATTTTAGGTTCAAAAACAATTTAGAACACCCAATATATATCAAAACTTATGGTGATGATGAAAATGCTTTCGTTGAAATTTATGGTGAACCACTCGCAGAAGGTCAAGAAATTCGCCGCCGTGCAGAATTTATAGAAACTCTCCCACATGACGGCGATATGATCGTAAAAGATGAAAAAGGAGAGTATTTAGATAAAGTGACTTATGTAGGAGAATATTATCGTGTTAAAAAGCCTTCGGAAGGCTACCATTCAAAAGGTTATTTACAATATTGGCAAGACGGCGAAATGGTTGATGAAAAACTCATTCGTGACGAATATTATTATCCACAAAGAGGAATTATTGTTGAAGGAACAGAGCCTTTAGGCGAGGGCATGACATTGCCAGAAAATCAAGTAAAAATAATTCCGCCACAAGAAAAATCTAAAATTAGCGAAGTCAGCGTGAAAAAGAAAATTGATGCTGAAAGTCCTGCTAACTTAAATCCTTAAAAAAAATCCACCTTATGGTGGGTTTTTATATTGTAGATAATTTCTTTATGTATTCTATATGATTAAATATAATTGGCTCAGCAAACTCAAAATTGCCGCATTTGAAGAGATTTATCATGTTTTCAACTAATTCTGCTTCCGAGTAAATTGCGAGCCGTACGCATGAATTTAGACTGTTTAAACGCTTGCTTTTTGTGAGTTTTATAATTTTTGGCTCGCCATAAAAGCGTTTTTCAATTTCAATAAAGTCTAAATCGGTTTGTTTTGCAAAATTTTCAAACACGCTTCTGAGTTTGTTATTTCTTAAATTGCGTTTTATGTATGTATAAAGCCAGTTTAAATATTTCAAAGAATAGCAAATGCTATCAAGAATGGCAGGGTTGATATCTGGATTTTCCAGTGCTATCATCGAGCGTTTTTGTGAAGAATATGCTTTTGCAAGTTTCTCAAACTCCGCTTGTCCAGGCAATAAAAAATCATCGTAATTCATAAAATCCCCTTATTTATTTTCTTATATGATATTTTTTTGCTTTTTGCTAATTTCACACAATATTGTGCAAAGTCATATATGTTTAGAGATTTAAATTTTTAGGGGTGATAAATGTTTAAACAAAGAATTATTCCAACTTGTAGTAAAGAAAGATATGAACGCACAAGCAAAATTAATAGAGAAGAAGAAAACGAAAATACCGAAAGAGAACCAATAAACCAAGAACCAGCACAGCGAAATGAACCAACGACGCAGCCAGTGCCGCCAAGTCAAGAACCAGTGGAGCAACCAGTTCAAGAACCGCAACAACGAGAAACAGTGCCGCCTACAACAAATCAACCAGTGCAAGAACCAACAACAGCGCCAGAGCAGCCTGAAACCACACCAAATCAAGGAACTACGCTTGATCCAACAAGATTTATCTTTGCATCAACAGAGCCTTATCCTGAAATTACAAACGCTTATCCTAGCATGTATGAAGTAAAACTTATCAAATGGTTAGCAGCGTCAAGAGATAGCGAAATGAGTGCTGTTGCAACATATATGTATCAAAGTTATATTTTGCTAGACGAATATCCATTAATTGCAGACGCATTAAAACAAATTGCAATCGTCGAAATGAGGCACCTAGATTTACTTTCAGAGGCTATTGTTGATTTCGGCGGAAATCCGAACTTAACAGACGGCAGGGGAAATGTTTGGACTGGAAGAAATATTTTGCAAATTAGAAATCCAAGAGAAATTTTGCTAACTGATATAAAAGCGGAGGAACAAGCAATTAGAAAATATCAACTTGCTGCTTCAAAAACTTGTAATGCCAGTTTAGCGGCTTTGTTTGAAAGAATCATAATCGACGAGCAAGACCATATTATAATTTTGAATGAACTTTTAAGCACTCTATAAAAAGAAAAAAGGTTGAATTTAATCAACCTTTTTTTATAACATCAATTAGTCTTTTTTGTTCAACTTTTCGGCTATCGCTGAACCAATTTTATTAATGCTTGCGTCATCAAGTTTTACAGAACTTGTCTTATCACTGTTTGCCTGCAAAGCGCTTGCAATTTTTCTAACGCTTGCGTCTGAAAGTTCAGTTGGTCTTGGTTTTTCTGGTGGTTCTGCTTGTCTTTTATTTGCTCCGCCTAAACCAAGTGCATCTTCTGCCATGTTTTGAGCAGTTCTAAGTTTCTTTTGGTTCTTCATTTCAGCATTCAAATCCATTTCTTTTTTAAGTTTACCTTGAGCAATTTGAATCATATCGCTTCCAAGACCTTTCATTTCGCCCATCATTGGGCCGCTCATTGCTCCCATTGTGTGTTGAGCAAATGAACCTATTTGTTTACCAAAATCAACAAATGATTTTGAAAGGGCTTTTAATGTTGATTCACCAAGTTCAATTTTTGCTCCATCAATTGAAGATGTTCTTCTAGATTTTTCTGAAACACCTTTTTCAAGTGATTTACCAAGTGGATTTTGCCAGTTGCCGTGCTTTGAATCATTAAATAGGGCATTACGATCTTCTGAACTCATGTTTCTATAAGCTTCTTCGCCACCAGCCGCAGCAATTGCGCGATTCCTAATTCTTTCATTTTGACCACGACCACGATGGTTAGCATCAATTACACCTTGTCTATCTCTCCAATCCATGTTGTCAAGTTTACTTTCTGCAGCGCCTTTTCTAAATTCTTCAATTTTACCTGTTGATTTAAGTCCGGCGAGTGTTTCTTCTTTTTCTTCATTAGACATATTAGAAACATTTCTTGATGCGAATTCCTGCTTAAATTCAGCTTTTTCCTTGTCGGACATTTTTCCCCAAACCGCTTGTTCTGATTCTCCAGGTTTAATTTTGTCAATGCCATGTTTTTTTCCATAATTGCTTAATGCTTTTTTGTCTGAACCTAGCCATTTAATTGCATCTTCATCAGACACAGTAGAAGCAGCCGCTTGTGTTAAAATTTCATCGTCTGTTACATTATCTGCCATATTAGTAACTGCATTATCATAAGACACTGAACCTTTTTTGTATCTTCCTGTACCTTCGTTTGCTGCTGTTTTCATGTATGCATTTTTAGCCAATTTTCCTGCTCCAACAGCTTTACTAGTTAAACTGCCAGCTTTCATAACTGCAAGACCAGCACCTGCGAAGGCTGCTGTGGTTTTACCGACCTTAGCGGCTGTTGCACCAATTTCTTTGGCTTTATCTGCACCAGCACCCATTGTGTCTTCGCCACCAATAATTTCTGAAAGCATTTTTGTGAAGTCTTTTACCATTGCTAGACCAGCAATAGTGAAAAGCAAGTTGACGATTTTATCAATAATTGCAATGCCAGTAAGTTCCAATGATTGCAACAATGCTAAGATAACGAAGAATAAATTCAAACCAACAATAGGTCCATAAACGCCGATTGTTTTTGCAACAAACTTTTCGCGCCATTTTTTCAATGCATTACCGCCATCTAATGGCATAAGTGATGCAATAGGTGCGGCAACAAGGAATAAGATTGTAAGTTCAAATATCCTTTTGATTAAACCAAAAACAAGGTATAGTAACAATACTGTTACAACGACTAATGCACCGAGTGCGATAATATAGTCGAATGACCACAAATCATAATAATACCAAACCAGGGCGGTGTTATTTTTATCAAAGTGAGTGTATCCCGCTGCAATTAAACTATTTTCAACAATCATAACGCCAGCGTTTAAAGTTACAGGGAACATATGTTCTGTTTTGAAAGGAGCTCTATCAATATATGCTCTTGATTTCAATTGGAAGCAGTTAGCAAAGGCTTCGTCCATAAGCCAGCAATTTTGGTATGCTGAATTGGAGTCTGTTCCTTTATTTTGTGTGAAAGCACCGTTTGCTGAAATTTTATCATTATTCAACATTTTATTATAAAAACTATCGTTTATTCTTGCACGGTTAGCGCTATACGCTGCTGCTTTAAACACCAAACCAGAAATAGGTGTTGTGGTTGTTGGAACGGTGAATCCAAAAAATGTGTAGTTATTATATGTTTCGTCACCAGATGTTGTTCTTTCTGATTTGAAATATGTTGTGTTAATAGTACTTTGTGTTACGCTTGTTGAACCTGTGGAAACTTTATCAAGTGCTTGCAATATAACATTGCAAAGGAACATACCAAAGAAACAAACGATAGGAACAATTGCAAATGATGCAAGAGCTTTTAATGAATTGCCAATGATTTTGCCTTTTGATGCTGATTTAGCATCTGTTGCTGTGTATTCACTTCTAACAACAGCAATCATAGTTGTTAATATGAGCATCAGCACACCTAAGATAATCATTGACCAGAAGATGTTTGATAAAACAGGGGAAGAACCAGTAAAAATCATGTTCATAAACTGCATAACAATATCGCCTTGGACATTTGTTTGGCCATTGAATTTGTATATTGTGTCTAGTCCGGCTATTTTACGCATAATCCATTGAATTGCGTCAATTACCGCATAAACAGGCGTTAAAAGTTGGTAAAATGTTTTTGGAATGAATGATAAAAGTGCACCAAACCAGCCTTGGAACCAATTTTTAATAGCATCGCCAACAGAACCAGCAATATAGGTTAAATTCATATTGTTCCTCCGAATTCTTCTTTTGAGTTAGTTTAGTATAACACATAAATTTAAAATTGTATAGAGTTTTTTATAAATTTTATTTATATATTATATATATTCAAAAATTATTTTACATTTTTTTTGAAAAAATATAACAAAATAATTGAGAAATTGCTTAAAATTAGTAGACAAGAGGCAATCTTGTGTATATAATACTTGCGAAAAATAAAAGAGAGGTTTTATGAGCGAATATATCCGTTGTCCAAGATGTGAATTAAATTATATCAAAAAGAAAGACAAACTCTGTTCAGTCTGCAAAGCAGAATTGAACGCTGAACCTAATTTAGATGATATGGATTTGGAGATTTGTCCAATTTGTAAAACAAACTATATCAGACCAGACGAAATTATGTGTAAACAATGCATTAAAGAACGCTCTTTGGAAGATGTTATTGTTTCTCACAATGATGACGATTGGGATTCTTATTTAAATCCAGACGAAGATAACATTTCAAGTGATGAAGAAACAGGCGATATGGCAAGCATCACTGATTTAGATTCAACTGATTTAGATGACGATTTGGAAATTGACGATTCAGATCTTCCAGACATTGGCGAAGATATTGACTTTGGCGATGATGAAGACGGCGAAGACGAAGAATTTGAGGACGATTTAGACGAAGACGATGACTTCGATGACGATGATGACGATTTTGACGATGACGACGATGATGACGATGAATAATCGCAGAAGTTCGACAAATTAATATTCAAAAAAAGCACGAAAGTGCTTTTTTGTTTTGTAAAATTTTATGTTTATAATATAATGCTTAGTATTAGGAGAATATATGGGTTTATTAGCGAAAATTTTCGGCAGCGATAACTCTCGCAGTTTGAAAAAAATTAGAAAAATTGCCGATAAAGTTATTGCACTTGAAGAAGAATATAAAAATAAAACAAACGAAGAATTAAAAGCAAAAACAGAAGAGTTAAAACATAGGGTTCAAGTTGAAGGTGAAAGTTTAAATTCAGTTTTGCCAGAAGCATTTGCCAATGTTAGAGAAGCAGCATCAAGAGTGCTAAATATGCGCCATTTCTATGTTCAAATTATGGGCGGTATTGCACTTCATCAAGGCAGAATTGCAGAAATGGGAACAGGTGAAGGTAAAACTCTTGTTTCAACTTTGCCTGCGTATTTAAATGCTTTAACAGGTAAAGGTGTTCATGTTGTCACAGTCAACGAATATCTTGCAGAGCGTGACGCTGTTTGGATGGGAAAAGTCCATAAATTTTTGGGCTTAACTGTTGGCGTTTCGCTTAGCGGAATGGACTATGCAGCAAAACGCAAAGCCTATGATTGCGATATAACATACTTAACAAACAACGAAGCAGGTTTTGATTATCTTCGTGATAATATGGTTGTTAGAAAAGAAGACAGAGTTGCCCGCGGATATAATTTTGCTATCGTGGACGAAGTGGATAGTATTTTGATTGATGAAGCAAGAACTCCACTTATCATCAGCGGCCGTGGCATGAAATCAAGCGAAGCTTATCATTCAGCGCAAAGGTTTGTAAAAACTTTGAAGGAAGATGACTTTGAAATTGATTTAAAATCAAAAGCAATAAATTTAACAGAAAGCGGAATTGCAAAAGCAGAGCGCTATTTTGCCGTTGAAAATATTTCTGATGTTGAAAATATTGAGCTTAACCATCATATTAACAATGCCTTGAAAGCAAATTTTGTCATGATTAAAGATGAAAATTACATTGTGAAAGACGGCGAAATTTTGATTGTTGATGAATTTACTGGAAGAATTATGAAGGGCAGACGCTATTCGGACGGCTTGCACCAAGCGATTGAAGCAAAAGAAGGCGTTGAAATCAAAGACGAAAATAAAACGCTTGCAACAATAACATTCCAAAACTTTTTCAGAATGTATAAAAAGTTAAGCGGTATGACAGGAACTGCAAAAACAGAAGAAGGCGAATTTACAACAATTTATGGCCTTGATGTTGTGCAAATTCCTTCCAACAAGCCAAATATCAGATATGACGCACCAGATGTTATTTATAAAACAATTCCAGCAAAAACAAAGGCTATTGTTGAACATATTAAAGAAGTTCATGCAACTGGTCAACCAATCCTTATCGGCACAATCACGATTGATAAATCGGAAGAACTTTCAAATGCTTTAAGGCGAGCGGGCATTAAACACAATGTTTTGAACGCTAAAAATCACGAATTTGAAAGTGAAATTGTCGCACAAGCGGGCAGGAAGGGCATGGTTACTATTGCAACAAACATGGCTGGCCGTGGAACAGATATTTTGCTTGGCGGTAATCCAGAATTTATGGCGATTAAAAAACTTCGCGAAGAAGGCTTCACAGAAGACCAAATCGCTTTCGCAAATTCTTTTATCGAAAGTGATAACGAAGAACTTTTGAACGCTAGAAAAGAATATCAAAAATATTACAACCAATATAAAGAAACAACAGACAAAGAGAAAGAAGAAGTTAGAGAACTCGGCGGTTTGCACATCGTGGGCACAGAAAGGCACGAAAGTAGGCGTATCGACAACCAGTTGCGCGGTCGTAGCGGAAGGCAAGGCGACCCAGGTTCAAGCGTGTTCTATATCTCGCTTGAAGATGACCTTGCAAAGCGTTTTGGCGGAGATAAAATGCTTAAAGTTGCAAATTTCTTTAAAGTTGATGACGACATGCCAATGCAATATAGAATGTTGTCAAATCAAATTGAAAATGCTCAAAAACGCATTGAAATGCGCCATTTCTCAGCTAGAAAAAGTGTTTTGCAATACGATGATGTTTTGAATAAACAAAGGCATATAATCTATGATGAAAGAAATAAGGTTTTGGACGGCGTAGATAGCCATGAACAAATTATTGAAATGTTCCCAGAACTTGTCAGCGCGGCAATAAATTCAGTAATCAACCAAGATAAGATGTATAACGAATGGGATTTAGATGCACTTAATGCTGCACTCGAAAGAAAACAACTTTTCCCTTATGGAACAAACCTAATTACAAAAGAATTTGTTCACGATTTAGACGCAGAGGACTTGCAAGAAAAAGTTTTAAATGCAGTTTATGATAGATATAACGAAAAAATGGCTGATGCAGAAAGTATCGGTGCAAACTTTGCAGATTTTGAAAGATATGTTCTTTTAAGAGTGGTTGACAGCCTTTGGATGGATCATATCGATCAAATGACAGTTTTGAGAAACGAAATTGGCTTGCAAGGTTATGGACAACATGACCCAATTGTGGCTTACAAACAAATCGGCTTTGAAATGTTTGACGAAATGATTTCAAAAATCAGAGAGCAAACAGCGTTGTTTTTGCTTAACATAAATGTCGATAAAAAGCCAGAACCAAAACAAGTTGCAAAACCTATTGTTGTGGTTGAACAAAAAACAGCAAAAGCGGAAGCAAAAATTGGTAGAAATTCGCCATGTCCTTGCGGAAGCGGCAAAAAATATAAAAATTGTTGCGGGAAATAGATGAAAATACAAATTGTTGGCGGAAGTTTATTGAATACAAATAATTACATTGTTGGAGATTCTAACAATGTAATTTTAATTGAAACAAGTGCAATGCCAAGAGATATAAAAGCGATTGTTGACGGCAGGAACGTAAAAGCGATATTTTTAACTCATGGACATTGGGACCACTCGCAACACATTGACGAAGTCGCAAAAATGTTTGGCGCAAAAGTTTATTTGCACGAAAAAGCGATTAATAAAATCAAGTCAAACGAGAAACAATTCAATTTGGATAGACCAGTCAATTCGCAACTTGAAAATGAAAATTTTGAAATTTTAAAAGACAATCAAACAATCGATTTTGGGTTTTTGAAAGTTCATGTGTTGTTTACGCCAGGGCATACTGATTGCTCAGTTAGTTATTTGATTGAAGATAGTGAAAGCAAAGCGCTATTTTCAGGTGACACTCTTTTTTATCAAACTTGCGGAAGATGCGACCTTCCAACATCGTCAGTTGCAGATATGAAATCAAGTTTGAAAAAGTTGTTAGAACTGGACGAAAATTTAGATGTTTATCCAGGTCATGGTTTTAAAACGACAATAAAAGACGAAAGAAAAACTTTTGAATATTTACTTTGCGAAGAATAAAATAATTTTGAAAAACCAATTCCACGCATGATGCATAAAATAATTTAGGGGATAATTAGGAGCATCAATATGTGTGGAATTTTTGGTTGTGTTGGCACGAGCCGAACTCTACCAATTTTAATTAATGGATTAGAACTTTTAGAGTATAGAGGATACGATTCAGCGGGTGTTGCATTTTTTGAAAATAAAAAAATAAACATTGTAAAAGAAGTTGGCAAAGTTAAAAATTTAAAGGACAAATTGAACTTAGACATTATATCAACTTGCGGTATTGCTCATACCAGATGGGCAACTCACGGCAAGCCAACAGATATAAATTGCCACCCACATACAAGCGGAAAAATCTGCCTAGTGCATAATGGAATTATTGAAAATTTTTCCGAATTAAAAAAAGAATTAAATAGTAATTTTTATTCAGATACTGACAGCGAATTAATTGCAAAATTAATTGATAATAATTATCAAAAAAATATTAAAAAATATTTAGAAAAAAATAATAAAAAAATAGTTTCAAAAAATAATAAAATTAAAATTTTATTAAATTCAATTTCCCAGACTGCCCATATTATGCGGGGTTCGTGGGCTTGTGCAGTTATTTGTGAAGATATTTTAGATAATATTTTTGTATTTAAAAAATCAAGTCCGCTATTAGTTGGAAAATCAAATAAATTCAATTTAATTTCAAGCGATATTTCCGCAATAAATACAATTTTTAATAAAAATAAAATTAATAAAAATATTAATTTATTTAATTTAAATGACAATGAATTTGCGATTATTAGTAAAAATGATGTGCAATTTTTTGACATAAATTTGAACACAATTATAAAACAAAATATAGAAATCGACAGTGAAAGTTTAAATGCTACGAAGCAAAATTTCGACCACTTTATGCTTAAAGAAATTTACGAAATTCCTGCTTCGGTTGAAAAAACTTTTAACTCAATTTTAGAGAGTAAGAACGAAGAACTTATACATGCATTAATCAATTGCAGCAAGGTTACCATCATTGGTTGCGGAACTGCATATCACGCTGGACTTACAGGTAAATTTTATCTTTCCAATATTTTAAACAAAAAAGTTGAAGTTCAACTTGCAAGCGAATTTAGATATTCAAAACAGGTTTTTGATAAAAACGAAATAGTGTTTGGAATTAGTCAGAGCGGCGAAACCGCAGATACAATAGCAGGGCTTAAACTTGCTAAGGAAAACAACTTAAAAACCATTGTTTTAACGAATGTAAAAAACAGTTCTATAACCGATGTTGCGGACTTTAAACTATACACCGAAGCAGGAACAGAAATTGGCGTGGCGGCTACCAAAAGTTTTAACAGCCAAGTAGCGGCTATGCTCGCTCTTGCCACAAAAGTCAAAACTCAAATTGATAATAACGATGTATTTGCAAAAAATCTGCTCAATAAATTTAAGTGCGTAAATAATTTGCTCGCACAGGAAATCTCAAAAGACGACGAAGTTAACAACTATAAAAAGTATTTCAACAAGCAAAAGTTTTTCTTCATCGGCAGAGATATTGATTCAACGCTTTCGTATGAAGGTGCGCTTAAATTAAAAGAAATTGCGTATGTTCACGCGGAAGGTTATGCAGCAGGCGAATTGAAGCATGGAACACTTTCGCTACTTGACGAAAATTCGCTTTTAATCGGTATAATTACGCAGAAGAAAATTCTTGAAAAGACTTTAAACGCGGTTCATGAAGCCAAAGCGCGCGGAGCAAGTGTCCTTTTGATAAGTCAATTTGATATAAGTTCACAGGCGGACGATTTTATACAACTTCTTGGTGACGATGAATTAATTTCGCCAATTTTGGCAGTCATTCCATTGCAGTTGTTTGCCTATTATATGTCACTAAATAAAGGCTATGACCCAGACAAGCCACGAAACTTAGCAAAATCAGTGACCGTTGAATGATTTTTGAATATTAAATGATTTTTTCAAGATAATAATTCTATGAAATCATCAAACATACAAAAGTTGATGCTTCTTATAGGAGCAAATCCAGACATAATTCAAAAAAATATTAAGTGTTGCGATAAAAACATCACTTTAATATTTTTTAAAAGCATGATAGACGAAAATTTGTTTGTAACTGGAATTCTAAAACCTTTAACAGAATATAGCACTAAACTTGAAAGTCAAAAGAGCATTGTTTTGTCGTTGGACAATATTCAAAAAGAACTTTTAGTGACTGCCGACATTGAAAAATTGAAAGACTTGAAGGACATGAAAAATGCCGTTTTGAGAAACAAAGTTTTATTATTTGTTGACGGCGACAAAAATGCTTTGGCGATTGATATTGAAAGTTATCCTGTCAGGCTTCCTTCTGAACCACCAACTTCGGCGGTTATAAAAGGCCCAAGAGAAGGCTTTGTTGAAGATATAAAAACGAATATAACGCTTTTGAAAAGGCGATTTTCATCTGAAAATTTCACTTATGAAGAAATGAAGGTTGGTAAATATTCTCAAACGCGTGTTGCAGTTGTTTACATAAAAGGTATTACAAATAAAAGTATTATTCGGAGCATAAAAAATAGAATTTCAAAAATTGATATAGACGGAATTATAGATTCGTATTATATTTTAAAATTTTTAGAAGAGAAAAAACACTCAATTTTTAGGCAAGTTGGTTCAAGCGAAAAGCCTGACATTATTTCTGCAAAATTGATTGAAGGCAGAGTTGCCGTTGTTGTTGACAATTCGCCAATAGTTCTCACGCTTCCATATATGTATGTGGAAGATTTGCAGTCCAGCAACGATTATTATTCAAGTTATCAATATTCAACATTTATTAGATTAATTAGAATGTTAGGTATTTTTATAGCGATAATTGTTCCTGGCTTTTATTTGTCGTTGAGGTTTTATCATTACAATTTGATGCCGTTTAAGTTTTTGGTCACAATTGGAAATTCAACTCAAAATGTGCCTATGACACCATTTTTGGAAATTATTTTTATTCTCGCCTTGTTTCAACTTTTATACGAAGTTAGTTTACGCTTGCCAAGATATTTGGGACTTGCAACAAGCATTGTGGGTGCATTAATTTTGGGCGATACTGGCGTTAAAGCAGGACTTATTTCGCCACCAGGCGTTTTGATTATTGCGCTTTCTATGATTTGTATTTACACTGTTCCTGACCAATCTGACCAGTTAAATTTGGTGAGAGGTGTTTTTATTGCCTTGGGTGGCGGAATGGGAATTTTTGGAATTATTGCTGGTTTTATTTTCATAATTGGTTATTTAAACAGTTTTTACAACTATGGCAGTCCATATTTAGCACCATTTTCACCATTTATTAAAAATGATTTACAAGATGCGATTTATAAAGCAACGATAGTTGATATGCAAAAGCGTCCTGAATCGCTTCACAATAAAAATAAAGTGAGGTTGAAAAAATGAAACAGGAAATTACGAGTCGTCAATTTGCAATTATGATTGCAATGTCTATTCTAACTTTTAAACTTACTTATTTGCCTTCTTTTTTATTTGATTTTGCTGGCAAAGACGGTTTTTGGGCGTTTTTGATTTCACTTTTTGTTGATTTATTAACATTTTTTATCATTATTCCTATATTTTTAAAACATAAAGAAGAATCGTTCTCACAATTTTTGGAAAAAAGAATAGGCAAATTTGCGTCTAAAATCGTTTATATTTTGATATTTTTATTCTTCTTAATGAAATTGATTTATGTTTCTAACATAGGCTATTTTTTTGCGCGTGAAGCAATCTTCCAAGAAGCGCAATACATTTTGTTTTTGTCAATATTGTTTATAACAATAAATGCTTTGTTTTTGTTTAAAATAAATTCTTATGCCAGGACAAGTGAGTTTTTCTACTTGTTTTTAATTGCGTTTTTATTTGCTTGCATTTTTTTAGGAATTTTAACAGTGCCTAATCGTGGTTTTTTTCCACTTTTTGAATATAGTGCTAGCGACATTTTTACTGCTTCATGGAAGTCAATCTTTTGTTTTGGCGACTATTTGTTTATCTTACCTTTTATGGGAAAGGTGCAAATTGAAAAGAAATTTAAAAGACAACTTGTGTTTTATATGTCGATTTCGTTTATTTTGTTAATTGTGTTTATGTTAACTTTTTTCATAGCATTTAGATACACGGGCTTTCTTCATTTGCCTGCTATAACAGATATTGTTGAATTTGTTCCATTGTCTTCAATTATCGAAAATCTTGATTTATTACCTATAACTTTGATGCTGTCGCTTTATGTTTTTCATGGCGGATTATTTATGTTTTGTATGGTTAATGCATTGAAAGATATTTTTAAATTTAAACATAAGAGATATGATACACGCTGGTTACTTTTAATTGTTAATTTATTGGTTATTCCGTTGTTGTTATTCGTTTTTAATAGTTACGATTCGCTAATATACATCGCTCAAACATATTTTGTTTGGATAACTGCATTTTGTATGTTCTTAATTCCAATATTTTGTTTTGTAATTTCTTTTAAAAGAGTCAAAGAAGCACAAAGCAAACCAACTTGGGCGGTTAAGGTTTCTGATGAAAACTTGAAATGGATAAGCCAAGCATCAAAGTTTAAAGAACAAATTGCTTTGACCAAAAAATATAGTTTTGGAGGGCAAAAAATATGAAAAAATTCTTTAAATTTATGTTTGATAGACCAATTTTAATTTTGTTTATTTTAATTTTATTAATTTTTGTGCCACCGATGTTTGTTATGCAACCACAATCACAAATCAAACTTATTGCCAGAACTATTGGAATAGATAAAGTTGGAGATGAAATTGAAGTTACAATCATTTATTATCAACCATCAATAAGTCAAGCATATACAGAAAGTTATAACTTAGTTTCTGCAAAGGGAAGTTCACTTTCTCTTGCTCTTGATTTGGCGGCAGATTACACGGGAAAACAGTTGGTTCTTGCACACATGAATAATGTAGCTGTTAGTAATGATATTGCCGAAGAAAATTTGGTTGAATATTTAAACCATTTAATTAGAGCATACACAATAAACAATTCCATAAATGTTTTTATTACAAATGTGAATGCAAAAGATTTTTTAAAAGACACGCTAAAATCGCATGGAAAAACCGCAAATCAAGAAAGCGGAATTGTAGAACATAATGATAAATATATTGTTGGAACATCAAGTAATATTGAAAATATTATGTTGTCAAGCTATGGACCAAACAAAACTGCACTTATAGATATGTTAAATGTGAGCGAGAAAGAAGGCGAAGATTTATCTGGTGGTTCGCAATCTAATGCTTCATCAAATAGCAGTTCTGGTGGTGGTTCAAGTGCAGGTTCGAGCAGTGGCGGAGAAGAAAATAAGCCAAAATATTTGGCAAATGATGGCAGCGTGGCTATTATCCGTGACGGCAAAAAAGTTGGTGACTTAACAAGACAAGAAGTGGAAGCTTTGAATGTTATAAATGGCGCAAATGAGTGGCCAAAAATTGAACTTAAAAATTATAGTGATGAAAATTTTAATAATGCAACAATAGTGCTTAATGTTCCAAATAAATATGTTAAATATAAAGCTTATTTTGACGGTGATACTCCAACAGTTTTAGTGAAAACAAATATGCTTTTAACAATTTATGAAGTTTTGCAAAACAGTCAAACAAAAACAATTTTTTCGCAAAAAAATTTGTATTTAAATGAAACAATGCAAAAGGCTATAGCAGACAAACTTAAATCTGACTTTTATCCAGTTTATCAAAAATTGCAAGATTTAAATGCTGATGCATTTGATTTCTACTCACTATTTCATAAGAAATATCAAAAAGAGTTTGATAACTATTTGCAAAGTTTGGAAAATCCAGAGGAGTATTTAAAGGGTATAAAAGTTATTTTACAAGTGGAAAGTAAAGGTAAATAAGAATAAATTTTGATAAATTCAAGATAATAAATAAAAAATGGAGAAAAAAATATGGAAAAATCAAAAAAAATTAGATTAATCGTGCTTATTTCGTTGATTTTTGTGCTTATTGCAACATCGATTTTATATGTTGTTTTAATTGTGAAAGATAATCGTGTTGCAAACGAAACAGCAACAACCGAAGAAACAATAGCAATTCAACAAAGGTTAAAAGATCTTGGCTATTTTAATAGTGAAGTTACTGGATATTATGGAAGAATAACTCGCGAAGCGGTTAGGAGATTTCAAGCAGATTATGGATTGGCACAAACAGGGGAAGTAAACTCAACAACTGCTGATTATTTGGGAATAAATCTCGGTGGACAATCAAGCAATGATTTATATTTAATTGCAAAATGTATTTATGCCGAAGCCCGTGGCGAGCCTTATGTTGGAAAAGTTGCGGTCGGCGCGGTTATTTTAAATCGCGTTGAAGACCCAAATTTCCCAAACACAATTTATGGCGTTGTTTATCAACCTTGGGCATTCACAGCCGTTTATGATGGACAAATAACTTTGGAACCTGACGAAGAATGTTATCAAGCTGCTCGAGATGCAATGAATGGTTGGGATCCAACTTATGGTTGTATTTATTATTACAATCCAGTAACAGCAACAAGTCAATGGATATTTTCAAGACAGGTTGTAACGCAAATCGGCAAGCATGTGTTTGCGATATAGGAGGTGATTATGGAAAATGTTAAAGAAGAAAAAACCACTTTATCTAAAAAATCTGTTATAACTTTGATTGTTTTTACAATAGTTTTGGGCATTTTAGCAATAATATTTTGCATTTTGTATGCCGTTGACATGACAAAACTTGAGCAAACTTCAATAAATTTAGAGAATATTTATCAAAGAACTTTTTATGATTTGGTTGACAATGTCAATAACACGGAAATAAAAATGAGCAAATTGCTTGCATCAACAGACAATAATTATTCAAATGAATTGTTGTTTGAAATAAACGATAACTTAACAAGTGCTCAAAATCAACTCAGTTATTTGCCAATTTCTATGAATGGAATTGGCGACACAACAAAGTTTATCAATCAATTTGGCGGATACACCGCAACACTTGCTAAAAATACAAAATCAGGGAAAACGCTTACAGCCGAAGAAAGGGCAAAGTTAAGAGAACTTTACAATTCTATTTATGGCATAAAAATTAAATTAAATCAAATATCAACAAAAATTAATCAAGGATACAACATTTCAGATAATGCAAATCCTGGAAAAGAAGAATACAACAAATTCACGCAAAATTTAAAACAAATAAAAAATAATAATCAAGATTATCCATCAATGATTTATGATGGACCATTCTCAGATTCAACTTGTAACAAAGAGATAAAAGGTTTAAATTTCGAAGAAATTTCAAAACAAGAAGCAGAAAAAATTGCAAAAGAAATTTTCAAAAATGCAGATGTCCAATTTGCAAATGAAACGAATGGCAAATTTCAAACTTATGATTTTAATGTTATGCAAAATGATTTGAAATTATATGTTCAAATTACCAAAAAGGGCGGTAAATTACTTACTATAAGTTCAAAAAATAACAAAAATGCGGAGAAAATCAGCCATAACGAAGCGATAAAAATCGCAGAAGATTTTGTTTCTAATTTGGGAATTTCAAATATGAAATGCGTTTGGACAGACAAGATTCAATCTGATGTCTATTTGAATTTAGCACCAGTCATTGACGATGTTATAATTTATCCAGATTTAATCAAGGTTAAAGTAGATTTAGATAGCGGAAGTATAGTTGGTTATGAAGCATGTTCATACTACACAAACCATGTTGAAAGAAATTTGCAATCTGCCAAAATTTCAAAATCAGCAGCCAAAAGTAAAATCGACAGCAAATATAAAATCGAAACAATAAAACTTGCACTAAGTCCAATTGAATATAAAGGCGAAATTTTAACTTATGAATTTAAGTGTAAATTTCAAGGTTCAACATATTATATTTTCATAAATGCGATAACTGGCGTGGAAGAAAATATTTTGAAAGTGATTGAAACACAAAATGGAAACTTATTAATGTAATTAAAAAAACACGAAATTTTCGTGTTTTTTTATCTAAAAAAGTTCTCTGGGTGAATAACATGTTCTTCCTTTATGTTCATATCAGAAAGCCTTTTATCTGTAAGAACAATTGCCTTTTTAATTTTGGAATTGCCATATTTCTTTTGAATTTTATTTACACAGCTTTCATATTCTTCAAGTTTTTTCTCTTTTTTGTCTTCAATTAATTTTTCTTGAATGTTGCTGTCCCATTTTAAACCACCAACCGAAACGCCAGCACCGCGAAGGGCAGTGTCGTCAAAATTAAAATTCTGCAAAATCAGATTGTAAGCAATTTCTACTAATTTGGTTGAAGAAAGTATGTGAGAATTAAGTCGTCTTTGCCAGCCGTCTGTCGACAAGTCTGTTTTTGTAATGTGTGCATGAACGACACAAAAACCTTTTATGCCCAAATCTCTTAGCCTTGAAACAACACTTTCGCATAGCAATGTCAATATAATTTTTAAATCTTTTTCGTTTGTTATGTCTTTGTAATTTGTCATGCTGTTGCCTATTGATTTTATTGGAATTTCATCTTCAAGGTTTCTAACAGGGGACATATCTTTGCCGTTAGCAAAATCGTGTAAATATTCGCCCCATTTACCAAGTTTTTTAATAAGCAAATATTTGTCAAATTGCGCTAAATCTCCGATAGTAAAAATATTTAGATGATTAAGTTTCTTTTTGGTCTTTCTGCCAACATATAGCAAGTTTTCGCATGGCAACTGCCAAATCAATTCTTGATAGTTATTTTCAGTGATTTCAACAATTTCATCATTATCTGCTAAATCTGAACCTAATTTTGCGAAAATTTTGTTAAAACTAACGCCGATTGAAACAGTCAACTTTGTTTTTTTGTAAATTTCGTCTTTAATATTTTTTGCAATTTGTATGGGCGACCCGAGAAGGTTGATACTTTGCGTTATGTCAAGCCAACTTTCATCAATGCCGAATGGTTCGATAAAATCTGTGTAATTTTCAAATATTTTCCTTACAATTTTGGAATATTTCATATAGAGCGGAAAATTGGCAGTGATTGTGATTAAATCGGGCGCTAAATTTTTTGCTTCCCAAATGGTCATTCCTGTTTTAATTCCCAACTTTTTTGCTTCTTTGCTTTTAGCAAGTATTATGCCATGCCTATCTTCTGGTGCTCCGCAAACTGCAACATTTTTACCTTGCAAATCTGGATTTATCATACATTCCACAGACGCATAAAAATTGTTTAAATCAACATGTAAAATTGCTCTCACATTTTAATTATTTCTTTTCTTTATTAAACTAAACATAAAAAAACAAGATGAAAACATCTTGTTTTTTGAAATTATTCTTTTTCTGAATCTTGTTTTTTTGCTTGTTTGGCAGTGTTATTTGCTTTTTTAATTTCTTCATTAATAATTTTCTTAACGATTGTTGCAGAACGAGATTTTTTGCCGTCTGGATTTGGATATTCTTCATTCAAAACATCGTTTAAGCGTTTTTTGTATGATTTTCCATAATCTTCTTCTCGTTGCTCAATAAATCTGTCTATCACCTTGTTAATTGTCTTTTCTTTTGCGTCTTCATAACCCATAACAACAGGAGCGAACAAGTTAAGTTTATTTTTATTTTTCAAAACAAATATCAAACTTTGAACAGGGGACACGATTGCATTGTTTGTGCCTTTAATTTGTTGTCTGTCTTTATCTGTGATGATGAATGAGTCAAAAATTCCTGGAAGTTCTTGTTTAAGATTTGTTATGCCTGCAAGAAGTGTTGGTCCTGTTAGGGCGTGCAAAACTCTTTTTGATTTTTTAGGTGCTTCAACGGCTTCTTTTTCAATTTCAACATTATATGTTTTTTCAAGGTTAGAGCAGTTAAACAATGCTTGCAAAACATCTTTTGGATTTTTTGTGTATTTGTAACCCATGTTTTCCATGTTTTCAACAATTCTTTCAACTGTAAAGTCTAATTTACTTGCAATATTCTTTGCAACTTCTTCTGTTATGCTTGTGATAATTTTTGTTACATTATTACCATAAGTTGCAACAAGAGCTAAGTCGTTTGAAATTTGAAGTTTTAATGCTTCGTCTATTTTGTATGAAACTTCTGCATTTCTTATGTCTGTTGCTCTCATAATAGCGAGAGTGAGAACATCGTTGGTTACATTTTCAATTTTTTCAAGTTCAACTTTATTGAAATTCTTATTGAGTTCAGCATATTTTTCTGCATTTGCTGCTTTATATTCTTCAATCATTTTTGTTGCTACTAAACTTGCAAGAACAACAACTCTATCATTTTCGTTTAAAGAATAAGTTGAGTTAACATTTAATTGATTGTAAACATCGTATCCGTTAGCGGTTTTTGCAAAATATTTGCCATTTGTTGAAACATATTTGAAATTGAAAGTTGTGTTCAATTTTTCGCCAAACAATTTAACAAGTTTTTCGTATCTTGGGCAAGTTGTTTCGTTGCCAATATATATTGATTTGCTTGAAAAATTTGTTACTAACGGGAATTGAATTCCGTTAAAACTTGTTGGGAGAGAAATCATAGCATGAGCAGAATATTTATTTTCTGCGTAAGGTTCAATTTGTGAAACAATGCCTCTTACTCTTTGGTTTGTTCTGAGTTTCCAAATTTCTTTTGAGTATCTATCGCCAACATATTTTGGGTCTGCAAGCGTTTGCAAAAAAGATATAACTTCGTTTGGGTTATATTTTTTTGTCATAAGAAGGCCGATTGCATCTAAATTTTCTGATTTAGCGGTTTGTAAATTTTGTTTTGTTGAGTTTGTAAATTTTGTCCAGTTTTCTAATTCTTCTACATTTTTAATCATATTTACCCCCTAATTTCGTAAAATTATAGCACATTGCTATAATAATTGCAATAGGTTTATTTAAATTAACCACAAAAAACTTTTACACATAAATATATATATGCTTAGAGATATGCCGCCAGATAAACTCGCGCTTTTTGCCACGCAAATTGCTATTGACATTTCCAGGGGAAAAGACCTTGACGATTTATTTTTGATAAGAACAATAATAGGGCAAATGTCTTGCGTTTTATCAACGATTATTAGTCAGAAAATTGACCTTGATAAGAAAAAATAAAACAGCGTTATGCTGTTTTACATCGTTTGTTCTTCTCCATACACATCTGGAAATATTTGTTCGTCTGAAATGTTGTTTGCAATGAAGTTTTTAATTTCGCATACACATAATTCGTCCATGATTTTGGACTTTAGGTTTTTATTTAGTTCTAACAATTGTTTTTGCTTTTTAATATTGACAAAGCTTGTGGCAGCGCCTAGGGTGTTAATACCTGTCAAAGCAGTTCCCATAGCACCATTATAATAATCGCCAAGAACAAAGCCAGATATTGCAATGGCAGCAGATACTGCTGCAAATACTGTGCAAATTCCTGCTGTTATTTTTGATTTTTTAATTTCTGTTTCATTAGATGCTATTAAAAAATTTACTTCTTCAAGTTCATTTTCATATTCTTTATATTGATTATCCATGTTTTCTCCTTAACTGCCAATAGAATAACATGAGCGGGGATAATTGTCAATATTCAATTTTAGAAAAATTGCAAAAAAAAAGAACCTTAAAAAGGTTCTTAAAATTACATTTCTGGTTGCAAATCTTGTTTTGCTTTTTGTCTTGGTGGAAGTTTACCTTCATCAACAAATGCATCATATAAGCTGTTTAAAACTTTGTTTCTAACTGTAATAATTGTTTTGTCTTTTGACTTGCTGTAATTTTTCATAATTGCTGAATAGTTGTTTTCTTCAAGCCATTTTTTAACATTTTTCAATCTTTTATATTTGATTTGACTTTTGATTGCTGCAACAAAACTGCCTGCTGCGATAGCGAAAGATGCTGCTGACAATACTGAGCCTGCAATAGGTCCTAATACTGGGATTTTAAAAGTTGTAACCAAGAATCCAGCACCAACTGATGTGAATACCATGCCTGCAGATACTAATGCATCTCTAACTTTTTCTTCTGTTTCAAGAAAGCTGTTAACAGTTTCTAATGATTCATTTTTTGCATTTTCATTTAATTCCATTTTTTTCTCCTTAATAACTACAAGCAGTATGGCATAAAATAAATTATTTGTCAATACCTTTTTTGATATTTGACATTTTTTTTGTGATATGGTATATTCTATAAAGAAGGCGCAGTATTCTAGTCGGTTTTCAACTTTTGGAAGGCGTTAAAAGCGCTGACGGGCATATCTGTGAAGTTCGTGGTGCTGGCCTTGATTGCCCAAATCGGGGCTGGTGCTGGGAGTTAAGATTTTTGGGCGCGCCATAACGGCATATGGCACCCGACCCAAATTTCGTGGAGACCCAATCGGGTGGGAAAGGTATTTTCGCACTCTTTGGGCTGAACCTGCATTGCGGTAAAAAAGTTGCTGTGTGCATTGTAGCCTGCTTTGAGTGAAATAGTTGGGATACGGATAAAAACCAAACACAATGTTAGGCCAACATTTGTTTAGGAAGTTTATATACATAAACGCTCCGTTGAAATTCGTTTTGCAAAAAAAGCTAAGAATTGTTTAGACCGTTTGAGAAATTCTCTAGGCTGTTGCTCTTGTCTGGCAAAATGGGGATTATAGTGTGGTCTAAGTGGCGATTCGGTGAAGTCTTGTCCTTAAAAGGAAACTGCTTGTTCGGTGACGGCAAGTGGACATAGCGGGAAATCCAACCGAACCTATGCTGCAAGGTTTACTCATTTTGTTGCCTTCTCGCCATCGCAGATTAAGTAAAATTCTTCGTGAATAGCAACTACTTAATCTGCCAAATTGTGGCGACTAACTAACTTATATATGTAAATTACATATTTGAATATATAAAAACATAAAATGATTTAGAGAAATGGATAATAAAAATAAAGAAGAAAATAGTGAATATTTAAGTCAAAATTCGGAAGTTGATTCCGATGCTAAAACAAGCGACATTAAAACAAGCGATGTTAAACAAATTGCAAATAAAGCGGTAAAAAAGAAAAAGCAATCACGCTGGGCTTGGCCTATTAAAATTTTGGTGATTACTTTGTTTTTATCATTGGCAATTTCAGTTGCAAGTGAGTTTGTTCTTGGGAATGCAGGCATCGCTATTTCAATAGTTATAATTTTGCTCTTGTGGGTGCTTGGTGTTACAACTGATATGATTGGTGTGGCGGCGGCTTCTTGTTCTATTGAACCATTTAACGCTATGTGCTCAAGAAAAGTAAGGGGCGCAAAAGAAGGCAGAATGCTTGTTAAACACGCAGAGAAAGTTTCAAGTATTTGCAACGATGTCGTAGGTGATATCTGCGGCATTATTTCAGGTGCTGCGGGCTCTGTTATTGCAGGTAAATTGATATTAGAATCAATGTCTAAATCAGTTGGCATATTAATTGCAGCATCAGTGAGTGCAATTATCGCAGGCCTTACAATTTTTGGTAAAGCTGCTATGAAAAAATTCGCAATCGACAACTGCACAAAGGTCATATTAATAGTCGGTAAAGTTTTAAGCATTTTTACAAAAAAATCTAAAAAATAAGTTAAAAACTATAAAAACACTTGATTTTTTATATTTCTAATTATATAATTATATTGTTAAAAGCCTTTATGGCTTAATTGTTTAGTTAATTTTGTTCTTTTAGAACTTTAAAATATTAGGTTAAAAATTATGATGTTTAAAAATTCTGTGAAATTGCTATTTGCCAATTTCGGAACCGTTTGGAAAACAATGGTTTATTATATTTTAGTTTCTGCTCTTGTTGTAGGGCTTGTTTATCCTGTTTGGGGTATGCTTGGTGATGCATTTAACGCTGATGGTGCAATGACTAGTTTATTTGATAGCATTATGTCCATTAATATAGCAACTAATTTGCCAGCAACTTTGGCAGATTTGTATGTTGGCTTATCTGCACTTTTCAATGGGCTTTTAAGTTTGTTTACAACAAATGTTTGGCTCGCAATTTATATCTCATTTTTGGTGTTTTACTTGATTCCGTTCTTATATGGACTTGCTGACTTACCAATTCAAGAAACATTGTATGGATATATGTCCAGTTTAACAAAATATGGTTATGCTCATAGTTTTGTTAGAAAACTTGGGAAATCGGCACTTTTGCAACTTTTCAAATGTTTGATAATGTTGCCATTTAGCGCTCTTATAATTTTCCTTGTTATGCAAATTTTAAGTTTAAGCACTTTGGGTGGGGCAATAATTTATATAATACCATTCTTATTAATTTTAACAATATGTGTGTTTTACGCATTTAAAAGAACATTGTTTAGTGGTTGGATTCCAGCAATAGTTGTATATGATTGCAATATTTTTGTTGGACTTGGTAGAGGCTTTAAAGCAGTGTTTAGAAGATTTTGGAAAGTTTTATCCAATGCAGCAATAATCATGCTAATTATTTTTGCATTGAACTATATCTTTGGCTTGCCAGCAATATTCATTATTGCTCCACTTTCAATTATGATTTTAAACATATTTGAAATGGTTATGTTCTACGGCAGTCAAGGCATGAGATATTATGTTGATTTAGACACGATTGTCACTCCAAAGAAATTGGAAGAGAACGACAGTTTTAGAAAAACGAAAAATATAATCTAATTTTTTAGATTTTATATATAGAAAACGGCTAGTTTTCACTTTACTTATGAAAAATTAATTAAAAAGCGGCTTGCTTTTTAATTTTAATTTATAAATTTTATTAAAAGGACTAAAAATGGAAGATTTAAATGAAGAAATTAAACAAAAAATGGCTTTAAAAAAGCAAAAAGCAGCAGAAATGCAGGCTGCAAAAAAGAAACAAGTTGCTAAAAAAGCAACCAAAACACCAAATGAACAAAAGAAAAAAACATCAAAAACAAATCAAGAAAATCAAGTTGTTTTGCCTGCAAAAAACGGCAAATCTGTTAAAATTACTTTCCTTGGCGGTGTTGGCGAAATTGGTAAAAACATGACCGCGATTGAATATGACAACGAAATGATTGTTGTAGACTGCGGACTTGCATTCCCAACAGGGGATTTCCCAGGGGTTGACCTAATTGTGCCAGATATTTCCTATTTAACAGCAAACAAAAGCAAGTTGAAAGGTATTTTGTTGACACACGGACACGAAGACCACATAGGTGCTTTGCCTTTTGTTTTAAATGAACTCAAAGTTCCTGTTTATGGCTCTGCAATGACTCTTGCACTTGTTGAAAATAAATTAAAAGAATATCCAAAAATTGATGCAAAACTTGTTACAGTTAAACCTAAAAACTTGCTAAAAATTGGTTCATTCCAAGTTGAATTTATCAAAGTTAGTCACTCAATTGCGGGCGCGCTTGCACTAAGCATTAACACTCCATGTGGAAATATTGTCCATACTGGTGACTTCAAAATTGATTTTGCACCTATTGATGGCGTTATGACAGACCTTACAAGATTTGGCGAACTTGGTAAAAAAGGCGTTAATTTGCTTTTGTGTGAAAGCACCAATGTTTGCAGAAAAGGTTATTCAATGAGTGAACGCAATGTTGGCAAAACTTTGGAAGATATCTTTGAAAAATATAAAGAAGATAGACTTTTCGTTGCAACATTTGCATCAAATATTCACAGAATGCAACAATTATTATGGCTTGCAGAAAAGTTTAAAAGGAAAGTTGCATTTTCTGGCAGAAGCATGATAAATGTTTCAGACGCCGCTATGAAAATAGGCGAACTTACTTTTGATAAAAACAACATAATTGATATTGATAAAATTGACAAATACGCCGATAAAGAACTTTTAATTATCACAACTGGAAGTCAAGGCGAACCAATGTCGGCACTTACAAGAATGGCTTATGGAGAGTTCCCAAAAGTTAAGTTAGGTGAAGGTGACACGGTTATTTTCTCATCATCTCCAATCCCAGGAAATGAAAAGAGTGTTTATAATGTTATTAATACGCTGTTTAAAAGTGGCGCAAATGTTATCTATGACGAACTTGCAGAAGTTCACGCTTCCGGACACGCTTGTCAAGAAGAATTAAAAACAATTCATGCACTTACAAATCCAAAATTCTTTATGCCAGTCCACGGCGAATATAGGCACTTAAAACGCCATAAAGAGTTGTCAATTGAAATGGGTATGAATGCTCGCGATATAATCATTCCAGATATGGGTATGCAAGTTGAAATGACAGAAAATTACATTCGTCAATCTGGTTTTGTAACTGCGGGAATTAGGCTTGTTGATGGCTCTGGGCTTGGCGACCTTGGAAGCAATGTTTTGAAAGAAAGAAAACAACTTTCAGAAGAAGGTTTCTGTGTTGCAGTTTTAAATATGAACGAACTTGCAAACGAAAAATATGAACCAATTATCATTACTCGTGGCGTTGTTTATGATAAAGAAGCAGAGGCTTTCAACGCGGACGCGAAAGCAACAATGGTTCAAGTGTTGAAAGGTCAAGATTTGCAATCTTTCGATCCAAATGAAATTAGAAATATTGTTAAAAAGGCGCTTTCAAGTTTTATATTCAAGCGTTCAAAGCGTAGACCAATCATTATTGTAATTTTAAATATGAATTAAAAAAATCTCTCGATTGAGAGATTTTTTATATTATATTTTCTGCAAAATCTTTTGAAGAGAAAGGCTCTAAATCGTCTATGCCTTCACCAACGCCTACGAAGTAAACTGGAAGTTTGAAATTTCTCATAATGGAAATTACAATTCCACCTTTTGCTGTGCCATCAAGTTTTGTTAAGATGATGCCGTCTAATTTGACTTGTTTATCAAATTCGCTTATTTGACTTATGGCGTTTTGTCCAGTTGTGGCGTCAATTACCATCAAATTGTATCTTTTTGTTTCTGGATATTCACGAGATATAACTCTATCCATTTTGCCAAGTTCGTGCATCAAATTGTCTTTTGTATGAAGTCTACCAGCGGTATCAACAATCAAAACATCTGTTTTTTTCGCTTTTGCGCTTGCAATTCCGTCATATACAACGGCAGCAGCATCTGCACCTTCGGAATGTTTAACAATTCTAACTTTTGCGCGTTTAGCCCATTCTGTTAATTGGTCAGATGCGGCTGCACGGAAAGTGTCGCCAGCGACTAAACAAACATCTTTACCTGCTTTCTTAAAATAATAAGCCATTTTGCCGATGCTTGTCGTTTTTCCAACGCCGTTTACACCAATAACAGTGATGATGCAAGGGTATTCAAATGCGCCTGCATTTTTTTCTTTTTCAACTGCGTCAAACATATTTGCAAGCACTTCTTTAAGGGCAGAGCGGACATCATCTGAATTTCTGATTTTGTTTTTTCTAGCATATTCACGGAGTTCTTGAACGATTTCAATGCTGGCATTCACCCCAACATCGGCTGAAATTAAGATGTCTTCCATTTCATCATAAAAATCGTCATTAAGTTCGCCGCCAGAAAGCAAACTGTCCATTTTTCGTCTAATTGATTCTCTTGTCTTTTTAAGAGCATCTGCGATTTTTTTGAAAAATCCCATTTTAGTGTTCCTCCTCCGCAGTTTTTATTGCTTCACTTAATTTAACTGAAACAGTTTTTGAAACGCCTTTTTCCTCCATTGTAACACCATACAAAGCATCAGCAAGTTCCATTGTTGGCTTTTTGTGAGTGATAACAATAAATTGAGTTTCCTTTGAGAAGCGTTTTAAATATTGAGCAAATCTAACAACATTCGCTTCATCAAGAGGGGCTTCAATTTCGTCCAATAAGCAGAAAGGCATTGGTTTTAATTTTAAGATTGCAAACAAGATTGCAATAGCAGTAAGAGCCTTTTCGCCACCAGAAAGAAGGGTGTTTGATTGAAGTTTTTTGCCAGGTGGTTCTGCAAAAATTTCCACACCAGCTTCTAGGATATTTTCTGAACCGATAAGTTCAAGTTTTGCGCTACCGCCTCCGAACAATTCGCGGAATGTTTGACCAAAGTTTTCGTTGATGCGGTTAAATTGTTCAATAAATTTATTTTTCATTTCAACAGACACTTCGTCAATAATTTCAACAAGTTCATTTTGTGCTTTTGTTAAATCGTCCGCTTGTGCTTTAAGTGCAGTGTATCTTTCATTCAATACTCCAGAACTTTCAATAGCGGAAACATTGATATAGCCGAGTTTTGATATTTCGCGTTTGATTTTCGTAATTTCTTGCAAGCCTTTTGTCAAGTTGAAATCTGCTTGCTTATAGTTTTGACATGTTTCATAAGTTAGTTCATACTCTTCGGCAATTCTCTCACGCATTTGGTCGATGTCGGAATCAACTTTGCTTACTTTCATTTCTTCCATTACTTTCTTTTCGGAAATTCTGTTTGTTTCTTCAATCAAGAAAGTGCGTTTTTCGTCCAATTCTTTTAATGATTGTTGCAATTTTTGTTTGTTGCTTTCAAGTTTTGCTTGTTCTTCTTTGAATGCTGCGAGTTTGTTTTTGCTTTCCACGCTTGTATTTTCTTCAAGCATTTCCGCAATTAATTGATTTGCATCATTGATATTTTTTTCGTTATTGGCTCTTTCATCGCGAGCAAGTTCAAGATTGTATTTGAGTTCGCCTTGTTGTTTTTCAAGCCTTTCAACTTCTTGTTCGCTTGCCAAAACTTCCTTTTCCAAACTTGCAATTTCAACGCGTTTTGCTGTTACTTCGCTATTATATTTTTCGCGTTTTTCTTTGAGTTCAGCAAAGCGTTCGTTGCGTTTTTCAGCAAGTTCGTTAGCATTTGTTTTACCCTTTGAAAGGGCATTTTCAAGTTCAATTTCACTTGCAAGTTCTTTAACAATAACATCAATCTTGTTTTCTAACTTTGTTTTATTGGATTGCAAATTTTCAAGTTCTGTTTTGTTTTCTAACAGACTGTTTTCAAGTGAAGAAAGTTTTTCATTTTCCCCAGCGAGTTCAACATCAACTTTTTTGTCTTGCGATGACAAGAAATCGTATTTATTTTGGCAATCAGAAAGTTTTGCTTTCATTTCGGCAAAAGTATCGTTTGACGATGTGATTTCTTGCTTAAATTTTTCAATTTGTTCAGCAAGCGTTTTAATTTCTCTATCACGACTGATAAGATTGACTGCTTCAGATTTTTTGCTACCACCAGTCATCGAACCTTGTGGGTTGATTATATCGCCGTCTAATGTGACAATTTTATATGTAAATCTCGTGTTCTGTGCGAGTTTAATTGCTATGTCTAGGTTGTCTACAACAACAGTTGCACCAAGAAGGTTAGAAATGACATTTTCAATGTCTGAACCATATTTGATTAAGTCTTTTGCAATGCCGTGACTGCCAGCAACATTGATAAGTTTTTTATCGGCGTCACTTAAATTTCTTGGACGCATTGATGTGATTGGCAAGAATGTTGCACGACCGAATTGATTTTGTTTTAAGTATTCAATTAAAACTTTTGCATCGTTTTCGTTTCTTGTAACGATGTTTTGAATTGCGTTACCAAGAGCCGTTTCGATTGCTGTTTCGTATTTTTCAGGAACAGTGATAAGAGAGGCGAGAGTGCCAACCATGTTTTTTCTAAACGCTTCGTTCCTTTCGCTTTCTTTTAAAAGTTTTTTAACTGAGCCAGCATAGTCTTCGTGTTCTGCTTGCATTTCTTCAAGAATACGCTTTCTGTTTTCATAAACTTGAATTTTGGTGCTTGCATCATTGCGTTTTTTATTTAAGTTATCAATATCTTCTTCAAGAGCGGAGATTTGGAGTTTTGCTTTGAGCAAAATTTCTTTTTTCTCTTTACTTGCACTGTCTAAAACTTTGATTTGTTCTTTTTGAGAATTGATTTGTTCTTCTTGTTCGCCAATTTTATTTGTTAAACTAGTGATTTTTAAGTTTGTTTCATCAATGGCGGTGATAGATGCTTCTTTTTCGGCAGACAATCTTGACGAATTTGCTTTGATGTATGCGAGTTTGTCAAGCGCATCAATAACTTCTTTTTGACCTTGTTCTGCTTCGCCTTCGGATAAAGCAAGAGCATCAATAATCATCAAATATTGATTTGAAAGTTCTTCTTCTTCCTTTTTGCAAGTGTTTAATTTGGTTTTAAATTCTTCTGTCTTTTGTTTTTGATTTTCAATTTCTTCCAAAACGGCTTCAATGAGTTTTTCAAAATTTGTTTCGTTTAGTGTAAGTTTTGAATTTTGTTCTGTTAAATATCTAACTCTTTCACGGATAACATTTGTTTCGCCGGCTTGTTTTTCCAAATTAACTGTCAAATTTAAAATGCTTTCGTGAAGCCTTTCAACTGACTTGTCGATAGCGTCAATGCTTGCCATGTTGTTTGCATAATTCTCAGAAGTTGTTCGGAGTTCTTCTTGCCTTAAAATTAATTCTTCGGAGATAGCATTAAGTCTTGCATTGATTTTTTCTTTTGCGTCATTTGCATTTTCTTGTTGATAAATAAAAGCATTGACTTCCAATAGTTTCAATTCTTCTTTCAATTTTAAGAAAATTTTTGCATCTTCCGCTTGTTTTTGAAGTGGTCCAAGTTGTCTTTCAATTTCGTCAACAACAAGTTGAATTTTTAAGAGGTTGTCTTTTGTTCTCTCAAGTTTTCTTTCTGCTTCAACTTTTCTTGACTTGAATTTTGAAATACCTGCGGCGTCTTCAAATATTGCTCTTCTATCTTCTGGTTTAGATGACAAAATCTTACCAACTTGGTCTTGTCCGATAATAGAATAGCCGTCTTTGCCTAAGCCTGAGTTGTAGAGCAGGTTAGTGATATCTTTTAATCTGCAAGCAGTTTTATTAAGCAAATATTCACTTTCGCCAGAACGATAAAGTTTTCTTGTGATTGCGATTTCGTCAAAATCATAGTTAAAAAAACGGTCTGTATTATCAAAATACATTGTTACTTCGCAGTATGATAAACTTTTTCTTTTTTCTGTTCCGTTGAAGATAACATCTTGCATGGAAGAACCACGCAAAGTTTTGGAACTTTGTTCACCTAGAACCCATCTGATAGCGTCTGCAACATTGCTTTTGCCGCAACCGTTAGGGCCAACAATGGCAGTTACGCCATCGCCAAACTTGATTTCAATTTTGTCTGCAAAAGACTTAAATCCTGCCAAATCGAGTTGTTTAAAATTCATTTTATGTATGTCCTTTAATTTTAAATTTTGCACAAAAAACAAGTGCAAACAATTTTGCACTTTTATTTTAACATACTTTTATTTAACTTGCAAGAAAAAAATAAATATAGTTAATATAAATAACTATACTTATATAAAACTATAAAGAGCAACAAAAAACCACTCTTATGAGTGGTTAGAATTATGCTGATTTTTTTGCATCGTTTAAAAGTTTTGCAAGAGTTGCTTTTTTTCTGTCTGCACAATTTTTGTGGATAACATTGTCTTTTGCAGCGCTGTCAAGATAAGCAAAAACATCGTTTAAAAGAGCAGTAGCGTTGTCTAATTCGCCTGCATTAACTGCTGCTTTAAATTTTTTAATGTAAGTTGAAAGCCTTGATTTGATTGACTTATTTTCTTCGTTTTTCTTATTATTTACTTCAACTCTTTTGATTGCTGATTTAATGTTTGGCACGACTTTAATCTCCTTCCATTTATATTTACTGGCGTATTTTAACACAACTTAAACCATTTTGCAAGTAAAAATTTGATTTTTTTATAAATTTTTTCACATATTAATTTTAGGGTTATAAAAATGAGTAAAAAAGCGAAGATTTATAATAAAATTTCTAAAAGAACAGACATGTTTGACGAGCGAAATTTGCCACTTGACGAGCCTTTGAAATATGATTTTGGTATAACAATTTCCAGGAAGCAGTCGGGCAGAAAAAGGTTTAGCATAATTAATGCACCAGAACTTGATTTTATCGGGTATAAATGTGCTAATTATGTTGAATTTTTAATTAATAACGAGTTGATTGAATTTTATAACATACAAAAATATAAGTCTATTTTATATTTTGGTTTAGGAAACGATAAAATAACTGCAGATGCTCTTGGAGGAGAGATTATCAAAAGACTTTTTATGTCCAATGGCTTAGATTTTAAATTTCAAACCGCAGGTGTGTGCCCAAGTGTTCAAGCAAAAACTGGACTTGAAACGGCGGAAATTATAAAGTCTATTTGCGAAAAATTTAAGCCAGATTTGGTCATTTTGTTTGACACTCTTGCAAGCAATTCAATTGTGCGTCTTGGCAACTCTTTTCAAATAAATAATGACGGTTTAGCAGCGGGCAGTGGAGTTGGAAATATTAATAAATTTATGAATAAAAAGTTTTTGGAGGCTGATTGCTTAGTAATTGGTGTTCCATTTATGATTTATGCTGAAAACTTTTTGGACGAAATTAACGCAAGTTGCAAAAGTAAAAAACAACTTTTAAAAGAACTTGTTTTAGCGCCAAAAAATATTGACAGACAGGTGGCAAATTGTAGCGAAATAATAGCAGGAGCGCTCAATAATATCTTTTTCCCAGAACTTTCAAAAGAAGATATAAAAAATTTGATTTCAAATTAACTCACGCGTTTAATATTTCATATATAAAGAGTATGGAATTACCTATTGGAGTTATTGATAGCGGCGTTGGCGGAGCAAGTATTTTAAAGGCTATAATAAAAGAATTGCCGAGCGAAAATTATGTTTTTGTTGCCGACACATTAAACGCACCTTATGGCGATAAAAAGAGTAAAAAAATAATTGAGTATGTGTTAAAAATAGTCAACTTTTTAGTCGTGAAACGCGGTATAAAAATGCTGGTTGTGGCGTGCAATACAGCAACTGCAATAGCAAAAGAAAGCATACTTAAAAACTATCCGTCTTTGCCATGCGTGTTTGTTGAACCACCAATAAAAACGGCTATTGATAGCGGCAAAAAACGAATTTTGGTGCTTGCAACAAAGCGAACTTTAAAGAGCAATAAAACCTTGAAATATTATTCCTTAATTGCAAAAACACGGGGAATAAAAGTCAAAAAAATGTTTATAAAAGAACTTGCAAAATATATTGACGATTATTATGAAAATGAGCCGCAAAAAATTGATTATTTATTAAAAAAGAATATAAAAGATAAAGGTTATGATGCCATTGTTTTGGGCTGCACACATTACAATTTTGTAAAGTCAAATATTAAGAAAATTTTGCCAAAAGCGGAGATAATTTCTTGCGAAAAAAGCGTTGCAAAAAGAACCAAATATATTTTAAATCGGCTTGAAGGCGAAAGTAAAATTTACTATAAAACTATCAAAAAATATAACAATGTAGAACTAATCTTGACCGGGCAAAACGCGTCTGTTCTCGCAAGGTTGACATCTATGTTTCCTGGTGCTGTAACCGCCCATGAAGAATAGCAAATCACGCGAAGTTAAACAAGGTTGACCAAAATTTGGATTGCAAGGTTGACAAGGATTGAAAGGTGGTCTACAAGGATTATATGGTGGTCTGCAAGGAATAAATGGTGGACTACAAGGGCGCTCGCAAGGGTTATAGCAAGGATCTAAATTTGGAAAGTACCCACAATTTGGTATGTGATTAAATTGTGGACAAGAAAATCTAGGGCAAGGCGTAAAACTGGTAAATGGTCTTAAATTTGTGTAAGGTTTGTTGATGTATCCGCATTCATATTCATTATTACAATTCATATTGCACCTTCCTTAATGCACAATATGAAAAAAGTGTGAACATTTGTTCACACTTTAATTTCTACTAATTTATTATTCACTTGGTCGCACGATGTTAAATAATATTTTATATTATTAATTTCAGTGAGTGCTACGCTTCTTGAATTTCTGCCATGAATATGTCCATACACAACAGCATCAACGCCGTATTGTTCAAAAAGTTTTGTAAAATTATTAGGCGAGAGTTTAGAGTTGAAAGGTGGATAGTGAATAAGTGAAATAATTTTGTATTTTTCGCTTGATTCTTGCTCCAATTTTTCCTTACAATTTTTTGCACTTTGAAGTGAAAGTTCAAGCCTTATGAATTCGCGATTTAAAATTTTTACATCTTCTGGTTTTTGATTTTCTTCTCGCTCTGGAACTTGCCAGCCACGCGTGCCTGTAAATATGTAATTTCCAATTACTAAATGGTCATTTTGAAGAGCATAAAGCCCTTTTGGACACATACTTCTAACTGCACTGATGCTTTTCCACCAATAATCATGATTGCCACGAATTATTATTTTTTTGCCAGGTAGGGCAGAGATAAAGTCTAAATCGGGTTTTGCGTCTTCCGTTTTCATTGCCCAACTAATATCGCCGGCAATTAGCACGATGTCGTCTTCGCTTACTTTTTCTTTCCAGTCGCTTACGATTTCATCAAGATAATTATCCCATGGACCACCAAAAATGTCCATAGGCTTTGGATTGTTTATAGAAAGATGTAAATCGCTTATAGAAAAGATCTTCAAATTAGTTCCCCATTTTTTTGATTGCTTCTGAAACCATACGCATATCGCATTTGCCAGCAAAATTCATTTTGAAGTGTTTCATAACATTGCCGATAGATTTGTCGTCAAGTTTGTTGATTTCGCTCAAAATTTCTTCTTCACTCATCATTTTTGGCAAGTAATTTTCAATTATTTGTCTTTGTTTTAAAATGTTCGCACTTTCTTCTTGATTGCCTGCTTTTGCGTAGTTCTCTGCTTCTTCTGTTAATTCTTTAATTGTTTTTTGAAAAATTTGAACCATATCTGCATCTGTTAATTCTTCGCCTTTTTCTCTCTTTTTAATTGTTTCAAGCATAGCTTTATTCATAACGATGCTGTAAATTGTTCTTGCTTCTTTATCTTTGTTTTTTAATGCTTCAACATTTGCTTTTTTAATTTCGTCTAAAATCATATTATTTCTCCTTCTTATTATTTTTGCGTTTATTTTGTTTGACTAGTGTCATTTCAAAATCTTTTAATTGGGCATCTTCAAATTTTTTAGATTCTTCTTCAAGTTGCCACTTTTTTTGAGTCCATTGGAATTTTTTGTTGCCAATAGCGTAATCGTAAATGATTATTATTGTGCCTCTTATCATGTTGCTGTAATGGGTTAAAATTCTCCAAATAAGCATTGCCCAGAAAATATCTGCACCCATCAAACTTGAAAAGAACGCGGTAAATGAAAGTTCAGCAACACCAGAACCGCCAGGAAGTGGGAAGAAACTCGATGCCAAGTCAATCATAACTGTTTTGATGAAAATATCAACGAATATGCCTGAATTAAAGCCGTTAAACATTGCATAAATGATATATGGTATTGAATAACGCGTTATCATAAGCAGCAATGATAGCAGCAAGCAGAGTGAGAAAGTTGATTTGCTCTTTGCGTAACTGACCATTGTTTTTTGATAGTCTGTAACAACACCGATTGCTTTGTTGTAAGTTTGTTCGTAATTTTTGATTAAGTGCATTTTCTTTAATAATTTTAAAATGCCTGTAATCAAGCCAGTTCCAACTTTTTTGTTAATTGAAACAAGGCATACGACCAAAACAAGGGCAAAGTTGATTGCAAATCCAATCCAAGCACCAGCAGACACGATTGTTGTTCCAACATTTTCAGTGTTTGAAGAAACAATCAAACTGGCTATCATTATAAACAATGAGAAGATTGAAAATGTCATTGTGTATGTTACATATTGACCAAGTGGAATTGAAACTGCTTTACCAGCAGGTATTCCGTGTTTGTTTAAGTAGTAAACTTGGAAAGGTTCGCCGCCAGTTGACATTGGTGTTACGGCGTCATAGTGCCTACCAAGTGCGCAAGTTTTGTAACTCAGGGCAACTCTGTTTTTACCTGTTGTTTTCCAAATTAAAATCCATGATTTGACAGCGTCTAAAATCATATTTAATGAAGAAACGACAACTGCTAGTAGGAAAATCCACCAATTAATTTTTGAAGTGAAAAGTTCGGAGAAACTTGTCATTTGTGTGTCGCTTAAAAAGTTATACACAAACAAGCCAACGACGATACCGATATTAATCAAGAAGAAAAGCAAATTGAGAAGTTTTTTCTTTTTGCTGGACTGCTTTTTAACTGCTTGTTCCGCTTCGTCCATTTTCTCATTTTCTTCTTCCGGAGTTGTTTCTATTTGTAATATTTTTTTAGGTGGTTTATTGAAATTTAAAAAACTCTTTTTTGGTTTTTTTTCAATATGTTCTGTTGTAATTTTAAAATTTTTCTTTGTAGATGGTTTTAAATTTTCGTTAGTTGATTTCAAAGTTGATTTAACTTCAACTTTTTCGTTTTGAATTTCGGTTGCGGGTTCGTTTTGAGTTTCAGTTTGCAAATTTTCATCAAATAAAGTGATTTGTTCTTGCAAAGTGTCTTGTTTTGCTGCTTTTTTAGGAGCAGGTTTTTTTTCATTAGATAAATCGCCGGCAGCAGTTGCGTCAGCAATGTTTTTTTCTTCAAGTTGTGAATTTTGTTTGATTTTTGACATAAAACTAAAACGACATATAATAGTCTTTATAGATATTATCAAACTTCAAACTAATTGTCAAAGCATATTTTGACTATTTTAATAATTTTTTTGCGCTTTGGTCAATATTGCCTGCGCCGAGCATTAAAACAACATCAAAATTTTTACATTGTTTCTTTATTGATTTTAGCATTTTACTTTCGTCATCAAAGTATTCAACATCAATTTTATCTGTCAGATTTTCATAAAGTTTTTTTGCGTCATAGCCCATATCTGCCGTTTCTCTTGCAGGGTATGTCTTGTATAAAATAGTCTTGTCTGCTTCGTCAAAAGCCGTTTTAAAATTGACAAACAATTTCTTGGTTCTTGAATAGGTGTGTGGCTGAAAGACAGTTAAAACCCTGCCAAGTTCTTTTGCTTGTTTTATCACTTTTTTTATCTCAGTTGGGTGATGCGCATAGTCGTGAATAACAACAGTATTGCCTAAATAGCCAATGGTTTCAAATCGTCGTTTAACACCCGAAAAATTCTTTAAAGCACGCTTAATATCGGCAATTTTGACTTTGTAATGCCTTGCTATCATGATTGCAACAATAGCATTATTTACATTATGAGTCCCAAATGTGTTGAGCCTAATTGTTGTTATAAACTTACCGTTTTCGTAATATTTGAAGATAATTCCACGCTTAGATTTTTCAATGTTTGTTGCGTAAAAATTGATAAGTTTTGTGTTTGATTGATAATAGAAATCGAAATCGGAATGGACGCTTTTTGGATAAATTTTTATTTTTGATTGGTCTAAAAATTTGTCAAAACTGTTTTCAAGTTCTTTATAATTCTTAAAAAAGTCCATGTGGTCACGCTCAATATTAAGCATAACGCCAACTTTTGGTCTGAGATATAAAAAACTGTTTTTGTATTCGCAAGCCTCGGTTATGAAAAATTTTTGCTCGCCAACTAAGAAATTGCTGTTAATTTTATTTAACATTCCGCCAATGTGGACAGAAGGTTTTAAGCCTGCTTCAATAAAAATTTCCGAAATCATGCCAACAGTTGTTGTCTTTCCGTGTGTTCCTGAAATTGCAATGACATTTTTGAAGTTTTTGGAAAAATCTCCAAGCAATTTTGCGCGGGAAATGATTTTTATTTTGTTTGTTTTTGCCCAGTTTAATTCGTCATTTTTTTCGTCAATCGCACAATTTATAACAACAATGTCAGGGTTGTATGTAGCGATATTGCTTTCAATGTGTCCGATGTTGTATTTAATATTGAATTTATCCAAATTTTGCATTGTTTCGTTAATCGTGATGTCCGAGCCGCTAACTTCTTCGCCACTTAGTTTTAAAAATATGGCGAGAGCACTCATGCTAATGCCACCAATGCCAATAAAGTAGTATTTTTTTGCCATATTCATAAATATGATAAGTTTTAGCATTTTGCTAAAAAAAAGTGTTAAAAAATGTTTTGATAATTTCACTAGTGATGTTATAATAATGGCAACTTTAAGGAATACTTGAAGAATAAAAAAAGGAAGGTAATTAACTTGAAAATCACAGATGTAAGAATAAGGCTGGTTACAAAGGAAGACAGCAAATTGAAAGCAGTTGCTTCAATCACAATCGATGAATGCTTTGTTGTTCACGATATCAAGGTTATTGAGGGGAAAGAGGGGTTCTTTATCTCAATGCCATCAAAGAAAACTCCAGACGGAGAATATAGGGACATTGTTCACCCAATCAACACAGAAACAAGAGAAAAAATCATTGAAGAAGTTTTAAAAGCATACGAAAAAGCAGAAAAAGAAGGCAGTGCTGAATAGTTTGTTTTAAATCTTAATAAATTTATGTGATTTAATGCACATATTTTGTTTGTGCGCTTTAAAAAATGCCAATTAATTTTGGCATTTTTTTGTTATTTAGTTAAATATATTTTGGAAAAAATCAAATTTTGCATATAATATGATTGTTAAAAGGAGAAAAGTATGAAAATAGCAGTAGTTACAGGTGCTTCTTCGGGCATCGGAAGAGAATTTGTTAAACAAATTGATGACGCAGGATATGATGAAATTTGGGGCATAGCCTTAGAGGAAGATAAACTTGAACATTTAAAACAAGAATTAAAAACACATTTAAGATATTTCGCTTGCGATTTAACAGTTGAAGAGTCGTTCAAAGTTTACGAACAAGCACTTCAAGAAAGCGGAGCAGAAGTTGCTCTTTTGATAAATTGTAGCGGTTTTGGAAAATTTGGTAGATTTGACGAAATCCCAGTTGAGCAAAGTTTAAATATGATAGATTTGAACTGCAAAGCGTTGGTTAGAATGACGGAAACAACAATTCCATATATGCCAAAAGGCTCAAAGATTATTAATATTTCGTCAGTTGCTTCATCTCAACCAATTCCATATATCAATGTTTATGCAGCAACAAAAGTGTTTGTAAAATACTATTCAATGGCACTTTCAGTTGAACTTAAAAGCAGGAAAATAGGTGTCACAACAGTTTGCCCATTCTGGACAAAAACCAATTTCTTTGATAGAGCAGAAAAAGCAACAAATAAAGTTGTAACAAAATATGTTGTTATGTATGACGCACACGATGTCGTTAAAAAAGCGTTGAAAGACGCTCGCCGAGGCAAACTTGTTTCAACTTATGGTTTAAAAACTCGCTCGCTTTTAAGATTTACAGGTATGTTGCCAAGAAAAACCGTAATGAAAATCTGGGTTAAACAACAAAAACTAGACAAAAAATATAAATAATTTAACTTAATTAAACAACCTATCAAACCCGATAGGTTGTTATTTTTT
>ULNY01042151.1_pt1 | contig 87478 bp, 84 predicted proteins | sample 1952071 | NCBI WGS metagenome assembly ULNY01 (sample SAMEA4835589, study PRJEB28245) | human gut metagenome | biome: gut microbiome; material: fecal sample | place: Denmark | collected 2008 | reverse complement strand
TTAATGGGTGGGGCCATAAGAGATTTATTAATGGCTAAGAAACCTAAAGATTTAGACTTTGTCATAGTAGGAGAAGAGTATAAAGAATGGGTATTAAAAGTCTTTAAGAAATTTAATATTGATTATACTTTTAATCGCTTGGGAGGCTTTAGCATAAATTATCAAGAGACTAAGATTGTTTGATAACCTTATAATATTTTTAAAAGATAGAAAGTTTAATAAAAAAGAAAAAGATAAATATTATGACTTTTCAGTTGCTTTATATGTTCATGGAATTATAAATGATAAAGAAATCAAAGATATAAAAGATAATTATGATTATTCGAAGGAAAAAGAGTCTAAAAATAAAAATGATGATTTCAAATTATAATATGAGAAAAACATTAATTTATATGGTAAAATATTAATTAGAAAACAACTAATAGAAAGGATTTGATTTAATGAAAAATAATTTGATCCAAACTGAAGTAGATGTTAAAGAAAGTACAATTAAAGTTTTGCAAATTGATGGTCATGAGTATATTTCTTTAACTGATTTAGCACAAACCCCAACCGATGAAAGTCCTGCTGATGTAGTAAAAAAAGGTGATGTATAATGGATAATATTCAAAAAATAATGAATGTAATGGAACAAATTGAATATGGCTTTTTAGATGATAATGGAAATAATATTTGTGATAGTGTGGATTTTAATAAAGTGTATTATTTAATGTCACCAGAAGAATTAGTAAATAAGAAAATTGGAGTATGTTGGGACCAAGTAGAATTAGAAAGAAAACTATTTGAGAAAAATAATATAAAAAATGAAACTTATTTTATTTATATAGATGATAAAAACAATTTACCATCGCATACTTTTCTTGTCTATTATATGGATAATAAGGTCTATTGGTTTGAACATTCGTGGTTTGATGAAAAAGGTATTCATGAATACAATAACTTAAATGAGTTACTAAATGATATTAAAATAAAATTTGTTAAAAGTAGAGAAAATGAAGTTTCAAAAGATTTGAATGTTCTTATATATAAATATAATAAACCAAATTATAATATTTCCTATGATGAATTTTATAATTACATTTTTACTCAAAAGAAAATATTTAATTTTAAAATAGAAAATGCCACAATTAATGATTTGGATAGAATAAAATATTATAAATTAAAATCAATTGTTGAATATGCTAAAAATTTATCAGAAGAAGAAATGACAAAAATAGATAATTATATATGTAAAAGTGTACCGGCTTTAATAAAAGAGTATAAAAATATAATTTATAATAAAAAAATCATAGGTAGTATTTTGGTTAGAAAAATAGATGAAGGTTTATTGTTGGATGAGATTTTTATTGAGAAAGAATATAGAAATAATGGTATTGGTTCTTCTATAATAAAAAATTATGTCCTTGATGATGACGATAATATTTATCTTTGGGTATATAAAGACAATATCAAAGCTTTTAATTTGTATAAGAAGTTAGGATTTAAAATTAAGGAAGAAACAAATAGCCGATATTATATGGAATCTCAAAAAAATTAATGATTTTAAAAGAAATGTAAATGTCAATTGCCCTTGTGAAGAGTTGTAGATATCTACGGCATTCACCCCAAATAGAACTTGTAAAAGCTGAGTAGAAACGAATAATTTCTATTTAGCTTTTTTTAACTTGAAAAATTTAAAAAGTACTATCATTAATTATTGCTCTTGAAAATACTATTTGATAGAATACGGTTAAGAGCGGGTGATACTTATGAATATATTATTAGCGTGGTTAATAACTTCCGCTGAGTTTTTACTTATTGATACGGCCAATAGTTTAAGAATATTTAAAACACTGGCAGATCAGGGTTTAAAGATTGATTATGATAAGTTTTGTGAATTTTATGATAATTTAAATGATGATTCAAAAGATTGTTTATATAAAATGTTTATACCTTTTTATAATTTTTATAAGACTTATGCTGATATAAGAGATTATAATATTCTTTATCCTTATTTAATTAAAGAAATGTATGCCTTAGGACTTTTGGAGAACATGAGTGATTTTGAACTTCGGGAATATCAAAAAAAACCCAGTATTATAAATGCTCTTAGAGTTCCCCTTGTTTGTGCTAAAAGATTAGAAAATGCTTATGTGTGGGAACTTCAAAATCAAGAATATTCTAGTACTATTTGGTTTGAATTAAGTAATAAAAAGGGTTTAGAAGCCATTGATATATTACAAGTAAAGGGGTTTCTTGCTAAGATGAAACCAGAAGAAATAAAAGAAATTATTGAGACTTATATTGTTGAAGATGCCATTAGTAAAAGTATCAAAAGTCTTATAGATTCAGAAGAATTACCGGAAGAAGAGAAAAAAATAATAGCAAGTATTTATTATGATGTGTTTAAAGAAGATGAAGAAGAATCTAAAGAAATAAAATTAACTAAAAAGAAAAAGTGAAAGGTAGATATTATGAACTATTATAAATTTATTGAAAAGTATAAAAATATATCATATCAAGAGAAAAAAATAACCGAAATAGATATTTTAATCTTTAGTCAATTAGCTTATCTTCCCCTGGATAACATTGATTTTACTGATAATAAAAAATATAGTTTAATCGAAATTGCTAATAAAATTAACCGTAAAATATTTTTAGAATCTTTAATTGCTCAACGTGCCGCCTTAAGTCTTTTAGATGCGATTAAGAATTTTCCAAGATTTCAAGATGTTTTTGTTACTAATTATGAATATCAAACTGATAAAAACTCTCAGTTTGGAGCTGTTTCCTTTTTATTACCAGATAAAAACGTTATCATTGCTTATCAGGGAACAGATAATACTATTTCAGGCTGGAAGGAAGATGCTATTCTATCTTATAAGTATCCTACTACTTCACAAGTCTTAGCGGGCTTCTATGCTGAAAAAATCATTAATACTTATAAACGTCCGGTTCTCATTTGTGGTCATTCTAAAGGAGGTAATTTAGCTTTAGTCGGGGCGATGCGCTTGTCTTTACTAAAAAAATTAGCAGTTAAAGAAATATATTCTTTTGATGGCCCTGGTCTTCGTGAAAACGAGTTTAACAGTCTAAACTATAAATTAATGAAGAAAAAACTTCATAATATCATTCCTGATGAATCAATGGTCGGCGTTCTTTTCAATCAAGAAAATTTAGATGTTATTAAAAGTGATGCCAAAGGAATTATGCAGCATGCTGCTACCTCATGGCAAGTATCCGATGACAAATTCCTTCGAACTAATAAAAGTGCTTTAAGTGACAATCTTGATAAAGCTATTTATGATTGGCTTGAACACTACGACTTAGAAGAAAGAAAACTAATTATTGATGAGACTTTCGGTCTTTTAGAAAAGAGTAATATTAAAAAAGTTAGTGATATCTCTGATAATTATTTAAAAAGCATTCTAGAAGTCTTAAAAGCCTCTAAGACTCTTGATAATCATACTAAAGTTGTTATAATGAATTGTTTAAAACTTTTAAGTACCACCTTATCTAAAACCCTAATTAATATGGAAATTGCCAAGATTAAAAATGCTATTAAGATAAAAAAATAGCAACTTTCGTGAACTTACCTAGAAAATAGTGTCATTATTTGTTATAATCATCTTATAAGATAAGGATGAAGTAATATGAACGATACAACCGATATTAAAAACTTTTATAATGCTGATAAATATTTCTTAGTAGATACCATTAATGGAACTTTAAAAGCAAGTAATATTAATTTAAAAGCAATTCCTAATAGTCCCATTAACTTAAAGGGACGTATGACTTATAAAGTCTTAAGTAAAAAAAGAATAGAAGAAAAAGATTCTGATAAAGAAATATATACCTCTGTAGAAACCTTAGGTTTTTTAAGAACATCTTTTGATCCTTATCAAGAAGACTTAGATGTTATTAATTACGAAGTTTTAAAGTTATTAGGAATTAATGCTATGCCAGCTTTTCATCTTTTGACAAAAGAAAAATTAAGAGGATCAATTCTTATTAGTTCACTTACCCTAAAAGATGAAATATATACTATAGAAGATTTATCTAAAAGAATGGTCATGTTAATTAAGGAAGAAAAAAGAGCTATTCCAACCTTTTTAGCTAATTATATTCATTTGAATGCCTCTTCTAAGAGTAGTCCTCTAATAGACACTAATCTAATCAAAGAAATAATTGATTTTCCTATAAATATTATTAGTTATGTCTTTAATTTAGATAGTAAATCTCTTTATAAAATTAAAAATACTTATATAAATTATTTACTAGGACAACTTCTTTTAAATCAAAATCAAATTAATCTTAATACTTATGGTATTTATTATAATAAAGAAAATAATATAATTAATTTAATTCCTTTATATAATTATAATAATACTTTAGAGAAAAATGAGTTTGTAAGTCTTAATAATAAATATGTTGATAAAGAGGTCTTAATAGATACATTGTATACTTATTACTATGATTTCTTTAAAGACATTAGTAGGGGACTTAATGAAAATGTTTCTGCTTATAAGAAGAGTATTGGAATGATTATTGATAATAATACATCCAGTAAATATGCTAAAATAATTACGGAAAATCTTTTCGGTAATATTGACCATTTAACAAATGAAGAAGAGGAACATCGTCTAAGTTTTGGCGAATCAAGAATTGATATGGCTTTGACCCAGACAAGTATTAATCTTAATGCGGTTAACCGTAATCAAGAAGTTAGAAATAAATATGAAGAGAGCCATTATAAAGTCTTATTAGAGCCTCCTAAAGAAGAATCCGAAGAAAAAGAAGTTAATATCAAAGTAGAAGCGGAAAAACCTCCGAAAAAAAGCCATTATGGCAGCATCTTTTTAGCAATATTTATCATCTTAATCATTTTAGCCATTGGTTTTGCAGCTTATTACTTCTTAATTAACTATTTAGATTGATTTTTTACTGGTTTTATGATAAAACAAGCTTAGGTGATTGAATATGTTAGTTACAGTGGAAAAACAAAGTATTGGCTCTGTATATGCAAAAGTTTTAGAATTTAAAAGAAAATTTCACGGTGGGATTGCATGGCGTCTAAAGAAACATTCTGATGTGGTGGAAAAACACTTAAATCCCGGGGAAGAAGTAATCTATGCTTTTCCAGCCCAGAAGAATGATACTCACAAAGATATTTTCAGTACAGCTGTTGTTGCTCTAACTAATAAGCGAATCTTAATAGGCCAAGCTCGTGTGTTTGTGGGTTATGCTCTTACTTCAATTACTCCTGATTTATTTAATGATTTAGAAGTCTACGAAGGACTTATCTGGGGAATGATAACAATTGATACGGTTAAAGAAATAGTTAATTTATCTAATATTGATAAAAAAGCTTTAACGGAGATTGAAACTAATATTACGGAATTTATGATGGAAGAAAAGAAAAAATATATCCAAAAAACTGATTAACACAAACTAAAAAGTCACATATCTTATTATTAGGATGTGATTTTTTATGTATGATAAGTATACCGTTGGTTACAATGAGTCTTTAAATGATATAGCTAGTCGCTTTAATACGACTAAAGAAGAGCTAATGAGCATTAATAATCTTTATGATGAAGTAATGTTAAGAGCCGGGATGGATATTGCTGTTCCTGCAAGTAATGATTATTTTACTACCTATACTGTCAATAGTGGTGATAATCTTTATGCGATTGCCCGTCGTTATAATATTAATCCTACTTTACTAGCAGCTTTAAATGGCTTGAATATGGATGATTATATCTATCCTAATCAGAAGATAATGATTCCCAAGAGTGGTTATAGCTTTTATATCACTAAAGATGGAGATACTCTAAGTATTGTGGCGGATAAATTTAAAAGAAATGCTGATGAAATTATTAAAATGAATCAGACAATCTACTTACTACCAGGTCAGTTAATGATTAATAAAACTAATAAATAAAGAATTCATTTTGAAAAAATAGGTCCCGAGATTATCGTGGACTCTTTTATTTTATCTTTTTAAATGGTATACTAAAATAGAATAGGAGCGTTCATATGATAATAAGAAAACCTTTTAAGTTCTTAATTGAGCATTTTAAGACTATTAATATTATGATGATGTTATTAATTGGTTTTGTGACTTTTAAACTTTTTAATTTGATGCATTTTTTTGGAACCTTTGTTTCTAATAGTTATACCACAAAAGAAGTAGAGCTTTCTTTCCATTACATTGGCTACTTATTACCAATTGCCTTACTGGTTATCATCCTCATAAATATTATTATCTTTATTTTGTTTAAGAGTAAAGATAAAGATACGAAACTTTATTTAACTGGGGCTATCTTTTATACGATTCTTTTTGTCTTTACTTTTATCTACCGGGGTACTTTAGATAATTTTGAATTCAATACGATTACCAGTCAAACAGGATTATTATACCGTGATATTTCAAAATTTACTTTTTATCCTAACTTTATTTTCTTAATCTTTTATTTTCTGAATGTCATTGGGTTTGACTTAACTACTTTTGAGTTTACTAATCTTCGAGATGATATTGATATTGCTAAAGAAGATGATGCTGAAATTGAAATTGGTGTCCAGTTAGAAGACTATAAGATTAAGAGATTCTTAAATAAAAAGTTGCGTGAATTTAAGTATTATATCATTGATAACAAGTTAGTTTTTATGGGACTTGGTGGTATCTTAGGATTAGTTCTAATTGTCTTCTTAATTAATGGTATCATCAAATTAAATAATAATGTGCGGATTGATAAGGCTTTTACTTATAGTAATTTTAATATTACCGTCGAAAATTCTTATCTAACGAAATTAGATTACGGGGGAAATACCTTAAGTGATAAGTATCATTATTTAGTCTTAGTCTTATCAGTTACAAATAAAAGTAAGACTCCTAAAGAATTAGATACTGATAATTTCTGGTTACAACTTGGTAATACTTATGTTTATCCTATCTTAGATAAATCTACTTATTTTAAAGACCTTGGTGAACCTTATTATAAAGATAAGATTGAATCTAATAAGACTCATAAATACGTTTTATGTTATAGTATCCTTGATAATGAGATTAGTAATTCTTATACGATTAAAATTCTAGATAGTGTTAAATATGTTAATGGAGAAGGAACTCCTAGTTATAAGACTTTAAAAGTATCACCTAGAGAAAATGATACTGTTATAGATAAGGGAAATTATTCTTTAAAAGAGAGTATTGATTTAGAAACTACTACTTTGAAGAATTCTAGTATTATTATTGATGATTATAATCTAACCGATAATTATACTTATGAATATAATTACTGTCAGGGTGATAATTGTACTCTTAAGAAGAATGCTATTACAAATAATAGTAATACTAAAAAGACTTTAATAGTCTTAGATAGTTTAGTTTCTTTAGATAATACTAGTAATTATAGTATGTATGGAAGTAATGACTTCTATAATAACTTTGTTACTTTTGAATATATTTATAATGATAATACATATACTAGTAGTGTAACTGATAAATCGGCTTCTAATGATATAAGTGGTAATAAAGTCTTAGAAGTTGATTATAATATGAAATATGCTACTTCTATTAAGATGATTATTACTATTCGTAATATGAAGTATACAATATCTCTATTATGATTTATTAGTTTTGATATAAATAGAATACGCCAAACTTAGTGTATTCTTTTTAATTATCCCAAAAAAGGTCAGTATATACAAAATTTTACCTTTTCTAGAGTATTTTTTCTTCTTATGATATAATTTAAGAGAACTAAAAAAGGAGATTTATGAACAATTTACAAATAGAATCTAGTATTAAAGGTATTTATCTTGATGTTAATTATATATCTGTAAAGATGCCGAAAGCCTTAGTAGTCATTTTACATGGAATGAGTGAACATAAAGAAAGGTATAATTATTTTTTAGAAAAGTTAGCTAAGGAAGGGTATTTACCCGTTATTTATGATCATCGTGGTCATGGGAAAAGTGTTAAAAATCCAGAAGACTTAGGGTACTTTTATAGTGATGACGCCTCACTTTTAGGTGAAGATGTTCATATAGTTATTAGTTATTTTAAAGAAAAATATCCTCATTTGGCAGTCATTTTATTCTCTCATAGTATGGGAACTTTAATAGGTCGTAATTACATTAGTAAGTATGATGATGAGATTACCAAATTAATTCTTTGCGGTCCTCCAACTAAAAACAATCTAGTGGATATAGGATTGTTAGTGGCTAAATTAGCTAATATCTTTGGTGATTCAAGAAAGCCTAATAAATTTTTAAATAAGCTTTCTATAGAAAGTTTTAATAAGAATTATAAGTATCCTAATGAGTGGTTAAGTAAAAATGAGAAGAATGTGACTAACTATAATAGTGATCCTTTATGTGGTTTTATCTTTACGACTAATGGTTTCTTAAATCTTTTTAGTCTTCAAAAACAAGCTTTTAAGAAGAAAGATTATCTAGTGAAGAATAAATCTTTAGATATTCTTTTACTAGCAGGAACTTGTGATCCTGTTATAATAAGTATTAAAAAGTTTAAAGAGTTAGAAAAATTTTTAGAAGAGTTAGGATATAGAAATGTTACATCAAAAGTATATCCTCATTTAAGACATGATTTAATTCAAGAAGAAGAAAAAGATATAATTATTCATGATATCTTAGAGTTTATAAGAAAGTAGGAGTCTTATGAAAAAGAAAATATTATTAGATATAGATGAAGTATTTTGCTTCTCTGGTTATTTAGAGCTTGTTAATGAGTTTTTAAATACTAATTATACGATTGATGATTTTACAGAGTATTATATTGATGAAGTAGCTATTCCCAAAGATAGAAAACAAGAATTTTATCAGTTTATAAGTACAAAGGATCAGTATGAGAATCCTGTTCTTTTACCAGGAACTTTAGAGACCATTAAAATCTTAAGTAAGTATTATGATATATATCCTTGTAGTGATTGTCGTAATCCTTTTGATTTAAAGAACTCCGGAAGAATATTTAAGAGTAAGTTTGAACTTCTTTATCGTTTAATTCCCGAAGATGTTATTCCTCCTAAGAACTATATATTTACAGGAGCTAAAGATATCTGTAGAGCAGATATTCAAATAGATGATTTAGTCTCTAATTTAAATCCCGCTATTCCCATTAGAATCCTATTTCCTTCTTATCATAATAAAAATATATCTAATGAAGAGTTAAAAGAAAAGGGTATCTTAAGAGCAGGATATGATTATCATACAGGATGGCAAGAAGTAGCTAAAATCTTGTTGGATCCTAAAGTATTAGAAGAAAAGGAATATTTTTAATGAAGAAAATACTTCTAATAGTTTTTATCTTTCTTTTTTCTTCTTCTGTTCATGCTTTAAGTCTAAAAGAAATAAAAGAAGAACTTTTGGATACTTCTACCTATCAGATGTATACCAATATGGGAGATACTAGTATCTCTATTACAAAAGATACCATCACTATTAAGTATCCCACTCTTAATCCCGATAATAATAAATCTATAGTAGTTAAATATATTTTAGAAGATAATATTCTTAAGACTAGTTTTACAGGAAATATAAATAATCGTTTTGACATCTTAGATAATCCTGATACTTGGACCTTAGAACTCATTGATATTATAGCCCTTAGTAATGGTAATACTCCTGAAGAGATAAAAAGTATTACCAAGTCTTATTTAAAAGATGCTAAGTTTTCTGATGATAATATTGAAGTATCTTATGAAGATTATGATGTTATTAATTTAAATGGTGAAGAAGAGAAGAATAGTCTTTTTAAAAGTTTTAAGATAAGTTTAGATTATAAGATTAAAGAAGATAAACTAGATAAAGAAGTATCTTCTATTGAATTAGTAAAACTATCTAAGAGTAAAGTGACTTTAAAACTTACTAGTACTTTAGATAATGCTACTTGTACTTTGTATTATAAAGATTCTTTAGATGATATCCTATATATGAAAGTATCTGAAGTAAATTGTGGTAAGAAAGATAAAGATACGAAGATAACTATTGATATAAAGGATAATACTAAGACTTATTATTTTCTAAGTTATATAGATAATCATCCTTTAGAAAGTAATATTCTGGAGATTAAACCTTATTCTAAAGATTATAAACTTCCTATTGTCCTTGGAAGTATAACTATCTTAAGTATTATAATAATCCTAAGCAAAATAAAAACTTACAAAAGAAAAGATTTGTAAGCTGAATTTCCAACGATAGGGTAGTTGAATAGTATTTCATAAATCAATAATTTTTATACAATAGCTCTTTTTAGAGTTTTTACAAATTTTTTCTGCAATGATGGCTTAGCAAATTGTTCTTCTAATATCAAGACACTATTTTTATATCTACTATATGCTTTGTCATAGTTTCCAAGTTCGATTTGTTCAACGCAATAGTCGACTATATTATCATAAATATAATCATAAATAATATTAGACTTTTCTTCAGTATTAATACTTTCAACGATTATGGGGGCTACTTCATAATAATGTTTTATATCTTCTTTTGATACAAAATTATCTCTAAACCATCTTAATACTGTTAATTCATAACAGTTATCATCAAAATTTTCTTTAAAATATTTCATACAAGCTGTAGTTAAATAGCATTTAACATCAGTATGTTCTGTATTACCACTAGTTGTATCTATGATGTGTGCTGATTTTGAATCACTATCAACTGCAATGTGAATTGATTCATGTGGACCTTTGGGATCTGATGTATACACATCTATTTTAGTATCATATTTATCACTATTTGGGGTAGTTGCTTTTATTATTGGCTTTTCATTCGACATTTTTATCACTCTCTTTCTTTAAATTAGATATAATTTTACCAATTTGGAATATGGAATAAGATATACCTTCCATATGGAATTCATTTTCAAATTCGACTAAGCATAATTCTAGTTGCGAAATGATAGATTCTATTTCTTTGTACTCATTTGCAATTAATTTATAGTTATTGGTTTCATAATCATTTTTCCAATTCTTTATGTTTGTATAAGCGTAGTTTATATATTCAATTATTTGCTGTTTAGTTAATTCAAAATATATCTTATCTTCTAAACTATTAGCTTCTTCTATATCTTGCTTTAAATTTAATAATGCATAGTTCAAATTTTTAGAAAGTTCCAAATTGGTTTTTTGGTTTTCTTTCATCAATTATCCTTTCCTAAATAACATTATATACCCAAAATGACAAAAAAACCAACTATTTCTAGTTAGCATTTATTACTCTCAGAAGTTGATTTCCGAGTTTCTTATCAATTTGGAGCAGGCAACGGGAATCGGACCCGCATCCTAAGCTTGGGAAGCTCATATTCTACCACTAAACTATGCCTGCATATTAGAAAAGCTCCTTGGGGAGCTTATTTTTTTATTGGAGGGACCTACCAGATTTGAACTGGTGATGGGGGAGTTGCAGTCCCGTGCCTTACCACTTGGCTAAAGTCCCAACACATTTTTAATTCTATCTTAAAATAGTCATTTTGTCAATTAGACATCTTGCTATTTACTATTATTTTATGAGATTTTAGTTAAAAAATGTGTAAAAATTACTTAATTACTTTTGTTTGCTTCGTTAGTTCTAGTTTTTGAGTCTTTAAATCCTCGGAAGTAATGACTTCCTCACAATAGTAATTAGCAAAAGTAAGAGCATCTTCTAAAGCCTTTTCGCTCTTAAAAGTATAAGCATTATCAGGTGAAGCACTAAATTTATCCCCATTTTCAAGTTCAAATATTATTCTGCCACTGTTGCTATTCATAATTTTGACTGCTTCAAATACCATGGCCTTACCATTTTCTATTACAACAACGGCATATTGGCTATTATAACTATCTGGATAAACATAAGATCCTTCATTATTACTTTGAAAAATCGAAGTACTCTTATTTTCTTCTTTTTTTATCGGCTTTCCCAAAGCTTTCTTAGTACAAGCGTTAAGGGATAACGCTAAAGTCGCCGCTATTATGGCCGCTTTAATTCTTAATAAATCTTGTTTTTTCATTGCTAAACCTCTTTCTTTAAAACTATGTTAATTATTTATCTTATCTTTCATAATATTTCGCACTATTTATTAGTTTAGTCATAATTCCTCCTTAATCTTGTTCTTTATAATATCACATAATATGCAAATAGAATATAAAAAGTTGGAGGCCACCCCCCAACTAAATATTATCAATATTAGCGCGAATAGAAATTCCAGGATATCTCTTTACTAAAGTTCTTTTCATACCTTTACACTGCATAGGACTAAAATCACTTTCTTTTAGATGCATATCACTTAAGATAAGATTACCTAAATAGTTTTTAGCTGCTAATACTTCTTCAGCATTCTTATCTAAACCATAAAATTTAGCTAATTTATTAAAATCTTCTTTTATTTTAGCCAACTTTACTCGATGAGTAGCTTCCCAATAAGCCGCATTTTCTTCTTCTTTTCTCGTTATACCATCATGAATAGCATGAGGATTAGGCTTTTGTTCCTCTAAAACGGCTTCTTTGGCTAATCTATCCATTTCTTTTTTTCTTAATTCATCATTAATTCTTGATAAATAGACATCACTATCGCCAATATACTTAGGATTTTCTTTTTCAATATCAAAAGCAAAAACGGGAAAACTAGTACCATTAACATTTCCGTAGATATTAAACTCGATTGGATTATTAAAGTTTTCAACTGTACTTAAGATAATTCCATTACTATTATCATTTAATAATCTTTTAGTACGCATACAAATATTATAGATACATACTTTCTTATATAAATCTAATCTTTTTAAAACTTCTCTTTCTTGATCTTGAATACTAGGATCATATGCTGATATTTCTAAGCCAATTAAAGCTTCTAAATAAGAATAAGCATCACTAGATAATAACCACTTATAGTCTTTTAAAGTCTCAAGTAGAGCTTTTTCACTTTCTAAAATACTATTACCATTTTTTGAATTAAACATTTTATACCCTCCATGTAAGTCTATGCTTACAACCTAATCGTAACATATAAAATCTTAAAAGAAAATAAAAATAATTCTTTTTAAGTAATATATTCTATTTATACTAGAGAAAAATGCTTTAAAGATAATTAAAAACCAAGAGTACCTTAATAAAAGTATCATTGTAGAGGTCTTAAGATACTTTTTTTCTTAAGACTAAAATGCTACAATAATACTAGGAGAGCTTATGAGACTAAAGAAGAAAGACATCTTAATACTTGTTATTATATTCATTTATACAGGAATTTTAATTACTTATAGTAATGCGGATAATGATTTAATCTGGAACTATGGATTTTCCTATAATTTTGCCAATCATTTACTTATGTATAAAGACTATAATATGGTAATTACGCCTTTATATCCTTTCTTAGGTGGCATTTTAATGAGAATTCTAGGGAATAATTTTTTGATTTTTAATCTCTATAATACTATTCTAAGTACCATATTATATTATTATCTTTATAAGAAATATCCTCATACTTTTATTCCTAGTATTATTTTGATTAGCTTTATCTTAAGACCTAGTTATAACTTCTTAGTCCTTTTTTTAGTTCTTATCCTTCTTAACATTAAAGAAGAAAAAGATTTTTTTATCGGTTTTATCTTAGGACTTCTTTTCCTAACTAAACAATCATTTATCCTTTTAATATTACCTTCCATTTACTTAATTACGAAACCCAAAAGACTATTTAAAAGAATAGGAGCCTTTTTTCTACCTTGCCTTTTCTTTCTAATCTATTTTATTCTTACTAATACTTTCTTAGATTTTTTAAATTATACTTTTCTAGGACTTTTTTCTTTTAGTAGTAAGAATAGTTTCTTTAATATAGGAACAATATTTATCTTAAGTCTTATTATTTATCTTTTTCTTTATTATCTTAAGACTAAGGACATTAAAGTCTTATACTTAATTACTTATCAAATAATGGCTTATCCTATCTTTAATACGATGCATATTATCTTAAGCATTATCCCCGTAATTATTTATTTTTTAGATAAACTAGTTAAAAAGAAAAAATATAATCTTAATTACTTAAGATATTTTAATTACTTTGTTAGTATCTTATTAATTTGTCCTTTGCTTTCTATTCCTTTACAGTATCTTAATAAAGATTTAGTAGAGGGAGAAAATGCTTTAGAATATAAAGATATTTCTCGTAGTTATTTAGTCAATAAAGATTTATTCTTAAAAGAAGTACCTAATCTTAATAATACTTATTTTCTTATGTATGATGCTTATATATATAAATACTTGCTTAATAATCCAATTACATCTTATGATTTACTTTTAAATGGAAACTTAGGCTATAATGGGGAAGAAAGAGTAATAGATTATTTTAATTCTTTAGATAGTAATACTTATTTTGTTCTTAATAGAGCCTATACAGGTGGTCAACTTTCTAAGAATATTGATGCTTATGTTAGAAATCATTATCTTAAAGTTAAAGATTTTCAGGAGTTTACTCTTTATAAAAAATCTCTTTAAGTTAAGAGGATATTATTTTTATAAAGGAAAATTTCTACTTTTTTAGTCTTTAAAAAGTTTACTAATTATGATATTCTTGTGATAGTAGAAAGGATTTAATATGAAATATATCTGTCAGAAATGTAGCTTTATTTATGATGAAGTTGCTACTAAAGTAAAATTTAATACTCTAGAGGACTATAAGTGCCCTAAGTGCGGAGCTTCTAAAGAAGAATTTAAGAAAGATACTTCGAATGCTATTTGGGTAGAGAAGAATAACTGTTCTTTAAAATTTGATTCCGATAAATGTACTAATTGTGGTCTTTGTAAAAGAACTTGTGAAAATACCGTAGGAATTAAATATAACCGTGATGATGTCAAAAGACCAGTTTGTATTAACTGTGGTCAGTGTATTTTAAATTGTCCTTTTAATGCTCTTGATACGAAAAATGATTATGATGAAGTTATAAGACTTTTAGAAGATAAAGAAAATATTTTAACTATTTCGGTTGCTCCTGCTATCAGAACTAGTATCGGGGAAGAATTTGGTTTAGAGGCAGGGACTATTGTCACTAAAAAATTAGTAACTGCCCTTAAAAAGCTCGGCTTTAAATATGTCTTTGATTTAACTTTTGGGGCTGATTTAACAGTTATGGAAGAAGCTATGGAGTTAGTAAACCGCTTAAATCATCAAGAAAAGCTGCCTATTCTTACTTCTTGTTGTCCTTCGTGGGTTAAGTATGCCGAGATTTATCATCCAGAATTATTAAATAATCTTTCAAGTACAAAAAGTCCTATTATGATGCAAGCTAGTATCATCAATGAGTATTTCTTTTCTAAGATTAAAAAAGACTCAAAAAAAATTATTAACGTTATGTTAGCTCCTTGCACAGCTAAAAAAATGGAAATCAAAAGACCAGAACTTCCTGGGATGGATTATTGTCTAACGACCCATGAAATGTCCTTAATGTTAAAAAAACTAAATATTGATTTAAAAACACAAGAAGAGACTGACTTTGATAAGGTTTTAGCAGATGGTTCTGGAGCCGGGAATATCTTTGGGACTAGTGGCGGCGTTTTAGAAGCTACTATGAGAACTTTTTATTACTATCTAACTGGGACTGATGCTGATGCTAACTTCTTAGAATTTAAAAGTATAAGAGGCTTTGATGGTCTAAGAGAAGCTACCATTCGTATCGCCGATAAAACTTATCAAGTAGCATCTGTCTATGGACTTCCTAATCTAGAAAAGTTACTTCCTAATTTAGATAAATATATTATGATTGAAGTTATGAACTGTCCGAATGGTTGCATTGGCGGTGGTGGTCAACCCAAATTAATCCTTCCTAAACAAAAAGAGGCTCGAGAGAAGAGAGCTACTAGTCTTTATAATATTGATAAAGAAAAAAATATTCGCCTAAGTTATCGCAATCCGGATATTTTAAGATTATATAGTAACTATTTAAAATATCCTGGTAGTCAAATTGCTAAAACTCTTCTCCATACTACTTTTAAACCAAATGATACTTATTTTAAGAAGGGTATAGTAAAAAAAGAACCCTATATAAATAATGAAAATATTCCTAGATGATTATGTTCTTATAGATATATATAAACTAAATTGAATAATAAAGCAAGTCTTTTTGACAAAGAAAAAATGACTTGGAAAGTTTAAAAATAGTAAAAAAATGCGTGATTTCGCTTCAAAATGCAAAAAAATTGCAATTTTTTGCATTTTTTTTGCAATTTTTGAATTAAATTAGGGGGGTATCCCTAATATATTATATATAGAGGGATAAATTTTATGGCAATGGTAAGTAATGAAGAAATTAATGCAATTAGAAATAATTGTAACATCGTTGATGTCATCTCCAGTTATATACCCGTGACTTTAAAAGGTAAAGATTATAAATGTGTTTGTCCATTTCACGATGATCACTCACCTAGTATGAGCATTTCGACATCCAAACAGATTTATAAATGTTTTTCTTGTGGAGCCGCTGGTAATGTATTCACATTTGTCGAAAACTACGAAAACGTTTCTTTCATTGAAGCCGTTAGAATAGTTGCTGATAAAATTGGGTATAACTTAACTGGCAGTATCAAAAAAGAGGTCGTTCTTAAATATCAAAAAGAATATGATCTTATGGAATTGGTTAACAAGTATTATGAGAATAACTTGAATACGAAAAGCGGTTTAAGTGCCAAGGACTATCTTTATAAGCGTGGTTTAAAAGACGAAGATATTAAAAACTTTCGGATTGGTTTGGCTCTAGATAATAATGTCTTAGCAAGTATTTTAGTACCAAAAAGCTATACTCTTGATAATTTAGAGGCTTTGGGACTTATTAATAGGGGTGAAGATAAAGTCTATGATACTTTCCGTGGAAGAATTACTTTTCCTCTTTGCGATGATTATGGTCATATTATTGGCTATTCAGCTCGTATCTATAGAGGAGAAAATTTAGCTAAATATATTAATACGAAAGAAACTTATCTTTATAAGAAAGGTAACTTCCTTTACAATTATCATCTAGCTAAAGAAGAGGCCAAAAGAAGCGGTAAGTTAATTATCGTCGAAGGACAGATGGATGCTATAAGACTTTATATTAATGGGGTAAAAAATGTTATTGCTCTTATGGGAACGGCCTTGACTAAAGAACAAATTGATTTAATAAAGCGATTACGCCCAATCGTTATTCTGGCTTTAGATGGGGATGAAGCGGGGGAAACGGCTACTTTAAAAAATGGAGATTTATTAAGAAAAAGTGGTGTAGCGGTTGAAGTTGTAAGAATCAGTTTAAAAAAAGATCCCGATGAATATGTTTTTACCTACGGAATTGATGGCTATAAGAAGATGCTTGCTGGTGCGATTGAATTCTTCGATTTTAAATTAAAGACTCTAGGTACTAAGATAGATACCAATAATACAAAAGAGTTTACGGATTTTATTAATCAAATCTTAGAAGATATTAAAGAAAATAATGATCCTATCTATCAAGATTTATGTCTAACTAAACTAAGCAATATTTCTCAGGTGGATAAAGATGTTTTAAAAGAGCGTTTAAATGAAATGGAATCTTTAAAGAATATTGCAGCCGAAGTCTTTAAAACGAAAGAAAATAGGAAAGAAGAGAAAGAGCCACAGATAACGCTTTTGGATAAAATTACTAGGGAATTACTCTATTATATGTTAAATGATCGACACTATGTCGAAGAATATCAAGAAAAAATTGGCTTTTTTCCTAATAAAATTTACCGAAGTATTGCAAATGAAATTGTCTTTTTCACTGAGAAGAATTATAATATAACAGTTGCCGATTTTATTACCTATATTTCTTATAATGAAGAATTAAGTAATGAAGTCGAAAAGATAATAGCCGATGATAAAGATTTAAATGAAGATAATTTTCTGTTGACAGTAAAAAGCTATCAAAGAGAGAAGGATAGGGAAGATATTGCAAGGTTAACAAAAGCTCTTAGCGATGAAATGGATTTACAAAAAAAATTAGCACTCGCTAATCAGATTATAAAAATTAAAAAAGGAAGTGTGATGTAATTATGAATAAAGAATTACAAAAGGTATTAGAAAAATTAATTGAAATTAATAAAGAACAAGGATATGTTAGTTATGAAGATGTAGCGGTTATTGTTCGTGAAAATGGACTAACTCCCAAAGATGTTAAAGTCCTATATAAAGAATTAAGTGAGCAAAATATAGCTTTAAAAGATGTTAAAGCAGCTCCAAAAAAGACTACGACAAAAACAACTGCTAAGAAAGAAGCAAAAGTTGAGACAAAATCTGAAACTAAAAAAGCTGCTGTTTCTGAGATAAAACCACTAAAAGACCGTGAAAAAGAGTTAATAGCTCTAGGTAAAAAGCAAGGATTTATTACTTATGAAACTCTAGCTGAACATTTAAAAGGCTTAGATTTGGATGCTGATGCTCTAGATGAATTATATAACGCCTTAATTGATAATCATATTGATATTGTAAGTGATGATGACTCTTCTTCATCGAATAAACCAGAGACTGAAGAACTAGTTTTAACTGATGAAGAGTTAACCAAAGATGTTAATATTAATGATCCAGTTCGCATGTATCTAAAAGAAATTGGTAAGATTCCTTTACTTACTATGGAAGAAGAAATGAAGTATTCGGTAGCGGCGGCTGCTGGTGATGAAGATGCTAAAAGAATTTTAGCGGAATCCAACTTACGTTTAGTGGTTTCTATTGCTAAAAGATACGTTGGACGTGGCTTACTCTTCTTAGATTTAATTCAAGAAGGAAATATTGGTCTAATGAAAGCCGTTGAAAAGTTCGATTATGATAAAGGCTTTAAATTCTCAACTTATGCTACTTGGTGGATTAGACAAGCCATCACTCGTGCTTTAGCTGATCAAGCTCGTACAATTCGCGTTCCTGTTCATATGGTTGAGACTATTAATAAGATGGCTCGTATTCAACGTCAAATGACTCTAGAACTTAATAGGGAACCAACTGAAGAAGAAATCGCTAAAAAGATGGGAATTTCGGTGGAAAAGGTTCGCGAAGTTATTAAAATTAGCCAAGATCCTGTTTCTTTAGAAACTCCAATCGGGGAAGAAGATGATTCTCATTTAGGCGATTTCATCAAAGATGAATTATCAATGTCACCAGAAGAATATGCCACTAATGAGATTTTAAAAGAGGAAATTAAGAGTGTCTTATTAACTCTCCAAGAAAGAGAGCAAGAAGTACTTGAACTTCGTTTCGGTTTAGTTGATGGTACTAGTCATACTTTAGAAGAAGTTGGCAAGAAGTTTAATGTTACCCGTGAACGCATTAGACAAATTGAAGCTAAGGCTTTAAGAAAATTAAGACATCCATCCCGTGCTAAAAAATTAAAGGATTTCTTAACTGACTAATGCTAAGCCTTCGTTTAAAAGCTATTGCTTCTTTTTTAAATCCTACTGACAAAGTGGCCGATATCGGAGCTGACCACGGCTACTTGGGTATCTATGTAACCCAAAATAAATTAGTAGATAGTATCATTCTAACAGATATTAAAGAAACAGCCTTACAATCTGCTCGTAAGAATGTAGCTAAAGCTAAATTAAATATTCCTTTAATTGTAACTGATGGCCTCAAGGAACTTGATACGGAAAATCTTAATACTTTAGTCATCAGTGGTATGGGAACTAGTACAATCCTTCATATTCTAAGTAATCAAGAGAAAATTAAACCAATAAAAAAGTTGATTCTCCAATCAAATAATGATTTAGAAATCTTAAGAAGAAGAGTAGCTTCTTTAGGATATAATCTCATAGATGAAAAGACTGTTTTTGATAAAGGCTTCTGGTATATTGTTTGTTTATTTGTGAAAAATAGTGATAACATCCTTGATGAAGAAATAATAAAATATGGTATCTTAAAAAAAGATAAAATTCCTTACTACGAATATCTTCTAAAGAAGAATAAAACTATTCTTAATAATATCCAAAAAGAAAATCCCAATTCAAAGACTATTAAGATTCTTGAAAGAGAACAAAAAGATTTAGAAAATCTATTGGAAAAAAGTGGGCGTATTTAAACTGCTAGTTTCAATGATTTTAGCATCAACCGTACTTGCTTGAGTACTTTTTTCTTTGAAATTTGTTGGGGAACTTGGCGTATCTGGTTTATTAAATTCCTTAAAAACACTTAAAATTCCACTGGCATTCCTAATGATAGGTTTAATTTGTTTATATAAAGGTAAAGCTTGATTGACAATATTTAAAGTTTTGGATAAACCACCAATAATTTTTCCTAATGACAAACTATTAAAATTACTTGGATACATAAAACCACCCTCTAAAATAGTATATGAAAAATAGTTTTATTATTGTCTTAAATTTGCTATAATGATTACAATAGGTGGTAATGATATGGATCAAGAAACTCTTAATAATACTTTTAATCCCGACAATAATTCTGAAGTAAATAATTCTAATCTGACTTCAAAAGAAACTTCTAGTTTTAATCAAATTAATGCTTCAAATAATGTTATAGAAAAACAAACTAATAACGATACTTTAAATAATCAAGATGTAGGGACGGTTGCTTCTTCTTTAGATAATCAAACTCAAGGTAATAATGAAAATCAAACTAATAATCAAGATGAAGGAAAACCCTTAGATAAAGATGTACCTTCTAATGATATTAATTCTAAGAAAGTTAATCCGGTTACAGACAATAAAACAAAGAAATCAAAGACTAAAAGTGAATCTAGTTTTTTGCAGGAATTTTTCTTAAGTATCTTAAATATTTTTTATCTAGCATATCGTGGCATTTCTTATCCCTTATCAACTTTATTTAATGCTTCATCAAAGACGGTTGATGAGGCTTATCAACAAGCTAAGTTTATGAATAAGAAAAAAGAGAAAAAAAGTGATGATTTAGAAGTTATTGTCAAAAAAATTAAAGATTTCTTAGGTATAACGCAAAGAGAAGTGTTGCGTTTAGAAGAAGAAAGAAGAAAATTACAGTTGGAACTTCAACAACCAGATGCTAACATTCCTGATAAAGCTAAAGTTTATCGTTACAAAATTAAAAATTTAGATGGTAAAATTGAGTATGGTAACTTTACAGCTTTAACTAAAATGGATGTTAACTCATTTCTTCTAAATGAAGGAGTTGAAGTTTATCAAATTGAAAATAATAAATGGATTGATTTCATTTATGGTGATTCTTCAATGGTTGGCTCAAAATGGTCAACTAAAGACCTGATTTTCTGGTTAACACAGTTATCAACTTATATTAAAGCAGGTATTACCTTAAATGATGCCATTAAAATTTTAATTAATCAATATGCTAAACAAAAAGATAAAAAAATTACGATGCAAGCCATCGCTTACGAGTTAACAATGGGAAATTCATTTTCCAATGCTTTAGAAAAACAAGGTTCAAAATTTCCACCATTACTTATCAACATGTTAAAAGCAGCCGAGGCTACTGGAGATTTAGAGGCTACTTTAGATGATATGTCTAATTATTATACGGAGATGGAAACGACAAAGAAACAAATGATTAGTGCAATGACTTATCCTTCTATCGTTATTATTTTTGCAATTGTGGTAGTTTGCTTTATTATTCTTTATGTAGTACCTCAATTTGAGGATATTTATTCATCTAATGGAGTTGAAATTAAGGGGATGACCGCTTTAGTTCTTGCTGCTAGCCAATTCTTAAAGACTAAAGCTTGGATTCTTTTAATTCTTATTATAATAGCGATTATTCTCTTTGCTATGGCTTATAAGAAGGTTAAAGCATTTAGAAAAACGGTTCAGCAGATTTTGATGCATATTCCGGTAATTAAAAATATTATCATTTATAATGAAATAGCCATATTTACTAAAACTTTTGCTTCCTTATTAAAAAATAATGTTTATATTACACAGAGTGTTGAAATTTTAAGCAAAATAACTAATAATGAGATTTATAAGGAGATAATGTATAATACGATTAACAACATCGTAACAGGAGATAAGATTTCCAAAGCCTTTAAGGACCATTGGGCGGTTCCTGATGTTGCTTATAATATGATAGTAACAGGAGAATCGACTGGTGAATTAGCCGAGATGATGGATCGGGTTAGTCACTACTATCAAGAACAACATGCCTCAATGGTTAATAACATTAAGAGCTTTATTGAACCTCTTACTATTGTTTTCTTAGCAGTGGTAGTTGGAGGCATAATTATTTCCATTTTAGTACCAATGTTTGATATGTATAATAATGTTTCAGGAGGGACAATGTAATGAATATAATTATTGCTATCTATATCTTTATTATTGGAACCATAATGGGTTCCTTCTTTAATGTAGTTGCCCATCGTTTAAGTAATAATGAATCCATTATTAAGCCTGGTAGCCACTGTGAATCATGTCAGCACTTACTTAAATGGTATGAACTAATACCTATTATTTCTTTTTTGATTCAAGGTGGTAGGTGTAGACAATGTCACACCAAATTATCCTGGTGGTATCCTTTAATTGAGATAATTACAGGTCTTTTCTACTTATTTAGTTATCTTTACTTTGGCTTATCTCCTGACTTCTTTATTAGTCTAGTGATTTCCAGTGTCTTAGTAATTACTTGTATTACTGATTTTAATTATCTTATTATTTTAGATGAACCTTTAGTAATTGGTAGTATCATTATTATCATTATTACCTTAATCACTAGTGGTCTTGTTGACACTTTAATTGCCATTCTAAGTGGATTATTATTGTTCTTCTTTATGTTATTAGTTAAAATCTTAGGAGATAAAGCTTTTAAAAGAGAGTCTTTAGGCGGTGGTGACATTAAGTTATCCTTCTTTATTGGATTATCCCTAGGATATAAATTAGCTTTTGTCAATCTAGTTTTAGCAAGTTTACTTACTTTACCGATTGCCTTTTATTATTTAGTTAAATATAAAGATAGGGAAGTTCCTTTTGGACCTTTCTTAATTATCTCCAATTTTATCATCTTCGTCTTGGCTAGTCCCATCTTAGAATTTATTGATTATTTAATTATGTTTTAAACTGTTTTCTTTGGAGAATAGTTTTTTTTATAAGTTTTACTAGACAGGGACCACCAGGGGGTATATAGCGACTTTATGGAGGTTATTTTATAAGAAGTATTAGTAATGATATCTTAAGAAATTATTTATCGACTTGTGTTGTTACGAAGATAAAAGAAGGCGATACTAGTGTCGTTGATGAAGTAATGGAATTGGTGAGTAGATTAAACTGATGATTAAGTTTGTTAAAGTAGGTGATTCTATCCAATGTCAAAACTGTTGTAATATGTTTAAAATCGATGAATTAGATAGCTTAAAACTTGGTGGTTGTAACCAAATTGCTATTATTAATAAGAAAGAAAAAGATGGCCAAATAACGATTGTCTCAAATAAGTTAAAGGCTTTAAAGAGTAAGTTTACTAATTGGCAAGGCCCTAAGGTTGTTTAAATAAAAAAATTTTAAAAATGTAACTTAGTTGTAACTTTAAATATCATATAATGTCTTTAAGAAAAGGAGATTACTATGGAAATTTTAAGAGTAGAAAATTTAACCAAAATATATGGTAAAAAAGAAACCCAAGTTGTAGCCTTAGATAATGTTTCATTTAGCGTTAAAAAGGGTGAATTTGTAGCTATTGTAGGAGCCTCTGGTTCGGGGAAATCCACCCTTTTACATTTAATCGGGGGTGTAGATAGACCAACTAAAGGTAAAGTTTATATTGACGGTAAAGATATATTTGCCTTAGATGATGATAAACTAGCTATTTTCAGACGTCGTCAAATTGGGTTAATCTATCAGTTTTATAATTTAATACCAATTTTAAATGTGGAGGAGAATATTACTTTGCCTTTAGCACTCGATAATCGTAAGGTTAGTAATGAAGAACTAGAAAACATGTTAAGCCATTTAGGTTTAGAAAAAAGAAGATATCATCTTCCTAATGAATTAAGTGGTGGTCAACAACAAAGAACCAGTATCGGTAGAGCCCTTATAACTAGACCAACTATTGTTTTAGCCGATGAACCAACTGGTAACTTAGATTCTAAATCTAGTGATGAAATTGTAGCATTGTTAAAGAAATCTAACAAAGAATTAAAACAAACCATTATTATGATTACCCATAACTTAGAAATTGCAAAGATGGCCGATCGAATTATTAAAATTGAAGATGGTAAAATTGTAAGTGAGGCTTAATATGGACTTACTAAATAAATTAACTATTAAAAATTTAAAATTTAATAAGAAACGCACTATTGTAACTATTATCGGTATTATCTTATCCGTGGCTCTAGTAAGTGCAGTTGCTACTATGTATTCTAGTGCCATAAATTCTTTAATTAATTATGAAATATATGAGTTTGGTAACTTTCATTATGAATATCAAGATGTTTCCAAAGAAGATGTTCAAAATATTCAAAATAACCTTGGAATTGCGGCTACTTATCTAACTAGTAATATTGGTTATGCTAAGTTAAATGATTCTAAAAATGAATATAAACCTTATGCTTATATAAAAGCCTTTAGTAAGGAATCTCTAGATAACCTTTCCATTCATTTAGTCGAGGGGAGGTTACCAGAAAATGCTTCGGAAATAATAATTCCTACCCACTTAAAAACGAATGGACGGATAAATCTAAAAGTCGGCGATTATATTACTTTAGATGTTGGCAAAAGAGTAAGTAATGGTTATCTTCTAGGTCAAGACGAATCGTATGATCCCGATAGTAACGAACATCTTATAAATACTAGTAGTAAAACCTACAAAATTGTTGGTATTGCCGAGCGACCTAACCGCACTATTGAGCCTTATAAAGCTCCGGGTTATACCTTTATTACTTATTTAGATTCTAAAGATATTCCCGATAAAGTAGATGTTTATGCCAAGTATAATAAAACCGGTTTAAAAAATCATGTTAAAGTGACAGCTAATATCTTAGGAGTAGAACCGGATCTTTTAAAAAAATTCTTAATGTCTGATTATCTTAGTGCTTCTGAATATGATAGGCTTGAGACCCAAATGAAAAATAGTAAATACCAGTTTAATAATAATAACTATCTCATAACTTTAGAAACTAATCCGTTAGATGAAAGTACTACCAGGAGTTTAGGTACGGTTGTCTTAATAGTTTGTCTAATTATTGTTTTTACTTCGGTATTTTGTATCAAAAATAGTTTTGATATTTCTATTACCGAGAAAACCAAACAATATGGAATGTTAAGAAGTGTTGGGGCCACTAAAAAACAAATTCGCCAAAATGTCTTTTATGAAGCCTCTATCTTGGGACTTATTGGTATTCCTTTAGGTTTATTATTTGGCCTTTTAGCAGCTTATATTCTAGTAATAATTAGTAATTTCTTCTTAAATAAGATGATGTCTGGTGGTCTTAAATTAACATTTTCTTATTCACCCTTAGTTTTATTATTTACGATTGGTCTAGGAATCATAACTATTTACTTTTCGGCCTTTAAAAGTGCTAGGCGAGCTAGTAAAATCTCACCTATTGACTCGATTAAAAACAGTGCTGACCTTAAAATTAAGGCTCGAAAATTAAAAACCCCCAAGTTAATTAGTAAAATCTTTGGAGTTGGTGGCGAAATATCTTATAAAAATCAACAACGCAATAAGAAAAAATATCGAACTACTGTTATTTCCATTGCGGTTTCGGTTTGTACTTTCATTGCTTTAGCATCCTTTATGTCTCTTGCTTTCCAAAGCATTAAAGAAGAACTAGGCTCTTCGGATTATAATATCTATCTATCGGTTAAAGATAATAATGATACTACTTATCAAAAACTTTTAGAAACTACTAAACTAGATAATATTAAAGATGTTGTTGTTAGAAAGACAAGCATTTTTGGTGTTTCTAATACACATTATAGTAAGGATTATCTAGAGTGGCATAACCTCGAATTAAGTGCTGATATTGATGCTTATTTAACTATTTTTTCTCTTAATGATGAGGCATATAAAAAATATCTTCAGACTTTAAACTTAGACTATGAAACCATTAAAGATAAAGGTGTTTTAATAGATAAATATCCGATGATTAAATATGAAAACGAAACAAATAAAGAAAAAAGTAGAATTCTTAGGGAGTTTGATTTTCAAGTAGGGGATACGATTAAAGGAAACATTTCCGATAATCCTACTTCAATAGTAGTCGGCGCCTTAAGCGATAAATATCCTTTTGGGCTAGAAAATTACAATCAACCTATATTAGTTGTAAGTGAAGATTTATATAAAACTTTACCAACTAAAAGTACCTATATAGTGGCCCTATATTATTCAACTGCGGCTTCTAAACTTCAAGATGAGATAGAAGAAATTGTAAATAATGAAGATTATGAACTTTATAACACTGAAGAACGAGTAGAGATGATGCGTAACTTCTATATCTTAGTAGGTATCTTCTTATACGGCTTTATTATTGTTATTTCCCTTATTGGAATAACTATTATCTTTAATACTATTACAACTAGTATGCAACTTAGAAGAAGTGAATTTGCTACTTTAAAAAGTATAGGTATGACTACCAAAGAATTCTCCAAAATGATTCGTTTAGAAAGTATCTTTATGACTGTTAAATCTCTAATAGTAGGTATTATCTTAGGTACTGGTTTATCCGTTTTAATCTATCATTATCTAGCCAGCAGTGATTTCTCTGGTTATAAATTACCAATAATACCGATTATAATTAGTATTATGGCTGTTTACCTTTTAATTACCTTACTGATGAAATATTCATTAAGAAAAATAAATAAACAGAATATTATTGAAACTATTAGAAACGAAAATATTTAGAAAAGGGTTTAAAGCCCTTTTCTTTAACTATAAAAAATTATAAGATATAAAAAAGGAGTGCTTTCTATGCAAATATTATTAATTGAAGATAATTTAACTATTATAAAAGGTTTAACTTATACCTTAAAGCAAAATAACTATGAAGTTTATGCTTGTAAAAATCTCTTAGAAGCCATATCTTATTTAAAAGATAATCCTAAGATAAACTTAATTATTTTAGATGTAACCTTACCAGACGGTAATGGCTTTACTTTCTTTACCGATAATCTAAAAGCTTTAAATATTCCCACTATCTTTTTAACCGCTAAAGATGAGGAAGATGATATTGTAAGAGGCCTTGAAATAGGAGCCGAAGATTATTTAACTAAGCCTTTTTCGACCAAAGAATTACTGGCTCGTATTAATAAAATCTTATTACGTCAAAAGCATAACAGTATTTTAAAAGTCGGGGATATAAGTTTTGATATGGATAAAATGTTAGTTTATAAAGATACCATAAAACTCGAATTAACCCCCTTAGAGTTAAAACTTCTGCATCTTTTATTTTTAAATCTAAACAAGCTCGTAAGTCGTAATACTATTTTAGATAAAATTTATGAATGGACTGGTAATGATGTTGATAGCCATACCATAACTGTATATTTTCAAAGAATAAGACAAAAATTAGGAACCGATATTATTTCAACCGTTAAAGGTTTAGGTTACAGGATTGATTATGAAAAATAAAGAAAAATTAAAAAAGTTTTTAATAATTTTAAGTTTATATACAATTTTTATTATCATTTTAACCTATGGTATTAATAAATATGAATACCAAGTATATAAAGATAATTTTGATACCAAAATAACTAGTATTATTTTAAAAATTAAAGAAGAATATCCCAATATTACGGATGAAGAACTATATAATATTTTAAAAAGTTCTAAAAAAGATGGTAAAGTTCTGGAACAATATAGTCTAACTATTGATAATAAATCTCTTCTTAAAGAAAACGATAATAAATATCAGCAATTCTTAGTAACTAATATTACGATAGTCTTTATAAGTACCATCTTCCTTATCTTCTTATTCTTAAGATTTAATGCTAAAAAAGACCGAGAGATTAATAAAATTACCAAGTGTTTAGAAGAAATAAATAAAAGAAATTATAAGATTGATATAGAAGAAATGTCGGAAGATGAACTATCTATTTTAAAAAATGAATTATATAAAGTAACTATTAAATTAAAAGAAGATGCAGAAAATTCTAAACAAGCCAAAAAGGATTTAAAAGATACTTTAGCCGATATCTCTCATCAATTAAAGACTCCTATTACTTCTATTTTAATTATTTTAGATAATATTATTGATAACCCAGATATGGATAAGAATACCAGAGAAGACTTTATAAGAGATATTAAAAGAGAACTTCTTAACATGAACTTTTTAGCTCTAAATTTATTAAAATTATCGAAGTTAGATTCCAATACGGTTCATTTTCTAAAAAAGGAGGTTTCTTTAAACGAGATAGTAACCTCTTCCATAAAGAATGTTTCGCCTTTATGTGACTTGAAAAATATAACGATTGTCAAGAATCTTGAATCTGGTATTAAAATTAACTGTGATTTAAACTGGCAAGTCGAGGCGATTACAAATATCTTAAAAAATTGTGTCGAACATTCTAATGAAAATAGTAAAATTGATATAATGACTACTACTAATAAAGTTTATGCTAGTATCGAGATAAGAGATTATGGCCCCGGAATTAGTCAAAAAGATTTACCTCATATTTTTGAAAGATTTTATAAAGGGACAAGTTCATCTTCCAATAGTATCGGCATCGGTCTGTCTCTTGCCAAAAAAATCATTGAAAGTAATAATGGTCTTATTATGGTAGATACTAGTAAGAAAGGTACCACTTTTACCATAAAGTACTTCTATTAAGGAAACTTTACAAGCCAAGTTAAATATGGTATTTTGGTGTTGAGGTGAAAAACTATATGCAAAAGAATCTAATTACCAAGATTATCTTAGCGCTTCTTTTTATCAGTTTAATTATTACCGTGGTAATCCAAGGTATTAAGTTAAATCAGAAAGATGAAGTAAAAGTCTATGCACTAAAAGGGGAGAGTGATAATTTTTCTTATACTGATGGTCTCTTCCTTAACTCATCTATTCAAAATATCTTCTCTTATGGAACTTTCCATATTAAGAATACCAATATTAAAGATGAAGATATCATAGCCATTGAATTTAAGATTGATGATGATTTTATAAGTGGTCAAAACTCTATTCCTCAAGGCAATTTAATTGAAAGTGCTAAGTACAAGGAATTATTTAAAAAAGAAGATTATACGGATAGTAAGTTTACTATTACGGTTACTTATTTTCTTGCTGATAAGACTACTACTGAGATAATAGACTTAACAAAAGAACGTCTCCTAGATAAAAATAATATCCAAGAAGAGGAAAATTCTATTGGCATAGATAATTCTAGTGATAACGAGGGAAAAAAACTCTATGAAGAACAAGCTCTGAAAGCTCAAACTCTTCTTAATAAAGGTTTTACTTATAACGGCCGTTACCAGTTAGAACGTAAGCTTGATGATGGTAGTAGAATCTCTCTAAGAACTGATGGTAGTAATTTCGTTTACTATAATAAAGACCATAATTATCGAGTAGAATCCTATATTATGCATAATATTCATACTTATACCGATGATGAAATGTCATTTAGCTATAATGCTGATACTAATGAGATTACTTGTCATAGTAAGAAGTGTCCAAATGATGCTTATGAAGATATTAAAGACTATTTAGAAATTTATAACTCCCTATGGAATTAATAAAGGCTTAATAGTCTTTTTTAGTTCTAAAGAGATAGCTATCACATAAAATTAGGTAGTAAGAGAGTGTGATAAGATGAAAGATAATGTAATAATTCCCTTAGCTACCCGTGGTAATGGGGATATCTATTTAGGCGTAGTAGGAGCCGTTAGGACGGGTAAATCTAGTTTTATTAAGAAAGTTATTGAGAACTTAATTGTTCCTAATATTGAAGATGAAACCCAAAAGAAAAGATGCCTTGATGAAATACCACAGAGTGCTGGTGGTAAAAATATTATGACGACCGAGCCTAAATTCGTTCCTAGTAACGGCGCCAATATTAAGATTGAAGACTTCAGCTGTAATGTGAAACTTATTGACTGTGTTGGTTATGTTATACCAAATGCTACCGGTTACGAAGATGAAAATGGTAATCCCAGAATGATTATAACTCCCTGGTTTTCCGAACCAATTAGTCTTGAAGAAGCCGCCTCTATTGGAACTGAAAAAGTCATTAAAGACCATTCTACTATTGGTATCGTAGTTACGACGGATGGAACCATTGGGGACTTAAAGAGAAGTGACTACATTGAAGCCGAAGCTCGTTGTATTAATGAATTAAAGAATATTGGTAAACCCTTTATTGTCATATTAAATAGTAAAACTCCTAGTAGTAATGAGTGCTTAAGTATTGCTAAAGAAATTAAAGAAAACTATGATGTTCCGGTTATGCCTTTATCCGTTTTAGATATGCGAGAGGCTGATATCTATGAAGTCTTAAAGACAGCGTTGTATGAGTATCCTGTTTTAGATATTGAATTTTCCATCCCAGAGTGGGTATCTATCTTAGATAATAAAAATGATATTAAGAAACACTACTTAGAACTTATTAGAAATAGCACTTTGGAAATTAAAAAGTTAAAAGATGTTGATAACTTAATTACTTATTTTGAAAATTCTAAGTACATAAATAAAGCCTATATTAGTAAGTTAGATAGTGGGACAGGTACAGTTATGGTTAACTTAGACTCTTCGGATGAACTATATAATGCAACTTTACAAGAATTCATCGGTAGTGAAGTTACGACCAAAGCTTCTATGTTAAAAGTATTTGCTAGTTATAAAGATAATAAAAATGAGCTAGATGGTATAAAAAGTGCCTTAAAACAAGCTAAATCAACCGGATACGGAATCGTTTACCCAAGTCTTAAAGATATGAAGTTAGATACCCCAGAAGTTATTAAACAAGGTAGTCGTTATGGGGTAAAACTACGAGCCGTTGCTAGTTCCATTCATTTAATGCGGGTAGATGTTACCTCAACCTTTGAACCAATTATTGGTAGTGAACTCCAAAGTAAAGAGTTAATCAATTATATTATGAAAGATTATGAGACTGACCCTCAAAGTATCTGGAAGAGTGAAATTTTCGGTCGCAGTCTAGATACTATCGTTCAAGAAGGCATTCAAGCTAAATTATCCATTATGCCAGAAAATACCCGTTATAAATTAAGTCAAACCGTTACGAAGATTGTCAACAAAGGCGCCAACAACCTAATAGCTATCGTTATTTAGTGTCTAATAAATGTCAAATAATCTAAAAATAAGACTAAAAACAAGAATAATTAGTCTTATTTTTTTATAAAAACCAAGAAAATTACAGGAAAATGGGTTAAATATCATTTTTTCCCTTGATTTACCTTATCTATTTGTGCTAAATTTTATATGTAAGGATTGTAGTCCTTATAACATAATTACATTATAATAGGAGGACATAATTATGGGAAAAACTGAATTAGTTGAATTTATTGCTGCTAAAGCCGGTTTAACAAAAGCTGATGCTCTTCGTGCTGTTGATGCTTTTCAAGAAGGCATAGTAGAAGGACTTAAAAAAGAAGGAAAGGTTAGTTTAGTTGGTTTCGGTACATTTAGTGCTAAAAAACGCGAAGCTAGAGATGGTATTAATCCATTAACAAAAGAACCTTTACATATTCCTGCTAAGACTGTTGCTTCATTCAAAGCAGGTTCAAAATTAAAAGACGCTTTAAACTAATTTATTTTTAAGAGACTAATTGTAAAATATTAGTCTTTTTTTAAATTCTATTTTATGGTATACTTCCAAATAGAAGATAAGAGGTTGTTATGAAGAAGAAAAGTAGGGTTAAAAGTGCCTTTACAATCCCTGAATTATTGGCGGTCATTGTTATTTTAAGTATTTTAGTTCTAATATCGGCCGCTACTTATAATGGTATTAGTGCTCGTATTAAGAAGACAGCTCTTGAGGAAAAAATAAAATATTTAGAAGAGAAAGTTTATGTTTATGCTACTGACTATGATATAGAAGATACAACTACCAGTGTTAATAATCTTTTGAATCTTGGTTATGTCAATGCTGATCACCCTGAAAATCCAGAGTATCAGAAAGTTGATAATCCTCTTACTGGTGGTTTCTTAGACTGTATGACTTTTACAATTAAAAAAGACTTAGCAGACTATAATATTACCTATGATTTAGATAGTTCTTGTAATACCGTTACGACGGAAGAACAGCAAAATAGTCTAAAAATTCATAAATATATTAAAGAAAATGATACTTATCAAGAGATTTTAGATGATGATACATGGGTTAATAAGCCTATCTATGTTCTAGTAGATTTTAAAGAAGCTAATTTTAATCTTTTAGATAATAAAATAACTTATCAATTAGGACCTATTAGTGAAGAGAAAACTCCTGATATTCCTGGAAGCTCCTCTAAAAGAATCATTTGTGATACGATTAATACTGATGAGCCTGATACAACTTGTCTTAATGTTTATAAAGCCTCATCGAGTTTACTTCTTAATACTAAATTAACTGTTAAGATGAATATTACTTATTTAAATAATATTACCTATGAAAATACCACTGGTTTAGTATCAGTTAAGACTAAGTTAAAGTATGATATTGAAAAACCAAGTCTATCTTATAGTACTATTTCTTCTTATACGACTGGTAGTGTTCCGGTATCTTTAAGTGCTAGTGATGGGGAAGGTTCAGGAATAGCTGGTTATTATTTTGATGATGTTGATATTACAAATAATGATGAATTTCGTTCTTCAAATGAATTTACGGCTCCCAAGAACGGGACTTACTATGCTTATGCTCTTGATAAAGCTGGTAATCGATCAGATGGGGTTATCATCAAAATAAATAATATTGATACTGAAGGACCTAGTATCAAACTAGACTATGAACGTCGAAATAGCTGGACAATGCAAGATTTTCATTTAACCTTTGGATGTGATTCTGATAGTAAAACTGGTTGTCAAGATGAAGTTATCTATTCAATTTATGATACTTCTAATGGATATCGCACTTCTATAAAAGAAAATGTTGTCGTTAAAGCAAGAACCGTTTCTGATACTATCAGTGTTCCTAATGATAAATATATTAATACGATTGATTTAATCTTTACGGTTAAAGATAATCTTAATAATCAAGTTACAAAAGAAGTAAAAGGAATTAAAGTCTTAATTGATAAAGTAAATCCGAAGGCTACTATTAAGATAGATAAAACTGAAGATAGAGGCTTGATTCGTCTAAAGGGATACTGGTTTACAGTTACTGTTTATTCTGAGAATACCCCTCCAAGTGGAATTGATTCTAATCGTTATGGTTTTTCTACTAGTAAAACTAATCTTGATGAATTAAAAAATATGTCAGCCGATGAATCAGATAAGTATTTCTTTAGTGGACAAACTTATTCTTATTACTTAAAGAAAAAACAAAGTCGGACTTTTGCCGCTCGCGTAGTTTCCAAAAGTGGAGTTGCCGGTTATACCGGCGGGCAAACCAATGGTAAAGGTTGCACTAATTATTTAGGTTATACTATCATTGGCGGTTTAATTGGTGGCTTTATTGGTGGTTTTATTGGTTGGGCTTTGTGTGCTCATAAATAGGAGGATTTATGAAAAAGAAAGGAATCTTAATTGGCATCCTTGCTCTAATAATTATCATATTTCTGGGAATTCTATATTTTAATGATGATACTAGAATATATAAAGAGACAGTAAATGCTACTTATGAGGTTTTAGATAATACTTTAGACAAATATCAAAATATAATTGGTTTTCTTAATGAAGATAAAAAAATGTCTTTAGAACTTAATGATTCTAAAGAGAAATTTAATTTAGATTTACTGTTAAGTTCTCAAAATGAAAATATTTATGCTAATTTGAAATATCATAATCAAGACTGGGCTTATCTTTATACAAATAATACTTCTTATCTAAAGAAGAATAATATTTATCAAGCTTTTGATTATGAAGTTAAAGAATGTGAAGAGTGTAGTCCTACTTCTTTAAATACTATTTTAAGTAATACTTTTTCTCCCAGTAATGTTACATCTAAAGATTTAAAAGTTATCTTAAAAGATTTAAAAACTACTATTAATAAATCTTGGCATCAGAATTATATTACTAAAAGAAAAATAAAGGGTAATAATAATACCGAGGTATTATATTCTTATTTAATTAATAAAAATTCTTTTGGAGATTTAATTACAAAGATTAATAATAATAAGTCTTTGAAAGATAATATCTTTAAGACTTTTCCTAATCTTTTAAGTAATTATGGTATAACTAAAGAAAATTTTAATGAATTAAAAGATAACGATATCCTGGGAACTTTAAATATTCATAAGATTAATAAAAAAGTTACAAAAATAGAATTAACTATTCAAGATGGTTTTAGTTTAACTATTGATTTAACTAAGACTTTAACTATCTACTATAAAAGTAATTCTCTTAGTTTAAGAAGTATAATTAGCCCTAATAATAGTAATATTGTATTATATAGTAGTAATAATAAATCTTTAGAACTAAATATTAAAGAACAACAAAATTCTACTTTACTAGAATATAATATGTATAATAATTTAAATACTAATAAAGGTTCAATTGAGATAAATAAAGATAATGTAAATTTAAAGACAAGTAAATTCAATTTGAATATAAATTATCAAGAAAATAATAATCTTACTTTACCAGAAAATGTAAAATCTGATAAAATGGATACTAGGGAGGTAGAAGATTATTGGAATGAATTTAAGAATGTTCTTACGGAAAATACTATTTTTAAAGAAGTAATAGAATATTTACAAGACTTAGATGTCTTAGAAAGAGGATAATATGAAAAAGAATAAAGGATTTACTATTCCTGAACTCTTAGCAGTCATTGTCATTTTAGGAATTTTAATGACTGTGGCCATTGCTAGTTATAACGGAATAAGTAAAAAAGTCAAAGAAAATAGTTTGACTCAAAAAATAAACTATTTACAAGAAAAAGCATATGAGTATGCTAGTGATAATAATGTCAAAAGTGCGACTATTTCAGTTGCTCATCTAATCGAATTAGGCTATATTGCCGCAGATCATCCCGAAAATGCCGATATGGAAAAAGTTGATAATCCTGTTAATGGAGAATACTTAGACTGTGTAACATTTGATATTGAAAAGGATATGGACGATTATAAAGTTAAAACTAATTTAGAAGGTAACTGTGAAGTTGTCTTAAGCGAAGAAAGAGAAGCTAAAGTTACTATGAGTAAGTATGTCAAAGTAAACGGTGCTTATCAACCAGTAAGTGATTGGGTTGGGCAAAATGTTTATGTAATGGTAAAATTAGATAGTAGTCTTAATCTAGCTAAATATCCATTAGTTAATAATCAGATAACTTATACTGTTGGAGGTAGTAGTTATAATAAGAGTGGTACTTATTGTACTGATATTGCAATGAATGATTCATCTAACTGTAATAATATTTATGAAGTAAGTACAGATTTAATTTATAATAATAAAGTTACCGCCACTTTAGAATTTATAGATAGTGAAAAAGAAAATAACACTTTTAAGATTATTAAGGAAGCTGAAGTTAGAATCGATAAAGAAAAACCTAATCTAAAAGTTACATTTAATACAGCTTATACAGGAAATAGTGTTCCCGTAAGTCTTGTTGGTGAAGATGGTAGTGGTTCCGGTATTTATGGATACTACTTAAGTAAAAATCCTCTTCCCAATGATGCTACTAAAGACTATTTTACTCGTATTAATGGCAGCGATGGTAAGTACAATTATGAAACTCATGTTAATGAAAATGCTACTTATTATGCTTATACCATTGATAATACCGGTAATATTTCGGATAGAGAAACTATGGTTATAAATAATATTGATACTTCCGGTCCAGAACCATTTGCTAATTATAATAGTAATAAGCCTTGGACTAATGATGAAACTCTAACTGTTGATTTTGGTTGTCAAAAAGATGCTAAAAACGATCAAACTGGTTGTGCTGATAAAGTTACATACTCAGTTTACGATATATCTAATGGTCATGAATCACCAATTGTAAAAGATGTGACAGTAAATGCCCGTAGTGTATCTTATACCTTCAAAGTAGATATTGGAAAAAATTTGCGTACTGCTCGTATTGTATTTACTATCTGGGATAATTTAGGTCATTCTACTAATCATACTTATGATATTCCTGTTAAGATTGATAGGGTAACGCCTGATATTGCAATAGATATTGATAAGAGTCGTGATTCCGGGTGGTTTGGTTTTGTAACTTATGGTTATAATTATTATTTTACATTAGATATTAAAAACTCTGATAAGATTATAAGTGGTATTAAAACGGCTGGGTTCTGGCAGACTAATACTAAAGTTGAAGAGTTTGAAAAGAATCCAAATAATCCATATTGGGATAGTGTTTTTGGAAATAGTACTTATTGGAGTACCTATGTATCAAAGGGTAGCGAAATACGTTTTGCCGGTCGAGCTGTTACCGGAGCTGGAACGCCAAGATTTGCAACTGCCGTTGCTACTGGTAAAGGTTGCACCGATTATGTTGGTTCTGCCGTTGCTGGTGGCGCTGTTGGTGCTGGTGTTGCAGGATTTGCAATTCTTTTAGGAATTTTGGGTGGCCCCGTTGGTTGGGGACTTGCCGGAGGCGGTCTTTTGGGGGCTATCTTTGGAGCTGGCGCTTGTGCCGCTAATTAGAAAGGAAAGAAGAAAATGAAAAAGCAAACTAAACAAGATTTTATTATAATCGGTAGTATTCTTCTTTTCTTACTACTCGGTTTAATAGTTTATATAAATTTAAATGACAAAGTAAAACCTTTTAAAACGGTTATTACTAAGTCTTTTGATTATCTAGATAAGGGGGTAGAAACTTTAAAAAATGTCCCTGATATTATGAAAGATAATCAAGTCTATTTAGAACTTTCCGATTCTAAAGAAACAATTAACCTTAATTTAGATTATTCTCTTAAGAGTAAGTATATAAAATTAGATACTGCTCTTGGCGATAATAAATTAACATACTATTATCAAAACAATAATAGCTATATAAAAAGTCCTAGTCTTACTAATACTTACAGTGTTAATTATAATTTTAGTGCTTGTAATGATACAGAGTGTTCAGATAATGTAGCTAATATTAATGATATTATCGAAAATAGTTTTTTAACTCCTAATATTAATTATAATATTCTTAAAGAAACTGAGAGTTCTTTAAAGAAAGTGATGTTAAAATCTCTAGAGAAAAGATATATTACTAAGAAGAATATAACTACTAGTATTAATAATAAAGATACTAAAGTTACTAAGTATTCTTATGTCTTAAATAAAAGTTCTTTAACTAGTGTTATTAATAACATTAATAATAATAAATCTCTTAAAGATAATTTATTTACTTTATTTGGTAATTATTTTGCTTTTGCTGGTATTACTAAAGATAATTTTAAAGATATAATAGGGACTAAAGATAATTTTGGTACTTTAAATATCTATATGATTGGTAAACGTATTGCTAAGGTAAATCTAAATATTGTTGAGGGAATTAATATAACTGTTAATATTGATGATAATTTAACGACAATTGAGTATACGTTATCTAATGAGATTTCTGGAAAAATAACGGTAAATAATAATACGCATAAGACTAATATAGCTTATTATTATAAGGGCAATAATTCCATAGTATTAGATGCTTCGATGGAAAATAAACTACTAAGTATTGATTATAATATATATGTGGGAAGTAAGAAGTATACTGGTACTATGAGTAATGAAACTTTAGAAGATAGTAATGATTCTTTGAAAGGTATCTTAAAGATAAATGATATTACTCTTAAATATGATTTAAAAACTTTGGATAATTTAGCTAAAGATGAGATTACTAATTATACTAAGGATTTTAATGATAATGATAAAAAAGCCTTAGAAGATATTATTAGTGCATTTGAAAATGATAATCTAATTAAGGGTATTATAGAGGGAATAAAAGCTTTAGAAAATTAACTTCTAAAGTTTTTTTAATTTCCACTAAATTCCATTATAAAAAGAGTAAATCCTCCTCATAATATAATTGAGGTGATGAATATGTGGCCTAAAATGGTCTCAACTAAAGACTTAGCTTATCTAGAAGATATGTTAAGTTGGAATAATACTCTAAAGAGTAAATTAATTTATTTCGTCGATGAATGTTTCGATGAAGACTTATGTCCTTACTTAGAGAAAGTAATTAATACTGTGGATAATAATATCAAAGGATTAACCAAAATCTTAGAAAGTGGGGAAAAGTATGGAAAGTAAAGCTATGTTAAATGATGTCTTAGCAAGTGTTAAGAATATGGTTGTTAACTATAGTATCGCTTTAAATGAAGCATCAAGTGAATTTATTTATAAAGAATATTTAAAAGAGTTTATGGACCTTTCTAGTCTAGCGAAAGAATTATATAACTTAGAGTACTCCCTAGAATGGGTAACTCTTAAGGAAGCAAATAGTAAAGATATTAAAACTCTTCTTACGAAACAAAAAAGTCAAAATAATTAGCACTTACCACTTGACAGTGCCAATAAAAGGTGGTATAACATAATCGTAAGGAAAAAAGATATCCTTACTAGGTATAATATTGTATTAGTGAAAGGAAATGATTTATATGATGTTAGTACCAAATAGAGATTTTGATTTATTTGATGATATTTTTGGAGATTCATTCTTTAGAAAAAGCGAAAGCAAAATGATGAAGACGGATATCCGTGAAGATAAAGATAATTATGTGATAGATATTGATCTACCAGGCTTTGATAAAAAGAATATTAAGATTGATATTACTGATGGTTATTTAACTATTAATGCGAAAGTTAATAATGAAGAAAACGATAACAAGAAAGGTAAATACATTAGAAAAGAAAGATATTATGGTGAATGCTCACGTAGCTTCTACATTGGCGATGAAGTAAAACCAGAAAATGTTAAAGCTAATTTCAAGAATGGTATTTTAACTTTAGAAGTTCCTAAGGTAGAAAATAAAGGAAAATTACCAGAAAAGAAATACATTGAAATTGGTGAATAAAGGGACATCCAAGAGGGTGCCTCTTTTCTTTCTTGTAAATATTTTTTCACAAAAACTGCTTGACTTTAGTAGACAATAATGATAACATATGGAGAAATTGAGGGGATGAATGGGTTTATGGAAATTTTAAATTATGGGAATATTGATTATTGGAAACTTTTAGACTTACCGAGTGTGGATAGTAAGCATCCGGTAGCAAAGGATGCTACCTTGGCGATGATTAAGTATGCTTTTATTAGTCGTTTTGCTATTGTTAAGACTTTAATTGAAAAGCATGATTGTACTTATGATTATAGTACTCTATTAGATATTGTTAATGCTTATGCTAATCTTAGTGATCCTGAAAAGTTTTACAAATATAATTGTTATAGACAAGAAGAATGTGCTTATGATATTTCTGATGAATATTATGGTTATGAAAATGTCTTTACTAAAGATTTAAGTGCTGATGATCAAAATATTTTTGTGGAGTTTGTTTGGACTCAATTAAATTACTTTTCTGATTTAATTAAAAAATGCCAAATCACTTCCAAAGAAGAACTCAATATTTTACAAGCTTTGGAACTTGCATTAAAAGAGACTTATTTAAATGAAAGTTCAAAAAAAGTTAAAGATGACAACAATCTAACTCATAAATTAAAATAGACTATTGACAAATAGGTAGAAATTTCACTTATTTGTCTTTTATTTTGTGAAAAATAATAAAAAATTTCAATATAGAAAAATCGAACATTAATACAGCTTTCTATTGTTTTTAACATATATTTAATTTCAACAGGATATGGGATAAGCACCTCTAATAAGTTAAAAACCTTATTTCATAAATCTTAACACTTATTTTAAGAGGTGCAAATCTATTTCCACACTTGTGAAAATGAGTATAATGATACGCAAAAGATATGTATTTTGTATTTAGTTTACTTATTTAATAAGAAAATGCGTGACTTTATTATGAGAGGAAAAGTTAAAGTTTCTATGGCCTTTTTCATAACAATTTATCCCTCTTTTAAAATGAAAAAAGCTCATAATATCAAATACTATGAACTTATTTATAGAATTATATATGCTTGCCAGACTAGAGACGGGGAAAGTATAAAAAAAACTCACACACTAGTATTTAAGTGTGCGAGTATTAAACTCAATGGAGCGATAACTTTACTTATATTCGAAAAATTATACTCCCAAAGTTGTTTGATTAAATCAACTAAATAAATTATATAAGATTTATCATTAAAAATCAATGGCTCTATGGTAAATTCAATAAAAATATAGTATAATTTTATTGAAAATTTTCGGGAGGTTTATAATGGATTTAAAGACGACAATATTTAGTAAAATATTAAATATGAATAAAAGGAAACTAGGAGTTATTGTTATTATTGTTTTTGTTTCAATATTGATATTATTTCCATTTATTGATACTAATTTTTTCTACGCTAATAGAATTAAAAGTAGAATTGATATTTTGCAGAAGATTACTGAATTAGATATGGACAAAATAAATCAAGATAAGAATTTAACTAAAGAATATGAAAGTATTGTAAAAGAAATAAATGAATCTGATAGTAATTATATTAATAAAGTTTTAAATAATAATAAAAATGACCATACCATTGGTAAGTTTATAAGTGGTGGAATTTTATGGTGGTTATTAGGAATTATAGTTCTATTCTTTTATAATGCATTTAATAAAGAAGATAATAAAAAAGGTAAAAATTGGGGAACAAGAATTGCAGGATTTATTTTATGTGCAATTATAGGTGGACTTATAGGCCTTATTTGCTCAATTATACCAACGATATTCAATATTTGGGTTAATTATATAATAATTCCTATTTTAGTTCTTGTACTAATGATTTTATTGCTATACAAAACTTCATCTAATAATTAGGAGGCGTTGATATGATAATAAAAGAAATTAATGTAAATGATTATTTAACTAAATCAAATCTTCCAGCAAGTGATTATGTTATAAATCCTTATGTCGGATGTTCACATGGATGTAAGTATTGTTATGCTTCATTCATGAAACGTTTTACAGGTCATACTGAAGATTGGGGAACATTTGTAGATGTTAAGAAATGCGATAAAAAAATCAATTTAAAAAAGATAAGTAAAAAAAATGTATTTTTATCTTCGGTCACTGATTGTTATAACCCTCTTGAGGAAGAATATAAAATAACTAGGACTATTTTAGAGCAATTAGTTAATTCAGATTGTTATTTATCCATTTCTACTAAATCAAAATTAATATTAAGAGATATAGACTTATTAAAACAAGTAAAAAATTTATCTGTTAGTATGTCAATTAATACTCTTAATGAAGATTTTAGAAAAGATATGGATAATGCTAGTACTATAAAAGAACGATTAAATACTTTAAAAGAATTACATAATAATGGTATTCATACAGTTTTATTTATGTCACCAATTTTTCCTTATATTACTGAATGGGAAAAAATAATAGAAGAGTCTAAAGATTATATAGATGAATATTGGTTTGAAAATCTTAATTTAAGAGGTAGTTATAAAACTTATATATTAAATTATATAAAGGAAAAATATCCTAATTATTATGACAAGTATATCGATATTTATTTAAAAAACAATCAAGATTATTGGCTTAATCTAGCAAATGAAATCAATAGTTATTGTAATAAAAACTACATAAATTATATTAATTACTTTTATCATGATGAATTGGTAAAAGCTAAAAAAGAAAATCAAAATGTTTAGGAAGGAAAGAAATAATATGGATAGTTTAAGATATTTTTTGATTGAAGCGAAAAAACAAACTTATGCAAATGAAAATGTAGAAAAACAAAAATCATCTAGAAATGGATCACATGACTATGAGTATAGTTCTAACAATATGATTTATCATGATACTTATTTTGGTGGAACTAATTTTATGGGTGAAGAAGTAGTTTACGAAGAAAATGATACACCAATTTGGGGAATGAATTATTATGGAGTAACATTAGATCAAACTTTAAGTGAAGAGGCAGTTGATAAAGCATTAAGGCCTGCTCTTATGCAAGTTGGAAGTGATGAAACAATTCCCGTAAGAGGTCCAAAAGAATATGTAAATGGTGAATATAAATATAGTTTTAAAGTTGTTGGAGATTTAGAATATTTTGAAGGTGAAGAAACCATTTATAAAGCTGATAAGAAAGTTTATGTTCTAAAATGTCACGGAGGGGCAATAAAACGATAATATAAAAGACAAAACTAGGTTATAAACTCCTAGAATTGTCTTTTTCTTTTTGGATATCCTTATTAAAATTATTAAGGTTATTTTGTATGCCTTCGGCTCTTTTAGTTATTTCTTTACAATACTTATCATACTTATAGAGTTCTTTAATTTTTGGTTGAATATCATTTATTTCAGCAAGTATTTGAGCTTGCTTGTCTTCAGTCTTTGCTCTATGGTATCGTCTCCAAAGATTTTCTCTTTTTCCTTTTAACTCACTTAATTCATCAGAGTTATTTTTAGAATAGTTATCTAAATCTTCTTTTGTAACGATATTTTTCTCATGCATAAATCTAACTTGTTGTGAAATTTGTTCTAATTTATAAACTTCTTTTCTAATGGAGTATGGAAGATATTGTTTAGGATGGTTCTTTGGGAATACTCCTAGTAGATAACAATAGTATAAATATAATCCATAGATACCTTTATGTGGTTTATTAGTTTTAGAGTATTCTTCAATGATAGATTTTTGAGACATAGGTTTAAATACTATTTGTTTTGATAAATATAATCGTTGTTTTAATCTTTCTTTTGAATATTCTTCACCAAATACATTTTCTATTCTAACTTTATATTCACCATCTCTATAAATAGTTATTATATCATTACGAGAATATACTTTATAACCTAATGATCTCATTCTCTCAAATAATTGTTTTAAAGTTAATGAATAACTAATAACATTATCTAAATCTTCTTTTAGTGTTTTGTAATATTCATCGTTTGAAATACTTTTGGTATAAGTCCTTTTATAAAACCTATCTTCGTCTAAAACAGATAGTCCGTATTCCGAACATAATGAATCAGAAATGTGTCTTATCTTTGATATATTAGTTAAGTTGTTATTATATTTCTTGCCACTTTTAAAAGATACAGAGTTGATTATGAAATGGTTGTGAATATGATTTGTATTTTGATGAGTTGCAACAACCACTTCATAATCTTTAAACATTTCTTCTGCAAATTTAACTCCAATTTCATGAGCAATATCTGGAGTAACTTCTCCTTCTTTAAATGATTGATAACCATGGTAAGCAAGAACTCCGTCTTTCTTTCTAAATCTTTCTTTAGTGAACTCCATATCATCATAAGGATTATCTTCATCACAATTTAAGCAACTGACATAACAAATTTTTTCTTGTTTAAAATTATAATCTTTAATAGGTTCTTCTAAATAACTATATAATTCTTCATTACCATAATCTTTATTAAGAGTTTTTTCAGGATTGATGATATAATTTATAGATTGCTTTAAATTATTCTTAATACTCCAAATTGATGTTGTCGCCATTATAGGCTTATCCTTTCTTTTGGAGTGGTGGGAGTAATACCACCTTGCTTGCTTATGACAACATCACACATTAATTAACTCCTTTAAGATAATTTCTTCAGCAGTATTCTTATAATTATTCATCAATTTTACCCATTCAATTTGATTGTTTTCTTTATTTTTTTCAGTTAGTTTTTCATCATTTTTAATATAGTTATTCATTAAAGTTTTTAATCTTTCTTCACATTCTTTACTGACTGAAAGAAGATGGTTTGTTAGTTCATTCTTCATTAAAAGTACCTGATATAATCTTTTTTTGTGCTCCTTAATATAGTTTAATCGCAAGTAACCATACTTATTTATTTCTTCATAATTTTGATTTTCTATTACCAAATTAGGTAATAAATAATCTCCTTGTTTTACATATTCAATATTCATAATTTAATCAAATCCTTTCTAATTTTCTGATAGTTTATTTGTTTTGTAGCTAATAATTCCATATTTATCTTTAACATTATCTATTGTTATAGGGAACTTATCTTTAGATGAAATTGCTACAAATCTTATAATTTTTTCATTATCTTTTGGTTGATATTCTAAAATAACTTCATTAGTTTCTTCATCAATTGTTTCATACATTTCATAAAAAGATGTTTCAAAGTGTTCATTCATTTTAGATAAATATTTATCTAATTGTTCTTCATTCATTCTGCCACCTTTTATACATTTTTCTTTATTACCAACCATAATAGGTACTGCGACATCAAATATACCTGCATCATAAAACTTTACTAATTGTCTTATAAATCCGTTTCTAAAATTAATTTTTTCAAGAAATAAATTACCTTTACTATCCTTTTTAATTTCGATAGTATCAATAAATTTAGATATAAATTCCTGTTTTTCAGACTTGTCCATACCATTCCATTTAGTCTTAAAAACAGCATTTAAAGTATCAAGTCTAATCATTTTTTCTTTTTCTAAATCTCTCTCAGCAAGTAATTCGTGTGGAGAATAGTTAAAAGTTTCTAAATTAACTAACTCTATTTTTTTACTTTCAAGGTTAGCAAGTTTATCTTCAATTAGTTTATAATCTTCTTTAAAATCATCAATTTCAACAATGCCTTTAATATACAAATCTTTAATTCTATCTCTTTGTTTTTCTAAATCTCTAATCTCTTTATCAATAGAAGTAGTATCAATATTATTTGTTTTATCTTCTAATACAGGTAGAAAGAAATTTTTAACTGCCATATCATATTCAAGTAAATCATAAATAAAATCTCTTAATAAATGTTCTACATGGTCTTCATTAAAGTTAATGTGACAATACTCACAAGTATAGTACATATACTTTCTTTTAGTACCACCAGAACCTTTGCATTTCATAATTCTACTACAATTAGGACATTTTAACCTTTGAAAGAAAGTATAAACTCTATCTCTAGTATAAGTTCTTTGATTTCTTTCTTTTTGTCTTTGACATTCTTCCCATTTTGCACGAGATATAATAGGTTCAACTACATTCATATAAACAATAGGTTCTAAATTTTCTTGTTTCCCAATTCGTTTATATTGTTCATAATCTCCCATATAGATTTTATTATCAATAATCTTTTGAATAGTAGTATCTTTCCAATTTTTCTTTGGATAAATGTTATTTTCTTTAAAAAAATTAGCAATTTGTTGAAAACTTTTACCCTCTAAATACATATCAAATATCTTTTCTACATGGCGGCGAGTAGCGTTGTCTATAACCATTCTTTTGTCTTCAGCACTCTTATAACCAAATGGTCTTTGTCCAGGAATATGACCTGATTTAATGGCTCCATTTAAGCCGAATTTAGTTCTTTCTGATACAATTTCTATTTCTAATTGAGATAATACTGTAAGCATTCTTACAAAGAATCTACCATTAGCAGTAGAGGTATTAACATCATCTCTATCACATAGTAGAAAGCAATTATATTGTTCTAATACTGATATAAGTTCTTCTAAATCTCTAACACTTCTTGTTATTCTATCAAGTTTATAAGCAACAATATAATTAAGTTTTCCTTCCTTCATATCTTTAAGCATTTCTTGAAATTGTGGTCTATGTTCCATATCTTTTGCAGATATTCCTGCATCTTTATAGACCTTATAAACTTCTAACTCTTTAAACTTACATAACTGAAGCAATTTTTCTTCTTGCTCTCCAAGTGAAAATCCTTCTCTTGCTTGATCTTCGGTACTAACACGAATATAAACTCCTGCAACTTTCCTTTCATTATCCATAATTATCATTCTCCTTTCTTTCTTGGATTTTTGAAAGGCACCAAAGTAAAAAGGTGTCACATAACAAGGACACCTTTGAAAATATTAGTTATTTATACGACAAAAACAACCAATATTGTGGGAGTATATAAACTCACCAATTCATTAATGCCTTGCTATGTACTCTGATAATTCAGACAATGGGATTTTCTTCTTTAAATTCCCTATATAAAAATGTTTCTGTTCATTGAAGAATAGGTATAACTTATCTCCAATAATTACTTTATGTGGCTCTACATACGCTAGATTGGTATGTTCCACAATCCTTAAGTATCCCTCAATTATTTGATAGGACTTCTTATTAAATTTGCAAGACCAATTAATTTTGGCTTTGAGTTCATCACTCATATTGATTTTCTTTTTTACGATATTAATCGTACCACATCACACCCTTTCTTTGTAATAGCAACAAAAAAATCAACTTGCGTTGATTTAATCATTAACATCGCTTGGTGCGACGATTTTACCTTATGGAGCAGATGATGAGAATCGAACTCACGTCAGGAGCTTGGAAGGCTCTTATTCTACCATTAAACTACATCTGCATCAGTAGGCAATATAAATATATCATAAATCCCTTATATTGCCAAGTCTTTTTTTAATTTTTTTGCCCTAATAACGCAATTATTTTATCCCAACTACTTAAATAATCCTTATTACGTGCTTTAAACAAAGAGTTATAATTATTAGTTAAATCTATGAAGTATTTATCTACACAGTAGGGGATAATCGTCTTAAGATTATTTTTCATCGTATTATCTAATTTTTCTATACTATTAGTATCTATATTACTAAATACTAACTTAAAACCATCTAAATACATCTTATGACTCTTAAGAACAATATTATTATTATCTACTTCTAAAGGTATTATATACTTATCAAGTCCTTCTGTAATTTCACTCTTAAATACTCCTTTAATAATATCACTACTTATATACTTATTACTAATTCCCTTGAAATAATTAATTATATTAGTAACTTCTAAATAAATCTTATTATATTCTTGTAAATATAAATCATTCGTTAGGTTAATAATACTTATATAATCTAGTTCTAAATTAATCTTATTGACATTAACTTTTCCATTGAAATTACTTATTACTACCCGGTAATATCTTAAGACTTCCATAATCTTACTATTTAAAATCATCCCCGGATTAATTCCATAAGCTAAATAATTCAGTAAGATTATTCTATCTTGATTACTATATTTCTTAAATATTCCTTTTAACTTGGTATTAATCTTCTTTAATCTAATCTTCTCTTGTCTTTCATACTTAATAATATCAAAATAAGCTGGTTTACTATATCCCATATTACTAATTATCTTTGTAATATTATCTTTTCTTAAATACCCATTGATAATCTTTTCTAAGACTATTTCTAAAGTATAATTATATCTTTTTAAGTATTCTTCTAAAGTATTCTTTAATCCTTCTGGACTTTTAATAAACCAATCTTGATAGTTATTATTATTCTTAAGATACTCTCCTAAGACTCCTAGTTTCTTAAAGTTAATAAATTCTTTAGTATATTTATCTATAATCTCATAATATAAATCATCTCTTAAACGATAATTATTTCTTTTTAGTCTTAAGAATCTATCTTTTAATAGTCTAATTTGATACTCTTCTAAATAATTATTATAATTCCTTAAGAATACTAAAATATTTTTAAGAGCTTTCTCTTCATTAAGAAGTCTATATTCTTTATATTCTTCGATTCTATTCTTACTCTCTAGGAGATTACTATACCCCGTATTATTCATTTCATTTAGTAAATCAATAATCTCTTTGCTCTTATAGTCTTCTATCTTAAAGATATCTAAATACTTAGGTATATCTATATTATAAGGAAATTCTTTTAAAAAGTATTTAATATAAGCATCTTCTAAAGAATCAACTTCTTCTAAAGAGATATCTTTATTTCCCATCTCATATAATTCTTTAGTACCATTAAGTCCAAAGAGATAATAAGCATTAACTATACTTTTAAAAGCTTCTAAGTCATTAGTTTTACACTCCAAAGTTACTTGTCCTTTAATTAATATTAAGTCATAAAGATATTTAATAGTCTCTTTATCTTCCTCATTTAATTCCTTCTCAATCCCTAGTATCTTATACCAAGTGTAAGAATTAAATAAAACCTCATAACGAAGATAATCACTATTTAAGACATTATTAAGATAATACTTAATCTCATCTATTCTTAAAACTTTTATTAACTTAGGAGTATCTGTATAGATATTTAATTTACAATCTATTAGAACTTTAACTAATTCAAAAGATTTTAACTTCGTATAGATATAAGGATAATTTAAGTACTTTTTAACCTCTAAGGGACTTATTAAACTAAACATCTTAAGAAGCATTTCATTACTAGAGATATTTACTAATCCTGGAGAATCTAAATATCCACTTATAAAGATCTTATCATAGTCTTTTAAATCAATATTAAGATTACTAACTTTATTTAGAATAATCATATTCTGAAGACTATTAAAGACATCAGGAAAGGTCATTTGATTTAAAATGTCTTTTAGATAGTTATCAGGAATCTTATTGATAAAACTAGTATTTCGAAGTAAACTAACTCTTTCTTCTTCTGAAAAATCATTCTTTAGAAAATAAATTAAGGTCTCATAATGCATCTTTAAAAGATAGTTGGGATTACTCTTAAAGAGATTTCTTATCTTTAAATCATTACTAGCATATAAATAGATACTATTATCATCACACTTACTTAGATATTCGGGTGTTAGATACTTAGTATTATTATTCACTAACATATTAAGTTCTTTAATCGTATTATTTAAGCTTTTATTGTAGTTATGATTTAACAAAGTATGAAGGATTTCCTTATCAATAAGTTTAGAACTTACTTTTGGACTTATTTTTTCTAGGATATAAGGATTTTCTAAGACTAGAGAATTAAAAGTCTCTTTATCTAAATTATAGGGGATAATACTGTATTTCTTAGCATATTTTAAGATACCAGAACTTATTAGTTTTTTTAAATCACTTCCTAGATAATAATATTTATTTAGGTATTTACTAATTATTTCTGGATTAAGTTTTGCATATAATTCTTTAAAAGTTATTAAGTCTTTAGGAATATTTTCTAAGATTAAAGAGTTATTAGGAATTTTCTTAATAAGAGGGATAATCAAGGTATTTAGAGTATCTTTTTTATTATTAAGAGAATAATTAATTCTTTTGATATCAAGATTTGAAAGAAAGTTTTTATTATCAAAGTATTCTAATTTCTTTTGGATACTTAGTTTATTATAAAGACTAAGAGTCTGGAAGTAGGGGATATCTAGGTTAAGAAGAGTATATTTCTCTTCTAAAGAAAGAGTTATTTTTCCTAGAATTATTGATATATATCGATCAAACACTACGAGATTATCTTTATTACGAATAAGCTCTAATTTCTTTAGAAGATTAATTTTATCGGGATTATTATCAATTGTAGTTACTAATTCATTAAAGAGATTAATAAGTAGAGGAGTTAATTTATTATCATCTCTAAGGGTAAATTCAATTATCTTCTCTAATTTAGGTCTTAAAGTATCCATGTCCATATTTATCATATCCTTATTGTATATATTCATTATAACAATAAAAATCTAAGAAAAAAAGGGTTTCCTGGCGGTTTTAAGTTATAAGAGTAATTTTAGAATAAATTAATCTCTATATATAATAATGAAAATTTTCTTTGAGTGTTTATTATCTAAAGTATATAGTAGAATACTCTAAAAAGAATATTTTGGCAAGAAAAAACTCATCCCAAAGGATAAGTTAATTATTTTCTTCTAAAAGGTCAGTTCTTAAGACAGCATGAACGACAAATCTCGTATTAATATCAGCACATGTCGATAGAGTTAGAATCTTATCAGTGCTTTTAATCTCTAAGTCACTACTAATAACTGAGCGACTACGAATCATCTTGATAAAGTTATTAAAATCTTCATCGGTACTAAAATTAGTTTCTAAGTAATCATCAGTTACTGGTACGGTATAAGCCGCAAAGACTTCCCATTTCATCTCTTTATTAATATCACTATAAGTAATTAAATTATTTTTAATATTTTGATACCAAGTCTTCTTACCGACTTTATTTAAGGTTCCAAACATAATATTACTATAATAACGATTATGAGCGAAGATAATAGTATTCTTATCTAACATTTCTGCTGAATTTAAATAATTCATAAATACCCAACCATTATAGTCTTTTTCTTTTTTGAAGTTATGTCTTAAATAGTAAGCATTATCTTTAGCTTTAACAACGGGATAATCAATATTAGTCCCGGGAACATTTAACCATCCTACTGTCTCATCATTTAACTCTTTTAGGGCTACGATGATAGGATTTCTATTATCTTTAGGAGTGGTATCATCATTAGGAATACTTGGTTCTTCTGGAGTAGTATTTTCATTTTGATTATTATCTTTAATCTCCGGAGTAGGTCCTTCCTCAGGAATATTACTAATCTTGTCATCTAAGTACTCGGTAATATCATTTTTAATCGAAGTAGCATTTTCTTCGGACTTTTTATTATTATAGAAAACAAAAGAGAAGGCAAGGAGACTTAAAGAAATAATAATTACAGCACAAGATTTAATAGTCGTTGCTATTAACTGTTTAATGTAATTAGACTCAATATATTCATTAGAATAGAAAAGCGTAATATTAATCTTATATTTCTTATTTTCTTTCTTGATAACTTTGAGTCTTTCTATGACATCTTTATCCGTAATATTATCATGGATTGCTATGGTGATATTTTTAACTCGCATTGATTTAAGTAAGTCAATTAAAGTAAGTAAGTCCATTGTTAAATATCGATATAATTCAATAGTCTTTAAGTATTTATTAATCTTAAAGAAAGTAGTTAAGTCATTATAATCATTAGTAACTATAGGACACATTAATTTAATAGACTTAGCATAAAAGATTGATGAATAGTTATTTAAGTCATTATTAGCCATAAACTGTGAAGAAAATAATACTTCTTGTTTAGAGACAACCTTGATATTTTCCTTATCAAAGAGTTCAATTAAATAGGTAGGAATGGAATTACATTCTACTTCTTTTAAAGTATTAATACTCTTTATAGCATCATAGGCATCATAAGTAAAATTATCATTAGTATTCATTAAAACTTTGATAATAGGGGTATTCTTAAAAACGTATCCCACTGTACTTATGACATTCATATCATTACAAAGAATCGTACTAGTCTTTTTCTCTAAGACTATTTCTTTTAAGAAACTACTAACTAGTTTTTGATTCTTTTTAATATAATCTAGGGAGAAAAGAAGTTTCTCATTACTGATAATATTCGTATTAAGGAGAGTCTTATCTAAGTTTTTTTCTTTAACAATTAAATATATTTTGACAAATTCATTCTTAAATTCTATTTCTATTTTTTGCATAATTATCTCCTCGTTATTTTATTTATCTCTTATATGATACCATAATTTACGAGAATTTTAAAAATAATTAGTAAAGTAATTTACTTTTTTAGTAAAATTTGATATCATAAAAATGAAAAATAAGGGAAAGATAAATATGAGAGGTAATTTATGAAAAAGAAAATTAATAATTTAATTGCTGCCTTCCTTGTTATGGCAGTAGGGGTTATGGGAATCGGAACAGTTTATGCTGATGATGCAAATGGTACTCCTAGTGCAGGCGGTACTCCTAGTGCAGGTGGTACTCCTAGCGCAGGTGGTACTCCTAGCGCAGGTGGTACTCCAAATACTAATACGCCTTCTACAGGTGATACGACTGCTGCAGTGTCTAATTTAACTGTATCTTGTACATCAAATGAACTTGCTGTCGGTGGTTCAACTTTATGTACAGTAAAATTTACACCTAATGCGGCTTTAGCAAATTCTACTAGTCCTACTAAAAATGTTACAATTAATATGACACAATCTAAATACTTAACTGTAAGTGAAGTTAAAGAAGCTAGTGGTTTTATTATTGACAGCAGCAATGTTGAAAGTAATAAAGATAATGGCACTATCACTCTAACTTATGCTGGGACATTAACAGCAGGTAAAGAAATTGAAATTTTATCATTTAATTTAAAATTAGAAGAAGCTGCTGCTAACATAACTAATGGTGATTGTGGTAGAATGTGCGTAAGTGGTGTGGTTTTTGATACTCAATCTTCCAAAGATGGTAGTATTAAAGTCGGAGACGATGGTAAGTATTGTCCAAATATTACTATTGTAAAGAAAAATTGTAAAGATGAAGAATGTAATCCAACTACCGGGGAATTTATGAATTATGCTATTATTGCTGGGGTTGCATCTGTTGCTTTAGTATCAATTGCTTTAATTAGTAAAAAGAAAAAATTCTATACTGTTTAATTAGCATTTAATGAGAAACCTTCGGGTTTCTTTTTTCGATTTTAAAAATTCATAGAATTTGGACTATATAATATATAAATATGGTATGAAGATTTAATCTATGGTTTATAATTTCAATATTTGAATACAAGTTTCTTTTTGGGGGATAATGGGGGATGTAATAACTGGAGAGACTGATAGTAAATTTATCAGTCTTTTTGGTTGCTGATTGTCAAATAATATCAAAAGAAGTAAAAAAATAAAAAAAGTTTGGCATTTTTGAATTAAAATCGAGGGGTACTCCTAATATATTATATATAGAGGGACAAATTAAATATCGTAGGAGGAATTATGTTAACAATAAAAAATATTTATAAAAGTTATGGTCTTAAAGATAGTAAATATTCTGTTTTAAAAGATATTAACTTATCTTTTCGTCCAAATGAATTTGTAGCTGTCCTAGGACCATCAGGATCAGGAAAGACTACTTTACTTAATATTTTAGGAGGTCTAGATCAATATGACTCAGGTGATTTAATTATCAATGGGAAAAGTACGAAGAAATTTAAAGATAAGGACTGGGATTCTTATCGTAATAAGTCAGTTGGTTTTATCTTTCAAAGTTATAATTTAATTAGTCATATTTCGATTTTAAGTAATGTTGAAATGTGTCTAACTCTAAGAAATACTAGTAAGAGTGTGGCAAGAAAGAAAGCTATTGAAGCTCTAGAAAGAGTAGGGCTAAAAGATCATATTCATAAGAAACCTAACCAATTAAGTGGTGGTCAGATGCAAAGAGTAGCTATCGCTAGAGCCCTAGTTAATAACCCAGATATTATTTTGGCTGATGAACCAACTGGGGCATTGGATTCGAAGACTAGTACTCAGATTATGGAATTAATTAAGGATATTTCGAAAGACAAATTAGTTATTATGGTAACTCATAATGAAAATCTAGCAGATATGTATGCTAGTCGAATTATTAAGTTAAGTGATGGCGTTATTATAAGTGATTCTAATCCTTATGAAACTAAGGAAGAAAGTGATCTATACACCTTACCCAAGACAAAAATGAGTCTTTTAACCGCCTTAGGCTTATCTTTAAATAATATTAAGACTAAGAAGGGAAGAACTCTTTTAACTAGTTTTGCCGCTTCTATTGGTATTATAGGCATTTCCCTAGTTTTAGCCCTTTCTAATGGCTTTCAAATCCAAATAGATGATTTTGAAAAAAATACTTTAACACAGATGCCTATCTATATTACACCAGAAGCAACAGATTTAAAGAGGGAAATGGCTTTAGAGCTAGGAAATGGTGAAGATGAGTATCCAAGTGATAATATTATCAAAAAATATCAATACACGGTAGCAAATGCCCATAAGAATAAGATAACTAGCGATTATATTAATTATATAAATAGTATTAATAATGATTATCTAAATGGCATTGGTTATGGTTATAATGCTAATATGAATGTGATTATAAAAAATGATACAATTGATTATTTTAATAATAATTATATTGAAACAAGTTTTTCTACCAATGGCACTTCGGATATTATCAAGGAAAATTATGACCTTTTAAGTGGTAGATATCCCCAAAATAGTAATGAGGCTTTATTAATAGTTGATACTTATAACCGTTTATATCCATATTTATATAAAGACCTTGGTTTAAAAGAAAATAGTACGTTTGAGGATGTTATTGGCAAAGAATTACAAGTAGTATCTAATAATAATTTTTATGAAGAAGCTGATGGCCTATTTATAACTAAACAAAATTATGATGAATTATGGAATAATGATGATAATATCAAAATAAATATTACGGGAATTATAAGAGCAAAAAAAGATGCTAGTGTTACTCTTTATAGTGGTTCGACCTTGTTAATTAATGCCAAGATAGAAGAAGAAAGTATTGATAAAAATCTTAACTCTAATATTGTTAAGGCTCAAAAGGAGAAAGACTATAATGTGTTAAATGGCGATGATTTCGATGAAGATGATACGAAAGAGCTGGCTATTTCTATGCTTGGTGGTAGTAAAGATCCGCAAACCATTGCCATATATCCTAAAGATTTTATTAGTAAAGATAAAATTATTGAATATTTAGATAAGTATAATGAGAATAAGAGTGATGAAGATAAAATAATTTATACGGATTATGCTAGTACCGTAACTGACCTTTCTGGTGGTATTATGAATGGTATAACTTTAGTCTTAGTAGGATTTTCTTCCGTATCTTTAATTGTTTCTTCAATTATGATTAGTATTATTACTTATATCAGTGTTTTAGAAAGAACAAAAGAAATAGGAATCTTAAGAAGTTTAGGTGCCCGTAAAAAAGATATTTCCAGAGTGTTTAATGCGGAGACGGCGATAATTGGCTTTACTTCTGGACTTATGGGTGTTGGTATAGCTTATCTTTTGACTTTCCCAATTAATGTTGTAATTAAAAATGCTACGAACCTTGATAGTGTAGCTAGGTTAAATATTTATCATGCAGTTTTAATGATTATCATTAGTATAGTAATTACCGTAATTGGTGGCTTAATCCCCGCTAAGATGGCTAGTAAAAAAGATCCAGTTGAAGCATTAAGAACTGAATAAAAGATAGCCAATATCATCTAATAATGTTATAATGAAAAAGAGGAGTTTATATTATATGGATAAACAAACAATAGATTTATATTTAACAACAAATGCTAAATACTTTGAAGCCGGTGCCATTCCGATTATTAGACAAAAGCTAGAAAATGCTGATGAAAACACGTATCTTACTTTACAAACTTGTGAACTACAAGACCCAACAACCTTGCTTTTAATCTCTGTTTTCTTAGGCTATCTAGGAATTGACCGCTTTATGCTAGGCGATATCGGAATGGGAATCTTAAAATTCTTAACCTTTGGTTGCTGTGGAATTTTAACTATCATTGATTGGTTTACAATTACGAAGAAAACTAAACAAAAGAATTTTGCTACTATTTCGATGGTATTATAAAGAATGAAGAAATATTTACCCTTAATAGATATTTTCTTCTTAGGGATTATATCCTTAGTATTAAATTACTTTAATATAAGGATATGTCCCTTTTATAACCTATTTAAAATTCCTTGTCCGGGATGTGGTCTTACCAGATCAATGCTTGCTCTTTTTAGATTAGATATAAAAGAGAGTATAAATGCTAATGTCTTAGGAATTCCACTTCTTATATTTTTTCTTATATATGGAATTTTATTAGGACTGGGAAAAGAAAGTATCTTAGATAAGTTTTTTAAGAAGAATAAAAGAATAGTCATATCTTTAAGTCTTATGATTCTAGGTATCACATATTATTTTAATTTAGTTCATTAATTAGGAAGTAGGAAGTTTATGGAGGAAGTAAAAAATAAAGAGTCGAATACTCCAAATCGTAGCGTTTGGCAAAATTTTAAATCGACTTATAAATATGCTAAAAAGGGAAAGAAATACCTATGGATATTCTTAATCATTAATGTCTTAATGACTATCATCTCGGTTATTGCTCCAATTATGGCTGCACAAAGATTATTAGCGCTAACTAGTAATAATTATTCTAAATTATTAGTCTTTATTTTACTAATCTTTGGCATAGAAATCATTAGAAATTTTTGTAACTTGGCTTATAGTTATACTTATAATAAGTTTTATTATGATGCTAGAAAAAATCTCCAACTTGAACTTATTCGGGAGACGTTAAGAATAACCCAAAAAGACTTAAATAATAATTCTAGTGGCGTATTCATAGAAAGAATTAATGGTGATACTGATAACTTAACGGATATTTTTACAATCTTAATAGATTATATAACTGATCTTATTGGAAATTTGGGAATTTTAGTTACGGTTTTCTTTATTAACTTTTATCTAGGACTTCTTTATATCTTTGTGATAATTATCTTCTTTCTATATAATAAATTTTCTAGTAATATTATTTATGAGAATCGGAAGAAGTATAAGAAAAGTAGGGAAAAGACTGGAGGTTTTATTTCTGAGATAGTAAGAGGTTCTAAAGATATTAAAATCTTAGATGCAGAAGAATCTTTCTTAATAAAAGCTAATGATTATATCAAAGAAACTAATAATATCTCTTATCATCAAGATAAAACTAGATCACTTTTACGATTATTAGGAGGTTCCATCCGTGATATGGGGGACTTAATTGTCAGTGTTTTTATCTTTATGTTCTTAAGTTTAGGTTCTCTTAGAATTGAAAGTGCTATTGTTATTTATAATTATCATAGTAGAATTATTTCATTATCTGGTTCTATTGAAAGAATCTTTGAAATCATTAAACAATTTAATTTGGCTGCTAATAGAATCTTTGGAATCTTAGAAGAAGATGAATTTACGAAAGAACATTTTGGCTCTAAGAAACTAAAGAAATTTGAAGGAAATATTTCTTTTAAAGATGTTTATTTTGCTTATGAAAAAGATTTACCTGTTTTAAAAGGAATGAACTTTAAAGTGAATGCTAATGAGACTATTGGATTTGTAGGTCCTTCTGGAGCTGGTAAATCGACAATCTTTAATTTAATCAGTGCTATAGAGCGAGTAGACAAAGGGCTTATTACTTTCGATGGCGTCGACATTAACTCTTTAGATAAATCAAGTATCCGTGGTAATTTATCTGTTATTAGTCAAAATGCTTATATCTTTAATATGAGTATTCTAGATAATCTAAAAGTTATTAAAAAAGATGCTACTGAAGAAGAGATTAAGGATGCCTGTCACTTAGCGTGTTTAGATGATTTTATCGAAACTTTACCTAATAAATACGATACTATTGTTGGGGAAGGCGGCGTTACTTTATCTGGCGGTCAAAAACAAAGATTAGCAATCGCTCGTGCCTTACTTTTAAAGACCGAAGTTTTACTGTTTGATGAAGCCACTAGTGCCCTAGATAACGAAACGCAAACGAAAATTCAAGAAGCTATTAATAACTTAAAAGGCGAATATACGATTCTTATTATTGCTCATCGTTTGTCAACTGTTATCGATGCTAATAGAATATTTGTTATTAATAACGGCGTTGTGGAAGCAGCTGGTACTCATGAAGAGTTACTAAAAAATAGTAAAACTTATCAGAAACTATATGCAAAGGAGACTAAAACAAAATAAAGATGAAAATAATATTTCTTGATTTAGACGGCGTTTTAAATAACTGGTATCATCCTGAGTTAATTGATAAGAAGAATGCCTTAGTATTAAAGAAAATTTTAGAGTTAAGTAAAGCTAAAGTAGTATTAACAAGTTCTAATAAATATAGTTTTCAAAGAGAAAATATTTCTGATATTAAAGGAAGTTTCTTAGGAAAGTATCTAGAAGTCTTAGAGACTATGAATATTCCTATTTACGATATAACACCTTATGTCTTAGAAGATAAATCAGAAGAAATAAAAACTTATTTAAGAAATAATCCTCTTATAACAGATTTTGTAATTATAGATGATGAATTAGTTAGTATCGACTTAAGAAAATATCAAGTCTATTTAGACTTATATAAAGGTTTGGAAGAAGAGCATATTAAACCAATCTTAGATATATTAAGTGGCAAAAGAGGATTTTATCCAGAAAATTATAATCAACTAGAGACAGATGAACAAAGATTAAAAAGAATAAATAGGTATTATAATCAAGAAAATAGGAAATGGAGATAATTAATATGCAATATAAAACCAATATCGATTTTACCGCTTTTTTTGTAAGCGATGATGATTTTAATAGTCATTTGGACCAACTAAGTAAGGAAAATATACCAGCTAGTGAATTCAAAAGTAAGTCTTTAAAAGCACAATTAGACTGGTATTATGCTAAATACCTAGAGTGGGAAAAATTATATAGTTATAATGAAGTTAAATCAGATTTAAATCTAAGCAATCAAGTTTATAATCAAAATAAAGAAATTATCAATAGAATAAAATCATATTTAGATAGCTTAAAAAACATAATTAATGAAGAAATTATGAGTATTGATATGTCTTTGGATGAATATCTTGCCCAAAACAAAGAATTAAAAGACTACTATATGGTTTTCTATAATGTTATGCGTAAAAAAGATCATTTAGATGAAAGGGGATTATCTACTAAAATACTACCATATGTAAGTAGGATAAATAGCTTATATAATATCTTAATGAATGTTGAATTTCCCGCCGAAGAAATTGTATTCAATGGAGAAACTATCAAATTAACTACTAAAAATTATAATAGTTTAATGTTAAAAGCCACTCCTGAAGATCGAAAAAAACTAGCGGCAACTTACTTTCAAAGTCTATCTAAAATAAATAAAACTGTTTCTAGTCTCCTTAACATGCGTTATCAAATGTTTCAGGATTTAGCTACTGAAGCTGGTTACTCTAGTATCTTAGAACACGTTTTAGGCGAAGATGATTTGAGTATCAAAATTACTGATAATCTTTTAAAAAATGCTAATGATAGTCTAGAAAGTTTAAAAAAGTATTATGTACTTAGAAGACAAGAACTAGGTCTTGATGAAATGCATTTTTATGATAGAAGAGAAGGCAAGGATGAAAGTGAAATTGATTTTGACACCGCCGTTAATAATGTCATCAAAGCCTTAAGACCTTTAGGCTCTGAATATTTAAAACGTCTTGAAGAAATATTAAATTGCGGGTTAATTGACGTTTATCCAAGGGAAAATAAATATCCTGGTGGTTACCATCTTCGTAATTATACCCAATCTTTAATTGTAATGAATAGTCATGATACAATGCGAGACAGTTACACTATTGCTCACGAGTTAGGTCATGCTGTTAACAGTAGTTTCATCAAAGAAACACATCAATTCAGTGATTTTCATTTCTCTAATTTCTTATCAGAAGTTACTTCTTTAACTAATGAGATTTTAATGGCTGATTATTACTTTGAACAAGCAAGTACAGATGAAGAAAAAGTTATTATTTTAGAACAAAAAATTGGTAAATTTATTGCTAATGTCTATACTTCTATAATGTGGTTTGAATTTGAAGATGGTATTTGCAAAGCTATCCAAAATGGCCGTCCAATGACCCCAGACGAAATGATTGCTCTTTACCAAAAGCTTTATCAAAAGTATAATCCAGAGATTGTTTGTGATGATTACCTAAAATATGGTTATATTACGAGACTGCATTATTTCATGGGCAATTATTGCTATTATAATTTTCAATATGCAACGGGTATGCTAATGGCTACTAAATTAGCCAATGATATTAAGAATAATGTTTCTGATAGTAGAGAAAAATACTTACAATTCCTACATGTCGGTGGCTCTATGCCGACCTTAGAAGCCTTAAAAGTTGCGGGCCTTGATTTAACTAACGAAGAAATAATTGCTGATGGTTTTAAGTATTTTTCAAAAGATGTTGCTTTTTATGAAAAATTAGTTTTAAAACGACAAAAATAATTAGAAATATTTAAAATAACTATAATAATCATTTGATTTATGATAGTATATAGAAAAGAAACGGAGTATTTATGGAATATATTGTAGTAAGAGATGCCGATAAAATCGTTAACAGAAGTCCTTATGTTGTTAATAATCCCACCAGTTATTTAGGTAAATGGAGTAGTGTCTTTGGAAATAATAATCCAATAAGAATAGAGATTGGTATGGGAAGAGGAGACTTCATCGTAGAGATGGCTAAAAAATATCCTAATGTTAATTTTATTGGGATAGAGATTAATGCCTCTCAGATGGTAAGTGCCATAAGAATATTAGATAAAGCTAAATTAAATAATTTAAAACTTATTAATATGGATGCTGGCAATTTAGATAAAGTATTTAAGAAAGAAATAGATACAATTTATTTAACTTTCCCAGAACCATGGCCAAAAGCTCATGATGAGAAAAGACGTCTTACCCATGTTAACTATTTAAAACTATACGATAGAGTATTTAAGAAGAATAAACATATTATCTTAAAGACAGATAATAAAGGATATTTTGCTTATTCTTTGATGAGTCTATCTCAATATTGGTATACATTTGACCGTGTTAGTCTTGATTTACATCATGAAGAAAAGCCTATTCCTAATGTATTAACTAACTATGAGAAACAATATCAAAAAGAAGGAAGACCTATTTATTATTTAGATGCCACTTTTGAAAATTAGGACTTGCAATTTTTGAAAAAATAATATAAGATATTTAAGAAAGTTTATTCCTGGCTTAAACCAACATCTTTCGGATTTATGCTAAGATTAAACAGATAAGTAGATAAGGAGAGATATTATGGCAGTTTCAAAAGAAACAAAAGCAAAATTAGTTAAAGAATTTGGTAAGGATAAAGGTTGCGGTGCTACAGAAGCTCAAATTGCAATTTTAACTTATGAAATTAACGATTTAACAGAACATCTAAAGACTCATATTCATGACTATCATTCAAAAAGAGGATTACTTATGAAGGTAGGTAAAAGAAGAAGTTTATTAGATTATTTAAAGAGAAACGATGTAGTTAGCTACAGAGAAACAATTAAAAAATTAAATATCAGAAAGTAGGCACTTATTTTTACAGTGTCTTTTTTCTAAGTTAGGAGTAAAGTTATGAGTAAAAAAGTATTTGAATATGATTTTTTAGGGAAAAAATTAGTTGTTGAGACTGGTGAATATGCTAAACAAGCTAATGCTTCAGTATTAGTCCGTTATGGTGATACCGTTGTTTTAACTGCTGTAGTAATGGGAGATACCCCAATTACTCAAGATTTCTTTCCCTTAACCGTTTTATATCAAGAAAGACTATATGCTGTTGGTAAGATACCTGGGGGATTTATTAAAAGAGAGGGGCGTCCAAGTGATGCGGCTACTTTAACAGCTAGGTTAATTGATCGTCCTATTAGACCAATGTTTGATGAAAATTTCCGTAATGAAGTTCAAGTTATTAATACTGTTTTATCAGTAGACCCTGATAATTCTCCAGAAATGACCGCAATGTTTGCATCGAGCCTGGCTCTATCCATTTCCGATATCCCTTTTGATGGACCAATAGCGGGCGTTGTAGTTGGGAAGATTGGTAAAGACTATATAATTAATCCAGATACTAATCAAACCGAAGAAACAACTTTAAGTGTAACTGTTGCCGGTAGTAAAGATGCCATTTGTATGGTTGAGGCTGGGGCTAAAGAAGCTAGTGAAAAAGAAATGCTTGAAGCCTTAATGTTTGGGCATGAAGAAATCAAGAAATTATGTGCATTCCAAGATAAAATTGTTGCTGAGGTAGGCAAAGAAAAAGTAACGGTTGATTTAGCCTCTATCGATAAAGAATTAGAGACGCAAGTAAGAGACTATGCCACTTCTGAAATGTTTAAATGTTTTGATGTTAAAGGAAAACTAGCTCAATATGACGCTATTAGTAAAGTAAAAGAAAATACTATTGGTCATTTTGCAGAAATCTATGCTAGCAATAATAACTTAGATAGTATATTAAAAGATGTAAAAAAGTTAGTCGATAAGATTGAAGGCGAGAGTGTTCGTGATTTAATTACGAAGAAACATATCCGTCCAGATGGCAGAAAGATGGATGAAATTCGTCCATTAAAAGCAGAAGTGGATATATTACCGAGAACTCATGGTTCTGCAACATTCACTAGAGGTGAGACTCAAGCCTTAGCCACTACAACTTTAGGAGCCTTAAATGAACATCAAATCTTAGATGGACTAGGCTTAGAAGACACAAAAAGATTTATGTTACATTATAATTTCCCAGCTTATTGTGTGGGGGAAGTTGGTCGTTATGGTTCACCGGGACGTCGGGAAATCGGTCATGGAGCTTTAGGGGAAAGAGCTTTACTTCAAGTAATGCCTAGTGAAGAAGAATTTCCTTATACCGTTCGTGTGGTTTCCGAAATTTTAGAGTCTAATGGATCATCATCACAAGCTACTATCTGTGCCGGTTGTATGTCTTTAATGGCTGCCGGAGTCCCAATTAAAGCCCCTGTAGCGGGAATTGCGATGGGTCTTATTACTTCTAATGATGGCAAAAAATATACTATTTTAACAGATATCCAAGGTCTTGAAGATCATATGGGAGATATGGACTTTAAAGTAGCTGGTACTAAGAAAGGTATTACTGCTTTACAAATGGATATTAAAATTAAAGGAGTAACTGAAGATATCTTAAAGAAAGCTTTAGCCCAAGCTAAAAAAGCCCGTTTAGAAGTCTTAGAAGTTATGACTAATGCTATATCTGAACCTCGTAAAGAATTATCACCTTATGCTCCAAAGATTGAATGCTTTACAATTAATCCAGAAAAAATTAAGGATGTTATTGGTAAAGGTGGCGAGATGATTACTAAAATCATCTTAGAATGTAGCAATGTTACTTCGGTTAATGATAAAGATGCTGTTAAAGTTGATTTAGAAGATGATGGTCGTGTTATTATTTATCATCAAGATCAAAATATTATTAATATGACTAAAGAACGTATCTTAGCAGTTGTAAGAGAAGTTGAAAAAGACAAAGTGTATACCGGAAAAGTTACCAAAGTCGAAAGTTTTGGCTGTTTCGTGGAACTATGGCCTGGCGTAGAAGGGCTATGTCATGTCTCTCAACTAGATAATAAACGTGTTGAACATCCTAAAGACTTATTTAAAGTTGGCGATGAAATAACAGTTGTTTCTTTAGGATATGATAACAAGGGACGTTTAAATCTTTCCCGAAAAGAAACTTTACCTAAAGAAGTTAAATCTAAAGAAGAAAAAGTTAAAGATAAAAAGAATACCAAAGAAAAATAAAAACACTTAAGTAAATGGCTTAAACCATTCGACCTAAGTGTCTTTTTATTTAAACTGTCTTACTAAGAAAGTTAAACTACCACCGATAGCTACTAAGATTAATAAAATTACGAAGACATAACTTAACCAAGGAAATAAATTACCCTTAGACTTAACCTCTTTAGGAGTCTCAACCACTTGACTAATATTATTGTCTTTAGACTCTTTAAAATCATCAAGAGTAATACTATTTACAATAGTCTTATCTAACTCCTTAGTATCCTTTTTATTATAATCATTTACTAAAGGACTAACATTATCCTTAGAATCGTTTTTCATTTCAGCTAATTCATTATCAAGATTCACTTTATCTAAATCTAAACGTAAATCCACTAAAGTATTATTAACTAAATCAAAGAACTTAGCATCTTCTAGTTTAATAGGACTATCAGTTTCTTCTTTTTCAATCTTAATATTCTTTTTCTCTTGTTCCTTAGTATTTTTATCATCAAAGAGAAAAATATCTTCCATTCCCACAGTATCATTTAGATTAGCATCATCAATGGCATCTTTTATATCTTTACTACTATTAGTATCCTTAATATCTGGAGCCTCATTAGTCATAAATATTTCATCATATAAGCTTTTTTCTTTGTTCATATATACTCCTCTTTATCTTTATAATATTACTATAAGAAAATTATAACACAAATAATTTAAAAATACACTAAAAAAGAAATCTTATTCTTCTAAAGATTTCTCCTCGTTAAACAAAATATTACTTATGGTATTTCTAATATTCTCTTGATCTTCTTCCGTTATATCCCGATAATAAGTAGCATCTGTAAGATCCATTACCTCCTGATAAGTTTTTGACCTTTTAATATTCATAGTTACCTCAAGATTAATATCACTCTTATTGGTATCCTTAATACTAAAAATCATCTCTTTTTTGGTACTATCAACATCTTCTAAGATAATACTTCCTTGATAGTTATTAATAATATTACTAAATTGAAAATCCAAGGTCTTATCTTTATTCATACTATACTTAATATCTAAGACTTTAATATCATCTTTATAGATGAGTAGTTTATCAGTACTATTTGTAATACTTATCTTAGAGTTGCCATTGATATAAAGACTTTTAGTATCTTCAGTAATTAAATATTCAATGGATTTATTATCATTTCCCTCGATTTTAAAGCCAACAAACTCTTGGAATAGACCCTTTGTATAGATATCTAAAGTAATATCTCCTTGATAAGTTATTTCTTGGTTTAAGACTTTAACGACTTCTTCTTCTGTCGTACTGAGATTTTTAGCTACTGACTTTAGAAGTTCACTATCACCTTTAAGGGTACTAAACATATTCTTAAGACCTTCATTTATTTCTTTTTCGGTAAAATAAATTTTTAAGACTTTTAGTTTCTCCCCATTAATTTCTTCTTTAGATTTTTCAGAACGACTATACTTTAGATTATTAATTAAATAATTCTTTAAGACTTCAATATTATTATTAAGATTACTATAATTAATACTTAAAGGATTTAAAGAGTAGGGATTATCCCATTTAATAGGATAGTAATAAGCCTCATTCTTTAAATATAAACTATTATCTAGATAGGCATAATCAGTCTTAAAGACTTTATCTTCTTTTTCAATTGTAAATTCACCAGTATAATTATTGTCTTTATTACTAAGAGTAAAAAGATAATTATAATCTTTAAGATTAGTATATTCTAAATTAGTGGTATCAATCTTAGCCTCAATAATCATTCCTTTGTTTATCTCTTCTTTAAGAGCATTAAGACTCTTAAGATTACTAGTTATCTCCATATTAATATTATTTAGAAGACTACTGATAATCGCACTATCCTTAGTAAATAAAATAACATAAAGTCCAATTAAACAAGTGATAAGGACGATGATAAAGATAAATGGTTCAATCATATTGACTTTCTTTTCTTTAGTTAATAATTCATCTATCTCTTTGTTTAATTTTTCTTGATTTTCTTCTTCTTCTTTAATAGCTTGGGGAATATCATCACTTTGAAATATAGCTTTAGCAAACTCATTGTTATTATTAATATCTTTTAATTCCTGTTGATAATTCTTTTCTTTTTCACTATTTTTATCTTTAAGAGTAATAATCTCTGTTGTCTCTTTTAAGACTTTCTTTTTAGTCTTAGGACTTTTTCTCATCTTGTTATTATTCTTTTCGTATGTAGTAGTTTCCTTTATCGGTTTAATTTCTTTAGATTCATTCTTATCTTTAGAAGTATCTTCTTCTTTAACTATTACTTCTTTAGGCTTATCATTAATCTTTAGATTAGTATTTTTAATCTCTAAAGTCTTAATTTCTTCTTTAGAAGTATTATTTCTTTCTTTAGAAACCTTCTTCTTAGGACTATTAGTCTTCCTTGTAGTTGATTTCTTTTTAGATGTATTATTAGTCTTTTTAGAACTATTACTCTTAGGACTATTCTTTTTATTACTCTTCTTAGGAGGAATACTTACTCCTAGATTATTATTATTTTGGGGATTTATTTTCTTTTCTTCATTCATATGCTTTACTTAAATACTAGATAAAAGATGCAGATAGTATTTAAAACTCCTTATCTAAACTCTTCATATTTATATTTTATCATAAATTTATTACTTCTTTATAGAAAATTAAGCATATTTTAGAATTAGGACTAAAACTTTATAAATTAACTTATTAACTTTAAAACCTTTATTTGTATATAAAAGAAGATACTTTAAAGTAATAAAGTGTTCTTTTTTTCATAAGTTTTAATAGAGGTAATTTATGAAAAAGATATGTTTTTTACTGGTTTTATTGGGTTGCCCTTTCCTAGTATCAGCTCTAGAGCTTGCAAGTAATGCAAAGAGTGGGATTATTATGGAACCAACGACTAATAAAGTTATATTTGAAAAGAATAGTCATGAACGCTTAGAGCCAGCTTCAATGACTAAGATGATGACTTTACTCTTAACTTTTGAAGCTCTAGATAATGGTAAAATTTCTCTAGATGATATGGTTCATATTTCGAAAGTGGCGGCAGCGATGGGTGGTTCTCAAATGTTTTTAGAAGAAAATAGTAACATTCGCTTAGAAGAAATCATTAAAGGTGTAAGTATTGCTTCGGCAAACGATGGGGCTGTAGCCTTAGCCGAGTATATCGGGGGTAGTGTAGAAAATTTTGTTAATATGATGAATCAAAAGATAGCGGACTTAGGCCTTACGGATACCCATTTTACTAATCCTCATGGACTTCACGCTGATAACCACTATAGTTCGGCTTATGATATGGCTATCATTGCGGCTAACTTAATTAGTCATGAGAAGATATTAGAGTATACATCTATATATGAAGATTATTTTAATAAACCAGATGGCTCTAGGACTTGGTTAGTTAATACGAACAAATTAACTAGATACTACGAGGGAGTAGATGGTTTAAAGACAGGGTATACTAAAGAAGCAGGGTACTGCCTAACAGCAACCGCTAAGAAGAATAATATTCGATATATAACGGTACTTATGGGAGAACCTACTAGTGACTTAAGAAGCAGTGAGACTACTAGTATGTTAAATTATGCTTTTAATTCTTTTAAACTTAATACAATTATTAGTAAATCTCAAGAACTTGGGACTGCCTATATCGATAAGAGTAAGGAAAAGACCGTTAAAATTGTTACGAAGAAAGATATCACAGAGTTAATTAGTAAAGAAAAAGAGAGTCCTAATTATACCTATAATCTTAAGATAGATAAACTTAAGGCTCCCTTAAAGAAAGGAACTAAAGTAGGGACTGTAGAAATCTTAGATAATGAAGGATTAATTGTAAGAGAAGAAGAAGTCACTATAGAAAGTGATATTACGAAATCTAGTTTTATAGGAATGGTTCTGGAGAATTTCTTAACTATTATAAGAGGGAAAAAAGTTAATAAGATAGTATGAATCTTTTAGACATTATTTTAATTAGTATTGGTCTTGCTTGTGATGCATTTGTAGTCTCAATTACGATTGGTCTTAATTATAAGAAGATTCCTTTAAAAGTTCCTTTAATGACTTCTTTTACTTTTAGTCTTTTTCAAGTTATTATGCCTATGCTAGGATTCCTAGTAGCTTATAACTTTAATCCGAGTATTACTATTCTAACGAAATTTATTTCTTTTGGAATATTAAGTATTATAGGAATTAATATGCTTCTAAGTAAAGAAGATACTACAGTAGATCTAAAGAATATATTAGTCTTAGGATTAGCAACATCCCTAGATGCTTTTGCTATTGGACTATCTTTAGCCTTCTTAGAAGTTAATCTTCTAATAGCCTTAACTTCAATTGGACTTATTACTTTTCTTATGTGTTTTGTAGGACCTTATCTAGGAAATTATTTTGGTACTAAGATACTTGGTAAACCTTATATAGTAGGAGGTATTATCTTAATAGTTATTGGTCTAAAGATATTAATCTTCTAAGTATAAACATCTGGATTACAGGTGTACTTGGTACTTCCAAGTGTTTTTTGTCTAATAAAAAGAAGATATTATAAGTCTTGTCGAAAGTCTTTAAAACTAATTAACTATATAGTATTCTTTACGTGGGTGATGAAATGGATGAAGTCCTAAAGAGTTGTGATGGCCTTATTAAAAGAATAGCTACTAACTTCTATGGAGTAGATAAAGAAGAACTCTATCACGTTGGCAGAATTGGTTTATTTAAGGCTTATAAACATTATGAAGAAACTAGTAATACTAAGTTTTCTAGTTTCGCTTACACCTATATTTTCGGAGAAATGTATGAACTAGCCCGGAGTAAAAAATTAATTATGCCTCCCTAGAGAAGCTCTTAAGTTATCTAAACTTATCTTAAAGACAAAAGAATACTTAGATCAATTATATAAAAAAGATACCCCCTTATTAGAAGTAGCCTCTTATTTAAATATTGATAATAAAACCCTTTCTTTTGCTCTTAAATCTCTAGATCAAACCATCAGTCTAGATGAAATAAGAAATGAAGATACTAATCTTTATAACTCCCTTTCTAGTAAACCTTTAAACTTAGATACTTTATTAGACTTAAAGAATACTCTTAGTAATTTAGAAAGTCCTGATAAAGAAATAATAATCCTAAGATATTTTAATGACTATACCCAAGAAGAACTAGCTAAGATGTTTAATACATCCCAGGTAAGTATCTCTAGAATATTAACAAAAAATCTAAAAAAATTAAAAACTTCTTTAAGTTAAGTATAGAAATAATCTTTAGACCTCATAATAACTATGGAGGTCTTTTTATGAATAAAGAGGAATATCAAAGATTAGTAAAAAAATATACCCCAAGTGAGGATAAGTTAAAGAATGCTTTAATTGCTTTTGTAGTAGGAGGTTTAATAGGCGTTTTATCGTGTTTTATTTTTAATTTACTTTTGAAGTTTAATGTAAGTAGTAAGGACGCTAATATCTGGACCCTTTTAATTCTTATTTTGACATCAAGTATTTGTACTGGGTTAGGATTTTTTGATACGTGGGTTAGTAAGAGTAGATGTGGTCTTATTATTCCTATTACCGGTTTTGCTCATTCGGTGACTTCTTCTAGTCTGGAGTATAAAAAGGATGGTTTAATTACAGGGTTAGGCGCTAATGTCTTTAAACTTGCTGGTTCGGTCTTATTATATGGAATTATCAGTGCTTTTATATTAACTATTATTAAGGTGGTGCTTCATGGTTAGTTATAAATTTAATCATGTATTTATTAAAGATTGGTATAGTATTGCAACCCCTAAAGAGACTTTGGGAGCCGTAAAAAAGTATAATCAAATAATCCCTGATAATTATTTTGGCGAGAAGACTTATGAACGAGCCGAGGCTAAGATGCAAAGAGTTGTTATTGATAATCTCTTAAAAAGAAATGACTTACAGACTAAATTAGATTTAATTATTGGCGGTGAACTTGCTAATCAATTAGCTATTCTAAATATGACTATGTCTAAATATCCTTATTCTTATTTAGGAGTCTATTCGGCTTGTGCTAGTTTCAATGAGAGCTTAATTATCTTAGGAAATCTAATTGATAGTAAAAAGATTAAGAATGGTTTATGCTTAACAAGTAGTCATACCGAAGTCGCTGAAAGACAATTTCGTTATCCCATTGAATATGGCTCGCCCCGATTAAAAAGAAGTACGATGACTGCTACCGGTAGTAGTGGAGTAATCTTAAGTACGGAAGGTAAGATTATGGTAACTAAGGCAACAATTGGTTCTTCCGTAAATTATGGGATAAGTGATGCTAATAATATGGGGGCCGTAATGGCTCCGGCCGCTGCTAAAACTTTAATGGCTCATTTAAAGAATTTTAAGGAAACACCTGATATTTATGATTTAATTCTTACCGGAGATTTAGGACGTATCGGCAGTCAACTATTCTTAGAAATCTTAAAGAAAAATAATATTAAATTAACTAATTATTATGATGCAGGCTCTCTTCTTTTCCGAGAAAAAGACTTTAATAATGCCGGTTCTTCCGGTCCAGTAAGCTTACCATTAGTCTTATTTAATAAGATTATTCCTAGTAAAAAGTATAAAAATATTTTACTGTTGGCAACTGGGGCTTTACATTCCCCAACTTTAGTTAATCAACATGAAGAGATACCTAGTATTTGTCATGCCGTTTCTTTGGAGGTCTTATGATTTATTTATATTCATTTTTATTCTGTGGAATAGTTTGTCTTTTAGGAGAACTAGTCTTAGATAATACTAAGTTAAGTCCAGGACATATTACTAGTCTTTTTGTTAGTCTAGGAGCTTTATTATCTTATTTTAATATTTATCCTTGGTTTGTAGAAAATGTTGGTGTAGCTTCTAGTGTTCCCATTACTAGTTTTGGTAATCTTCTTTACCAAGCTTGTCTTGAAGGCTTTCATACGAAGGGAGTCTTAGGAATGTTTACTAATCTTTTGACTACTACTTCGGCTGGGATAAGTGCTTCGGTAATCTTTGCTTTTCTAGTGACAGTGTTTTTAAGTCCAAAAGATTAATTATGATTTTTGCTTTTTAAGTCTGATTAGAAATAGCATTTTAGTGCAAAGATATTAACACAAGGCAAACTTTTAGGAAAAATGTGTAATTGTAGCTTAAAATTGTCGGAAAAATGTGTAAATATAGCTTAAAATAGTAAGAAAAATGTGTAATCATCATTAAATGCAAAAATTATAGTTCAAAGATAAGAAAAACACAAAATGACAAATTATTTAGAAGTCACCATATATAGTAGTTATAGGTGACTTTTTATGACTATTTATATCGATTTAGTAATTTTACTTAATTACTTCTTTGATGTTTTAATTCTTTTAACAGTTAATGTTACTCTAAAAAGAAATGTAACTCTAAAAAGAATTCTTTTGGTTTCTATCTTAGGAGAAATTAGTCTTTTTGGCTTATTTCTTTCTAAAGCCTGGTTATTAGTGCTTTTAAAATTAGAGATAAGTCTTCTTTTAAATATTTTTACTTTTAAGTATAAAGATATCTTTTATACATTTACTAATCTTTTATATTTTTATATGAGTAGTATTATTCTAGGAGGATTTATTTACTTTTTGAAATTAAATCATCTTCCTTATTTTCTTATTATCTTAATAAGTCCCATTATTTTTTATCTTTATTATAAACAAAGTATTTATCTTAAGACTACTATTAATAAAACTTATCCTTTGACTATTTATTTTCCTAATAAAAGAAGTCTTAAACTAACAGGATTCATTGATACTGGTAATAAATTACGGGACCCTGTTACTAAGAAATGGGTTATCTTAGTTAATCGTAAACTTCTAAAAGGCGTTATTAGGATTAGAACTCCTATCTATGTACCATATCATTCTTTGAATAATAAAGGTCTAGTAGAGTGCATTAAACCCTTAAAATTAGTCATCGAAAATAAAGAATATACTAACTTTTTAGTCGGTTTAATGGACTCTAAGATTATGATTAATAGTACTGATTGTATTATAAATTTAGAAATATTGGAGGAATTAAATGTTTAAGAAAATAATTGCTTTATTAAAAGCTAAGTACCAAGAAGTCTTTTTTATTGGTAGTGATGATAAACTACCGCCACCATTAAGTAGGGAAGAAGAACTATCTTATCTAATAAAAGCTAAAAGTGGTGATATAGAAGCTCGTAATGTCTTAATTGAACACAATCTTCGTTTAGTAGTTTTTTTGGCTAAAAAATATGAATCAACAGGATACGATTTAGAAGATTTAGTTTCTATTGGATCCATTGGTCTTATTAAAGGTATTAATACTTATAAAATTGATAAGAACATTAAGCTTGCTACTTATGCCTCGAGATGTATTGCTAATGAAATTTTAATGTTCATCAGGAAAAATAAACGTCGAAAAACAGAAATTAGTCTTGAGGATGCCCTAAACTATGATAGTGAAGGTAACGAACTTCACTTAGAAGATGTTATGGGTACGGATACCGATGCTGTTGCTGATGAATTTGAAAGTAAGGAAGAAAAAATTCTTCTCCAAAAAGAATTAAAGAATTTAGAAGCTAGAGATAAAGAGATTATGGTTATGCGTTATGGTCTTAATAATTCAAAAGAATATACTCAAAAAGAAGTAGCAGATAAACTATCTATTAGTCAATCCTATATCTCCCGGATTGAAAAAAAAGTCATCAAAAGATTAAAAACACTTTTACGTTTTACTTAGAAAGTCCTCGTTATAAGGGCTTTTTTGACATTTATTTGACAGAATTTTTCATAGAGTACGCAACTCTATGAAGCTTATTTTTCATTTAACTTTTTATCATTATACTTAGATAATACCATATTTTAAGGACTAATTTTAGACAATATAATAATTTTTTTAGTCAAAATTGTAGTCAAAATAAAACAGGTTATTCTCTTTGTTTATAGGGCTTTGCACCTTATTACATTCTTAAAAAGTTTTATTAATTTCTAGTCAAAATTATGGTCAAATGCCATTTTAACCCAGCATACACCTAGCTTTTTCATAGAGTTGCGTACTCTATGAAAAGGAGGAGCTAAATGGCTAATATAATTAATGAACAACATCTTAGACTAAAAAAGTCGGAAAGGGTAAAATAATGAAGAGAAAATTACAAATAGTACTTATATTTATACTAGTTTTTGTAGGCTTTCAAGCTTATAATCACCAGAAGTATACTTTAGCGGTTTATATTGATGATGTTAGACAAGAAAAAATTCCCCTTAAAAATACTGGTTATTATTTTGATAAGGCAGTCTGTGATAATGAAGTTGGTTTAGAATGGGATAATGTAAAGTGGGGGGTTAAAATTTATAATCTTCAGCAAAGAACTAAGTGCAATTTATATTTTAAGACTGATGAAATTGTCAAGAAAATTATTACTTCTTTAGATACTACTGGCAAGTGCCCGGTAGTTAGAGAAAATAATTATGTGACTATAAGTTCTATGGAGAACACAAATTCTTTAGTTTGCTCGGTACCAGATAATTATGGAACAAGTTACTATTATCGTGGGAATGTAACTAATAACTACGTGAAGTTTGCAGGATATTACTGGCGCATACTTAGAATTAATGGTGATGGTTCGATAAGGTTAGTGTATGATGGTAAGACTGCTCATCAAAATGGCGAGAGTAGTACAGATAGAATCATAGGCAAAAGTGCTTTTAATTCAAAGGATGATGATAATGCTTATATAGGTTATATGTATGGAACGGTAGGAGCTACGACATATGAAAAAACGCATGCTAATATAAATGATTCGGAAATTAAAAAGATGGTTGATAATTGGTATAAAAGTAACATTTTAGGGACAGGTAATGAACAAAATTTAAATGATACTTTATTTTGTAATTATAAAACAATGATGAGTGGAAAAGGCTATAGTAAGGAAAAGACTCAGTATTACGGTTATTGGGGAGACAACGTTCTAATTTGCCCTCGAAACGATAGCTTTACTGTAGTTGAGGGTATTAATGGTAATGGAGCTTTGACTTATCCGATAGGCTTACTTACTAGAACAGAAGCTTTACTGGCTGGAGGATATCGGACTTCGAATAAAAATTATTATCTTTATGATGGGACCGGGACTTGGCTTTTGACTCCGGTTGATGCTTTTAATGATGCTCAGAAAGCTCGTAATTCTGATTTGACTAGTGATGGTGTTCCTTACGGCACTGGGTGCTCTACTGTAACTTGTTCTTTAGGAGTGAAGCCGGTTATAAATTTAAAGCCAGGAACATTGAAACTAGGAAACGGTACGATGAGTGATCCTTACCAAATTAATTAATTGTAAATGTGTAGAAATATGCATTTTTTTGTAAATTTTGATTATCAGAAAGTAAAAAAATATAAGAAATTTAGCATTTTTGGTAAGTTTTAACAATTTAATTGGAGCGAATACCCTAAAAAGAGGAAATAAAGAAGATGCGAACTGTACATGGCAAGAAAGCTTATGCTTTTGATGATACAATCTACAATATTTTTGTTAATCTAGGACTTAATACATGTTATCATCTAAGTGATGAAAAAGAATATGAGTTGCTGATTGCGTTTATTAATGACCATCGGTGATGAAGAAACTTTCCTTAGAAAGGCTACGGATATTATGAAAAAAAAGGCTAAAGAGATAGCTAAAAATCTTTTAGAGATAGGGTTAATTAAAGATCAGGTTGCTTTAACAACAGGCCTATCTTTAGAAGTCATTAAGAAACTATCATAATACTAAGAAGAGAGTAAATCTAATAAGATCTATTCTTTTTTAAATTCTATTACATATATATTAGTAGTGATCAGATGAAAAATTTTATTCTTTATTATTATAATATTCAAGTTACTTCTTTTTTTAGTCAAGATACCTATTTTTATCTTGAGACTAAGGATGATATCTATTACTTTTGTAAAGTTAGAAAATCTGAAGAAGAATTAACTACTATTTACGAAACTTTAGTAAATACTAACTATCATATACTTATTAAATCTAAAGATAATCATTATCTTGTCGAATATAATAAAGAATCTTATTGTCTTTTAAAGATTAATTGTCTTCTAAATGATATGATAACTTTTCAAGAAATAATTTCTAAAAGAATTCCTTTTACTAGTCGTACCCATCTTAACTGGAGTCTTATTTGGCAAGAAAAAATTGATTATCTAGAAGAACAAGCCTCATCCTTTAGAGTAGGAAAAAATTCCCTAATTAAAAGTTTTTCTTACTTTGCCTCGTTAGGAGAGAATGCAATTAGTTATCTTAACTATAATAATTTTAAGAGTAATAATATATCTATATGTCATTATCGAGTGTATTATCCTAATAAACCAGTTAATTACTATAATAGTCTTAATGTTTTAGGAGACTATGATGTTAGAGATTATGCGGAATATATTAAGAGTGTATTTTATAAAAATAAGAATTATGAGGCACTTAATCTTGTAAAGATGATTATTAATGATAAGAAGTATACTAAAGATGATTTAGGACTTTTTTATGCCAGAATGTTATATCCTAGTTATTTTTTTGATTGCTTTAGTAAGTATATTTTAGAAGATAAGTTATGCGAAGATGAATTAATGCATATTTTAGAAAGAGTCGATGAGTATGAAGACTTCTTAAGAGATATATATTATGAGATTAAGAAGACTTATGATATTCCTGAGATTACGTGGCTACTAAAAAAGAATAATCCCTAAACAAGATTATTCTCCTTTTATAAAGTAACATTAATGACATCCTTAACTTCTGCTACTTCATCTAGAATTGCATTAAGTAAGACATCCTTAATAGTATAGTCAATAGACCCACAACTAGCACAAGCTCCATGAAATTTAACATAGACTATATTATCTTCATATTTAAGATATTCAATGTCACCGCCATCGGCATTGATATAAGGTCTTAACATATTAATTACATTGATGATTTTTTCTTCATTACTTATTTTTTCTTCATTATTCATATTTCTTCACCTCTCTTATTAAACTAAATTTTTTGCGTTTAGTAAAGATAATTGTTATAATAATAGTTAGTTTGGAAAGAATGGGATATTTATGTTAAAGACTAATGATGTTATTCATGTTACGGTTACCGGTTTTGCTCCTTATGGAATATTTGTTAAGTATGAAGATTATGTTGGTTTAATTCATATTTCTGAGGTCTCTAAAAAGTTTGTTCGCGATGTATCGCGTTATGCTTCCGTTGATGAGATTATCTGTGTTAAAGTTTTAGAGGTTGATGAGAAGTTAAAAAGAATCAAATGTTCTTTAAAGAGAATGTATGATAATGATGATAATTATGCTGGTAATTATTTAGAAGAGGGTAGAGGTTTTGTTCCTTTAAAAGAAGCTTTACCTAAGTGGATTAGAGAGTATAATGGAAATAGTAAAAGTTCTTTTAGAAGATATTAATCTTCAGGATTCTTTTTTTAATTCTTTAAGAAATGATTATCCTGGGTTTAATAATTGGTTTTTAAGAAGAGTATCTTATAGGGACTATGCTTATGTTTCTTATGATGATAATAAACATTTGACTTCTTTTTTTCTATGGAAGTTAGAAACTAAAGATGATTATTTGTCTTTAGGACTAGATAATCCACATACTAATAAAATTTTAAAGATATCTTCCTTTAAAGTTATAAGTACGGGGAAGGGGATTGGTTCTTGGTATTTAAAGTTGGCTAAGAATATAGCTATCCTAAATAAGGTGGACTTTATCTATATTACCGTATATCCTAAGTATCAAGAGTTTATAAGCTTCTTAGAATATCATAATTTTAAAGAAGTAGGAGTTAAAGGAAAAGAATTAGTCTTAAAAAAATCAGTCTAAAGTTTAAACTAATTACCTATCTATTCATAATATGTTCCCATTCTAAAAATATAAATTTCTTTATCTTTTTCGTTGGCACTATATAAAATTCTATGTTGTCTGTTAATCCTTCTGGAGTATAATCCGTTTAAATCACCATTTGATTTTTCCTATGCTAGTGGATAACAGAAACGCCCAGCTAGCATTAATATTAGTACGTTTGGACGTACGCCAAGCAAAAATTCGAATTTTTATACAGTTAGTATATATTTAACTTATAAATTTATTCCTAAATACTGTAATTTACTGCGAGATTTATTATTTTTAGGTATGAAAAAACCCCGTAATTACGGGGGATAATTCATTAAATGGTGCCCAAGGCCGGACTTGAACCGGCACGAGGGTTAAATCTCGCAGGATTTTAAGTCCTGTGCGTCTACCTATTCCGCCACTTGGGCAAGCACCATACGTCTTTTCATAAGACTTTTTAAGTATATCGCATAAAATCTACTTTGACAAGCACTTTTTAAGAAAATATTTACTTTTGTGAGGGTTTTTAGGTATAATAGTGCCGAAAGAGAGGAAATATTTAGATGAAAATAGAAGAATATTTAAAGAAGATATACACTATGTTAATCGTCGTATTAGTAATTTCGGTAATGAGTTTAATGATTGGTTTAGTAAATTATAGTAATACCAAAGGAACTACTAATAACAGTAGTACAACCAGTAATGGTAACTCAGTACTCGAGGGTTATGATGTATCAATGTTTAATGAAGTGGCTGTTAGTGATATTTTAAAATTCTTAGGAACTAGTAATAAAGAGACCCATATTCTTTATTTAGGAAGAAGTACTTGTAGTGCTTGTGTAGCTTTCTTACCAGGATTACAAGAGACTCAAAAAGAGATGAATTTTACTACCGACTATTTGGATATTACGAAAGTTGATACAAGTAGTGATGACTTTAAGAAATTTAGTAGTTTATTATCAAAAGAAATAACGCAGAATGTTAATGGGACTAGCCAAACAGGTAAGATTAGTGAATTTTATGGTTTGACTCCTATGATTGTGGTTATTAAAAACGGAGAAGCCGTCGATGCTATTGTTGGTTCTTACTCTAAAGAAAATTTACAAAAATTCTTAAAGAATTATCTTGCCTAAAAAAGTTAAAAAAAACCAAAAGTTTTACTTACAAAGAAAAAATATTTGTGGTACACTTGTTAGTGCCAAAAGAAATTTACGCTTACTTAGGCGTTTTTTTCTTGGCTTGAAAGGGTTTATTTATATGAAAAAAGAATTCGATTTAGGTCATGATAAGATTAATAAACTTTTAATAAGTTTTGCTATTCCCTGTGTAATTTCGATGCTTATTAACTCAGTTTATAATATCGTTGACCAAATATTTATTGGTAAAGGGGTAGGGACTTTAGGAAATGCTGCTACTAACGTTATCTTCCCGTTAGTTATATTAGCTAATGCCATTGCGGGTCTTATTGGCAATGGGGCGGCTGCTAATCTATCCTTAAAACTTGGTGAGAAAAAAGAGAATGAAGCTCGAAAATCTGTTGGTTCTTCGATTACTCTAACCTTTATTATTGCCATTTTATTTTCTGGAGTTGCTTATGTTTTTTTGCCTAAATTAGTTTATATGTTTGGTTGTACAGAAAGTGTTTATAGCTATGCTTTAAGTTACGGACAAATCGTTTTACTTGGGGCTCCTTTTATGATTATTTATTCTGTTTTAGCAAGCATTATCCGAGCAGATGGTAATCCAAAGTATTCAATGATTATGCTGGTAGTGGGCGCTATCATTAATATTGTTTTAGATCCTATTTTTATCTTTGGCTTTAAGATGGGTGTTTTTGGAGGCGGCCTTGCGACTGTTATCGGTCAGGTTATATCCTTTATAATTGCCATTTGTTATCTTCCTAAACTTAAGAGTATTAAATTAACTAAAGAAGATTATAAGATTAATAAGAGTGTTAAAAGAACCTTATCTTTAGGACTTTCTTCCTTTATTACACAGGTTACTATTTTAGTCTTATTTGTCTTCATGAATAATATGATGACCAAGTTTGGAGCTAGTAGTATTTATGGAGCTGATATTCCTTTATCAGTTTATGGCGTTATTTCAAAGATTAATAGTCTTTATATTTCTTTTGTCTTAGGAGTTAGTATTGGGGCTCAACCTATTATTGGGTTTAACTATGGAGCTGGTAATCTTTTAAGAGTTAAAGAAATCTTACGAAAAGTCTTAATGATTAACTTTGCTGTGGGAATTATTTTTAACTTAATATTTATTTTCTTTCCTAGCCAGATAGCCGGTGTATTTATAAGTCCCGATGATGCTAGTTACACTTTATTTATGGACTTTGCAACTCTTATGTGTCATAGTTTTCTTTTAGTATGTGCTTTTAATGCGATGGAAATGACTACCTCGATTGTTGTTCAGTCTCTAGGAAATGTTTTATTAGCAACTGCTGTATCATTTATTAGACAGATTATATTATTTATACCTTTAGCTCTTCTTTTAAGTCTAGTCTTTAATAAAGGACTAGAAGGTATCTTATATGCAGGATGTCTTGCTGATAGTATAACTTTTATAATAGCAGGGCTTATCTTTATCAGTGAATATAAAAAACTAGGTACTTATAGTGCTAAAGAAAATGAGGAAACTGATACAGTAATTCCTAAGACTTATATGGGTCAAAAGGTTGTAATTACGATTTCCCGTGAGTATGGGTCTGGTGGTCGTTATGTAGGAGAGTTACTAGCTAAGAACTTAGGAATTCCTTTCTATGATAAAAATTTAATTACCTTAAGTGCTAAAGAAAGTGGTTTAGCACCAAAATATGTTAAAGAACAGGAACAGACTTTAGAGGGACCTCAATCTAATGATGATTTACTTTATATTGCCACTACTAAAGTCATTAAAAATTTATATAAACAAGGTTCTTGTGTTATTGTAGGGCGTTGTGGTAATTATATCTTAAAAGATAAGAAAGATGTCTTAAGAGTTTATCTATATAGTAGTATGGAAGATAAGATTAACCGGGTTACTAAGTATTATCATATAGAAAAAGATAAAGCAGTAAGTACGATTAATAAGATTAATAAAGAACGTAAGAAACATTATAAATATTATACTAATACTAATCTTGATGATTATAATAACTATGATATTGTTATTGATACTAGTAAGTTTGGAGTCGAAGAAACAGCTAAAATCTTAGAACAAATAATTACTAAAATAAAGTAGTTTTAACAAGGATTCTATTAATTAGGATTCCTAGTTAAGACTCTTTTTTTAATTATTGATTTACTATAAGTTTATTTCTCACCCTTAAAAATTTACTTAAAGAATAAAGCTTAAAAAAATAATAAAAATTGCATCTTTAGTCTGGACAAATGATTGATATGATGTTATCATCTAACTACAAAAAAGAAAGGAGAATTTAAAAGCCAAGAAAATCTTAAATCTAACAGAGAAAACTTAATTACGACAAAATATTAAAAAAAATAATTATAAACTAAAGATGGTGATTTTATGAAAAAGACTTTATTTACTATTCTTATGGCTATTGTTATCGGTTTTACTTTTGGCTATCTTTTCTTAAGAAAGTTTAATACCGATACTCTAATGGAAGTTAGTAGTATTAAAAATCAATGTTATGCTTTTCAGGTTGGCGTTTATAAAAATAAAGAAAATGCTTACCGGACTGCTGAGTCTTATAAAGGAATTGTTATTCCCGATAATGATTTATACCGGGTATATATTGCCTTCTTAAAAGATGAAAATCTTATAAATAGTTTAAAAGGGTATTATGATAAAAACGGTATTAGCTACTATCTAAAAGCTATTAATATTTCCAATAAGACAAATAGTATTGTTGATAATTATGAAATTATTTTAAAGAAGACTAGTCTAGATAATTATGGACTAATATTAGAAAATATGTTAAAGGAAGTAGATACTAATGAGTTATAAAATTAAAGAATTACAAGAAGAATTAAAACCCCGTTATAGAGCGAAAACGAAAGGTTTAGAATCTTTATCTGATGAAGACTTATTAAGTCTTATTATTAGGTGTGGTACAAAGAGTAAGAATGTTAAAGAATTAAGCTTAGAAGTCTTACAACAAATAGGATCTTTAGATAACTTTTTAAATGTTGATATGAAAGACTTAGAGAGTATTAAAGGTATAGGAGAGGTCTCAGCCCTTAGTATTTTAGCTTCTATCGAATTAGGCAAAAGAATTCTTAAATTCCATAAAGATAAAGTAAAATTAATTAATTCTAAATTAGTCTATGCGATGTTTAAATATGAATTAATTGGTCTTAAACAGGAAGTAGTAATAGGAATCTACTTAGATAATGCTAAACAATTAATATGCTTTAAAGAGTTATTTAGAGGTACTGTCAATGAATGTAATATTCATCCCCGAGAAATATTTAAGTATGCTGTATCCTCATCAGCAAGTAGTATTATCTTAGTGCATAATCATCCTTCCGGAAATATAAATCCTAGTATTAAAGATGAAATTCTAACCGAAAAAGTATCAGAACTTGGTAATAGTATGAATATTCCTCTTATCGACCATATAATCATAGGTAGTAATGGTTATTATAGTCTAATTACTAAGAAGTCTTTTATCGAAGAGTGAACACATCTTATTAAAAAATAATCCCATAATATTAATTAAAGTATAAAAGAAAAAATAATAATCATACTATAAGTGTGATTCCTATGATAAAGAAAATTATTCCTTATTTAACTTTATTTCTCTTCTTACTTCTTAATCCTCTTTTGAATCTTTTAAGTCCTAATGACTTAGATTATACTAAATATGAAGCTTTATCCTTAGAAAATGCTTCTCTAAAAGAAGAAATAAAAGAACTAAGTAATATCTCTTATACTAATTATAATTATGATATTACGAAAATTCTATTGAAGAATCTTTATAACTCTAATACTTATCTTCTTAAAAGTAATGGTAAGATTAGTCCTAAAAATCCCGTTATTAATCATCATGGACTAATTGGTATTACTAATACAGATAATACTCTTTTAACCTTAGATAACCTTACTATATCCATAAGAGTAGAGTCATCTACAGGTATTTTTAAACAACAAGAGATAATTTTAAATACTAAAGATATCCCTCGTGATGATACTCCTATTTATACTAGTGGTCTTACGAATTTTCCTCCCAATCTATCTATTGGAACTATAAGCTCTTGTAAGCTTAATGCCTCTCAAGTACATTGTAAAGTTAATCTAAATCCTATCGATACAACTTATGCTTTAATACTAAAGGACTACTCGATATGATTATCATCTATTTAATAATTGATATCTTAATGACTACAACTATCTTTAAGACTACATTTTATCTTGTTTACTTAAGTAATACCAAGCTAAAGATGAATAACATTCTCCTTACTCTTATCTCCTTAATACCCCTTATTTTCTATACCAGAAATATAATCTTTCTTTTTACTATCCCTTTAATCTTAATTCTTAAGAAATATAAATACTTTCATCTAGCCAACATATATCTAAAATACTTAATTAACTATCTCTTATTCTTTAATATTCATATATCATTAAAGACTTTTATTTATTATCTTTTTAGTCTTTTAATTCTTAAATTTTGTCTAAAAAATAAGAAACTTTCATAGACTTTAATGGTGATAAATAATGAGTCCAGAAATCTTAGCATACCTTTCTAATAAACATAAACATTCCTATACATATTATATTTCTAATGATGATAAGCCTTCTTATGAAGCATCTTCCATAGAAAAGAAAAGTTTCAAAAGATGGCATTTAAAACCCCAAATTAAAGCATATCTAAGTAATACTTTAACTAAACTATTACTTAGTATCATCTTTTTACTTCTAAGTATCATTTTAATTAAAAGTAACTCCCGTATTAAAGAATTTTATACTGAAGAAGTCTTAACGAAACAACTTAATTTTACAAAATTTAATAATCTATATAATAAATACTTGGGAAATATTCTGCCTGATTATACCATTCCTGAACCCACTAAAACCGTTATGAATAATACCTTCTCTTATCTAGATGGTAGTCCCTATTTAAATGGAACTAAAATAACAACGGAAGAAAATTATCTTATACCTACCATTACCAGTGGAATTATTGTCTTCTTAGGAGATAAAGACACTTTAGGACCAACCTGTATTATTCAGGGAGTAGATGGAATAGATATCTGGTATTCAAATATTAACTTAGATAATCTAAATCTTTATGATTATATAGATGCTAATACACCTTTGGGACCAACTTTATCTAATTATATGTATTTAACTATTGATAATAATGGAACTTATATCTCTTATGAAACTTATAAGTCTTGATATATCTACTATTCTTATCTATTTTCTTCTCTGTTTAGGAGGCTCTTATAAACAAGTAATCCTAAGCTTTTTAATTATTATTATTCATGAGATAGGACATATTTTCTTCTTAAGAATTTTTAAAGTCTCTATCGATAAAATAACTATCTATCCCTTTGGTGGACTTATAACTACTCATAAACTAATAAATTATCCTCCTCTAAGAGAATTACTTATTAGTTTAGGAGGCATTATTAATCAAATACTTCTAATACCTATCTTTAAGACTTTATTATCCTCAAGTTATATTAATTCTTATACTTATTATCTCTTTATGAAACTTAATCTTAGTATTTTATTATTTAATCTGTTACCTATAATTCCTTTAGATGGTTATTTAATCTTAAGTAGTATCTTAAATATCTGGATACCTTATTTAAAAAGTAATATCCTAAGTATTATGATATCTCTAGGAAGTTTAATAATATTTAGTATAGTAAGTTTTAATCTTAAGATTAATAGTATCTTTGTGATTAGTTTCCTAGTCTATAAGATATATATATACTTAAAAGATTATAAGTATTATAAAAATAAATTTATCTTAGAAAGAATTATCTATGATGTTCCTTATCATAAAATAGTTTATAAGTCTTATTATAGTCCTTATTATCTGGGACTTAATAAGTATTATTACTTTAATTATCAAAGTGAAAAGAAGTATCTAAAGGATTATTATCATGATTATATTTAAGATGTTTTTGAATATTAATATTATGTTTAAGTAGTCTTTTTCTTTTCTCTTAATTATGGTACTATTTAATAGTAAGGATTGATATTATGGATGAATTATTTAATATAACTAATTGTTATCAAGATGATAATTATTATTACTTCTTTAGAGCTTTAAATAAAAGGGATATGACTGGTATTAGGGATAAATCTATTTTAGATGAGGCTGGTCATATCAGGAAAATAGTTACTGATAATACCTTTTTTAATCATAAAGATAGATATAATGAAGACTCTAGCCTTACTTTAGAAGAAATGGTTAATCATGTTAAAACTCATTATGATAAAGATACTAATTGCATCTCTTTAAGTAGTGATGCGAATGTGTGTTTAACTTATGGCCGAAGTGACTATGAAGATAAGTATATAGTAGTAAAGGTTCCTAAGAATGAGCTTGGTAAAACTACTTTTAATGCCGGTAAGTATATTTATGAAGAAATCTTAAAAAGAGTTAATACTTATCTAGAAGAACATCAGGATGATTTAACTGATTTACAGAAATACTATATTGAATCTTTAAAAAATATTTCTACTAAAGAACAATTAGAGAGTCTTAAGAAAACTTTACCCGAAGAATATGCTGATAAGACTAATGATGAATTTCAAAATGGTCTAGATTTTATTAAAAGTAAGCCTTATGAGGGTTATAGCGATACTGAGAATCTAGCTAAAGATAAACTAGTTATGCTTTTAGATGTCTTAGATTTTGAAGTTGTCAAAGGTAAAACTAATCGTTTTGTGATTCAAACAATGGGTTCGGCTTTTTCTTCTCGTGAACTTGAACATTATAAAGAAGTTCCAAAAGAAAAGATTGTAGAAATGCCAACTTCTTTAATTGAGATAATGGCTCTTATCCAACAAGTACCGGAAACGGAAGAAATTAAAGAAATAAAAAGTTATTTAATAACTCATTTAGATGAAGTAAGACAAAGTACGAAAGAAGTAGATTATAGTCATTTTAATCCGGAAAATTTAAACCTAAGTTTAGATAACTTGTATAATTTAACTGAAGGTAAAATCTCTTATAAAGAGGCTAAAGAATTATATTTAAATTCTATGTATTTAGTAAAAGCCAAGTTAAGAAGTTTTTACTCTGTTAATTTATTAAATCAAATACTCGGTAATAATCCTAAATACAACGCAACTTTGCAAAGTCTTTTAGATAACTCTTTAGGTATTGAACCAACTATTATGGCAAGAAGTGGTAATCATGCCCTAAAAGTAAGTGATACCGTGGCTTTATATTTACCTAAAAATTATCAAAGTCTTTATGATTACGTTAATAATTTACAAGTTCAAGATATGTATAATTTATTTACTAATCCGACAGTTGCTTTTAATACTTTATTTACTAAATATATAAGTGATAAAGAATTAAAGTCTCAAGATAAAGAAGAATGGTATGCTAATGGTTTAATTGATGCCATCGATTTAGAGTCTTTAAATCTTAAGACTAACTTTAATGAGATGCAAAGAAGAAAGATTGTTAATGCCTTAGTAAGCCATAATTTTATGGATTATTATGAAAAAGTTAAAGCCTTAAGTGATGATGGTTCGATTGCTACTTCCATGTTTGCCTCCTTAATAGCCAATCGAAAAGAATTTACTAGTGATTCCAATATTATCTTAGACCAATTAAAAGATTATATTGGTTATAATACTTTAAAAGAATATAATTTACCATTAAGAAAACTGCAGAGAAGAGCTTATGTTAATACTAATGAAATCTTAGCTAAAAAGAATTTTGCTACGGCAGTTATGCCCACTGGTTCCGGTAAAAGTTTTCTAGCCTTATCGGAAATGCTAGATCGTAAAGATGCTAAAATGCTTTATATTGCTCCCAATGATATTATTTTAAACCAAATTGAAGATTATATTTATGAGTTCTTTGGCTATACTGATTATCATACATTGTTTCCTAATTTAACTCTAACTACTTATCAAGATTTAAAAGATAAAAAAACTAATAAGTTAAAAGATAAATATAATGATAAATATGATTTTATTATCTTAGATGAACTTCATCGAAGCGGGGCTCCCGAATGGTCAAAGTTTGTTAATGAATTAATGGCAAATCAAGATAAGAAAAAAGTAAAAGTCCTTGGTTTAACTGCTACCCCTGAACGCGACCGTGATGATAAAGATATGGCTGTTTACTGGGCAAGATATTTTGGCTATTCTGATGAAGAGATAGAATTAAATAAACATTTAGCCATTAATGAAACTTTAGAATCAGCCATCAAAGCTGGCCTTTTACCTAATCCTAAATTTGTAAATCCTCTTTACGTTTATAAAAGTGATGGCACTTTAGATGAGATGTATGAACGAATATTGGTAATTGATAATCCAGAGAAAAAAGCCAAAGCCTTCTCTAAATATGAACAATTATGCCGAAAAGTTGAACAAAGTAGTGGTATTGAAAAAATACTTGCCGATAATTTAAGTCAAAATGGTAAATATGTTGTCTTTTTACCAGTTGGTCGTAAAAAAGATGGTACTTATTATAATAGCGAAGATGGCAGTAAGATAAGTAGACAACAAGCTGTTTTGATAATGGAAGATTATACTACTTTAATTAGACAATATTTATATTCTAATGAGTATATGAAGGTGCATGGTGATAAGTTATTATCTATTTATAATAAAATCATTGAAAAACAAGAATTATCTAGTGATGATAAAGTCTTCTTAAATAAAGAACAAGATAACATTATGTTACTAGATATGGTTAAAATCAAACACAAACCAGCTGCTTTAAATACTTTCAACAGTACTATGGTAAGTGTGATTGCTAGACACCAAGATTGGGAAAAACTGGATAAAAAAACTTTAAAAGCAAGAATAGAAGCCCAGACTTCTGATATGGTTGATACAAACTCGCTTCTAAGTTACTATAGTAATAGTAAAAATAAAGCGGAATTAGCCGAATTTAATAAAGAAACTAATGGTAAACCAAAGTTGTTATTTGTCATGGATAAATTAAATGAAGGTGCGCACTTAAAAGGCGTCAAAGGTATTGTTTGGTTACGACCATTAAGTGTTGATTCAAGAATACTATTCTATCAGCAAATAGGCAGATGTATTCATTCTTATCCCGACGGTCATATATTTACCGAAGAAGAACGCCCAATAGTAATGGACTTAGTTAATAATATAAACATCGTTAACTTAAAAAGAAATCAATCACCAATAAATGATTTAGAAGATTTGAAAATTATTATAGCTTGGATAACTGATAATGGTGGTAAAATTCCCAATAAGAACAGTAGTATTTTAGAAGAAAAGAATTATGGTCTAAAGTTAGATGTAATTTTATATCGCTATATTAAATATTTTAATAATTCTGAAGAATTGGATAGCGTTAAAAGCAGAAGAGTAATTCAAGAAATCTTAAGATTAGGTTCCCAAATCGACTTATGGAATATTAAAATAGATGAGCCAACCAGACAAAGAAAAGAAAAAGAATCAGAAGATGATGAAGAAAAATTCTTACAAGGATTTTTACAAGTCGAAAGTTCCTTCCGTGATTTTGTTGATTCAAAAGAAGAAATAGATGAGTTAGCATCGCCTGAGTCTACTTTCGATAAGATATTTAATTATTTAAGTATTTTAAAAAATCAAGGAATTGATATAAATAATATTAGTCGTAATGATAAATTAAAGGTAATTGAAACTGACGGTAATTTTACTCTTCAATTAGTGAAAATAAAAGCAAAACAAGAAAATGGTAAAACAGTTATTATAAATGAAAAAGAATATAAGGAGTCGGGCTTAATTTGTATAGGAGGCTATGTCTATGCTTTTAGACACGGCAAAGCTAATCAGAATTCAAAAGGTCCAGACTTAGAGGTTGACCAAATTAGTAGATTAAAGACTTTGAATTTTATTTTTGATTGGGAAGTAGATCCTATATTGAATCCAAGAAGTTTTGAAGATTATGTTTTACTCTTAAAAGATATGCAAAAGGCTAAAGATAAGACAGGCCGTGATATAAATAGTATTAAATTTTCCGAAGTAGTGAGAATAACCAAAATAAATGATGAGTATGAATTTGAATATTTTGCTAATAGAGAAGAAGTAAGAAAAAAATATGGTGAAGATGTAGAAACAATTGGAATAGGCCTAATTATTTATTGGTTTAAAAGAGGAAAAAGCCGTAATGGTCATCAAGATTTAACAGTCGAACAGATAAAACAGTTAAAAGATATTGGTTTAATGGTTGCACTGGAAAATGAAAGAAATCCTATAATGATGCCCAAAAGTTTTGAAGATTATGTCTTGCTCTTAAAAGAAATGCAAAAGGCTAAAGATAAGACAGGTCGTGATATAAATAGCATTAAAGTAACAGAAGTAGTAAGAATAACAAAAATAAATGATGGGTATGAATTTGAATATTTTGCTAATAGAGAAGATGCAAAAAGTAAATATGGCAAAGATGTAGAAACAATTGGCATAGGCCGAATTACTAATCACTTTAAGAGAGGGAAAAGCAGTAGTGGAAAGGATTTAACTGTTGAGCAGATAAAACAGTTAAGAGATATTGGCTTAGGAGTTGTAGCCGAAAAAGAAAGAGA
>ULNY01038473.1_pt1 | contig 87988 bp, 82 predicted proteins | sample 1952071 | NCBI WGS metagenome assembly ULNY01 (sample SAMEA4835589, study PRJEB28245) | human gut metagenome | biome: gut microbiome; material: fecal sample | place: Denmark | collected 2008 | reverse complement strand
TTATTAAATCATCATTATCCAAACTTATCATCACAGTATTTCTTGATGGTTTAATATTTATAACCAGTGGAATAATTTTATATTGTATTAATTATAAATTATTTATATTTTTATTAATAATTAGTTTAATTTATTTAATTATAGTATTACTAACAAAAAATATAATTAAAAAATTAATAAATAATATCCAAGTAGATAACTCTCGTATCAGTACATTTTTAGTAGAAACTCTAACAAATTTTGAAACAATCAAAGGATTAAATATTCACTTAAAACAAAGTAAAAAATACGAAAATATTTATCTAAATACCCTTAATGATAATTATATGTATTTAAAACTAAATAATATTATAAATTTCTTTAAAGAATTACTTAATGGTATAACTAATATATTTATCTTATTTATAGGAGTAAATTTATATTTAAATGAAGAATTAAGTATCCAAACACTAATAACATTTAATTATTTATATCCATACTTTACTAATTATCTAAATAATTTATTTGATTTATATAATGAATATTCTTATATGTCAAATAGTATTAAAAGATTAAATAATTTATTTGATGTAGAAAGTATTTCCTTAGATAAAAGTAATTTAATAGTAAATGGTGATATTATATTTAATAATGTATCATTTAAATATACAGATAAATTAATATTAAATAACATTAGTTTTAGAATAAAAGATAAAGAAAAAGTATTATTAATAGGTAGTAGTGGAACAGGAAAAAGTACTATATTAAAATTATTATTTAAATATTACCAAATAGAAAGAAACTATATTTCCATAAATAATAATGATATAAATGACTATAAAATAATGGACATAAGATCAAATATAGTATATATTTCTCAAAATGAAAAACTATTTAATGATACAATAAAATCTAATATAATATTAGATAGTAATGTAAGTGAAGAAGAATTCTTAAATGTTGTAAAACTAACTAAAACAGATGAAATAATAAAAGATGATTTACTAGGATATAACAAAATAGTCGAAGAAGACGCAATTAACTTGTCCGGAGGACAAAGACAAAAAATTACATTATCTAGGGCACTACTAAGAAAAAGTAAAATAATTTTAATAGATGAAGGTTTGAACCAAATTGATATTAATACAGAACGTATAATATTAAAGAGCATTTTTGAGTATTATAAAAATACTACCTTTATAATAGTATCACATAGACTTAATAATATGGATTTATTTGATAAAGTATTATCATTAGAAAATAATAGTATAAATGTTTTAGAAAGAAATGATAGTTATTATGAATAATGTTAATAGTTATATAATTTTAAATAAAAGTACTAATAAATTAATTAAATTATTTATTATAACTTCATTATTTATAGTATTATTATTAATCTTAACACTAAATATTAAATATAAGAAATATTATTATTTATATGGTACTGTTGATAGTAATTATAGATTAATACTATATTGTGATATCAAATATTTAGAAGTAATAAAAAAGAATAACAAAGTAGTTATTAATAATGATACCTATAATTATAAAATACTTAGTATTGATACTAACTATACTATACTTAATAATACTAATAATTATATACAAGTAGTAATTGATATTAATTTAAATAGTGAAGACAAGATAACCAATAATATCCTAAAATTAAAAGTATTAGTTTCTAATAAAAAATTATTTTACTATCTTATAGATTATATAAAGAAAGGATAAGAAATGAAAGTAGTAAGTGAAGAAGAATTAAAAAGTATTAATGGGGGATTTAATACTACCTTAGCAGTAGTACTTGGAGTAGTAGCAACATTTATTATTGGTATATTTAATGGTTATACTAATCCAGAAAAATGTAAAGTTAGATAGGAGGGAATAATATGAATAAATTAAATGATAATGAATTATATAAAATTAATGGAGGTAGTGTTACTTCAACATTAATTAATTCAGTAGTCGCAGGATGTAAATTATTATATAATATTGGAGTAAGTCTAGGTAGTTCATTAAGAAGATTAATTGATAACAATATGTGTTCAATATAATATTAATAATATTTAAAGGTAATAAATTAGATTTTATTATCTTTTTTCTTAATAAATATGTTATAATATCTAAGAAAGAAGGTGCTAACTTATGAAAAATATTAAAGAATTTAAAACGTTATTCAATTTTGTCAAAGAATATAAAACTAAATTAATAATAGCAAGCATTATGATTTTTATTTCAGGTATATGTGATATATTCACAGGATATTTAAATGGCGGTGCCGTAACAGAAATAACTAAACTTAATATTAAAGGTGCTTTAATATATTTAGGAATATACTTTGCAATAGAAATAATAGTAGGAGGTATATTAATTCATGTTTCTAATTCTATACTTTATAAAATAGAAAGTGCTATAACTAGAAAACTAGGTTATTATACCTATGTAAAAGCTTTGAATTTACCTGCTGTAGCCTATGAAGAGTTATCTTCTGGAGAAGTAATAAATCGTATTAACAATGATGCTGATTCATTAAGTTTTACCTTTGGAAGACTACTTGGCATGATTTCATCATTGGTAGCATCTTTAATAACAATAGTATATGTATTTGCTAATTCATGGATAGTAGGAATAGAAATTTTAATATTCTTATTATTACTACTTCTTATCTTAAAAAAATATAATCCCTTACTTAAAAATATTCATAAAGAAAGAAAAAATGAACAAGATAAATTTACTTCCTTAACTACTGAATCCATAAGAGGTATAAGAGAAATAAAAACATTAGGAATTAAAAATAATTTAATTAGTGATATGGCAGATATTATAAAAATAATATATAAGAAAAGTGAAACTGAAATAGATATTCAAAAAAGATTTAATATATTAACAAGATTACTTAAAACATGTCTAGAAGTAGGAACTTTTGTTACTTGTGTAATATTAGTATATTATAACAAAGTAAGTTTAACATTCTTTATAGCAATGACTTATTATATCTATCGATATATGTGGTTAATAGAAAATATAAATGACTTAACACAAAATTATCAAAAGTTTAGTGTATCTATTTCAAGAGTAAATGATATATTAGAAAATAAATTATATGATGATGTTAAATATGGTAATGTTAATTTAGATAAAGTTAAAGGAATAATTGAATTTAAAAATGTATCATTTTCCTATCCTAAAGAAGATACAACACTTAAAAACTTTAACTTAGTAATTGAACCTCATAAAAAAGTAGCAATTGTAGGTTCCTCAGGTCAAGGCAAAAGTACTTTGTTTAATCTTATAACAAGAATATTTGATGTAAACGAAGGAAGCATATTGATAGATAACATCAATATTTTAGATTTAACCGAAGAGTCATTAAGAAAACATATCTCTATAATTAGACAAGAACCATTTATCTTTAATAGAACAATAAAAGAAAATTTTGAAATTATAGATAACAATATAACGTTAGATAAAATAAGAAAGTACACTAAAATGGCTTACCTAGATGATTATATAATGTCATTACCCAAACAATATGATACATTACTAGGTGAAGGTGGAGTAAATTTATCCGGAGGACAAAAACAAAGACTATCTATTGCTAGAACACTCTCTAAGAAAAGTGAAATTATATTATTTGATGAAGCTACAAGTGCACTTGATAATAAAAGTCAAGAATATATTAAAAAATCAATTGATAATCTAGTTAAAGATCATACCATTGTTATTGTAGCACATAGATTATCTACCATTATTGACGCTGATATTATTCATGTTGTAGATGATGGCAAAATAATAGCGAGTGGCACCCATGAACAATTACTAAAAAAATGTAAGAAATATAAAGAATTATATGAATTAAAAAAAGAGGAAGAATAATGAACACAAATAATTTAGAAGATTTTATAGGTTTTATGTTAGCTAATGATATAATAGATAATAACTTTGGATTAAAAGAGGATAATAATTGCAATAAAGATAATGAAGATAATTCTAATAATATTGATAATTATAAAGTAAAAGATTATAAAATAAAAGAAAGAAGAAAGAAATGAAAAGAATAGGTATAATATTTGCAATGAAGGAGGAATTAGATAGTTTATTAAAATATCTAAAAATAGAAAAAGAATATAATATATTTGATTTAAAATTCTATGAAGGAATGATACATAATAATTATTGTATTTTAACTGAGTCAGGAGTAGGTAAAGTAAACTCTGCTAGATGTACTCAAATATTAATTGATAATATGGATGTAGATATGATAATAAATATTGGAGTAGCTGGAGGTATATCAGAAAAATTAAAAGTATGTGATATAGTAATCGGAGAAAAATTAGTTCAACATGATTTTGACATAACAGCCTTTAATCATGAAAAAGGTTATATACCTAATGTTGGAGTATACATTGATAGTGATACTTATCTAGTTAATATAGCTAAAGAATGTATTAATAATAAAAAATATAATGTAGTAAGTGGCATAATTGCGTCAGGTGATATATTTTGTACAGAGTCTTGGATGAGTAAAAAAATAAATACTAAATTTAATGCCCTATGCGTAGAAATGGAAGGAGCAAGTATTGCTCAAGTATGTTATTTAAGTAATATACCATTTATTGTAATAAGAAGTATATCAGATGTACCAAATAATAATAATGTATTAACTTATGAAGAATTCTTAAATGAAAGTAGTAAAAATGTAAGTAATTTCATATATGAAATAATTAAAAATATAAAGTAGAGGTGTAAAGTGAAAGAATTATTATTTGCAACAGGTAATGTTGCTAAAATTAAAAGATTTAAAGATAAATTAAAAGAAAATGATATTAATTTAATAAGTTTAAAAGATATAGATATTTCACTTGATGTTATTGAAGATGGTAAAACAGCCATAGAAAATGCTTTAATTAAAACAAGAGCATACTCTAATAAATTAGATATGCCTGTAATAGCCATGGATGATACCTTATATTTTGATAATGTCCCAGAAGATATACAACCAGGATTATATGTAAGAAGAGTAAAAGACAAAGTATTAACCGATGATGAAATGATAGAGTATTATTCTAATATTGCTAAAAAATATGGTGTGGATGGTAAAATAGTTGCAAGATGGATATATGGAATGGCTCTAATTAACAATGGAAAAGAATATACCTATACTTGGAGTAAAGAAGATTTCTACATAACAGAAACTCCATCAGATATTATTAATCCAGGTTATCCATTAAATTCAATATCAATTAATATGAAATTAAATAAATATTTTACTGATTTAACTACTGATGATAAAAAAGAATTATATAATGATGAATCAGATGTAATAGATTTTATTGTAAAAAGTCTTGAAAAAAAATAATAAATATGATATATTAAGTTTATCAAAGGAGGAAGTACTATGTATAGTTTCAATCATGTTATCATGTATAATTATACCTAGTCATACCTGTTAAATACTTAATATCTATTATAGTATGCAGGTATGACAGTTTTGTTGTGCCTGCATTTCACCATATGAGATGCAGTTTCATATGGTTTTTTAATGAAAGAAAGTGGTGTTATGATAGATATAAGTTTAAACAAAATAAAAAAAAATTATGGATTTAATGATGTATTAACAGATATTAACTTTGATGTTTATACAAATGATAAAATAGCTTTAGTAGGATTAAATGGAAGTGGCAAAAGTACTATACTTAAATTAATTTATGGCATAGAAAATCCTAATAGTGGTAATATATCAATTAGAAATAATATTAGTATTGGCTATTTAAGTCAAAATTATGAAAATAAAGATATATTAGTAAAAAATATGTTATATGAAAATTTTAAAGATGTTTTAAAATTAGAAGATGAAATAAAAAAAATAGAATCAAAGATGCAGACACAAGAAAATGATTATAAATTAATTACTAAATATTGTAATTTACTAGAAAAATTAAATGATATCGGAGGATACAAAGTTAAAGAAAAAATAACTAAAACAGTAGATACATTTAAATTAGAAAAGTTATTAGAAAAAAACTTCAATATATTAAGTGGTGGTGAAAAGAAATTAGTATTATTAGCAAACATAATGATAAACAATCCTGATGTTATCTTACTAGATGAACCAACAAATTATTTAGATATAAATACTCTTGAATGGTTAGAAAATTATTTAATTAATTATAAAGGTAGTTTAATTATAGTAAGTCATGACAGATATTTTTTAGATAAAGTTACAAATAAAACTATTTTAATAGAAAATGGTACTAATTATATATTTCATGGTAATTATTCATATTATCTAAAAGAAAATGAAAATAGAATAATAAATGAATTTGAAAAATACAAAGATCAACAAAAACAAATTGAAGAAATGAAAAAAACAATAAAAAAATTAAGAGAATGGGGACAATTAGGTAATAATGAAAGATTTTTTAAAAGAGCAAAATGTATTGAACACCGATTAGAAAAAATAGAATTAATTAATAAACCAAAAGTAAAAAATAACATTCCTATTACATTTAATGATAATAAAAGAACTGGTAATGATGTTCTTAAAATAAATAATTTAAATTTAGTTATAGAAGACAAAATACTTTTAGATAATGTTAATTTTGAATTAACCTATGGAACAAGAACATGTATATTAGGATCAAATGGAAGTGGTAAAAGTACTTTAATAAAATATATAATTAATAATTATAATAATAGTAAATCAACAGATAACATAAAAATAGGTACTAATGTAAAAATAGGATATATAGAACAAGAAATAAAATTTAAAAATGAAGATATAAGAGTATACGATGAAGCAAGAAAGTATTTTAATGGTGAAGAATATTTACTTAGATCAAGTTTATTTAAATTTATGTTCTACGGCGATGATATTTATAAAAAATTAAATAAATTATCCGGTGGAGAAAGAGCAAGACTACTACTATTTTGTCTAATTCAACAAGAAATTAATTTCCTAATATTAGATGAACCTACAAATCATATAGATATAGAAACAAAAGAAGTACTAGAAGACGCATTAATTGATTTTAAAGGAACTATTTTATTTGTTTCACATGATAGATATTTTATCAATAAAATCGCAACAAGTATCTTAGAAATAAAAGATAAAAAGATACATAATCATATTGGAAATTATGATGATTACAAGAACTATTATAAATAATATTTTAATTTATAAATTATTGTGTTATACTTTTTTCTAGGAGGTAATCATGAAAAGAAAAAGAGTCGGAGGTATTATTGTACTAGATAATAAATTAGCAGTAATATATCGTAGAAAGAAAAAAGAAGATAAAATAATAGAATATTATACTATTCCAGGTGGTGGAGTAGAAGGCACTGAAACTAATGAAGAAGCCTTAAAAAGAGAATTAAAGGAAGAATTAAATATTGAAGTAGATATAGAAAAATATTTATTTAATATAGAAAATGAAAAGAATATAGAATACTTTTATCTATGTAAATATTTAAGTGGAAACTTTACTTTAAATGGTGAAGAATTAGAAAGAATGAACGAAGATAATTATTATGAACCAACATTTATACCAATTAGTGATATAGAAAAATATGATATTTTAGATAGTATTAAGAAATATTTTACAAAAAAATAATATAAAAATATGATTATTCTAATCTATAACTTTAGAAAGGAATTAATCATATTTTTTTCTTTATAAATGTTTTTTATATATAAGTTTATGATTTATATTATTATATTTATTGTATACATCACTTACTTCTTCATCTGATGATATTGTTTTATATTCCATATTGGAATCATATAAATCAAATAAATAATTATGCTCTGTAATCCATGATATTTCTTCTTGTTTAAATTCTTCAATTCTTTGAATAACATCATTTAAAGTAATATTTACTTGATATAATTCAAAAGGAATAAAAATATTTCTAAGTTTAGCAACTTCAATAAGTGTTTTTATTCGTTGCATTTTTAATTTATTTAATTCTGTTCTATATGCAATTATATTATATTGACTTAATATTTCTATAGCTTTCATTTCTGACTTTATTAATATTTCGTATTTAGGTATTTCTATTTTTAATAAATTTATAATCATATCATCAGTATAATTCTTATATTTAAATAATAAGTTCTTTCTTCTTTTTACATTTTTACTCATAAATATTTCTCCTTAAAAATTTAAAAATTTACTATATTATATAACTAAACATATAATTTTACAATCCAAAAGTAAACAATTTCATTATAAAACATATTAAAATAATAAAAAAATATGAAAGATAACGAAAAAATTATAAAAAATATGTCGAAATTTGTTGTATATTAAATTAAAAGATGCTATAATAATTTCAGATGCCGAAGGGAGGGAAGTATAGAAATGTCAGTTAGCGTAAGAAATAATAATGTTGATCAAGCATTAAAAATATTTAAAACACAAGTAGCTAAAAGTGGAACCCTTTCTAAAGCAAGAGAAAGAGCAGAAGGTTATAAAAAACCAGGAGTTAATCGTAGAGAAGAAAAGAAAAAAAATATAATTAATTCAAGAAAAAATAAAAAGAAAAGAGATTATTAATTGGAGGTATAATAATGACAATACTAGAAAGATTAAATAGTGATATGAAAGAAGCAATGAAGGCAAAAGATAGTTTTAGTTTGTCTGTTATTCGTATGGCAAAAGGTGCTATACAACTTGAAGCAATTAATAAAAAGAAAGAATTATCTGATGATGATATGGTTTCTGTTATTTCTAAACAAATAAAAATGAGAAAAGATTCTATTGAAGAATTTGAAAAAGGAAATAGAAAAGATTTAATTGAGCAGAATTTAAAAGAAATAGAAATTTTAAATAAATATATGCCAGAACAATTAAGTAATGAAGAAATAATAAAGATAATTGATGATGTATTTAATACAATCAATCCAACTTCACCAAAAGATATGGGACTTATAATGAAAGAAATTAGTCCTAAGTTAAAAGGCAAAGCGGATATGGGTTATGTTAATAGTATCATTAAAGATAAATTAACAAACTTATAATCGCTTTTTTGTTGCCATAAAGTTTGGTATCAACTGTGAATACCTAGTAATTCCCATTAGGCAATTAATTTAATATAATTGCTTCCTTATATTCACAGTTTTGATACATGATTTATAAAAGAATCATGATATATAAAATAAACTAATGATGTAAAAATCGTTAGTTTTTATTAACTACTAGTTAATTTTGTAGAAAAACGACATATTATTATGGTATACTTGTATTAGGATGTGATAGTATGAAGGAATTAATCGATATCGAAGGAGTCGGTACTAAAACAATTGAACTATTAAATAAACTTGGTATAAATACTATTGATGACTTATTACATTATTATCCATATAGATATGATATATTAAAAAGAAGTGATATAACCAATCTTAATGATGGAGATAAAATAATAATTGATGGTATAGTTGAAGGACAACCTACAACAATATTTTTATCAAGTAAATTAAAGAAAATTATTTTTAGAATTAATACTAAAACTACTATTCTTAATGTAACTATATATAATAAAACATATTTATATCAAGAATTAAAATGTGGTAAAGAAGTAACTATAATAGGAAAATATGATAAAACAAAAAATACTGTTGTAGCAAGTGATATTAGATTTGATAAATTACCAATGACTCCAAAAATTGAGCCAATTTATTATACTACAAGTGGTTTATCTAGAAAAAGCATATCAAAATTTATTTCTAGCGTTTTAAGAGAAGATTATAATGTTATAGATTATATACCAGATTATCTAAGTGATAAATATAATTTTATGTCTAAAAAACAAGCAATATATAATGTGCATATGCCAATAGATATTTTAGACTTAAAGAAAGCTAGACAAAGAATTAAATATGAAGAATTATTTATGTATATGCTTAAGATAAATTATTTAAAAAGAAAAATAATTCAAGATAATACTGCAATAGAACGAAAAATTGATAGAGAAAAAATAAAAGAATTTATTAGAGCATTGCCATTTGAATTAACAAGTGATCAGTTAATCGCAGTAGACGATATCTTAACTGATTTAGAAAGCAACAAAAGAATGAATAGATTATTACAAGGAGATGTTGGTTCAGGTAAAACAATCGTAGCGTTCATTACTACTTATGCTAATTATTTATCTAACTATCAAACTGCCTTAATGGCTCCGACTGAAATACTTGCTAAACAACATTATGATAATGCTAAGAAAGTATTTAAAAATACTGATATGAAAATAGAATTATTAACTTCTTCTTTAACTAATAAAAAGAAAGAAGAAATATATAATAAACTATATAATAATGAAATAGATTTAATTATTGGTACTCAAGCAATTATTCAAGATAAAGTTAATTTTGCTAATTTAGGATTAGTAATAACAGATGAACAGCATCGTTTTGGAGTTAATCAAAGAAACTCATTTAAAAATAAAGGAATTACTCCAGATATTTTGTCTATGAGTGCAACTCCAATACCAAGAACTTATGCTTTAACTATCTATGGTGATATGGATGTATCAAGTATTAAAACTAAACCAGAAGGTAGAATACCTGTTAAAACATATTTAAAGAAAGAAAAAGATATTCTTGAAGTACTTAATTTAATGAAACAAGAATTAGATAAACATCATCAAGTGTATGTAATTGCACCACAAATCGAAGATAATGAAAATGATAATGAAACAGTAGAAAAACTACAAGAAAAGATGACTACTGCCTTTGGAAAATTATTTACTATAAAAAGTGTTCATGGTAAAATGGAACCAGAAGAAAAAGAACAAGTAATGAAAGAATTTGAAAAAGGCGAAGTTAACATTTTAATTTCTACCACAGTAATTGAAGTAGGAGTAAATGTAGCAAATGCTTCGATGATAGTAATATTTAATGCTAATATGTTTGGACTTTCTACCTTACACCAATTAAGAGGAAGAGTAGGAAGAAGTAATATAGAATCATATTGTGTACTTATTGCAAAACAAAATCTAGAAAAATTAAAAATATTAGAAAAAACAAATGATGGATTTGAAATAAGTGAATATGATTTCCAAAATAGAGGTGAAGGAGACTTATTCGGAGTAAGACAAAGTGGAGATACAGGATTAATTATGGCGAATATTAATAGAGATTTTAAAATGTTGCTAAGAGCCAAAGAAGATGCTGAAGAATTTATTGACACTTTGTTTACAGAAAATACTGACAAATATAATGATATAAAAAGTGCATTAAAGCAAGTAGAAAATGTAGAATAGTTTACATTTAAAAATAAATATATGTAAAGTTTTATAAAATCTATTGTGTTTTTATAGATTATATATTATAATGATATTGTCATATGAAGATATGACCACTCTCTACGAAATAATGTAGGAGTGTTCAACCAAAACCCCCTGAAATCCCGTCAGAAATGGCGGGATACTTTGTTTATAAGGGCTTTATGCCATTTGATATATGTATTAGGTACCCAAATAGGTACCCATTTTAATTTAGTTTGTCTATAATATTAATTATTTCATTTAATTGATTCTTAAATAGGTGAGAGTAAGTATTTAATGTCTCATCTATTTTTGTGTGTCCTAAATACTTTGCTACAACGTTTATAGTAGCACCACTATTAATTAAAAGTGACGCACAACTATGTCTAAAATCGTGTATTCTAATTTGTTTAACATCTGCTAACTTACAATCCTTGTTTTTTCTATGCCTTAACTTTCCATTTGTAATTGGATCAGTATCTCCAAACAAATACCAGTCATCATTAAATCCATAATGTCTTTTAGAAACTTCATATAATACTTTCATATCTTCCATTAATACTTTTGGTATAGGAATATTTCTTATACTAGATTTTGTTTTAGGTGTAGTTACCATATATGGTTTCTTTTCATCACCTTGAGTTGCTACAATATTTTTGTTAACACTTAAATATTGATTTTTAAAATCTATATCTTTCCATGTTAGTCCTCTAAGTTCACCCCTACGAAGTCCACAATAATATAAAGTTTCAAATAATGTTTTAAATAGAATATCATCTTCTACCGATATGAATTTTTTAAATTCTTCATAAGTGAAAAATAACATTTCTTTTGGTATTTCGTTTGGGTCAGTAAAATTAGTCATTTTATTATAAGTTGCTGTAAAGTTAAAATTGTACCACTTAGTAGCAAAGTTTAATAATTCTTTAAAGAATTTGAATAAATGATTTTTATGATTAGTTGTATATCCATAAGAATTTATTTGCTTTTTCCATTTTTCAAAATGTTCAATATTAAAATCTTTTAATTTAACATTATCTAAGTCTTTGAAAAATTTTTCTCTATCACGATAAGTTTTTAAAGTAGTATGTTTTACTTTATCTTCTTTGTATGCATAGAAGAGTGTATATAAATCTTTGAAAGTCATATTACGGTCTTTATCACTTCTATCAGTGTTAATTGTTAAAAATTCTCTTTCAGCTTTTAACGCTTCTGTTTTAGTAAAAAACTTCTTCGATTTATACTTTCTTCTAGAACCATCTAAATTCTTAACATAGTCATAAAAAATCCATTTACGACCATCTTTTGTCCATTCATCTTTGTCTAATAGTTTAACTGCCATAATTATTCCTCCTTTGAATTTAAATTATTACTATTACTTTCTGAAAAAATATTATCAGCAAGTATTTCCAAAGGTTCCCTATATTTAGCAGTATATAGTCTTTCTGTTTGTGTTCTTTTACATTCTATAAATAATCCTAGTTTTTCGAGTTCATCTTTATTACTTGATATTAATTTACCTAAGACGGGTGGAGTAATAAATAAATTTAATTTACTAACCAATTCTGAAATAGTAAAAGTAAACTCTTTTTTACTAATTGCATATTTTAAAAATTGAATTAAATTTGGATTAAGTGTTTCTTCTGTTTTTTCATCAATACTTAGGATTAAATTATAATTTCTTTTTAGTACATAATTAAGTGCTTGGTAATCTCTACTTTCATAATTTAAGTAGAAAGTTGATTTGATGTTTTCATCTTGTTTTAATGCAAGTTTACCATCTACACAAGTATCAATAGCAGTACTTCCTAAAGATTTACCTTTACGATTTAAATGATGAACTATGATGATACTAACATTATAGTTATTACATAATTTACGCAATTGTGGAAATATATTTTGACTCATATCTTGGTAATTATTTAAATCGTAATAACTTCCAAAATTTATGCCATTAAACATATCAATAAATACTAATTTGCCGTTATATTTTTCTTTAAATTCACTTATTTCTTTTTCAACTTTTAATATGCTTAGTTGTGTCATATTATCTTCTGGGAAAGTATATAGAAAATCATTTTCCATTAAATTACATTTCATAAAATTAATACGACTTATAGTCTCAGATGGATTCATTTCTGTACTTAAATACAAAATAGGTGTTTTGTTAGTCTTTAAATTCAAGAAAGGAATACCATTACAAACAGAATTTGCTATTTGAAGAGCTAGAGCAGATTTTCCTACTTTAGCTTCTCCAAGTAAACAATATAAACCATTTTCTCTAATCATATTTTCAATAATATAATTAATATCGACAATACTATTTTTTAATTCTTCAATTGTTTTCATATAATTCCTTTCTATAAATTTTCTTTAGCCATTTTTTCTAAATAATTAATATTAATTTTTAGCTTATTAACGACTTCAATCATTGGTAATCTGTTATTAGGAAGAGTATAACCTCTATTTATTAGGTCATTTTTTATTTCTCTTCTAAGTTTAACGGCATTGTTTTTACCTATTTCAGCAAGTTTCATTAGATCATCAAGATTACACCATTGCTTTGAAATAAGTTTTAAAGTTTCTCTAGCATTCATATAAACTAATCCTCCTTTCATTTAGACTCTAGATATAAATATATCTATGTAAAGATTACCAACTAAAGAAAGAAATTATATTGTGAGGTATACTCACAATATAATAATACCATTTAATATTAATTAATGTCAATAAAATTTGTGAGTTTTAATCACAAAATAATTGTTGAATAATCTGTTTTGTGGTAAAATGGTATTAGGAAGTTATGAAGAGGTGTAATTTAATGAATAGAAAAGAAAAATTAAAATCATTAATAGAAAAAGGAAAAGAACTGCTTGATAATCATAGTGGAAAAGATAATCCAAAATTTAGTGCTTGGAATACTTCAATTATTAGATTTATGGAAAGAGAATTTGGTTCTGATAATACTGATACTAAAAGACTAAAAAATAGATACTATTATCCGAGTGTTTTATCAATTGGTTCTGATAACAGTGAAATTATTTATAGAAAATATAAAAGCGATTTGGAAAAAACATTATCTGAATTAGAGTCAATTTATGAGGAATATGAAGATATTATTTTAGATAAAGAAATGGTGAAAAGTAATGATAATTACAATATAAATGTTCCAAATATTACTTTAAATGTTGATAATAGTAATTATAATTCAAATGTTAATAATATTAATATTACATTTGAAAGTATTATAGAAAGTATAAATAAAGATAATAATATATCAGAAGAAAATAAAGAAGATATTATAGATTCTGTAAATGAAATTAAGGAAATTTGCAACGATAAAGAATTATCAAAAAAAGATAAGTGGAAAAAAATTAAAATAATATTAAGTTTCTTATTAGATAAAGGTGTCGATTTTGTAATTGCGTATTTACCTCAAATAATTTTATTAATTGGAAAAATTTAAGATATGTAATTGATAAAAGTATCTTGAAGAATTCGTTGATTAATTTCAAAAATAAAATAAAAAAACACAACAAAATATTAACAGCAAACTAGAAGAAATAATATGTAAAATTACAAAATTCAAAAAGAGGTGTGATTGAATGAACGATAAAACTTTAGCTAGTGTAGTAAAAGAAGCTAGAGAGAAAATTAATATATCCCAAAGAGAATTATCAAGAATAACTGGTATAGATAATAATACGATTGCTAAAATTGAAAAAGGCGAAAGAAAGAAGCCTAATGTATTATCTTTAAAAAAGTTAAGTTCAGTATTAAATCTTTCTTTAGAGATGCTAATGGAGTTATGTGCGTATAGTAAGGAAGAAATAGATTCAACGGTGAATAATTCTTATAGCAGTATGGTTATTAAACCTGAAAATGCTCCAATTCTTGTACTTGATGATATAGTTAATCAAATGCAAGATGAACTATATATGAAAATGGTTATTAAAGAATTATTAGATAACTGTGATTTAGAAGAGTTAAATTTTATTTCTGAATTAAATAAAAAGGACAAAAATAGAGTTATCAAAGTAATTAAAAATTATGTTAAAGATAATGAAAAAGAAATAAAAAAACAAAAACAATCTCTTGATGATTTAAAAAAATTACTTACTGAAGAAGAATGATTTTTTAGTTAGTAATGACAATATGACAGGAAATAGAGATATATGGGTATGTTGTAATAAACGCGTCATTGTTGTCATTGGGAATATAATATTTGTCTAGCAAGCAATGAATTTGTACTCCCATACGAAATTCGCATGTGGGAATGCCCAAGCCCTTTAAATAGAATCTAGAAAAAAATAGAAGGAATTTTACTAGGAAAATAGTAGGAAAATACTATGATTAATTCAATTATAATTAGAGGTGATTAAAATGATAGAAATTCCAACCCCATGCAAAAATGAAGTAGAAAAATATTTGAAAAAGTGGGATTCATTAGAAAACTATGTACTACAAGAAAAAAGTTTAGATAAATTGTTTTTTATAACTTATCCAAACAACAATGAAATAGAAGATATATTAATAAAAGTTAGTTCATTAAATGACTTTTATAGTACTAATATATTTTCTGTATTTCCTGTGGCAAAACATATATTAAATTTAGATATTGATAACAGGTTAAAAAGCAATGATGAAACTCTTGTTAATGATATTGCTAATTTAAGTATTAATGGTAAAAAGAAATTTTTTTATTCTTTTGCAACAAAATATTGTTCTCATCACAATCCTATTAATTTTCCAATTTATGATAGTTATGTAGATAAAATTTTAAATTATTATAAAAGAAAAGATCATTTTTATGATTTTAAAAGAGATGATTTAAAAAACTATATCGTTTTCAAGAAAGTTTTGATAGCATTCAAAAAATTTTATAGCATAGATGAGTATAATTTGAAAGATATTGATAGATATCTTTGGCAATTGGGAAAAGACTATTTTCCTAATAAGTATTAAAGTATAGGAGTTTGTCTTATGAAAATAAAAAAATTATTAAGTGATAATGAAAAATTAATGAGTGAATGGGATTATGAAAAAAATAAAGATATAGATTTGTCTAAAATTACTTTTTCTAGTTCAAAAAAATTTTGGTGGAAATGTTCTGAAGGTCACAGTTATTATTCAAGTGTTGCAACTAGAAATTCTGGTAGTGGCTGTCCAATTTGCAGTGGGCATAAGGTTCTTTTGGGATATAATGATTTATTTACTGTATGTCCTAATTTAAAAAATGAATGGGATTTTAATAATAATTCTTTAAATCCGTATGAGTTAACTGCTGGTTCGAATAAAATTGCAAATTGGATTTGCAAAAAAAATCATAGTTTTAGTATGAAAATATCTCACAGAAAAGACGGACATGGATGTCCATTTTGTGCTGGAATTAAAATATTACAAGGTTTTAATGATTTAGAAACTTGGTGTAATCAAAATAATAATATTATATTAAAAAAATGGAATTATAAAAGAAATAATATTTTACCATCTGAATGTTCAAGGACAAGCAAAACTAAAGTTTGGTGGAAATGTAATATATGTGGTTATGAGTATCAAAATTCTATTTGTAACGAAGTATCTAATATTTATTGTCCACAATGTAATAAAAGGAATAAAACTTCTTTCCCGGAGCAAATAATATATTATTATTTAAAAAAAATATTTTCAGATGCAATAAATGGATATAAGGACATTGAAAATGAAATCAGTGAAATAGATATATATATTCCTTCATTAAATATTGGTATTGAATATGATGGTATTAATTGGCATAGAGGAGAACTATCATATAAAAAAGAATTAAAAAAATACGAAGCTTGTAAAAATAAAAATATTTATTTAATCAGATTTAAAGAAAAAGTTTTAGAACGAGATTTTAAGACTTGCGATGAAATACTTTTTTCTTCATATAACTATAGTATTTCTAAATTTAATGATGAAATTCAGAATTTTATTAATAGATATAGTTCTTCGGTAAAAGTAAATGTAGAAAAAGATAGAAATGATATATATAATCAGTATTTATCAATATTAAAAAACAAATCATTAGGCAAAATGTATCCTAAAATAGCAAGTGAGTGGGATTATGATAAAAATTATCCTTTAACACCTGATATGATTCCTGCTTTTATTAATGAAAAATTTTACTTTATTTGCGAAAAAGGACATTCATATCATATTAATGTTTCTAAAAGGACTTCAAGAGGTGATTCATGCCCAATATGTTCTGGTAAAAGAGTGCTAAAGGGATATAATGATTTAGAAACTACTAATCCTGAGTTAATAGAAGAGTGGGATTATGAAAAAAACATTGTTAAGCCATATGAAATATCTAAAGGTTATGATAAAAAGGTTTGGTGGAAGTGTAATAAATGTGGTCATTCATATTGCAATAGTCCAAATTCTAGAACTTCTCAAAATGTCGGATGCAAATATTGTAAGGGTGGTGTTGCAAAAAAAGTTATTCAATATGATAAGAATGGGAAATATATTGCGATATATGATAGTTGCTCTTCTGCTGCTAGAGTTTTAGGAGTATCAAATGGTGCGATTTCAAATGCCTGTAAGAAAAAAAGTTTATGTTTAGAATATCAATGGAGATATCAGGATAATAATAAAAATTTAAATAATATTGAAAAATATAATCCAGGTACTTACAATAATAAAGAAGTATGTCAATATACATTAAATGGAACTTATATTAAAACCTATACTAGCATTACTATGGCTGAAAAAGAAACTGGTGCTACTAAAATTGGAATGGTTTGTGCTGGAAAAAGAAAATCATCAGGTGGTTTTATTTGGAAATATAAGTAGACTTGTTTGGTTTATGCTAAATTTATGATAAAACTTGATGTTATGGAAAATTTAAAATAATTATTATTCATTACTTAAATTGATTTATAAACAATAGGGGATTGGGATTTTCCTACATACGAATTTCGTACGGGAGTACAAATTCAGTGCTGGCTAGACAAAAGTTTGCCTACCAAATGATAAATTTGATATATTGCATGATCAAATCGAAAATTTTGAAATTGTTAAAATGGAGGTGAAATAATGATAAAAATAATAGTTTTTAATAAAACACTCCTAGTATTTTTGAAATTAATGTTTGCTTTAATTTCAAAAGTTTGGTCTATATTACATATTTGTATTGACTTTATTTTATATACTGGTGATAAATACAATGAATTAGTATTGGTATTAATAGGAGGAGAATTAACTTTAATAACCTTATTTTTCGCACTAATACCTACATTAGTAGATAAAAGAAATGATCAATATTATTTAGGTTATAAAATTTCAGAAATATTTTTATATGGTAACGGTAAAAAAAGTGAACTTACAAAAACTTGGATAGGCGGAATAATATTAGCATCAATAAATATTATATTTTGTTTACTAAAATTAGATAATTTATCATTTTTTTGTTTTACTATTTTTATAATGTTTTTTACTTTCAAAATTTTAAAATATTTAAATTTTATTTCGAATGATGATGAAATAAAAAATGAAATAGAAAAAAATTTTGTTAAAGAAGTTAATAGTAATTATAGTAGTTTAATTCAAAATATGTTTGATACATCTAAAGATAGTATGAAAAATATATATGATAATATGAATTTTTTATTTAAAATTAATGAAGATTCTAGAATTTTAAATGATTACACTAATAAGTTATTAGATATAAAAAATATTAATCAAGATTCTATTTATTTTAAAATAGGTGAGTTTATTGAAGAAAAAAAATATAATTATTATTTTAAGTTTGATTATTCTAAATTATATAAATATTTAAGAAATTCCATAAATGATTTTAATAAAGAAGACTATTATGGATTCATTCATACTCTATTGATTAATAATTATAATTGTTATATAAATAAACAAATGGAAAATATGGATGTTCTTGTACTACCTATATTTAGTGCAATAGATGATTCAAAATTATCAGCAAATAATAGGCAAAACTTAAAAAATAGAATTATTAATAACATGAATATTTACATAAAAAAAGAGTATAGCATTTCTGATAAAGAGTACCCATATGTATATAAATATGAATTCTATGTGTTGAAATATATTGTTGATAATAAAGATTTAAATTTATTTAATAAATTTATTAGAAATAATGATTCAAATTATACTAATTATGGAATTATATATGATTTATATTTAACTTGTTTTTTATATTTATATTATCTAATTGAAATTGAAACAAAAAAATATGTTTCATTAGCTGATAAAAAAATATATAAAGAAATGTATAATCAATTATGCAAAGCATTTGACATTTCTAATTTTGAATTAAATGATTATTATTATAGAAATTTTAACGCTTTTTTCAAAAATCTAAATGAAGTCACTAATTGGTGGGAAAAATTTAATCTTGAAGATCAATGGGATTTAAAGACTTGCTTAGTGGATAGTTCTATAATTCAGTGTAAGAAAGCATTATTTATAATTTTTGGGAAAGATTTTATAGGTAAAAAATATTCTATATCAGATGAAATTGTTAACTTGTTCAAATATGATTTTGAAAACGGAATTTTAAAGATTCAGAGTAAAGAGCAATTAAAAAGTGTTTTATTATTTTTTAAATATAATATAAATGATGAGTTAGAAAAATTTGAAGAAGATTTTTTAGAATTTGTATCAAATAATTATAAAATTGATGAATTGTCAAAAAAAATAGATATTGAAAATTTATCGAAAAAATTAAATAATGAATTATCGATAATAAAAGAAAAAATCAATAAATTGAGTATTATAAATAATAAAAAATGTAGCAATTTTGAGGAATGTTTTTGTAATATTAATTGCAGTAAAGATTTTTTAGATAGTTTTTATGCTAATAAGAATTTGCTTAATGATTTGAATTTAGAATCGGCCTTAGAAAAATATGCATATGAATGTATTTTAAGCAAAGTAGAAAATAAAATATATCATAGCTACAAAGATGATAAAATTATTGTTGATACTTTAGATAAAATTAAAAGTAGATATTTTTATTTTAGACCATCAAATGATTTATTAGGCGAAAAATGGAAGTTTGGAAATAAATATAAAAATATAATATCGAGATATGAATTAGTCGATACTAGCATTTCAAAAATAAGAATATTAGTAAAAGATTATAATTGCTCAATAGAGAATATTTCATTAGAGTTAAAAGAAGTGACTGATGATTTTATTAAAAGTAAACTAAGAAGTCATTTTATTTCAAGAAATAAGTATTGCATAAAAAATGAATTTGGATTAGAGATATTTTTTACTAAAAAGGAATTTTTAAATTACTTAAAAAATACTGAGGTATTACTTCAAATAAAGATTAAATTTGGATTAGATATTTTTGGAAATAAAAATATAGCATTTATTAGAAAAAAGGATAGTTGAAATTTCAATTATCCTTTAATTGTGTGATTGTAGATATTTTTAAATTATATTTAATTCTGAGTATTTTTTTTACCTGTGGAACTAATTTATCAATATTACATCTTACATTAAATATATCTAGTGCAGAATTAATATGATTACGAAGTGGACAATCTGATAAACAGTTTCTACTATATCCATTTGCTAAGTAAAATGCTACAGCTTCTGGTATTACAAATCTAATAAGATATTCATTATAATTATTGTAGAATGGTAATAATATTTCTTCAAATTCTTTGTCAGTAATATCTTCTTTACCTTTAATCATATTTCATCTCTATAAATAATCTCTTTTAAAATTATTTCTTCAGCAATGCTTTTATAATTATTCATTTTTTGAACCCATAATAATTGATTTTCAAGTTTTAGTTTTTCTGTAATAGAAGTATCAGATTTTATTAATTCATTAATTATATGATTTACTTTATTTTCAGCATCTATACTTACTGAAAAAAGATGTTCATTTAATTTATCTTTCATAAGTAATTCTTGATATAATACTTTTTTATTATTCTTTAAATACTCTAATCTTAATAATCCATATTTATTTAATTGTTTGTTTTCTTTTTTAGCTAGTGTTAAATTTGGTAATAAATTATCACCACATTTTGTATAAGTTATATTCATAATATTTATCCTTTCATTTCTATGAAGAATTAATAATAGTATTATCAATTTTAGGTACCCATTTAGGTACTCAAATTGTAAAATTTGATAATTATATTTAAAATATTGTAATTAGTTATAATTTATAAATGCTTATAATATAAGGCTTTTAACTAGTAATAATTTATTTTGTGTGTGATATATTTTTGCCCCCTGAAGGAGCCGAAAGGCTCCGCTTTTTGTTTAAATCTAGAATACATACTACTAAAACTTGTATTCTTTTTATTATGTTTACTCTAAGCCTAAGGTCTTAGAGTGTTAGATTAAGCCTTTATAAAAGTCTTAATCTAATAGCATATGTTATTATTTATGTAGAAGATAACTAAATAAATAATATTATTTCAAAAAATAACTGAATTAGTAAATAAAGGTACTTGATTGCTAATTTTATTATTAGCATTTCGTAACTTCTAAATTTATTGCACTATTGTTTAAACTGTTATTATAATAGCGATATAATTGTGTAAAAAAATTTTTATATATTTGTCCGAAAATGTAGACAAAATCTAAAAAAAGTGATAAAATTAAATCTAGAAGGAATAATTTGGAGAAAGAAGTGAAAATATGAATTCAAATGAACTTAAAAATATTATTGAGAATGCTAGAATTGTTAAAGGAATTTCTCAAAGAGAACTTGCTAAATTATCTGGAATAAGTAGAAGTACCTTAAATGATATTATTAATGGGAAAATTAAAAAAGTAGATGTTGATTCTTTAAAAAAGATAGCTGAAACTTTAGATTTATCTTTAACTAATCTTTTAAAAATTGCTGGTTATGATGAATTTTTAGATTATTTGTCTTTAGATAAATATAAAAATAAATCCACGAAGGATTTAAAAGAAATGATTGAAAAATATAAAAAGTCAGAATTAGATTTATTAGATTTTGATGCACAAAAAAGAAAAAAGGTAAAAAAAGCAAGACAACACTTGTTTTATACAATTGAGCATTTAAAAATAATGCAAGAAAGTAAGGATAGTTTATATACAATAGATAAAACTATAGAAGATATTAAATGGTGTTTTGATGAATTAGAAGATGTGGAACAGAAATATGATTATGATAAATTACCAAAAGATATGTAGGAGGATTATATGAAAATAAGTAATGTAATAGTAGAACAAATTCTTAATTCAACAGTTGTTGAAGATTATGCAGAAATATTAACTCCAACTGAAATGAAAGAAATAGTATGTGAATCATTTAAAGATTCAAGAGTAAGTTCAGATGGTTATATTTATGGTTCTTACACGGGAACAAAATATTGTATATTATGCAAAAATATAAGTTATTTAGGAAATCCACATCCAATATATAAAAAACGCATTCAAATACCAGATGGTTTTATAACTTTATATAATGAAAATATAAAAAAAGGTATAACAACGTTATTGATAGGAGTTTATAAATATAAAGATACTATATTATTTTGTGATTTTGATACTTCTAAATATATTAACAATAAATCACATAATTCTTCAGCGCATATATATACGATAGATTTATTAAACGGTGTTAGAAATGGCATTTTTAAGAAGAAAGATTATAGAAATAACATAATAACTGTTTTTGATGAAAACAATGTTAATAAGTTTCTTGAAATGAAATTAAATGTATCATCAACTACAGGAGTAGAAGTTTTTGATACATTAGATGAGTTTTTTGCATCTATGTTTAAAGAATGGGTTGGAATTGAATGTTATATGGAAATGATTGAAAATGGTTTTAATAACAAATTTCAACCAGAATGGCCTGGCTTTTACTTGGAATATAAATTAGAAAAGTATTTAGAGGAAAATCATAAAACAGATATTATTAGATATTGTCAAAATAAAAAGAATGGTGATGTTGATTTAGATTTATATTTCCCAAAATTAGGGATGTATGGTGATTTAAAAACACATAGTTTAAATAGTAATGCTATTCAAGGTAATGATTACAATACAATAATGGATTTAATAGAAAAACAAAGTGTATATTATATTGTTTGTAGTCATGAAACAGAAAAAGATAAAAACCATGGTTTTGTTGTGACAGAATTTTGGAATAGGGCTCAAAATAAAACAGATTTACATAGTTATGGAAACAAAATGAAATATAGTGTAAAAATAACAAAGTATTATATATTGGAAATAAATAAATATAATAAAAAATATTTAGAAATATTTAAACAAGGAAAAAATAGTGATGGCAAATCTAGAGAACCAAAGATAATGATACCAGATAAATATATAGAAAATTTTCTTGTACATATTGTAGAATTTGATGATTAAAATGAGTGAAAAGGGTAACTTTTTGAAGAAAAATTTGTTAAAATAAATATAATGTCAGGAGGAAAAAAGTGAAAAAGTTTAAATTTATAGATTTGTTTTCAGGAATTGGTGGATTTCATCAAGCAATGGAAAATTTAGGTGGCGAATGTGTTTTTGCTTCCGATATAGATAAATATGCAATAGAAACTTATAAAGAAAATTATGGTATTGATTCAGATATAAATGTAAGAGATATTAAGGAAGAAGATATTCCTAAACATGATGTTTTATGTGCTGGTTTTCCCTGTCAAACATTTTCAAAAGCTGGAAAAAGAATGGGGTTTCAAGATGAAACAAAAGGAACACTTTTCTTTGAAATTGAAAGAATCTTAAAATACCATAAAACAAAATATATAATTTTAGAGAATGTTAGAAATTTGGTATCCCATGATCATGGAAATACATGGAAAACTATTTATACACATTTGAAAGAATTAGGTTATAGATTAACACCAAGACCGTTAATATTAAGTCCTCATCAGTTAGGTGTTCCACAATTAAGAGAAAGAGTTGTAATTTTAGGAATATATGATCCTAAAAATAGTGATAAAGATTTGGCCTTTAATTTTAATGCTTTAGAAAAACTTAAAACTAAAGAAGATAACAATATATATGATATTATTGAAACAGGAAAAGTTGAAGAAAAATATTATATAACTGAAAGAGAAAAATACATTTTAACAGCATGGGATAATTTTTATAAAGGAATAAAAGAAAAGGTGTTAGGGTTCCCTGTTTGGTTTGAATATTTTAAAAAGAAACCAACTGATGATATGCCTAATTGGAAAAAGGAATTTATTGAAAAAAATAATAAGTTATATAAAAATAACAAAGAATTTATAGATAAGTGGTCTAAGGAATATAACAATTTAAAAGATTTTACTCCAACTCAAAGAAAATTTGAATGGCAAGCTGGAGATTCTATTGAGTCATTATGGGACGGATTAATCCAATTTAGACCATCTGGAATAAGAGTTAAGAAACCAACATGTTTTCCAGCTTTAGTTGCACTTGTTCAGATTCCAATAATAGGAAAGTATCAAAGAAGATTGACTGTAAGAGAAGCAGCAAGATTGCAAAGTTTTCCGGATAACTTTAAACCAAATAATAATGCTCAACAAGCATATAAGCAGTTTGGAAATGCTGTAAACGTAAAAGTAATTCAATTGGCAGCAGAAGAATTGTTTAATTACGAAGGGTAGTTCCTTCTTTTTTTGTTCATATTTTTGTAATATATTCAAAATATTACAAAAATATATTGACAATATGTTCAAAATGTGTATAATATGTGGTGAATGAGGGGTGACTGTCATGGAACAGAAAAAAGCAAAATTTAGAGAATTAGCTGAAAAAAGAGTTAGCAATGCTTTAAAGCAAATTCAATTAATTGGTAATCTTTCTAACACAAGAGTATATGAATATGATGAGGAAGACATTAAGAAAATATTTAAAACATTAAAAGAGGAAATTGGTTTGTCTGAAGCAAAATTCAAATCAAAAGGTAGAGATAGAAATTTTAAGTTTTAGAGGGAGTGATATTGATGTTGAAGAAATTATTTAATGCAAATAGCGTTAAGGATATTAATGAATTGATTAAACTATTAGAAAGTAAGTATGATACAGAATGGATTCCAGTAGGTAATAATGAATCAAATCATTCAACTTTTCAAATGCTTGAAAGAGGCGAGAATGGAATTATAGAAAGGTTAACTAATGCAATAGATGCAGTTATTGAAAAAGAGTATTTTTTAAATCCTGATGAAAATTTAAATAGTCCAAGAAAATCATCAGAAAAATACTTTGGTATAAAAGAAGGTAATTTGGCTAACTACAATATTAAAGATATTAAGAAAGAACTTAAAGATTTAGTAAAATTAAACGTTTTAGAATCAAATAAAAAAGGAAGACCCACTATAGAGATTAGAGATTATGGGATCGGATTATCTTCAGAAGAATTTGGTAAAACTATTTTAAGTTTACAAGGTGGAAACAAATTGAAAAAATTTTATTTAGCAGGAACATTTGGTCAAGGAGGATCAACTGCAAATATTTTTTCTAAACACACATTATTTATCTCAAAGCCAATTCCAGAAAAGAATAATTCTAATAAAATTTCATTTACGATTACAAAAGAATTTAACGATTTAGATTATAAAACTCCAATTCATAAATATTTAGTATTAAAGAGTACTAAATGTCCTATAACTGTTGAAGATTGTAATAATGAATTTGAACCAGGTACACTTGTTAGACATATAGAAATGAATATTAATCAATATGGTAGAAGTAGTGCAAAAGCGCCAGGAGATAATAGTATTTATCATTTTGTTAATAAAAAACTATTTAATCCAATTTTACCTATTAAAATAACAGAAAATAGATTAGAAGTTGATAGAACTAATATAGAAAGAAATAATAATACTATTGTTGCATTAGGATGTAATTCTAGATTAAATGATAATAGTAATGTTAAATATAGTGATAAATTGATTACTGAATATATATTCGGTGGAACGATAACAATTAATTATTGGATAATAAATGATAGAAATTCATATAAAAACTATAATGATAAATCAACGCCTGTTTTATATACTATAAACGGACAGGTAGAAGGATATGAAACGGCCAATTTTTTTGAAAAAATTGGTAAACCTTATTTATTAAATCATTTAATTGTAAATGTTGATTGTGACGGTATGGATGATAGAATTAAAGCAAGATTATTTACATCAGATAGAACTAAATTTCAAGATAATGATTATACTGACACATTAAGAAAAAAAGTTATTAATATTCTAATCGAAGATATGAAATTAGTAGAGTTTAATAGATTCTTTAAAGAACAAATGTTAAGTGAATCATCTGAGAATATTAGTGATGAGTTAAATAAAAAAATAGAGAATAAATTAAAGGTATTTTTAAATACAGGTGGAATTGGTAAAGTTTCTAAGGAGATTCCAACTCCAAAACCACCAAGACCAACCACATCAGAACCTTTTGAAAAACCTGAATTATTTGATTTTCCTACATTCCTTGATATTTCTAATCAAGAGCAATATGAGTTACCAATAAATAAAGATTTAGTATTAAATTATATTTCAGATGCTGACCATGAAAAATATTCAATGGAAGATAATTTGAATTTTATAATTGAAAAAGAAAATATGCTAATATTTGATGGATTTAAATTTTATAAAAACGGGCATGGAATAATTAATTATAAATTGGCTCCAGAAGTAAAAGTTGGTGACGAAATATTCTTTAAATTATTTATAAAAGGATTTGATGATGATTCAAATTTATCATCTTCAATTATGATTAAAATTGTAGATAAAGAGAAAGACGATCAACAAAATACAGAACAAACTAAACAACCACCAAAAATAAATACAAGATCTGTTTTTAAAACAAGCCAAGAATTTGATGAATTATTTGGTGAAGATGAAGAATTGCCAAGTGTATTAAGAGACTCGGATGAATCTATTGATATATTTATTAATATGGAAAACAAATCATTAAGAAAACTACAAGAAAATACTACGAAAGGTAGCAATGATAATGATTCTGTTAAAATATTAAATAATGAATATATAAAACAGATTGCTTACTATAGTTTAATTTTACATATAAATGAATCTAAAAAATCTGATGATGAAAAAATGAATGATAAATCAAAATCAGAAGAATTAAAAAGAGTAGCTATATTAATTACTGGTATGATTAATGATAATCTTTCAATTTATATAACAGAAAGTGGGAATAATAATGGAATTGAAGAATCTAATTAGTAATATGAATGGTGGAAATATTACTCTTGATGATGGTGTAATAAAAATCGATTCAATTATTACTGAAGGAAAATATAATATACTTATTTCATTTTTAAATGAAAAAAATATATTTACAACAAATGATTTAAAAAAAATGAATGTTAATGATTATAATAAATTGAAGATGGAAATACCAAATATTGATGGCGTGGGCGAAGAAAGAACCAAGTTGTTTATAAAGAAATTAGATAATGTTAGAAAAAACAAACATGAAATAAAAGCAAAAACACCAAATAAAAATGATTCTGAATATCCTATTGTAGAATTACTTGGAAAATTTAAAACTACTGTCAATTGGTCAGTAGAAATAAATCATATATTATATAATAAATACGATGAGTATGTAGATATAAGACAAGTAAAAAATGATGGTACAAGAGGGAAAGGAATTTCTATAAAAAGACAAGATTTTGATAAATTTAAAGAAATTATTTCTTCTATTAATTTGGATATTATAAAAGATAAAATAGTACCTTTAGAAAGTTTAGAATTAGAATCAGGTGATAAGAATGTTGAATCTACCAATACTTTGAACTTGGAAAAAATATTTTTTGAGAGCAATGAAAAAAAATCTTTAAAAGAACAGATATTAGAAAATGAAGACAGGTTATATAAAGTGTTTAAAGATGATTTTGGGTTAGCAATAAAATTTTTTAAAGCAAAAATTGAAAGCCTTAGGGAAGATGGAGATATTGTAAAGTTTTTAGAAAATCCATCTATTCTTGATATAAAAAAAGAACAATTTGATAAGACACATATCAAAGGTATGAAAACCGCTATTGATATAAAAAATGATTTTGATAAAAGTGATTTGAAATATACAACAATAGATAGTTTGAATTTAAATGAAAGTGTTAATACAATGACTATTTGTAGTATAGCAAATAATTTTAATGTCATGTTAGGAATGTATTATGATGACATAACTAAATCTTTAATATTGAAATGTCAAATTAAAGATGGAACTTATGAAGATAAATGGATTAAACCAAATAAAAAACTATATTATTGTTTACAAAATGAAACAGATGAAAATTTTTCAAGACTTAGTTTTTCTAAATATCCAAATACAGTCTGTAAGAATATATTATTTGGCTATGATCTAGAAACAAAAGTATATTTATTTTATAGATATAATAAAAATGATGACTATATATATGCTGGTGAAGTTAAATTAGAAAAATTTGTAAATGGTAATAAAGCAATTATAGTCAATATCGGATAACGAACACATTTATATAATGTCATAACGTCATTTTGCTAAGTATTAATGAAGAAAACAAACTATAATACAAATAATACGAGTTTATGCTCTTTTTGGGTTTTGGGAGGTGATATTTTGTATTATATTAATGATAAAGTAAAAGAAAAATTTAATAATGATGATTATTTTGACGGAAAAGAATATGTAAGAAAAATAAAAGAAGCGATTAAAACAAAAGATATTAAATCTATTGGTGTTTATGGCAAATGGGGAATAGGAAAAACATCAATAATCAAAAATGCTATTTCTGAATTAATTGAGGAAGGAGAATACGCAGAAAATCAAATAGTTGAATACAATGCATGGAAATATAACGAATACGATTTTATGAGAGATTTTTTAATAGTTTGCTCTAATAAAATTGAAGGAGAAAAAACTGCTAAAGAACGTGAAGAAAGTTATTATAGCGATAGTTCTGAAGATAGACAATTGTATGTGATGTTATGGAAAAAACTGGGAACATTTATAAAGAAAAGTTGGCGTGTTCTTTTGTTTCTTACAATTACATATATTGTTTCAGTAATAGTAATACTTTATATAAATTATTTAAAACCAACATTGTTTGATTGTGCTGATTTATTGATACCTTTAACTCTAACTTTAATTAGTTTTATTTTACCACTATTCTTAGTTTCCGAAATAACTCACAAGTCAATAAGTAAAAAGTTTTCTCCAGAACAATTTGCAAGAGATTTTGAGGATATAGTAAAAAATAAAAAAGTATTAATTTTTATTGATGATATTGATAGATGTAGTTATGAAGAAATAAAATCTACTTTTGATACACTAAAAACATTTATTTTAGATGAGAGTTATAATGTTAAGTTTATTATACCGGTAGATCCAAACATTTTATTTAATTCATTGGAAGAACAAACATACGATTATTTTTCTAAAATTATTGATTTTCCTATAGAAATAAAGAATTATACCAAAGTAAAATTTGAACCTTTAAAAGAAGAAATATTAAAAGAAGTAAATAATGATTATAAAGAAATAGTTAGTGATGGTTTATATTTAGCATCCAAATTCTACATTGATACACCTAGAAAAATGAAAAAATTTGCAAATGAATTTGTTAATGAAATATATAATCATTCTCCTAAAGAAATATATGATAAAGGATATATGTTTGCTAAATTGATAATTTTAAAGAATGAATTTCCAAATTATTATTATAATTTAATTAGGAACTATAATACAGTTATTGAAATAACAAAAGATGAAATAACAAACTATAAATCTAAAGATTATACTGAATCAAAGAAACAAAAAAAAGGTGTTGTATTTAGTATGAGATTGCTGGACTTCTTATCAAAAACGGACAGTGTTGATTTATATAATTTCCCAATGTATGAAAATAAAATTTCATATTCAGAATATAAAATCAAAGCTATATGTGAGGATCCGTTTGTTAAAAATAAATTTGATGATAGAGTAAAAATAGATTTAAAAGAAAATATAGTGTATTTAGATTATGAATTTTCTGAAAATATTATTAAACCTATAATAAATAATAAATTTTTATACAGTGATCCATTAAAAAGAGTCTGCTTTCTTTTCGTCGAATTTAAAAGACAAGAAAATAGTGAAATTTTCAATAAATATTTTGAAGAAATTATTGATAATTTCGAATCATTAAAACAAGATTGTAATTTGTTTGTTTCAGAAAAGATAAATGAAGAAAATATTTCACATTTAAATTTAAAATATATATTTGAATGTGTAGAAGATTATATCGATTTATTGAAAGAACACAATAAGAATTTATTAAAGGATAATCTTTTAATAAAGATACTTCAACTTATACAAAATAATATAGATGGGAGTTTTCAATATGTTGAAGATGAATTATTAATATTTATTCAAAAATTTAAAGAATTAAAAAATGTTGATGACCCAAATATGATTAAAATAATTGATAAATTATTATCTAATAATTTTGAAAAATACTATAAAGAATTAGATTGGTATTTAAAGTTTAGTTCATCTGCAGGTAAAACATGCTTTGTAGGAAATATAATAAAACTAATAGAAAATAATATAGAATTAGACGAAGAGTTAATAGAAAAATATTTAGATAATAGATATTTTTCTATAAATACAAACAACTATTTTGATAATGTATCAAATAATATTGCTGATATATTAGAGAAACCGAGCATCTATAAATGTATATTGTCACCATTATATAACAATTTAAACAGCAAAGATATTTCTTTTGAAAAACTAGAAAATGTAATTAATAATACTAAATATATATCTAATAATGAGGATATTAATAAACTAATTTTAAGAATAGTATTAGAAATGAAAAAATCTATTGGCTTTGATGAAACCAAATATAAATTAATTTTAACAAACATTGGTACAGAATATGAAAAAAGCGAATCTATTAGTAATCCATTTAAAGAATTTCTCGAAGAGTGTAACGATGACGATAGATACATTCTTCTTGGTTATAATGAAGAAACTAAAATATTTAATAACTTTAAGGTGTTAAAAAATTATAAATTATCATTTGTTAATAAAGATTCATTGTTGTTCAATATATTGTGTAATTCATACTGCAAATTTGAAGATTTTGTTGTAAAAACAGACTTAGAAAGACATGGCTTAAAATTATCAAGTCTAAAAAATGAAATAAAAAATATAATAAAAGAAAATATTGACAATACAATTTACCTTATTAACGATTTTAGTGAAGAAGAAATTAATGATATTGATTTTCAACTTTTAAATATAAATGAAATAAAGTTAGAATATATAGAAAATAAATATTTATTAACCAAAATTGTAAATCAATTAAAGATGAATGTTGACAATAATATAAGAAATATTAAATCAAATAAAGAAAATAAAGAATTAATAAAAGAAGAAGTGGATAAATTATTGCTAAATGCAAATAAATTATATGCAGAAATAAAATATAGCGATAAAACTTTATGGACAAAACTAAAAATAATAAATGAGTATCTGGCATTAAATGAATTAATTGATACTTATTATATTCCAAAATTAAAAGAATATCCCAATTTAATTAAATTATTTAGTGAAGGAAGATATAAAGATAATTATATGAAAGATAATATATTTGCAGATAAAATATTAATAGGTATTGGCATAAAAAATGAGTAACTGATAAATTTTCACCCATCAGCTACCCATCAAATTAATATAAATTTATCAATTTTTGATTAAATTTTATTAAACTCTATATGAGTTATATGTCGATATTACGGGGATTTTAAACAATCCTCTTTTTTTAAGCCCCCTGAAGGAGCCGGAAGGCTCCACTTTTTGTTTAAATTTAGAATACATATACTAAGCTTGTATTCTTTTTATTCACTCTAAGCCTAAGGTCTTAGAGTGTTAGATTAAGCCTTTATGAAAGTCTTAATCTAATTGCATATGTTAACATTTATGTAGAAGATAACTAAATAAATAATATCATTTCAAAAAATAATCAAAATATTTTGATTATGATATAATTAGTTATGTAAGAAATATTGAATTAGAGAATATTCTCTTTGTAAAAAAAGGTATAAAAATAAGAAAGTGAGGAAAGACAGATGAAAGAATTTAAACAATTAGGAGCTTATGGGTTAGTTATTCAAGATGGTAAAATTTTACTTATTAAAAAATTTGGAGGTCCTTATGATGGAAAATTAGATTTACCAGGTGGAACAATAGAGTTCTGCGAAAGACCGGAAGAGGCTTTAAAAAGAGAATTGATGGAAGAAGTTGGTATAGAAGTAGTTGATTATCAATTATTTGATGCTGATTCTGTTGCCTTTGAATGGCAATTTAAAGAAGATATTTTAGTGAAGGTACATCATACTGGTATTTTCTTTAAAGTTTCAAACTATAATAATGAAATTAAGAAAGAAGTAAAAGTAGATGAAGTAAATGATGATTCACTTGGCGCAAAATTTTTTGATATTGATAAATTGTCTAAAAAAGAATTATCTACTATAGCCATAATGGAATTAGAAAAATTAGGGTATAAACTTAATTAAAAAAATTTAATAAATTACATATTGTGCGTTTTCCTAAAAAGATAAAGAAAAAAGTAAAATAAATATTTATATTTTAACTTAATTAGAATACATATTACTAAACTTGTATTCTTTTTATTATATTTGTTTAAATAATAATAAAATTTCGCACTCTACAAAAAATAGAGTAAAAATGTCAAAGTTTTATGTTAGAATATACTTGTGGGTGAGGAAATATGACTAATTTAGGAGAAAAAATTAAAAATATAAGAATTGCAAATAATCTCAAACAAAGTGAACTAGCTAAAATGCTCTTTGTTTCCGAAAAAACAATTTCAAGTTGGGAAAATAATAGAACAGTCCCAGATTTAAATATGATTTATAAAATATCAGACTATTTCAAAAAAAGTTTTTATTGTCTAATAAATGATGAACTTGATACAGAAAACACAAATGAAATTGAAATAAAGTTAAAAGTTAATGAAGAAGAATATTCTAGAATACTAAATATAATAAAAAATAATTCAGTAAATAAAAGAAATGTTAATCAAATTGATACTTATTACACTTTAACAAATAAAAAACTTAACCAAGAATGGCTAAGAATAAGAAATGAAAATGGTAAATATATATTTAATTATAAAAAGAAAATAGATAATTCACATTATGAAAAATATGATGTATTAATAGATAATTTTAATAATCTAAATATAATATTAAATACCTTAGGAAGTAAACAAATAGGAACAATAAATAAGAATAGAACAATTTATATATATAAAGATAAATACGAATTTTCTTTTGATATAGTTAAAGATATAGGAATTTTTATTGAAATAGAATTAATTAATAAAAGTAATGACTTTGAAAAAGATTTCTTTGATTTATTAAATTTATTAGAAGACTTAAAAATAGATTTAAATATAGTGGATAGAAAAAAATATATTGATTATTTAGAGGAAAAATAATTATGAAAAAAACAGAATTAATTAAATTAAAAAAATTATTACAACAAGAAATTATTAAAAGAAATAAAATAAATACTCTACTATCTAATGAATTAATCCAAGAATTTAAATCATTAACAAATTTAAATATCAATGAATTACAATTAAATGACAATTGGACTATACTAGAAGAAATTCTAAATAATTTTCAAATAACCGAGTCTAATGGAATTCTTGTATGTACTGGAAGTTACTTAGTTTGTTGTAATATCTATTATCAAGAAACAGAATATTACACAAAAGAATCGTCATTTAATAATCCCAATATAGAGTATCAAATATTTGAAGACATAGAAACGAGAAAAATGTATGTTGCTTATACAGAAAAATATATCAAAGATAAAATAGAAGAACAAAAAAAGTATTACAATATAGAAGATATAACTCCAAGTGAATTTTGTTATAAGAAATATGGAAGATACCTAGTTAGTGACTTAATAAAAAAATATATAGTACTAAATCCTTATAATTCTTCTGAAAATAGAAATGGATTTAATGATGTTCAAAAGGATTTCTTTATAACTGCAATAGAAAAAGGTCAACCTAAAGCAAAACAATTAGTATTAAATAAATATCCAAAATTAAAATAATTAAATAAAGGAGAGTGAGTAAAATGGATATAATACCTAACGGAACAGAAGTATTAATATTTGAGTATATTAGAGAATGGGGACCAAGGCAAGATGATGAAAATTATATTAGTAAAGGTATAATTAAATCAAGTAAACAATCTGAAGACTTATCTTATCATGGAAGTCCATGGTATGAACAAATATATGAAGTATTAGGAGAAGACGGAAAAGAATATACTGGTACTTATGGTATAGGATCAGTATTTAATGGAAATATGTTTTTTAGAACAAAAGAACATCAAATTTATGTCTTAAATCTTAAAATTAGTGACAATGAAGAAAAAATATTAAAACTAAAAGAAAAAAATGATGAATATTTAAAGAAAATTGCAATATTAAAAAATGAATTAAAACAACAAAGTCAAAATGAACCAGTAAAAACAAAGAAATTAACTTTATCAAAAAATGAAAATAATAAATAATATAACTAGAATACATAAATTAAAGTAATTTTTTTCTTATGTTCACTCTAAGCCTAAAGTCTTAGAGTGTTAGATTAAGCCTTTATGAAAGTCTTAATCTAATTGCCTATGTTAATATTATATGAAAGATAACTAAATAATAATTTTAAAGTGCAAATATGTAACTTTTAAAGTGCAAAAATTGCACTTTAAAATTGATAAAATAAATAAAATATGCTATAATATTTATAGTTAGGAGAATTATTTTTATGAAAGAAAAATGGAATTTAGAATTATCTAAATATATAAAGCAAGGTGAACCTACGCAAGTAGAAAAAACAAGAAACTGGGAAACAGCCATAGGACTTCAAGAAGTAGATGGTTTGAAGCCATCAAAATATTTAGTTGAAACAGCAAAAGAACATATTGAAGGAAAAATTGAACTAGAAGAAGTTAAAGAAAGAATTAATAATTACTATAAAGTTTTAAATGATAGAAAGTCAGAAGAAAAAGAAGATAGTGAAGAAGCAGACAAAGTATCAGTAAGAATAACAGAAGTATTAAGTGATAAATCATTTAGTTTTAATCCAACTGAATTAATAAGTATTCATAAAAAATTATTTACTGGAGTATATAAACATGCTGGTATTATAAGAAATTATAATTTTACAAAAAATGAATGGATTTTAAATGAAGATACAGTTACATATGCTTCTTATGAAACTATTATGTCAACATTAGATTATGATTTTGAACAAGAAAAAAACTTTTCTTACAAAGATTTATCACTTGACGAATCAATAAAACATTTATGTAGATTTACTTCGAATATATGGCAAGTACATCCTTTTTGTGAAGGCAATACTAGAACAACAGCAGTTTTTATTATCAAATACTTAAAAACATTTGGTTTTAATATTAATAATACTGTATTTGCAAATAACTCATGGTATTTTAGAAATGCATTAGTTAGAGCAAATTATAAAAACTTTGAAAAGAATATTTTTGAAGACATAAGTTATTTAGAAAAATTCTTTTATAACCTTTTGTCAAATACAAATTATGATTTAAAAAATAGATATACCCACATTGACTATATCCAAGATACATCAAACAAAGATTTAAAAAATAAAGACTATACATTAGAAGAACAAGCTATATTAAATTTAATTAAAGAAAATTCTTTTATTAAACAAGAAGAAATAGCACAAATTATTGGTAAATCAATAAGAACTGTAAAAACTAAAATGACTGAAATGCAAGAAAAAGGAATAATAACAAGAAAAAACGGAAAGAAAACAGGAGAATGGCAGATTTTATAATATAACTAGAATACATGTACTAAGCTTGTATTCTTTTTATTATGTAATAGTTTTAATCTAATTGCCTGTGTTTTAATTTATATAATTGAAATTTTAAACTAGTAAATTTTGAAAGTTTATAAAACATTGTAAAAACTTTAAAAAATAGTTTGCTATTTAAAAACAAAATGTTATAATGTTTTTGTAAAAGGAGATTATAAAATGTATAATGATTTAGGAAAAAAGTTAAAAATATTAAGAAAAAGAAGAAGTATAAAACAAGATGATTTGATGTTAGTATAGATATATAGATATTTTTAATTAAAATATTTACAAGTGTATATAAAAAATGTTAGAATAAATTATAGGAAGGAAGTGTATTATGAAAACAAAATTACAAGAACAAATTGTTCTTAAACCAATTAAAGATTTAATTAGAAATAATATAGAAATAAATTTATGGGGGATATAATTATGAATTTATATGAAAGAAATCAAAAACAAAGAACATTTTTTAATGAAAAGATAGATACTTATGATGATGTACATGCTACATACATGGATACTAAAAAAACATTAGGAGATAGTCTAGATAAAGATACTAAAAAAATACTAGACTTAGGAGCAGGAACAGGACTAGAATTAATTCATGTATTTGAATTATTTCCAAGTGCTGAAGTCACAGTCATAGATATTACCGAAAATATGCTTGAAGAATTAAAGAAAAGAAACTTTGCAGATCATGTAACAACTATATGTGGAGATTTCTTTGAAGTTGAATTTGGAGATAATTATGATGCAGTTATATCTACATCAGCTCTTCATCATTTCAAAACTGAAGAAAAGATTAAACTATATAAAAAGATTTATGATTGTTTAAAAGAAAATGGTCAATTCATTAATTGTGATAAAATCGCCTTAACACAGGAAATAGAAGATGAACAGTTATATGAATTAGAGTATAATATAGAAAATCATAAACATATAGATACACCACTTACAGTTGAACATGAAATAGAAATATTAAAAAGGGGTGGTTTTGAAGATATAACTTCAAGCAATGTTGATAAAGATGATTATAGTCTTATTAAGGCTAGAAAAATCAAATAATTTTAGATAAGTTATTAGATAAGTTGTTGGATAAAAACTTGCAATATTTCAATAAAAAAATATTAAATTAAAATAAAAAATACCAATTTAAAAGGAAAAAATTACTTAGTTGTTTTAAAATTTTACCTTGTGGCTCTAGCAAGAAATATAAGAAGTGTTGCGGAAAATAAGTAAAAATATTAAAAAAATGCTAACAAGAAATAATTTGTTGGCATTTTTAAATTTAAAAATAAAGTTTTTAATGGAAGGAAATAACAATAATATTGTAATTTATCAAGCTGATGATGGAATGACAAAAATAGATGTAAAAATTGAAGATGAAACATTATGGTTATCACAACAACATATGGCTGATTTATATGATACTACTAAATAAAATATAAGTTTGCATATTAAAAATATCTTTGATTAAGAAGAATTAGCAGTAAATTCAACATGTCAAAATTTCCGACAAGTTCAAAAATAAGAAAATAGAATGGTTAATAGAGAAATTCCATATTACAACTTAGATATGATTATATCTTTAGGATATAGAATAAAATTAAAAGTTGCTACTAATTTTAGAAGATGTGGATATATCCTACAAGTATCGTAATCTATTTATAAAATTTAAAATATTACACTTTTTAGTATTATAACAACATCTATACTTTTAGTACAAGAATGATTGACAGAATTAATGATAAATGTTATATTATCATTAGATTTGTCAAAAGCAATGTTTGAACTACAAATATGGAGGAATAATAAATGAAAAAAGGTAGTGTATTATTTTTATCTATTACTTTAATATGCATAGCAGTAATTGTAGTATTAATAAGATGGTTAATAGAAACTTACTATATATACATAGTATTAATTATAGCTTTTTCTATTATGATAATTAAATATTCCATTGAAAAAGAAAAAGAAGAAAATAAAGAAGAAATAAGTAAAACGTATATACCAAAAGATATCAATACTAAAAAGAACAAGAAAAAAGAGGAAAATATAGATAATTATGATTTAGAAGATTGGCAAAAAGAATTAGTTAATGATGGAAGTTATGAACCATATAACTTTGAAGAAGAAGAACTAGAAGATGATGATTATTATTCAGAAGATGATGATTAAGTAATAAAAGAGTAAAATAAATATAACTTTATTATATGTTTTACTCTTTTTATAATTAGTCATTTCTTAAAAAATAAGTAAAAAGTTATGATATAATAGTTTTATGTAATATAAATATATTTACTTAATAATTAATGGAGGTAGTTATTATGAATCCAAGAAAAGAAATGATAATAATAGATAATGAAATATCAACATCTAAAATATCATATTGTAAATATGATTCAAATGCTTATAAATATTATATAAAATATAAAAATAATGCTACTATTTATAAATATCAAAATAGTAGAGTAAAATATATAACTTATAGTGAAAAGATAGATTTAACAAAGTATAGTTTTTTTATAAACCAAGTAAAACTAAAATATATAAAAGAAGCATATGAGTTTACTTATAATAATTATTATTACTATCATATAATTTTTGATAATAATAAACTTGGAGAATATACAGATAATCAAATAAGGAAAATAAATAATAATAAAGATGTAATAGAATATATGAAAGAAGTATCAAATATAACTTCTATTAGTACTGAAGATGGAAATAAAATATTATGTAATCAAATAAAGAAAGTAGAAGTAGATAGTCTAGAAACAGCATTAGCAAACTATTTAAAATTATCAAATAATGTAATAAGAAGTAATAATATAAATTTTCTTATTTTTCCATTTGGTTGTAATTCTAGTCAATATAAAGCAGTAGAAAATGCTATAAATAATAAAGTGAGTGTAATTGAAGGACCTCCAGGAACAGGTAAAACTCAAACAATATTAAATATTATAGCAAACATATTAATTAGAAATATGAATTGTCAGGTAGTATCAAATAATAATGCTGCCATAGAAAATATTGAAGAAAAACTAAAAAAATACAACTTAGATTTCTTTGAAGCACTTCTTGGAAAAAGTGTTAATAAAAATACTTTTATAGAAAATCAAAAAGTTAATATACCATTATTTAAAGAGTATGATGATATAAATATTGAAGAAATATCTAATGTAATAAAGAAAAATAATTGTATAGTAAAACAGGTATATAATAGTAGGAAAGAAATTGCTATTTTAAGAGAAAAGAAAAATAATTTAACATTAGAATATAAATATTTTAAAGAATATATTAAAAATCAGGATAATAATATTATAAAATTAACTAGAATAAATAGAAATAATTTACAAAAATTATGGAATGAATTAACAAACACAAATATAAATAAAATAAATTTATTAAATAAATTAAAATATATATTTATATATAAAATAGGAAACTTTAATTTTTACAAAAATGACATAGAAATAATAATTAATACTATACAAGATAATTTATATGAAAACGAAATAAAAAAATTAGATGAACTTATAGAAAAAGAACAGTCTTTTGTAGAAGAAAATAAAGAAATAGAAAAAGAGTTTATAAATTATTCAATGACATATCTAAAAAAATATTTATCTTTAAAATATAAAAGTTTAAGAAAAGAATACACTTATCAAGAAATAAAGAAAGATAGTAATAATTTTATAAAAGACTATCCAGTTATTTTAAGTACAACATACTCATCTAGAAATACATTTAATAAAGATTTTAAGTTTGACTATATAATAATGGATGAATCAAGCCAAATAGATGTAGTAACAGGATTACTAGCATTATCATCTGCTAAATATGCTGTTGTAATTGGAGATGAAAAACAACTACCAAATGTAGTACCAGATATAATTAAAGATAAAACAGATAAAATATTCAATGAATACAATATAGATAATGGTTATAGTTATTCATTAAATAGTTTTTTAAGTAGTATAAAAAATATTATTCCAGAGGTACCAAAAATAATGTTAAAAGAACATTATAGATGCCATCCTAAAATAATAAACTTTTGTAACAAGAAATTTTATAATAATGAATTAGTAATAATGACTGAAGATAAAAATGAACAAGATGTAATAAAAGTAATAAAAACAAATAAAGGAAATCACAAAAGAGATAATGCTAATCAAAGACAATTAGATATAATAAAAGATATCTTACCAGAATTAAAAAGTAATGATATAGGCATAATAGCACCATATAATGCTCAAATAAATTTAATAAAACAAAATATAAAAGAAATAGAAGTAAGTACAGTACACAAGTTTCAAGGTAGAGAAAAAGACATAATAATAATATCAACAGTAGATGATGAAATAACTGACTTTGTAGCAAATTCTAATATATTAAATGTAGCTATATCTAGGGCTAAGAAAAAGTTAATATTTATAGTAACGGGTAATGAAATAAAAAATCAAAACATTAAAGATTTTATAGATTATACTAAATATGTAAATATGGAAATAGAAGAAAGTAATGTATATTCAGTATTCGATCTATTATATAAACAATATGAAAAAGAAAGATTAGAATATTTTAAGAAACATAAAAGAATATCAAAATATGACTCAGAAAATATTATGTATAATTTACTAAACAAAGTATTAGAAGATTACAACAATCTAGATTTTATTTTTAGATATCAATTAAATAAATTAATAAAAGATAAAACATTATTAACAGAAGAAGAGAAAAAATATGCATCACATCCTAATACTCATGTAGATTTCTTAATATATAATAAGATAAGTAAAATACCATTATTAGTAGTAGAAGTAGATGGATATAAATACCATAAAGAAGGAAATAGACAAAAGGAAAGAGATGTATTAAAGAATAATATTTTATCTAAATATAATATACCTTTAATAAGATTAGCTACTAATGGTAGTAAAGAAGAAAGTATTATAAGAAATAAATTAGATGAGATAGTTAGTGATAAATAATTATATATATTTTATTATGCTCACTATAAGCCTTACTATGTAAGTCTTATTAGTGTTGTTATTAGACCTTAGGCTAATAACAATATGCTCATTGCATCTATTATATATAAGCAATAACTATATACTAATATTATTTTAGTATGGAGAAATTCGTCTAAATTTGTTGACTAAATGAAAATAAATAGTGGTTATAATACTTCTTTCACCTATAATTATAATAGTATATATTAAAAAGAAGAAAAAAGATAAATGAAATATAATTATATCTATTATTTACAATACTTGGAATAAATGTAAAAGGGTACATAAAAATGATAATTAACGAAATAGTTAACATTAATTGTCAACTGCGTCACAAATAAATATAAATTAATGACTTTATATTAAATTATTGATATAATTAGATTAAGGTGGTTACTATTAAAACATTATTATATATATTATTTTTTCCTCTTATATTTGTTTGGTATATCTTTAAGATAGGGGCTATTATGTTTTATTATATTTTTATTTTGATGATAGATATTGCCAAATTAGTCTGCTATTTTATAATTTGGTTATTTCAAGTAATATATAATATTTTTAGTAAAAAGAAAATGCATATTAATTTTCCAGAGTCATCTTTTAAGAAAACAAATGTTAAATCAAATAAAATAGTAAAAAGAAATTATAAAGATGAAGAATTTGATAAAGAAGCAGAATTATGGGGATTATCAGAAGAGGATAAAAAAATGGCAAAAGAAGAAAGAATGAGTCCGGCAGATTTCATTGAAGCAGAAGAACGAGATGATGATGAACTTATTACTGATGAATGGGAAGAAGATAAGTATAAATAACAGTTAAATAAGACATCTGAGTAATAATTATATACTAAATATTTTAATAATTAAAGTCTATTATTTTTATTAAATATATAGTAAAATTAATAGTAAAAAGACTAGATAGCAAATAAAAATTTACTTATCTAGTCTGAACTGTAACAATTTCTAGTACGAATTAGTCGTAAAATATCGAAATTTGTCAAATTGTATGATATAATTTTATATGAGAGATAACAATATTTAGTGGGTGATGAAGATGAATAAACTGTTCATAGATACAAACATTTTTGAATCCAAAGGATTTAATTTTGATCAAAGAAATATTTTGATAAAATTATTAATTGAAAATGCAAAAAACAAAAATTATGAGTATTATAATTTATCAGTTATTGATAAAGAAATTATTTCACACATAACTGACCGTTGCAATTCAAGAAAAAAAGAGCTTATTGGGAAGTTTAAATGGATAAAACATTATGTTAAAGAGAAAGATATAGATGCGAATTGCAATAAAGAATTAATTGATTATGAAAACTTTAAAAAAAATATATTGGCTGTAAATTGTAGTATTGAAAAAATAAATCCTGAGAAGGTCTTTAACAAGTATTTCAAAGTAGAATTGCCTTTTGAATTAAAAAAAGAAAAGAAAAATGGTTTTCCTGATGCCTTTATATCTGAATATTTAAATGATCTATCTAAGAAAGATGATAACAAAATTTATTTTATAAGTAATGATGATGGATTAGTACTGTCATTAGACAAGTCCATTATGACATTTAAAAATATAACTAGCTTTTTTAGTGAAATTAATAGTGGTGATTCAGAAAAAGTCAAACAATTTGCTCGCGAAATTATCACTGCAAAATTAACTGAAATAAGTTCTCATGTTTTAGGATTAGGAGAATTTAATACTGTTGGTTTAGAAGATGAAGAAATAGATCCAGAAAGTATTCAATTAAGTGATGATTATCATTTAGAAATATTAGAGTCAAACAATGATGAATTATATGTGAATTGTACATTTAAGAAAGTAGAACTAATAGGAAGTTTTAGTTGCCTAGATTATGAAAATTCTTATTGGCCAAATGATGAAGATTATTATACTTATATCGAATATTTTAAAACCAATAAAATTGAATATGAAAATTATGAAGTTAATTTGAAAATATATAATGAAAATGATAATTACAAAATTGAATATGACAATTTGTATAGTTTTAGTATTAGTTATGAAAATATTAAAGAAAATGCTGTAGAACATCTTAGTCCATTTGACGATTATGATGGTGAAGATAGTTGGTCTCAAGATGATTATATGAGATAAGGAGTAAATAATATGAATAATAAAAAAGAAAAAGAAAGAGAAGAATTACATAAAACAATTTGGAAAATAGCAAATGAATTAAGAGGTTCAGTAGATGGATGGGATTTTAAACAATATGTATTAGGTCTATTATTTTATAGATTTATTTCAGAAAATATAGAAAATTATGTTAATGAAAATCAAAGAAAAGCAGGTATTGAAAATTTTCAATATAGAAATATTTCTGATGAAGAAGCATTACTTGGAAAATCACAAATACTTGATGAAAAAGGCTTCTTTATTCTTCCAAGTGAATTATTCTGCAACGTTAGAAAAAATGCCGATAAAAATGAAAATTTAAATGTAGTAATTTCTAATATATTTAATAATATTGAATCATCAGCAAGGGGAACCGCATCAGAGAATGACGTAAAAGGTTTATTTGATGATTTTACAATAGATAATAAATTGGGTAATACAGTTGATGAAAGAAACGAAAAACTTGTTAAATTATTAAATGCAATAGGAGAGTTGAATTTCGGAGATTATGAAGAAAATAAGATAGATTTATTTGGAGATGCTTATGAATTTTTGATGACAATGTATGCATCATCAGCAGGTAAATCAGGAGGGGAATTCTTTACTCCACAAGAAGTTGGTGAATTACTTGCAAGAATAGTAATAATGGATAAAACATCTGTTAATAAAGTTTATGATCCGGCATGTGGATCAGGTGGTTTACTTTTAAAATTTGCTAAGATATTAGGAAAAGAAAATGTAAGAGAGGGATTCTTTGGCCAAGAGATAAACCTTACTACTTATAACTTAGCTAGAATCAATATGTTCTTACACAATATTAATTACAATAACTTTAGTATTGAAAGAGGGGATACATTAATTCATCCAGTTCATTGGAATGATGAACCATTCGATGCGATTGTATCTAATCCACCATATTCAATTAAATGGGCAGGTAAATCTAATCCGATATTAATAAATGATGAAAGATTTGCTCCAGCAGGTGTGTTAGCACCAGAATCTAAAGCGGATTTAGCATTTACTATGCATATGTTATCATGGTTATCGCCTAAAGGAACTGCAGCTATAGTTGAGTTTCCTGGTGTACTTTACAGAGGAGGAGCAGAACAAAAGATTAGAAAGTACATGATTGATAACAACTTTGTTGATACTGTTATTCAATTACCTTCTGATTTATTCTTTGGTACATCAATAGCTACTTGTATATTAGTATTAAAGAAAAATAAATTAGATAATAATATATTATTTGTAGATGCATCTAATGAATTTATTAGAAATACTAATAAAAATAAATTATCAGAAGAAAACATTAATAATATAATTAGTTTATTAAAAGATAGAAAATCAGTTGAAAATAAATCCTATTTAGCTACATATGAAGAAATCAAAGATAATGATTATAATATATCAGTTAATTCTTACTTAAGAGCAAATATTGAAGATAAAAAAATAGATATAAATGAAGTAAATAGAAAACTTGCTGAAATTGTGCCTAGCCAACAACGAATTAGAGAAGAATTAGAAGAGATAATTAAAGAACTTGAGGTTGATTATCATGAGTAAACTAAATGATTTAATAAAAGAAATGTGTCCTAACGGGGTTGAATATAAAAAAATATGTGATGTATGTAATGTTGTCGGTAGAATAGGTTTCAGAGGATATAAAAGAGAAGATCAAGTGGAAAAAGGGAATGGTGCTATATCTTTAAGTCCTTCGAATATTATAAATGGAAAAATTAACTATAATGAATGTACTTATATTAGTTGGGATAAATATAATGAATCACCAGAAATAATGGTAAATGAGGGAGATGTTATTTTTTGTAAAACAGCATCTGTTGGAAAAACTTGTTATATTGAAAATATGCCTGAAAAAACTACTATTAATCCACAGTTAATTTTATTAAAAAACATTTCTATTAACTCCAAATATTTATCTTATTGTTTGAAAACTAAAAATTTTCAAATAAAAGCCAATTCAATTAAAGGACTTGGAACAATTCCTACTTTGTCACAAAAAGATTTTAATGAATTAACCGTACCAGTACCACCATTAGAAGTGCAAGAAGAAATAGTTCGAATTCTTGATAAATTTGGCAAGCTAGAAGCGGAACTAGAAGCGGAGCTAGAAGCGGAGCTAGAAGTGAGAAAAAGTCAATACGAGTTTTGGCGTGGCAAACTATTGAATAAAAAGAATAATAACTATAAAAAGTATAATATAACTGAAATATGTAAAAGCATTTCTGCTGGCGGTGATGTTCCAGAAGATACAATTAAAGGCATTTTTAAACCTCAAGATGAGTATAAATATCCAGTTATATCAAATGGCGTAGGAGATAATGCTATATATGGATATAGTAAAAATTATAGAGTAGATGTACAATCATGCGTAACTATAGCTGCTAGAGGCACAATAGGTTATCATGAAGTAAGATATGGTAAATTTACTCCAATAATTCGTTTGATAACTCTTATTCCGGATGAAAAAATAGTTTCTGCTAAATATTTACATTATGCATTGTATGGACATGAATTTAAAACATCGGGAGGTAGCATTCCTCAATTGACAACTCCAACAGTTAAGCAGCTTGATTTAATAATTCCTCCAATAGAAGAACAGAATCGCATAGTTAGTATATTAGATAAGTTTAATGCGCTGGTTAACGATATAGTTGTAGGCATTCAAGCTGAGATTGAATTAAGAAGAAAACAATATGAGTATTATAAAAATAAATTATTAAGTTTTGAGGAATATACTAATGAATAAAACAGTTGATTTAAATGATTTAGAGTCGTATCCAGAAGAATTCTTGAAGTTTGTTAAAACTAATTTTGATAAATTGAAAAATTCATTCATAAGTAAAGAAATTAAAATTAGTGATGGATCAGGTTTATTTGATTTTTTAAACCAAATGATGAAAGATTATTATTTTAAATGCATTCATGCCAGTAGAACTTATAATAAAGAATTATTTTATGAAAAAGGTTTATTTGTCTCAAACAGTTCGGATGAAATTATCGACATATTATTAGAACCAACAAAAGAAATTTTAAGTAATAATTATGTTGCAATATATGAAAAAGTAAAAAATCAGTTAAAAGATGATAAGTATAAGTCCATTCATTTTGTAATTGGTGATATTGATGATATTACTATTAAAAATGGATTTTGGATGTTAAATAATTATGGTGGTGAACTATTACCTGATGTGTTAGGATATGATAATCCAATTTATAAAAAAATATCATTATTAGGAATTCCAGTTGCGGTTATTTTTAGAATAAAATTCAGCAATATTAATGACTATACTTTATCAGAAATCTATTCATTTATGTTGAATAAAGCAATGAAAGATAAAGATGCACATTTATTTAAAGCAACATATGTTTTTGAAGATATTCCTAAGGAAGATATTATTGAAGTAAAGGAGTTAAAAAAATATGAGTAGTATAGGTTTAATTAGTGAAAATGATAACTCTACTGTATTGGCTGAATATAAAGGATTAAATAGGAAAGTTCCATCTTTTCAAAGCGAAGACACTTTAGAAAAAGAATTAATCAAAACCTTAGTTGAACAGGGGTATGAAAGATTAAATATAAACTCTGAAGATGAATTGATTCTTAATTTAAGAAGACAGTTAGAAAAACTTAATAATTATAGTTTTAGTGATGGAGAATGGGATGATTTTTTTACTAAAGTAATAGCAAATAAAAATGATTATATTATTGAAAAGACAAGACTTATTCAAGAAGATTATAAACAAGAAATAAATCTTGATTCAGGTGAAAAGAAAAATATCTATTTAATAGATAAGAATAATATTCATAACAATAGTCTTCAAGTATTAAATCAATATATTAATAATGAAGGTAATTATGGTAACAGATATGATGTTACAATTCTAGTGAATGGTCTTCCTTTAGTTCATGTAGAGCTAAAAAAAAGAGGAGTAGATTTAAGAGAGGCATTTAACCAAATAGAAAGATATCAAAGAGATTCATTTTGGGCTGGTTCAGGATTATATAACTTTGTTCAAATATTTGTTATATCAAATGGAACATTAACTAAGTATTACTCAAATACTACAAGAGAGTTTCATATTAACAATCAAAAGAAAAAGAAATCCAACTCATTTGAATTTACTTCATACTGGGCAGATCAAAAGAATAATGGAATCACAGATTTAATAGATTTTGCTAAAACTTTCTTTACAAAACATACATTATTAAATATATTAACTAAATATTGTGTATTTACAAGTGAGGAAGATTTATTAGTAATGCGTCCATATCAAATAGTAGCAACTGAAAAGATTTTAAATAGAATAACTATTGCATATAATAATAAATTTTATGGAACTTTAAAATCAGGTGGTTATATTTGGCATACAACAGGTTCTGGAAAAACACTTACATCATTTAAAACTTCACAACTTGCTAGTAAATTAGATTTTATTGATAAAGTATTATTTGTTGTAGATAGAAAAGACTTAGATTATCAAACAATGAAAGAATACGATAGATTTAAAGAGGGAGCAGCTAACTCTAATACTTCAACGAAAATATTAGAAGGACAATTAAATGATCCTAATGCTAAGATAATAATAACTACAATACAAAAGCTATCTCAATTTATAAAGAAAAATGAAAATAGTAATGTATTTGATAAACATGTAGTATTTATTTTTGATGAATGTCATAGGTCACAGTTTGGTGATATGCATAAGGCAATTATTAAAAAATTTAAAAAATATTATTTATTTGGATTTACAGGAACGCCAATATTTCCAGAGAATGCTAGAACGATTAAAGGTATATCGGAAACAACGGAACAAATCTTTGGCGAGCGATTACATACTTATACAATAGTTAATGCTATAGCAGATAAGAATGTCTTACCGTTTAGATATGAGTATGTTGGTAGAGTTGATATAGCAAATAACGTTAAAGATGAAAAAATATATAATATAGATGAAGAAAAATTATTTGATAATCAAATACGTATAAGTCTTATTACTGATTATATAATAGAACATTTTAGTACAAAAACTAAAACAAGTGAAAGTTATGTTTATTCTACATTAGATAATGTAATAGATGTTGCTAAAAAACGAGATGTAGAAGAAATAAAATCAAAAAAGAATATTAATGGTTTTAATTCAATATTTGCAGTATCAAGTATTAAAATGGCCAAAGAATATTATTCGGAATTTAAAAAACAGTTGGAATTCAAAAAAAGCAATTTAAAAGTAGCCTTAATATACTCATATGGAGTTAATGGAGAAGATGGAGTTATAGACGAAAATTCAGAATCAACAGAAGCGTTAAGTATAGATGATAGAACATTCCTAGAAAGAGCTATTAAAGATTATAATAATATGTTTGGAACCAGCTATGATACATCATCAGAAAAATTTCAAAATTATTATAAAGATGTTTCTTTAAGAATGAAAAATAGAGAAATAGATATACTAATTGTTGCTAATATGTTCTTAACCGGATTCGATGCTAAAACATTAAATACATTATGGGTAGATAAGAATTTAAAATGGCATGGATTAATTCAAGCGTTCTCAAGAACAAATAGAATTTTAAATAGTGTTAAGACATACGGTAATATTGTTTCATTTAGAAACTTAGAAGATAGACTAAATGAAGCATTAGCTAAGTTTGGAGATGAACAAGCACGTGGTATTGTATTATTAAAACCGTATAATGACTATTATTATGGATATAAAGAAGAAAACGGCAAATCATTTGAAGGATATAAATCATTAGTAGAAAAATTAACTTCAAAATTTACCCCAGGAGAATTAATGCAAAGTGAAACAGAGCAGAAAGAATTTATTAAATTATATAGTGCTATATTAAGAGTAACTAATATTCTATCTTCATTTGATGAGTTTAAAAATCAAGAATTAATAAATGAAAGAGATAAGCAAGATTATCATAGTGTATATATTGAATTATATAATGAGTTTAGAAACAAAGCAAAACAAGAAAAAACGGATGTTACAGGTGATGTAGTATTCGAAATGGAATTAATTAAATCAATTGAAGTAAATATAGATTATATTCTCGGATTAGTCAAGAAATATCATGATTCAAATATGGAAGATAAAGAAATATTAGTAAACATCCAAAAAGCTATTATGGCAAGTCCAGATTTGAGAAATAAAAAGGACTTAATCATGGCATTTATTGATTCATTAGATCAGAATTCAAATGTATATACAGACTTTGAATCATTTATGAATAGTAAAAAGAAAGAAGAATTAGATAAAATAATTGCCGAAGAAAATCTTAATAAAGAAGAAACTTATAACTTTATTCAAAGATCATTTGAACAGGGAAGAGTGGAAACTAATGGAACAGAGGTATCAACAATACTTCCGCCAATGAATATGTTTACTCCAACAAACGATAGACAAGAAAAGAAAAATAAAGTAATAGATAAATTATTAGAGTTTTTTGATAAATTCTTTAGTTTATCTAATAAAAATTTTTAAGAAGTCTATAAAATTTATGATATAATACATAAAGAATAGAGTATATTTCATTTTTAAGATGAAATATATTCTTTTTTAGTAGGAGGTAGTAATGAAAAAGTCAAAGATAAGAGGTTATATTTACGATCTCGAACATAAAAACAAGAATTTTTCTTTTGATAAAACTTTGAGAATATTAGATATAGGCAATGCAATTTACATAGATATGATTGAAAAAACTAAATTCAAAGAAATATCTGATTATAAAAAGTCTAAATATATGTTTAAAGAAATATCAGAAGAACTTGAGGAAATTATTAATTTATTAAGTAAAGAAAAAACTCTTATGGCTGTGTGTTTATTAAGAAATGTTTTTGAAGAAATAATGTATATAATGGCGACAACTATAGAAAATATTGATATTGATGTAATGACTAAAGCTAACTATTTTTATAAAATAGTTGCGGAACATTGTGATGAGCTTTTATTTAGTTATACATCCGAAGATATAAAAGAATTATACAGTTATATGTCTAAAATTACACATGTTACGAATGTAAAAGAAGCAACGAGTTATTTAGTTGGCAATAAAAAAATAAAAAAGTATATTAATAATGAGATTAAATATGTAGAATTAATTATTGAGAATATTTATTTGGAATTTATTAACAAAAAATTAAAAATAGATAATAATATGTGTGATAATATTATGATTATTTCAAGTTATGTTGATTTAATAAATGTAATATATTTTACTGCCAACTCTATCGGGGAACACAAAAGAATAGAATTATACTTTTATGGAGAAAAAAATCAAAAATATTTAAATGAAAAACGCGAACAAATGATTCGAGAATTTAAAGAACTTCAAAACTCTAATGTTAAAATTACTAAAACCATAAATGTGATTTCAAAAGAATTAGATAAACAAATAATGGAAAGAAATTATACAGAAATAGTTAAAAGACTAATTGATACATAAGTAAGAATTGAACTTACGATTAATAACGCAAAAGGAATAAGGTTTAAAATAAAAATGTAAAATTATCCTACAAAAAAACCGTCAATAAAGGTACTAAAATCAGTAGTACATTGTATGCACACTCGTTAAAAATAGTAATTGTTAGCAGGCATTGACTGAAAATCTCTATTTTAAAACTGGAAATTGTTTATCAAAGATAAGGTTCCGTAATCTTAAATATAGATATGAAATCTAATGACACACTCATTTGTACTCCAGAGATAATCGACACATATAAATATATGAGTTTAAGAAACTAGTCTTAACACAACTCATATCCCGTGCTCTGTAGTATACCAGATAACAATTTACTATTATAACAAAGGAAAAGTATATATTTTCACTACTGTTTGTGCCTTAAACGAATGTAGCGAAGTAGAAAGGAATGATTAGAAATGGAGTATAAAAGATTAAATGATAAAAATAGAAAGTATATGACAGATGGTATAAATAATTATCTAAATTTTGAATGGGAAGATAACCATTTGATTGATCAAATTATAAGAAAAATTGACGATATTTATCCATATTCCTCTGATCCACAGGATTTTATTGATGATAAGTATTATTTAGATGAAATTAATAAGCTTTTTAGATTATTATTTGATAGAAAGTTAGATAAGACAGACTTCTTAGATAAATTAGAAGATCTGTTTAATGAAATGTTAATTAAATATCCATCGTTAAGCTATCAATATAGGTACAATATTAATATGTATAAAGAAATCATTTCTAAATCAAACAGGTTAATTATAAAAGGTTGTGGTGGAATAGGTAAAAGCTATTTTATATATAAATTAGAAGAAACTCTTAGCGAAAACAATATAGATCATCTATGCGTTTATGGAAAGTATAATGATTCCATAGTCGAAACTATATATGATGAAGTAAAAAATAAGAAAAAGGATTTCTACTTTGTTATTGATGCACTAAATGAGTTTAATGAAAGTGAACAGCAAAAAATATTAAATTCTCTTGAACATATTCAAAAGAAGAAAAATATAAATATTATTATTACTTATAGAACTTCTTCATTAAAGAATAGTATAGTTGAACATTTAAACAGACTCTTAATAAATGAATACGACTTTAAAGGAGTAAATTTTGAATCAAGTATATTAAAGTTGATTGAAACGTATGGAGTTGAAGTTGTTAGATTAATTGATGTAATTGAATCAAATAATCCTTTATATTTAACAATGTTAAATAAGATTCTATTTAATTCAAAAATTAAGGGAGAGAAACTTCCAAGTATAGCACAAATGACTTTTATAATGGAAAGTTATATTAAGGGAATATGTGGATTAGAAAATTGGAAACTCGTGAAAGAAATTGGCTCATATATGTTTGATAATAGTAAGATTTCAATAACTGAAGATGAATTAAAAACTATCGCAGGAAATAAATTTGACCATTTTGTCGAAAAAATGATTCAAAATGATTTCATAGGTTCATATGAGAATGGTAATACAGTGCACTTTTTATTTACTATACAGGGATTGTCAGATTATATTATAGCTAGATCATTATTTGATTTTATAAATGATAAAGAAGAAAATGATATTGTTAATATTATTAACGAAAAATTAAACAAAATGTATTCAATGCATGAAGCATTTGCACTAGTTCTATTAGATAAGTATAAAGACAAAGATATTAATATGGCTCTTCGCATTATATTTAAATCAGATATAGGCAAAGAACTAGATATAGAAATATTTAAAAAAATTTCATTCAATAATAGACAAATAAAGTGTATACAAGAATTTATTAAGTATGAAAATGTACAAAATCTTTTCTTGTTATTAGGTGGATATTCTAACAAACCTTTTAATTGCAAAAATTACTTGAATCAAAAAATATTTGATAATGAGAATATCCAAAAAAATTTATTGGTAAAATATAGGGAATCTAGATATTTAATGCATTTAAAAAATATTGAATATGCTTTGCCATTTCTAGAAAAAGAGATTGATATGTTAGAAGAGTATTTTTATTATGCTTTTTGGTTAATGTCTGTACCGGTTGAGAGAATAAGAAAATTAGCAATAAAAGTTGTGTATGATATTTCCTGCAAAAACAATAAATTTGCCAGTTATTTAATTGAGTTTTATAATAATATTAATGAACTATACATCAAAAAAGGGATAATACACGTTTTAACCAAACTTTCTAAAACGAGAAAAATAACAAATTTTATAAAAAGTGTATATTACAATCCAGAAGAAATCGATGCTGAAATAGTATATAGAACATCTGTTTATTTGAACAAAGAAAATGAATATCAGTTACTAAACAAGAAAAATTTAAACACTGCTATTTCTAAAGATGTAAGTATAGATTTAAAATTGGATTTAAAACAAGTTATCTTTATTGCAGATATATATGAAAAAAATTTACTTAAATTTGAACGATATACTGCTGGAAATACTTTATCATTGTATAATAATTTTATTTTAAATAATAGCAAAGAAATATATGAATATAACAATAAATTGTGCAAACAATTTAGCTGTATAAAGAATAATGGTTTTTGTAAATATTCTATGGGAAATAATATGTTTAAAGATTATGTGGAAACAATCAATATTGTTAATATCGCTCCTGAAAGAATGTTTATATTGTTTCAAGAAATATTCAAAAAGATATGTGATATATATGGATACAACTGCTATGAAAAAGAAAAATTTGATATTCATTTAAATAAATTCGAAGATTCACTACTAAAGAAAATCTTGCTATTAAGTCAGGATATTTTATTAGGATCGTTAATGACTAATTATTACACAAATGAGTTTAGTGTATATAACGATGACCAAAACTTTGGATATAAAAATTATTCTTATATTATGTATGATGAAGAAAAAATCTATTTAACTTCTCCTGTCAGTCCATATAATGAATTGATTGATAAGTTGAATAATAAAGTATGTGAAACAGTTGAATTATATAAAAATAATAATTATAGATGGTTTAAAAATAAAAAGGTTTCAATAGATAACTGCTGTAAAATGACGAAGCCGATAGTATACGACAATAATAGTTGGAGTCTAATAGGAGGAAATATCCATTTGTTCGTAGCTAATTTTATAAATGTTTATTATTCATGCTATATGGCTTTTAATTCTCAAAAAAAATTAGTAGGTGATGAAGATTCAAACTATTTAACAATTGAAAATAAAAAGTATTATGGTAATGTAAGTGACTATTCATCTGAAAAATATAGTAAAAACATGGATATCCCAAATTTTGAATCAAATTCTTTAGATATAAAAGAAACTAACATGGCGTTTCCACCACCAAACTTAGTTAAGTATCTAAATTTAAAATATAATTTTAAAACATCTTCATGGGATGATAATGATGGTAATCAAATTATACTTTGTGATAACAATATTAAGAATTTTTATAAATATCCAGTGTCAGGTGCTATTTATATTAGAACAGATATATTAGAAGAATTAAAAAAACATAATAATGTAATTTATTGGTGTTATACAGAAAAGTTATATAAAAACTATGGATGGAATGAAAAAGCAAGTTTACACCTAGAATTAGATTCAAACGGTAATGTAACAAAAGAATTTAACAATAATAATTTATCATACTCTGAAAAAAGAATTCCATTAAAATGTAAAAGATGCAAGTATAATATTTATGAAAAACATAGTAAAATTTCAAATGATGATACAATTAAAATAATAAACGATTTGATTAATTATACTAAAGATGATGAACAATAAAATAAAAGTTGAATCAGTTCTTTCTTTATAACATAAAAATAAAATTTTCGCAGCTTTAAAATTAAATTATGCTTATCAGTATCCAACTTAATTTAAATAGTTATCAAGCAACCATCTTAGCCTTTGCTTAGTAAATTATTAGCACATCGTGAATTTACTATAATAGGAATAGTTTAATTAATTTTTGAATCATTCATAATAATAACTAAAAAAAGATACATTATCATTAATTGTAGTAATAAATCTATATTTACTAAGTAGAAGATAACTATTTATGTAATTCATCATTAGTCTCCTTATTGATGCATACAATTGGCCTTAGAAATTCGATATCTATATTAAAGTATTGAATAACCATTTTATTAGAAACACAATGAGATGGTAAGTGTTTATCTGAATTCTTTTTCCTAAAGTCTGCCTCTATAGTTTTTTTATTCTATCTGCAGTAGATGAAAGTATATTAAGTATTTCTCTAGCTTTCAATGTAATATCTTCTCTCAGAAAGTATTGTATTAATCACGTATTTGCTGATAAAATTCAAGATTTTAGGTACGAAAAATCGTATGTAAAGTGTTAGAGATAACAAATTATAATATAATTATAATGAAAAAATTTGGTATCTCTTAAAGTCTAATTATGTCAACAATTTTTAGCTAATCAATACATTTATAAAACGAAAAGTACTTTGTTAAAAATAAAATGCTAAATATTTATATAAATATAAATTACCAATGAAGAGAGTAACTATTCATTAGCAAAAGACTTACTCAACATCACAAACGATGTACTAAGTCTTTTTTTTGATACCTTACAAACTTGTAATATAAAACCCACTAAAATAATGATATAATATAATTACAGAAAGAAGGACTAAATATATGAAAAAAATAATGATAATCGAAGATGATACTATTATATCTAAAGAATTATATGAATTACTAGTAAATGCAGGATATAATGTAGTAATACTAAAAGACTTTGCTAATGCCAAAGAAGAAGTGTTAAAAAGTAATATAGATTTAATCTTATTAGATATAAATATTCCATATCAAAATGGAGAACAACTACTTAAAGAGCTAAGAAAATGCTCTAATATACCAGTAATAATGGTAACCTCAAGAAATACTGAAACAGATGAAATACTATCTATCTCATATGGTGCAGATGACTATATAACCAAACCATATAATCCTACAATTTTATTACTTAGAATTCAAAATATATTTAAAAGATTAGATAGTACCAGTGAAGTATTAAAATATAAAGATTTAGAAGTCTCACTATCTCGTGGTACCTTATTTGGTAATAATAAAGAATTAGAACTTACTAAAAATGAAATGCTAATATTCCAACACTTACTAAATAATCAAAATAGAATAGTATCAAGAGATGAACTAATGACTATTTTATGGAATAATGAAGAATACATAAATGATAATGCTCTAACTGTAAATATCAGTAGACTAAGAAGTAAATTAGAAGGCTTTGGCTACCCAAATGCCATAGAAACAAGAAAAGGACAAGGTTACATATTACTATGAAATTAACAAGTTACATAAAAAGTAAAATAAATATAATTATCATTTCTATCATATCAATAACCTTAATAATACTATTAGATTTAACATTTAAAGTACCAAAAGAATTAATAATAGTAACATCATTCCTCCTTATAATAACATTAATAATATCACTACTAATAACATACTTTCAAAAAAGAAATTTTTATAACACATTAATAACCAACACCAAGAATCTAGATAAAAAATACTTAGTCCTAGAAACATTACCAAAACCAAATACCTACGAAGAAGAACTAATATATAACACCCTATATGACATAAATAAATCAATGATAGAAAATGTAACCACTTACATTACCAGTACCAAAGACTTTAAAGACTATATAGAAATGTGGATACACGAAGTAAAAATACCCATATCAAGCCTAATTCTTATGACTCATAATCATAAAGATAAAATACCACAAGAATACTTTGAAGAAATAAGAAGACTAGATAACTATATAGACCAAATCCTTTACTATGTAAGAAGTAATTACACTAGCGAAGACTTTATCTTTAAAAAAGTAAAATTAGAAAAAGTAATATCACAAGTAGCATTAAAAAACAAAGATGACCTATTAGAAAATAAAATAGACTTAATCGTAGATATAAAAAATACAGAAGTCTATACCGATACCAAATGGTTAGAATTCATTTTAAATCAAATTATCAATAACAGTATCAAATACAAAAAAGATATTCCAAACTCTTATATCCAAATAAAAGCCCATGAAGACAATAACCAAGTAACACTATTGGTTAAAGATAATGGCATAGGAATACCTGAAAGTGATATACCTAATGTCTTTAAAAAATCATTCACAGGTACCAATGGAAGAAATAAAACTAAATCAACTGGAATGGGCCTATACATTGCAAAAAAACTATGTACCAAACTAGGACATAAAATAGAAATAGAATCAAAAGAAAAAGAATACACTATCCTTAAAATAACATTAGGCAAAAATAAACTCTATCACCCAGAAGACTAACCTTACAAAAAAGTAATATACTGTAATATTAAACTTACGACAAATACCCAACTATTTGATATTATTAATTCATGAAAGGAAGAAAAAATATGAAAAATAATATAGAACACATTAAAGAAAACACTAATGAAAACATCAAAGAAGCAAGCAAAGAAAACATTCTAACAATAGAGAATATTGAAAAATACTATGGAAGTAAATCAAGTCTAACAAAAGCCATAGACAATATTTCATTCGAAGTAAAACAAGGAGAATTTGTCGCAATAATGGGGTCATCCGGTTCAGGTAAAACAACCTTACTAAATTGCATATCTACAGTTGATAGAGTAACCGCAGGACATATCTTCGTAGGTAAAACTGACATAACAAAACTAAAAGGAAATAGTCTAAATAAATTTAGAAGGGAAGACTTAGGTTTTATCTTTCAAGACTTTAACTTATTAGATACTCTAACAGCATATGAAAATATCGCCTTAGCCTTATCAATTCAAAATATCAACTATAAAGAAATAGACAAAAGAATAAATAAAGTGGCTAAAGAACTAGACATTGAATCAGTATTAAAAAAATATCCATATCAAATGAGTGGAGGACAAAAACAAAGAGTAGCAGCTGCTCGTGCCATAATAACTAATCCATGCCTAGTCTTAGCAGACGAACCAACCGGTGCCCTAGATTCCAAGTCTTCAAAAATGTTATTAGAAAAATTAACATATCTAAATAACAACCTAAAAGCCACAATCCTAATGGTAACACATGATGCCTATGCTGCAAGTTATGCTTCAAGAATAATCTTTATAAAAGATGGTAAAATCTATAACGAAATAAGAAAAGGAACAGATACCAGAAAAGAATTCTTCGATAAAATAATAGATGTCGTAACCTTACTAGGAGGAGACATAAATGATGCTCTTTAAATTATCTATAAAAAACATAACCAAAAGTATAAAAGACTACGCCATCTATTTCTTTACCTTAGTATTAGGAGTAGCAATATTCTATGTCTTTAACGCCATAGATAGCCAAACAGTAATGTTAAATGTAACAAGCACCCAGTACGAAGTAATAAAATTAATGACAACCATACTAGGAGGAGTAAGTGTCTTTGTATCATTTGTTTTAGGATTTCTAATAATATACGCCAGTCGTTTCCTAATAAAAAGAAGAAACAAAGAATTTGGAATCTATCTAACCCTAGGAATGCCCAAAAGAAAAATATCTCTAATACTTTTCTTTGAAACCCTAATAATAGGAATAATCTCCCTAGGAGTAGGACTAGCCTTAGGAATAATATTATCTCAATTAATGAGTGTCTTAGTAGCCAATATGTTTGAAGCAGACTTAACAAACTTTAAATTTACTTTTTCATCATCTTCAGCACTAAAAACATTATTATATTTTAGTATCATGTATCTAGTAGTAATGATATTTAATACCATAATCATAAATAAATGTAAATTAATAGACTTACTACATGGCAATAAAAAATCAGAAAAAGTAAAACTTAAGAATCCTATTCTTTGTATAATAGTATTCATAATATCATCAGTAGCATTATCTTATGCATATTACCTAGTAACAGAAGGCTTTACCAAGTCCCCATTAATGACTACCATAGAAGGAATCTTAATACCAATAGCCCTAGGATGCCTATCAACATTCCTTATATTCTGGTCATTATCAGGATTAATCCTAAAAATAGTAATGCATCTAAAAAAATACTACTACAAAGGACTAAATAGTTTTACCATCCGCCAAATAAGTAGCAAAATAAATACCACAGTATTTTCCATGACAATAATATGCCTAATGCTATTCTTTACTATATGTATCTTTTCCTCAGCATTATCCATAAAGAACTCCCTATCAGGTAATCTAAAAGATTTAGCACCCGTTGATATTCAGTTCTCAAAATTACAAGAATCATTATCTAAAGAAGAACAAGAAAACTTTTCAAAAGAGATAATAGAGGACTATAACACTACTGCCAAAGATACCTTACAAAGATTAGATGTATATAAGTACCTAAAAGATGTGGTAGATATAAATACATATAGATTAGAAGAAATAACTCTAAAAGATTCTTTTGGAGACCAAATAGAACAAATAGGAAAAGATTATCCATTACTAGCATATCAAGATAAAGAAACACTAATAAAATTAAGTGACTACAATCGTTTAGCAAAACTATATAACAAAAAAGAATTAACTCTAAAAGATAATGAATATGTAATTATAGCCAATTATAAGATGATGGCGGATATTAGAAACATAGCCTTAAAAAGCAATACCAAACTAACAATAAACAGCAAAGACTACTATCCAAAATATCAAGAATGCCAAGATGGTTTTATCGAACTAAGTGGAAGTGCTACTAATACAGGAGTAATAATATTACCAGATAATGCCTTAGAAGGTATTCATCCATATAAAAATGTTTTAGCAGCTAACTATCAAGCAGACACTAAAGAAGAAAAAGAAAATGTTGAAGATATAGTTAGTACTATAATAAATAACCATTTTAACAAAGATACCTTATTATCATATAATACTAAAATAGATATCTATGCATCATCCATAGGACTAGGAGCAATGGTAACCTTTGTAGGACTATACCTAGGAATAATCTTCTTAATATCAAGTGCAGCCATACTAGCCTTAAAAGAATTATCTGAAAGTACCGATAACAAAGAAAGATTTAATATGTTAAGAAAAATAGGAACAGATGAAAAAATGATAAATAAAGCTTTATTCAATCAAATAGGAGTATTCTTCTTATTTCCATTGTTATTAGCAGTAATTCACTCCATATTTGGAATAAGTTTTGCTAACTATATCTTAAAAACAATAGGAACAGAATCATTACTATCTTCAATAATTTTAACCGCAGTATTTCTAGTAATAATTTATGGAGGATATTTCTTAGTAACATATTATTCAAGTAAAAACATAATAAAGGAGAGATAAAATGACTTATGCGCTACCAATAAAAACAGCCTTAATAATCTTTCCTTTTTTATCTATATTTATAACAATACCATATATAATATATGAATATCATCATTATGGATCAATAAATAAATTAAGAACATTAATAGTATATTCCTTTATTTTATACCTAATGACAATGTATTTCTTAGTAATATTACCCCTTCCAACCAAAGAAGAAGTAATAAATATGAAAGCAACAACTCCTCAGTTAATACCATTAACATTTATAAAAGATATATTTGAAGACATTACCTCATTAAAACAATTTAGTATTATAAAAATATTAACTATGTCAAGTGTATATACCGTAATATTTAATGTAATAATGTTTATGCCACTTGGAATATATCTAAGATACTATTATAAATGTTCTTTAAAAAAAACAGTATTACTTAGTTTTCTTATATCCTTATTCTTTGAATTAACTCAATTAACAGGATTATATTATATCTATCCAAAAGCATATCGTACCTTTGATGCAGATGACTTATTAATTAATACCTTAGGAGGCCTATTAGGTTATTTAATAATAAAACCAATGCAAAAGTATTTACCTACAAGAGAGGATATAGATAACAAATCATTAAAAGAAGGAAAAAATGTATCATCACTAAGAAGAATAACTCTTTTTCTAGGAGATATATTTACTTATTCATTAATAACTTTATTAGTATCATTCTTAATAAATAATAAATATATAAATATCTTATTAGCAGTCCTATACTACATAATAATTCCATACCTTAATCATAATCAAACTATCTTTGGAAAAATAATAAATGTTTCATTAGAAGTCCCTAACCAAAGACTACTTAAAATAACACTAAGAACTATATTTATCTACTTATACTATTATGGAATAATACACATAGTAATTCATCTAGAAGTATTACTAGCCAAAAATATACCATCCTATATATCCTTAATAATTTCCTTAAACACAGCATTAATATTTTTAATCTTTTATATTTATAGCATTATCAAAGTATTAAAAAACAAACAATTACTATATGATAAAGTATTAAATATAAAATATGTAAGTACTATAAAATCAAATAATGTAGAGTAAATCTATGTTATTTTTTTCTTTATCTTGGTGAGCCTAAGGTCTCTAAATTAAAACTATTTTATTGTATATAAGATAGAATTAAACTAATAAATGTAAAGTTTACTAGATAAACTATGAAAATACAAATATAAATGATATAATATGTTTAAAAATGTTAATGTAATTTTTGAGGAGATGCTATGAAAAAATCAAATATTGAGTTATTTATTGAAAGGGTAAAAGTAGAAGCAAATATACATAAAATCATAAAAAAAGATTTAATCTATCAACTAATAGACTATTTTAAAAGAGATTATACTAAAATGAATTATCCACAAAATATAAATAATCCATTAGAAACAGTTCTTGAATTTTATAAAAATTACAATCTTGAATATTATGAAATTATTGTAGAGGGAATAAAAAACAATAAAATATTAATAGATAAAAACAATACAAAAAGTTTTATGGATACAAAAAATGGAAAATTATATATAAAACTTTTTAGAAATGATTTAGATGTCTTTATGCTTGCTCACGAATTTGCACATTATATTGATAGAAGTTTTAATCCACCAATTATTCCAAATAAATATAATTTTCTTTGCGAAGTATATTCATTTTACATTGAAAAGAAATTAGAAGATTGGTTAGATAATGAAAAAAATTATGAATTAATTAATGTTAAAAGAAATAATAGGATGTATTATGAATCCAAAATGTTAAGTGCAATAGAATCCATGATGTTTTATGAAGAATTATATATAAAAAATGGAAAAATAAGTATTGAAGATTTAGAAATCAATACAGTAAAAAAAGTAATGAATTATAATTATGACTTAGAAATCGGATTAGTTAATTACTTGTTGCGTTACCCTCTAGCAAATATTCTTTCAGACTATTTAATAAATAACAATATGATTGAAAAGGATACTGACATTTATAAAGTTTGTTTAAATACTAATTTGTACCAACTTATACCAAAATCAAATATTAAAAAAGAATTAATAATATAATGTTTGAACAAAAAAATAAAGATGAATAATATTACATTAAGATACTAAAAAGCAAAAATTAGTATCTTTTTATTTAAATATTTTTTAGTTTTTTAAGTTGTAATATTCTCTAATTTATGTTATATATATTATATAACAAGTAAGATTAATAAGGAGTAGGTATGGGAGATAAAATAAAATTATTACAAGAAATAATAGATAAATCAAATAATATAGTATTTTTTGATGGTGCAGGTACTTCGACAGATTCAGGAATAAAAGATTTTAGAGGTAAAAATGGACTATATAAAGAAAAAACAAAATATAATCCAGAATATTTACTAAGTGCAAATTGTTTTTATAACAATACTTCATTATTTTATGATTATTATAAATCTAATTTTAATGTCTTAGATAAAAAGCCTAATATAATTCATAAATACTTAACCACCTTAGAATCTAAAAATAAATTAAAAGCAATAATTACTCAAAATATTGATGGATTACATAAACTATCAGGTAGTAAAAATGTAATAGAAATACACGGTAGTATTCTAACTAATCATTGTATTAAATGTAATAAAAAGTATGATGCAAAGTATATATTTGATAGTAAAGATATACCTAAATGTACTTGTGGGGGCATAATAAAACCAGATGTAGTTTTATATGGAGAACAGCTTAATGATTATGAAAAAGCAATGTATTATATTTATAAATGTGATACTTTATTAGTCGCAGGTACTTCCTTAACTGTAGAACCTGCATCAAGTTTAGTAAGATTAACTGATAATAAAAACTTAGTTATAATTAATGATACAAAAACACCATATGACTCTTACGCAACATTAGTTATAAATGATAATTTAAGTAATGTATTTAGTAAATTAAAATAATTATGGAGGATATATGTATATAATAGAAACAAAAGATATTACTAAAAAATACGGTAAATACCAAGTATTAAATAAATTAAGTGTCCATATAAAAGAAAATTCTATTTATGGATTAATAGGAAAAAATGGTGCAGGTAAAACAACCTTAATTAGAATAATATGTGGATTACAAGATCCCACAAATGGAACATACTTTATTAATAAAATAGATAATAAAACTAAAGATATCTCCATTGTTAGAAAGAAAATAGGAGCAATAATAGAACGCCCTTCAATATATGAAGAAATGAATGCCAAAGATAATATAATTTGTCAAATGAAACTAGTAGGATTAACTAATTACCAAGATGTATCAAAATTTCTTGATGTAGTAGGTTTATCTAATGTAGGAAATAAAAAAGTAAGATATTATTCACTTGGTATGAAACAAAGATTAGGTATAGCCTTAGCTTTAGTAAATAATCCAAATATATTAATTTTAGATGAACCTATAAATGGATTGGATCCTGAAGGAATTATTGAAATAAGAGAAATAATTTTAAAATTAAATAAAGAAAAACATATTACTATTTTAATATCAAGTCATTACTTAGATGAATTATCAAAAGTAGCAACTCATTATGGATTTATAGATAAAGGAAGAATTATCGAAGAAATAAGTAGTGAAGAATTAAATAAAAAACTAACTAGTTTTATAGAATTAAAAGTAAATAACTTAAAAAGTTTTACTAACTATTTTAAAAATAATAATATACCATATGAAATAAAAGATAATAATATAATTAATATATACAAAGATTATAATATTCAAAAATTTATAACAGAATTAACTAATAACAACCTAGAAATAGAATCTATTACTAAAAAAAATGAATCTTTGGAAGAATATTATATAAACTTAATCGGAGGTAACAATAATGATTAATTTATTAAAATCAAACTTTTATAGAGTTAAAAAAAGTAAATCATTTCTAATTATATTATTTCTTTTTACCATTTTTTATATAATGTTATACTTTAATAACTATACTCCAAACTGTGTTAATTGTCCTAATCAATTAGGGGAAGTTTTCTTTGATTATACATTCTTAATATGTTTACTTACTCCAATATTTATATGTATATTTATAAATTCAGATTATAACAATGGTACAATAAGAAATAAAATAATAAGTGGTTATTCTAAAGTAAAAATCTATTTAGCTAACTTAATTACAACAGTTTTAGTAAGTTTACTTTATATGGTAATAGCAATTTTTACATTAACAATTATATCTTTCATATTTAATAATAGTTTTATAATAACACCTTCTAAATTTATATATTTATTTTTTAATAGTATCCTTTTAAATATATCAATATGTTCCATATTTAATTTTATAACAATGTCTATTTCTACTAAAAATTTATCTTCAATATATTCATTATCTCTTACTATAATGGCTTTAGTATTTACAAGTAATCTTCCATATAAAATAAGTATTTCATCAGGTATAAAAAAACAAATATTAACATTTATGTATGACTTTATTCCTTTTGGACAAGCATACCAAATAGTTAGTTTAACTGATAATTATCTAAAGATAAGTTTATATTCCATAATCTTAATAATTATAGTTAACATATTAGGAATAAATATATTTAAAAATAAACAAATAAATTAGAAAGTATCATATAACTATGATATATCCGAAATATTTAAGTAAAACAAATTGCACAAAATGTAAGCAATAATAATTAAAATTTTGTTATTTATTCTAAATTGATTATTGAATAAAAATATTATATATGATATCCTTAACCTATAAGGAGATAAGTAATTATGAAATGTGATATTTGTAGTTCAACAAAAAACTATGTAAAGAATCATCATCATGTATATACAATAAAAGAAAAAGAAATAACATTTAATTCTAAAAGAAGATTTTGCTCAAAATGCAATAACTTAGTTTATGATAATAAATTAGATAATATGGCCTCAAAAAAAGCAATACAAACATATAATGATAAATACGGAATAGATAAAGAAAAGATAATAGAATTTAGAAAAAAATATAATTTATCATTAGAACTTTTTTCTAAAATAATAGGATGTTCAAAAAAAACTTTAATAAGTTATGAAAAAGGAACATCTATACCTAATGATAAATGCCTTACAATAATAAAAAAATTACTATCAAATTCAAGTATTGAATTGTAAATAATAATTAAAATAATTTACTTAATTATCTATTTTTGGTATAATTAATATAGATATGGAGGTAAGAAATGATAAAATTAGTATTAGTAAGGCATGGACAAAGCATATGGAATTTAGAAAATAAATTTACTGGATGGACTGATGTAGGATTATCTAGTAATGGAGTTAATGAAGCAATTGAAGCAGGAAAGGTATTAAAAGAAAAAGGATTTACTTTTGACTTAGCATACACTTCAGTTTTAAAAAGAGCAGAAGATACTCTAACATATATCTTAAAAGAAATGAATGAAGAAGATATAGAAATAAGAAGAAGTTGGAAATTAAATGAAAGACATTATGGAGCATTACAAGGATTAAATAAAGATGAAACAAGAAAGAAATATGGTGATGAACAAGTATTATTATGGCGTAGAAGTGCTACAGTAAGACCACCAGAATTAGAATTAACTGATTCAAGATATCCAGGTAATGATCCTAAATATAGTAATTTAACTAAAGAAGAATTACCAAGAACAGAAAACTTAGTAGATACAATAAAAAGAGTAGTAGAATACTTTAAAGAAGAAATTGAACCAGAATTAAAAAATAATAAAAAAATTATAATTGTAGCACATGGCAATAGTCTAAGAGGATTAATTAAATATTTAGATAATATTAGTGATGAAGATATCATATCATTAGAACTTGAAACAGGTAATCCAATATGTTATGAATTAGAGGACGACTTAAAACCAATAAAACATTATTATCTAAAGTAAAATATTTACAAAAAATATAAAATAATATATAATTCTTTTAGAAAGGAAGTAATTATGATAAAAGAATTTAAAGAATTTATTAGTCGCGGTAATGTAATAGATATGGCTGTTGGTGTTATCATGGGTAGTGCTTTTGGTAAGATAGTAACTTCATTAGTTAATGATATCATTATGCCTTTAGTAGGAGTTTTAATCGGAGGAATAGATTTTACAAGTCTTAGTTTTAAAATTCAAAAAGCTGAAGTTAAATATGGAAGTTTTATTCAAAATATAGTAGATTTTTTAATTGTAGCAATATGTATATTTATATTTGTTAAAATTATAAATAAACTAAATACAATTGATGTTCTACATAAAAAGAAAAAAGAAGAAACAAAGAAAGAAGAAGTAAAAAAATCTAATGAAGAAGTATTGCTCGAAGAAATCCGTGATTTATTAAAAAAACAAAAATAATTTTTAAAAACTAATGACAAATTAGTTTTTTTTTGATATACTAGTACTAGATAATAAAAATAGGGAGGACGCTAGAAATGAACAAGACTTTTATTGCAAGTTTAGAAAATCATAATGTCTATTTAATTAGTAATGATGATGCATCTTTTTATTTGAATTGCCTAAAAGACAAAAATGAAACTACTAATATAACTATGGATATTGATTATAAAAAGAAAAATAGTATTAATGATATAGTAAATTATTACCAAAAAATAGATAATTATAATATTACCTTAGTAGTACCTACCGATAATTTTATAGATAAAAAAGATAAGTATAAAACTCAAAGTAATACATTATCTTCAGTAATTAATTTTACATATAAATTACTTACTAAAAATGGACTTACAGTAAAAAATAATATTAATATTATTAAACATAGTAATATCAAAAGTGAGTTTGTAAACTTCTTTATTAGTAAATTTTCTAATAGAGTAAGATTAATTAGTATTGATGATTTAGTAAGGGAAGAAGTACCATATAATAAAGTAAGTGCTGCCAATATAAACTTTGTTATAGGAAGACCAGAATTAGATTTAACAATAAAAGAAGATGAAATGCAAGAAATAATAGATACAACCAAAGAAGTAACAGAAAAACCAGCGAGTAATAAAAAAAGTCGTCTTGCTTTTGTAGCAACAAGTGGCTTTGTATCATATTATTTATTAGGATTTTTAACAGCAATTATTACATTATTAGTAATTACATTGTTAGTAAGAAGATAGATTTTCTATCTTTTTTATTTATATTTTACTAATTTTGTGATATACTTTTAATGAAAGAGCAGTGTATTATTATAACTTTAACGAGTCGTTAAGGGACGAGGAAAAAATAAGATATATAATGGTAATACTCCAATGAACTTTTCTATGTTTCACATAGCCACTTCGTTGCACTTTCGTTACAGTTCATTTACATATTACAATATCTTTAGTGCTCTTTATGGAGGTAATAAGAATGTGGAAATATATTGATAAAGATAAATCTAATGAATTTTTATTATCTCTAAACCTATTAGAAGGCTCTCTAATTGATAAAAATAAAATAATAAAATTATATTCAATTAGTAATAATATAGAAAAGAATTATAAAGTATACAAAATTAAAAAAAGTAATGGTAAATATAGAACTATATATGAACCAACTTATAATCTAAAATATATTCAAAGACAAATATTAAATAATATCTTATCAAACCGTAGTATTTCTAAATATGCCAAAGCATATAAAAAAGGTGTAAGCCTAAAAGATAATGCCATAGAACATATAAATAAAAAAATACTCTTAAAACTAGATATAAAACATTTCTTTGATAATATAACATTCACAGATATTTATAATACTTGTTTTGGAATAGAATATTTTCCTAAAAATATAGGTATGTTACTCACTTATTTATGTACTTATTATGATTATTTACCACAAGGAGCCCCAACATCAGCATATATTTCTAATCTTGTTATGTATGATTTTGATAATGTAATTGGATCATTTTGTGAAGAAAATAATATAAGTTATACAAGATACTCTGATGATATGACTTTCTCTGGGGATTTTAATCCTAGTATAGTTATTAAAAAAGTAAATGAAGAATTAAAAAAATTAAGTCTAGAATTAAATTATGATAAAGTAAAAATAATAAAAAATAATAATAGACAATCTGTAACAGGACTAGTAGTAAATAATAAATTACAAGTAAGTAAAACAGTAAGAAAGAAAATAAGACAAGAAGTATATTATATAAATAAATATGGTATTAATAGTCATTTGAATAAAATAAATTGTAAAGATAAAGAAAAATACTTAAATAGTTTATATGGTAAAATATTATATGTATTACAAATAAATAATAAAGATTTAGAATTTGTAGAATACAAAAAAACAATAAGAAAATTAATAAATTCATTATAGATAGATTAAGCAATTATTTGCTTTTTTTCTTTATGTATGCTAAAATATGTAACACTTTGAAAGAGGGAATATTATGAAAAAAGATAATATAATGGATTACTACTTAGGTAATAAAGCATATAATCTATTTTTACAAGGAATAATATATAATAATCCAATATATAGCGAAGGTATATTAGATAAAAAGAATATTAATGCTACTAAAATAGGATGTATTAGTAATATATTTTTAGCCATAAAAGAAGACTTAGTAAGCAAAGATAAAGAAGGTTATAATTCTAGAATATTAATAAGTGAACTAGAAAATAATGTATCATTAATTGCTACAAAAGAAAATAATGGTTATAGGATAAATAATTATTTATTTCCTGATGCTCCAACCTTAGTATCAGTTTTAAGAAATAAATTAGCACATGGATTATATACTATGGATTTAGAACATAATAGAATTATTTTTAATATTGAATCTAATGAGGTTATAATAAATATAGATAAACTATCTACTTATGTTATATCTTGCCTAAAATCTTACACCAAAGTAAATAATAGTAGTATTTACAAAAGAGATTTTGTTATTAATAATAAAGTTGACACTACTAGAGAAAAACCTATGAAATCTATTAATGAACTAAATAATTTTATTAAAAATAGTAGAGAAATAGAAATAATTCTAATTAAAAAAGATAATACTTTAATAAGTAATTATGTAGTTTGGGAATTAGAAAATATAATTGATGAATATAGAATAACTAAAAATAATAAATTATTAATTAATTTTGAAAATAAGTATAAAGATGAATACGATTTTAAATGGAATATAAAAAAATTAAATGATGATAAAACAAAAGAACTATCTAATTTTATCTTAAATATAATTCCTCAAAATATTACTTACACTGAAGAAGTAATGGTAATATTAAAAGAGTATGCATATAAGATGAATAATAACTATAATAAATTTAATGTCATAATGGAAAATCTAACTAATTTAGTTTTACTTGATGAAATAAAAGAAAATAATACTATTAATAGTAATATATTATTTAATAAATTAAAAGAAAAATATAATAATATATATATAAGTTATAATACTTTAATATCTTCCTCTATTGCAATGTTTAACTCTTTATTTAGCTATGCCAATGATGATGTATATAAAAATGATAATAAATATACCTTACTAGATAATAATGGACTAGATTATAGTAAATTAGATTTATCTTTAATTAATGTACAAATTAAAACTATTGATAATACTATTATTAATGAATTAAATATTAGAAAAACTGCTAAAGAAAAAGAATTAAATTTAATTGATACAAAAATAACCAAAGAATTAAATAATCTAAATATAGTTAAAAGTAAATCTAATACTAATGCAATAAATAATATAACTAATAAATTAACTAACCTTTATAATATTAAAAATACTTTGACTATAGAACACAATAATATAATAAATGAATTAAATATATGTAATAATTACTATAATAATAATATATTATATTTAGAAAATGAAAGTATAATAACAGGTATTAGAAATTCTATTGCTCATGGTAATTATGAAGTAGTACAATGTAATAATATAAATGATACTTATATAGTATTTAATGATATTTATGAAGGAAAACTAACTTTTAAAGGTACAATAAAAATATTAGACTTTATAGATTTAATTGATAATAATGCTATTGTTATTAATGAATTTTTAAATAATTTAGATAATAAAAAATATCAAATGACTAAAACAATGTAACTTAAAAATAGTTATATTGTTTTTAATATTCTCTCTTATTTGTGGTATAATAATAAGTAAGAAAGTTATGGTGATGCAATGTTTAAAAGAAAAAGACCATTAAATAGAAAACCTAGAAAGAAAATAGTAATAAAAAATATCTTTAAAGTTAATAGACCAATAAATAAAACACATAAACAAAAAGTAGTAATGAAAAAAGATATAGTAAGACCTATTAATAAAAAAAGAAAAAATATAAAAAAATATTTACCTGATATAATAGAAAAAAGATATGTATTTATAACTGTAGTTATAATATTATTATTTTCTGTAATTGGATTTAGATTAGTTAAATTACAAGTAATAGATAATGAAAAATACAATGAAAAATTAACCTTAAGTGTAGAAAAAACTATCGAAGGAACAAGTACTCCAAGAGGAAGAATATATGATAGAAATAATAACCTATTAGTAGATAATGAAGCAGTTAAAACAATTTATTATAAGAAAAGTTCTGGTATTAAAACAGATGATGAAATAAAATTAGCATATCAAGTTGCAGAAAATATCAATGTTGATTATAGTAAAATAACTGATAAAATAATAAAAGAATTTTGGTATCTAAATAATAAAGAAGAAGGATTAAAGAAAATAGCCAAAGAAGAATGGCAAAAAAATACTGAAAGAAAAATTACTAATGATGAATTAATAGAACTAATTTATTCTAGAATAACCGAAGAAGAATTAAGTAGTTTTAATGATATAGATAAAGAAGCAGCATATATTTATTATTTAATGAATAAAGGATATTCTTATGCAGAAAAAATTATTAAAAATAAAGATGTAACCGAAGAAGAATATGCTTATATTTCTGAGAATATTGATACATTGAAAGGATTTAATACAAAGTTAGATTGGGAAAGAATATATTTATATGGTGATACTTTTAAAACAATATTAGGTAGTGTTTCTTCAAATTCACAAGGTATTCCCAAAGAACTAGCTACATATTACTTAAATAATGGATATAGTCTAGATGATAGAGTAGGTATTAGTTATTTAGAATATCAATATGAAAATTATTTAAAAGGAACTAAAGCAAAATATAAAGTATCAAAGAATAATACTTATGAATTAGTAGATTCTGGAAGTAGAGGTAATGATATAGTTTTAACTATTGATATTAATTTACAAAAATATCTTGAAGAATTATTAAGTAGAGAAGTATTAAATGCTAAAAGTGAACCAAATACTGAATATTATAATCGTAGTTTTGTAGTAATATCTGATCCTAATACTGGAGAAATACTTGCAATGAGTGGTAAACAAGTAAGAAAAGATGATAATGGAAAACTATATGTAGTAGATTATACTCCAGGTGTAACTACCTTACCAGTAACCGCAGGTTCCGTAGTAAAAGGTGCTTCTATGCTAGTAGGTTATAAATATGGTGCCATTGATATAGGAACTTCAATGATGGATGAATGTATAAAAATAAAAGATACACCAGAAAAATGTTCTTGGAAACCACTTGGATATATTGATGATATTTCAGCATTAAAATTTTCTTCCAATTCATATCAATATAAAATAGCAATTAAAGTAGGCGAAGGAGAATATAACTATAATGAATCACTTAACTTAAATAAAGATGCTTTTGATAAATATAAGAAAATGTATGCAGACTTTGGATTAGGTACTAAAACAGGAATAGATTTACCTATTGAAAGTTTAGGATATTCTGGTACTTCAACATTGCCAGGACATTTATTAGATTATTCAATTGGACAATATGATACTTATACTCCAATACAATTATCTCAGTATATTAATACACTTGCAAATGGTGGTACTAGATATAAACCTTATTTATTAAAGAAAGTTTATGAACCAAGTAAAAATAATGAGACGTTCGGAGATATTTTGTATGATGCATCAAAAGTTGAATTAGGTAAAGTAGATGTAGAACAAAAATATATAGATAGGGTAAGATATGCCTTTAGTCAAGTAGTAGCATCAGGTTTAGGAGCAGGTTATATGGGTAATTATACTGATTCTGGTGGTAAAACTGGTACTAGTCAAAGTTTTATTGATACTAATGATGATGGAAAGGTAGATACTGAAACTATAACAACTTCTTTTGTAGGGTATAGTCCATCTACTAATCCAAAATTCACCATAGTAGTAGTTAGTCCTGATATTAGTCATAACAATAATAATATTACTTATCAAAGCTTAGTTACTAAAAGAATAACTGCAAGTATGGTAAATAAATATTATGAATTAAATAATTAGAGTAATCTAGTTATTTTTCTTTGGCTTATAAAGGTAAGGTTATTCCAAGGCTTTAAATGCCTAAAATCTTAGTTGTTTAAAGAAATATTGAACTTATGAATAATTTCAATATTTATAATTATTAAAAAATATTATTGCATTATTTAATAAAATATGCTAGAATACATACCATCTAAGGGGGACAATATGAAATATTATTTAGAAGATGGCAGTGAATTCACATATAATGGTGATTTAACCAATAGAGTAGGAAAAGGCAAGGAAGGCGCTATATATTATTTAAATGCTAATGAATGTGTTAAAATGTATTATATTGATTCTATGCTAAAAATAGAAAAAGAAATATTTGATTTATTAAAATCATTGAATTTAGATAATTTTTGTAAACTAGGTAATATGATATATAATGAAAATGGAGAATTATCAGGTTATACTATGAATTATTATAATACTATAACAAAAAATATATTATTTATGCCCAAAGAGTATTTTCTAGATAATTTTAATGCTCTATATAATAGTTTTAAAACACTATCTGATAATAGAATTATTGCAAATGATATATGGTTAAAAAATTGTTTGATTGGAAGTAATATTACAATGATTGATTTTGACAGATATATTAAAAGTAGTTTATCAATTGAAGAAATTAGAGAAATAAATATAGCTAGATTAATGGAATTATTTAAAAAAATATATTTATACTATGTATCTAGTGTAATGGGAAAAGTACCTGCACATATATGGAGTATGACAGATGATATATTTTCTTATAGTAATAACCCTGTAAAAAGATTAAGTAAAGTATTCGAAGACTATAAAAAACCAATAGATTTAATTACAAAAAAATAAGAGTTCGTGTGAACTCTTTTAATTTAAAATATTTGTCCTAATATTCCATAAGATATTATACTCATAATTATACCTGCTAAAAGTACTCCAAGTGAAATATAAATAAATGATTTCTTTTTATTCAAATTAAGTAATACCGCAAGTAATGTACCAGTCCAAGCACCAGTTCCAGGTAATGGTATACCTACAAAGAGTAATAATCCTAAATAACCATATTTAGTTATTTGATCTTTTTTCTTATAAGTCTTATCTTCTATTTTTGTTACTAATTTTTTAGTAGGTTTCCATTCTTTTAATAAATCAAATATTTTTTCTATTAAAAGTAATATAAATGGAACAGGTAATATATTACCTATAAAACAAATAACAAATGCTTTAATAAATTCTACATGTAAAATAGAAGCAGCAATTAAACCACCACGTAATTCTACAATTGGTAACATTGATACAATGAATATAAGAGCATTTTTATTTAATCCATTAAATAAATTTATAAAAAAATTAACTATCGTTTCTGTCATAAAAACACCTTCCTAGAATTAATTATAATATATAAGTAATTCTAAGTCAATAATATTGCTTTTTATAAAAAAATATTATATAATTAGTTTATAATTTTTAGGGGGATATCATGAAAAATATAAAGAAATATATACCAAATCTGGTAACAATAACTAGAATAATATCTTGTATATGTGGTGCAACTTTATTTATCTTAGGTAACATACCTTTAGCTATTGCTTCGTATGTTTATGGTGCAGTTAGTGATGCATTTGATGGATTTTTAGCAAGAAAATTAAATGCAGTAAGTGAAACAGGTAAAAAATTAGATGCAGTAAGTGATAAAATATTTGCTTTATCCCTACTTATTCCCTCGATTATATTAGGTAATTATTTAATGATATTACCTTTAATATTAGAAAGCGCAATATCGACGATAAATATTTATTCAAATAACAAGTATCATAAAACACATACTGAAAAAATAGGAAAGTTTAAAACAATTGTATTGTTTCCTACGATGATATTAGGACTTGCAATTGTTGAAGTTACTAACTTAGTAACAGCATTTATTCCTTTACTTATCGCATCAGTTACCTTACAAATAGGTTCAATTTTAGCATACAATGAACAACTCAAAAGATATAGAAAAGAAGATAAAGAAATAAAAAATAATATAGTTAATAATTATAACGAATTAGATAAAAGTATTAGTAATAAAAAAGAATACACAAATACATTTAATAATAAAATAGTAAATAATAAAGTGAAGAAATTAATAAGAAAGAAGGATTACAATGATAGACATTAATATAATAAGAAATAATAGAGATATCGTAAAAGAAAATATTAAAAAGAAATTTCAAGATGAAAAATTAGTTTTAGTAGATGAAGTGTATGATCTAGACAAAGAATTAAGAGAATCTAAAACATATGCTGATTCACTTCGTAATAAAAGAAATACCACTTCAAATGAAATTGGTATTTGTATGAGAAACAAAGAAGTAGACAAGGCTAATGAATTAAAAGAAGAAGTAGTAAAAATAAATAATGAATTAAAAGCTTTAGAAGAAAAAGAAATTGCATTAGAAACTACTATTAAAGAAAAAATGATGGTTATACCAAATATAATAGATGAAAGTGTTCCGATAGGTAAAGATGATAGTGAGAATGTTGAAATAGAAAAGTTTGGTGAACCTATTGTACCTTCTTACGAAATACCATATCATGCTGATATTTGTGAATCATTAAGTGGACTTGATAAAGAGTCTGCAGGTAGGACAAGTGGTAATGGATTTTATTATTTAACCGGAGATATTGCAAGATTACATTCAGCAATGTTAACTTATGCAAGAGATTTTATGATAAATAAAGGATTTACTTATTGCATACCTCCATTTATGATAAGAAGTGATGTAGTTAATGGTGTTATGTCATTCGCAGAAATGGATGCCATGATGTATAAAATTGAAAATGAAGATTTATATTTAATTGGTACAAGTGAACACTCTATGATAGGCAGATTTAAAGGAGAATTAATTGATGAAAAAAGTTTGCCAATAACTTTAACTTCATATTCACCATGTTTTAGAAAAGAAGTTGGTTCCCACGGACTTGAAGAAAGAGGACTTTATAGAGTACATCAATTTGAAAAACAAGAAATGATAGTTTTATGTAAAATATCTGAGTCAATGGAATGGTATAATAAAATGTGGAGTTATACAGTAGAATTCTTTAGAAGTCTAGATATTCCTGTTAGAACACTAGAATGTTGTTCAGGCGATTTAGCAGATTTAAAAGTTAAATCATGTGATGTTGAAGCATGGAGTCCTAGACAAAAGAAATATTTTGAAGTTGGTTCATGTTCAACACTAGGAGACGCTCAAGCAAGAAGATTATCTATTAGAGCCAAAGGAGAAAAAGGCAACTATTTAGTAGCAACTTTAAATAATACAGTACTTGCTTCACCAAGAGGATTAATTGCTTTCCTTGAAAATAATTATCAAGAAGATGGAACAGTTAAAATACCAATTTCCTTAAGACCATATATGGGTGGAATGGAATATATTGGTAAAAAGAAAAATTAATTATGAAAACAATTCAAGAATATAGAAGTTCAAGTATTTATAATGAAAACTTAGAAGACATTGTTACTACTAGTAATGACATTATAAATGAAAAACTTAATGGTACTAATATAGATATAACTGATACTCCAATACCTGTTACTATATTTAATAGCAATGGCGATGATGTATATTTTTCTATTACTTCATCAAAAAAATATAATGACTTAGTTAGTAAAATTAGTTCTTTAGGAGCAACTTCCAAAGAATATTCATTCCTACTAATAGGTAAATCTATTAATAGTGATGATGGCACCTATTATATAATTGATCATTTATTAGATGTAAGTGGTAATAATTTATCTAATAGACTAACTTCAGTAGATACTAATAAATTACAGAAATATATAGAATGGGCAGTTAAAAATAATTATGACTTAATAAGTTTTGGTCATACCCATCCATTAACTAGCGAAGAAGAAAGAAAAACTACTATTGCTAATTATATGGATTCTAGTTTTAAAGAATATAATGATATAAGAGAGCCAGGATTAAATGTATCACTCCAAGATTTAGTATCATATGATAGTTTATATGAACAAATAAGTAGAATTTATCCAAATAAATTTAAACATGTATTAGATACAATAATTATGTTTAATGGTGAAATATGTATGATAGAAAAAGACAATGACTTTTATAAAAGACTAACTAACATATACATTACCAAGTTAAATAAAAATGATGAAATAGATTATGAAAATGTTATAGTATATGAAAAAAATAAACCTATAAAAGAAAAATAATTACTAGTTATAAATTTATTAATTAAATTAGTAATTTTTCTTTACTTTTATTGTACCACGTGATACAATATTATTGGAAGTGATGATATGGCAAATGTTACTAAGATAACAAAAGATATGATATTAGATACTGCCTTTGAATTAGCAAGAGAAAAAGGAATAGATAGTGTTAGTAATAGAGAAATAGCTAAGAAATTAAATTCTTCGATTAGACCAATATATTATCAATTCAAAAATACTGAAGAATTAAAACAACAATTATATAATAAAATAGAAAAATATTTTTATAAATTCTTATTTGATAATATGAATGATGACTTACCTAAATATAAACAAATAGGAATAAAATATGTAGAATTTGCTAAAAAAGAACAGAACTTATTTAAATTATTATTTATGAGTGATAGTAATTATTTTATGACAAGTTTTGTAGATAGAGATGAAGAAGATTATGATAAATTAACAAAATTTATAAGACTAAGTACTAATTTAAGTGATGAAGAAATAGAATCATTTCATGTTTTAATGTGGATATTTACTCAAGGAATAGCATCCCTAGTAGCAAGTGGTACAGTTAAATTTAAAGATAATCAAATAAAAGACTTATTATCTTATGAATTTCAAGCACTTATGCTTTTAAAAGAAAATCCAGATAATAAATGGGTAATAAAAAATATTAATTTTAAGGAGGTACAAAATGAAAAAAAATAATATTATATGGGGTTTAGTGTTAATAATTATAGGTTTAATAATAGGATTAAATAGATTAGATATAATAAGTGTTGATTTATTCTTTAATGGTTGGTGGTGTTTCTTTATAATTATTCCATGTTTTATAGGTTTATTAACAGATAAAGAAAAAACAGGTAGTTTAATAGGTTTAATAATAGGAATACTTTTATTCTTAGGTAGTAATGATATAATAGATTATAATATGGTATGGAATTTATTACTTCCTATAATTCTTGTTATGATAGGATTATCTATTGTGCTAAAAAATACTATCAGTACTGATATAAATAAAGAAATAAAGAAAATAGATACCAATAATAATAAAGAATATTCAGCAGTATTCTCAGGACAAAAAGTTAGTGCTTCCAAAGATTTTAATGGTGCTAATATTAATGCTATCTTTGGAGGAGTAGAATTAGATTTAACTAACATTAACTTAAAAGAAGACATTGTAATAAATACTTGTAGTGTCTTCGGAGGAATAGATTTAAAAGTAAGTAATGATGTTAATGTTAAAATAAAATCTACAAGTATCTTCGGAGGTTGTGAAGATAAAAGAAAAGATATAACTAATGATAATAAACATACAATTTATATTAATGCTTTCTGTCTATTTGGTGGAGTTGATATAAAATGACAACATTACAAAAAGTAATAAAATATTTATCTATAATATTTGGTATATTTCTTATATTTGTAATAATATCTAGTATATTAGGAATAGGTTATACAGTAAATAAAATACTAAGTCCAAATGAACATGATGATATAAAAGAAGAAATAACAAATGTAATTGATGATATAAAAGATAATACTAATGATAATAGTAATAATGAAGAACCTACCAAAGATATAGAACTTACACAAGAAGAATTTAATAATATTAAAATAGATTTAACATATAGTGATTTAGAAATAAATACTGGGGAATTTAAAGTAGAAACTAATAGTGATAATATAGTTACTAAAATAAAAGATAAAACACTTATTATAAAAGAAAAAAATACTTGGAATATTAAATTTAAAAATAAACAAAAAGTTATATTATACTTACCAAGTAACATAGAATTAACTGAAGTAGAAATAAATAATGGTTCAGGTAAACTATATATAGCAAGTATAATAGCAAATAATATCGATTTAGATTTAGGAGCAGGTTCCACTAATATTGATAATATTATTGCAAGTAATACAGATATAGATACTGATGCAGGAACATTAAATATTGATAATGGTATTATTAATAACCTTGACTTAGATTTAGGAGTAGGTAAAACTACCATTAATGCTAAATTAACAGGTAAAAATAAAATAGATATTGGCGTAGGTAGTTTCTACTTAAATGTTTTAGATAATATATCTAACTATAAATTAAAATTAAATAAAGGTATAGGTACAATAAAAGTAAATGATGAAGAAATAAAAAATGATACCACAATAGGTACTGGAGATAATATAATTAATATATCTGGTGGAGTAGGCAGTATTAATATAGATTTTAAGGAGTAATAATATGGGAAGTTTATTTAAAGCAGTTTTTCCTTGGTTAATAATAGGAATAAGTATTATAGTTATAGTAGTTAATAATAAGAAAAAAGAAAGTAATTATTTAGTGCATGGTATGATTTATGGTACTTTATTAGGTAGTATAATAGGTCTAATATTAAAATACATAATTAAATTAAAGGCAGATGTAGGATTATATATTGCAATATGTTTCTTACTTGGTGAAGTATTAGGTACATTAATAAAAAAAGAATATAAAAATAAAAAGAAATAAAGTATTACTAATTATATCTTTATTTATAGGTATTAATGCCATAATAGGATCTGGTTTAATGTTTATTGATAAAACAGGTAGTTTACTTAAAATGAATTGCTTATTAATTTATTTTAAAGAACTACCTTTAAGTAACGTTTTATTTAATGATTATCTATTTTCCGGTATTTGCTTATTAATAATAAATGGTATTACTAATATAGTAGGATCTATTATGTTAATTAAAAATAAAAAATATCTTAAGATTTAGAAATGATATTTGGTATTTTATTAATGTTATGGATAACAATACAATTTATTATATTACCATTTAATTTATTATCATTAACATTCTTTACACTAGGATTAATTCAAACTATATTAGCATACATTTGCAAAGTTCGTTATATCCAAAGTGTATTTAAAATTAACTATGATGAATATAAAAATATTAAATAAAGATAAATTTGATATAAAAGAAGGTATCTATACCGATCCAGAAGTATATACCAATATAGATAATAAAGAATTAGAAATATTTGATAAGAACTTTCCACATAAAGAAAAATTGAAATTAGAAGGACAATTAGAATGAATATATTTATAATTTTTATGTTTATTAGCATTTTCCTATATTATAATTAATTTTATTCTAGATAGTACTTCCCCCATTAGTGAAGTAGAAGCCATTCTAATAGAAAAAATATTAAAACAACATATCAAGAAAAAGCGTAGTAAATAATAATTATATCTTAATATTTAAATTTAATAATATTATTAACTTATCAAAGAAATAGATTTGTAGATTTTAAAAGGAGTACGAAATGATAGAAATTAAAAATGTAAGTAAAAGTTATAATGGTAAAAAGAAAGCCTTAGATAATGTAAGTTTTAAAGTTAATGATGGAGAAATATTTGCATTCATTGGACATAATGGTGCAGGTAAAACAACTTTAATTAAATCAATGATTGGAATATTAGATTTTGACGAAGGAGATATATTGATAGATAATAAATCAATTAAAACTAATACAATAGAGTGTAAAAAAATAATGTCCTATGTACCAGATAATCCTGATATGTATGAAAATATGAAAGCCATAGACTTTATTAATTTTGTTTGTGATATGTATGAAACACCCTATGAAATAAGAAAAAATAATATAGATAAATATGCTAAAATGTTTGAATTAACTGATAAATTAAATAATGATATATCAAGTTTTAGTCATGGTATGAAACAAAAAGTTGCCTTAATTGCAGCCTTAGCACATGATCCAAAAATATTAATAATGGATGAACCATTCGTAGGATTAGATCCAAAAGCAGTATATGATGTAAAAGAAATAATGAAAGAAATGACTAAATCAGGTAAAACAATATTCTTTTCTACCCATATCCTTGATGTAGCAGAAAAACTATGTGATAGAGTAGCAATTATAAAAAATGGTAAAATAGTAAAAATAGGTAAAATGAAAGATATTAAAGGTGATGAATCCTTAGAAGAAGTATTCCTAGAATTAGGAGATAAATAATGAAAATAATATCTTTATTAAAAGCAGTACTTACCGAAGACATGAATATGTTTAAGTATAGTTCTAAAAAAAATACTACTAAATTCAAAAAAATGTTATTACCTATATTCTTATTTCTAGTAGTAGTATCTTCGATACTTAGTTATTCAATTTTAATAGGAACAGAATTAAATAAAGTAAATCTTAACTATGTACTTTTAACAATGTTTGTATTTATAGTAACTTCATTAACATTTATCCAAGGAATATATAAATCACAAAGTATTTTATTCGAAGCCAAAGATAATGATTTATTATTCTCTCTACCAATAAAAAAATCTCATATATTATTTGTAAGAATATTCAAATTATTATTATTTCAATTTATTTATAACTTAATGTTTTTATTACCAGCATTTATTGCCTATATTTATTTTGAACATCCAAGTATTAATTTTTATATCATATCTATAATTTATAGTATACTTATACCTATAATACCTACAGTTATATCTTCCTTAATTGGATATGTCGTTAAACTAATATCTAGTAAGAGTAAAAGTAAAAAAATAATTCAATCACTAGTTACTTGCATAGTATTTCTAGGAATATTCTTACTATCATTTAATTTAGATAGTTTTGTAAGTGATATTGCTAAAAATGCTAATAGTATTAATGATATGATAACAAAAATATACTATCCTGTAGGATTATATATAAACTTAATAACTAACTTTAATTTATTAGATTTAATTAAACTGCTTTTAGTTAATATAATACCTTTAATATTATTTATAATTATATGTCAACATTATTACTTTAAAATTATCTCTAATTCCAAAAATATAAGTATAAAATCCAAAAAATATAACAAAGATAATATCAAAGTAAATAAAAAAGTAATATCCTTAGTAAAAAAAGAACTAAATAGATTTACTTCCTCAGTAACATTAATGTTTAATAGTGGTTTTGCTTTATTTCTATTAGTAATAGTATCTGTACTTTTATGTATTAAAGGAAGTAGTGTATTTGATTATATCTTATCTAATTATGGCATAGAAACAGATTTAAGTATAAATATATTATATTACTTTCTAATAATGTTTACTTGTATGATGACTTCGATTACATCTTCTTCAATATCTCTAGAAGGTAAGACTATTAATATTACAAAAAGTATGCCTATTAGTGAAAAAGATATATTAAAATCTAAAATATTACTTTGTTATGTAATCGAAATACCTTTTATTATAGTATCATTAATTATATTTATAATTAAATTTAATCCTAGTTTAATTTATATTTTATCATATGTATTACTAGCAATATTTTCTATTTTATTTACTTCATCATTAGGATTAATAGCAAACTTAAAATATCCTAAAATGGAGTATTCAAGTGATGTTGAAGTAGTAAAACAAAGTACCTCAGTAATGATATCAGTATTCTCAGGAATGGCTATATTTATACTAAGTATACTAACAGTATTTTATTTTAATAAATGGCTATCTTTAAATATATTACTAATTATTAATTTAATTATAGTTATATTATTAAGTTTAATTTTATATTCTATCTTATTAAAAACAGGACCAAAAGAATATAAGAATATTAATGTTTAAATATATGATTAATTTCATATGTTTTTTACTTATAAGGAAAGTGTTCCTAAAAAAATAAAAAGAATAACTTGACATACAATGGTAGTGTTTTATTCCAAATCTAAAAGTGAGATAATAAATCTTGTTTTTAAGGCATAAATTTATATTAAATTCCATATAAATAAATAAAGTATATTTATCATCCAAGTAGTATTTTAAGTAATTTTAAAAGTACAAGTATTTCTTGTAACATATATAATTTATTTGTATAAAATATTATTTATTTACTCTTTCTTAATTGCTTTTCTATAAATTTTCTATAAAATAAAGAACAAAAAATTCTTATAAATAAAGCATTGAACCTGCAAGATATACGTATAATTATTGCTTAGATAAAATAATAAATATTGGTTATGATAATGGTCGTTATTCAAAAAAATAAAGTTATATATGAAAAATTATGAAATAAATTATAAAGTGTTATAAAGAACAAATAAGATTTCTTAATTATTGAGAAATAAATACAATAGCAACTACCAAAATTTAAGTCTTCATTAGATTAGCTTTATTTCTTTTGTAAAATTTTAGCAAAAAAGTATTGACATTGCTAAAAAAAAGATATATAATGTATTTAGCATTCAGGAAATAAGAATGCTAAGGAAGTGATAGAGTGACAAACAGACAAAAAGATATACTAAAAGAAATAGTAGAAGTATATATTAAAACTGCAAAGCCTGTAAGTTCTAATCATATATGTAATAAACTAAAATGTTCTTCAGCAACAATAAGAAATGAAATGGTTGCCCTAGAAGAAATGAAATTACTAGAAAAAAATCATTTTGCATCTGGTAGAATTCCTAGTGAAGAAGGATATAAATATTATGTAGATAACTTAATGACACCTAAGAATATGACTGGTGAAGATATGTTAAAACTACAAAAAATATTTAAAAATAATTCATTAGACTTAAGTGATACAATAAAGAAAAGTATAGAACTTATAAGTGAAGTTACTAATTACACTTCAGTAGTATTAGGAAAATCATCAAGTGATAACAAACTTAAAAAAGTAGAAATAGTTTCTTTAAATGACAATGATGTACTTACTATTGTTATTACTGATAAAGGATATGTTGAACATAAAAAGTTATCATTACCAAGTACTGTATCTATTGAAGAAGTAAGAAAAACAGTAGAACTTATTAATAAATTAATCGTAGGAACACCAATTGATGAAGTTAGTGAAAAACTAGAATATGAAATTAAACCTATAATTGGTAAATATGTAGTTCAACATGATGTATTATATAATGCTTTCTATGATGCATTTTCAGAGTTTACTAATAGAAATGTTGATGTACAATTTGTAGGAAGAAATAATTTCTTAAAGCAACCAGAGTTTTCTGATTTAAACAAAGCAAAAGAAGTGTTAAATAAGTTCGAAACAATCTCTGAAATAGATAAACAAGATGATGATAGCGATGATATTAAAATTTATATAGGTAAAGATAGTGAAATATCAGATGATACATCAGTAATTAAAACAAAATATAATTATGATGGTGAAGAAAAAACTATTGCTATTATTGGCCCAAAAAGAATGGAATACGATAGAGTAGTAAGTATGCTAGATTACATAAAAAGTAAAATAGATAAATAGAAAGGAAGATATAATGAATAAACATAATCATAAAGAACATGAAAATAAAAATTGTGAATGTAACAATGTAGAAAACACTTGTGAATGCAATAAAGAAAAAGAAGAATGTAATTGTAATAAAGAAAGTCCTGAATGTAATAATGAATTACAAGAAAAAGTAACTGCTTTGCAAGAAGCACTACTTCGTAATCAAGCTGAATTAATGAATTTTAAAAGAAGAAAAGAGGAAGAAACATCAAGATTATTAAAATATGCAAATGAAGATATTATTCTTGGATTTTTACCAATACTAGATAATATTGAGCGTGCAATTAATATGGATGATGATAATCTAGAAGATGAAGTATCAAAATTCTTATCTGGATTCAAGATGATATATAGTCAAATAAGAGATTTATTAAATAAATTTGAAGTAAAAGAAATAATTTGTTTAAATGAAAAGTTTGATCCTACATATCATCAAGCAGTATTAACTGATAAAGTTGAAGGAGTAGAATCTGGTATTGTTCTAGAAGTATTACAAAAAGGTTATATGTACAAAGATAAAGTAATAAGACCTAGTATGGTAAAAGTAAACGAATAGGATGATAAAATGAAAAAAGAAAAAAATTCCCTGCTGTATTCATTATTATTAAGTATGAATGATTTAAATAATCATGAAGTAACAGCAGAAGATTTAAAATATATGCATGACACATTAGTTAATGATTGTCAAATAAAACTCTATATGCAAGTAGTTGAATGGCTCAGTCAAGGTAAATCATTTGATGAAATATTTATACTACTTGATAATATAGAATTAGAAGAATATAAGAAGTTGGGTAGTGAGAAACAAACCTACTTACAAAAAAGACTAAGAAAAGATATAAACTCACGAAAATATAATGAGTTAAAAAAAGGAGAGATGAAATATGAGTAAAATTATAGGTATAGACTTAGGTACAACAAATAGTTGCGTATCAGTACTAGAAGCAGGAGAGGCAAAAGTAATACCAAATCCTGAAGGTGGAAGAACAACTCCATCAGTAGTAGCATTCAAAAATGGTGAAAGAATTGTTGGAGATGCTGCTAAAAGACAAATGGTTACAAATAAAGATACTATTAGTTCAATAAAAAGACTAATGGGAAGTGATAAGAAAGTTGAAGCAGCAGGTAAAGAATATACACCAGAAGAAATAAGTGCAATGATACTTTCTTACTTAAAAGATTATGCTGAAGGATATCTTGGAGAAAAGGTTACAAAAGCAGTTATAACAGTTCCAGCATACTTTAATGATGCTCAAAGACAAGCAACTAAAAATGCAGGTAAAATTGCAGGACTTGAAGTTGAAAGAATCATTAATGAACCAACAGCTGCAGCACTTGCTTATGGACTTGATAAACAAGATACAGCTCAAACAGTATTAGTATATGACCTTGGTGGTGGAACATTCGATGTATCTATCCTTGAATTAGGAGATGGTGTATTTGAAGTTAAAGCTACTGCAGGTAACAATAAATTAGGTGGCGATGACTTTGATGAAAGAATCGTTGAATACTTACTTGAACAATTTAAGAAAGAAAATGGAATTGATTTAAGTAAAGATAAAATGGCTATGCAAAGACTAAAAGATGCTGCTGAAAAAGCTAAAAAAGATTTATCAGGAGTAACTACAACTCAAATATCATTACCATTCATTTCACAAGGTGAAGATGGACCATTACACTTAGAGACATCTTTAACAAGAGCTAAATTTGAAAGTTTAATTAGTGATCTAGTAGACTCAACACTAGAACCAGTTAGAAAAGCTTTAAAAGATGCTAAATTAACTGCTAAAGACTTAGATAAAGTAATTCTTGTTGGTGGTTCAACTCGTATACCATGTGTTCAAGAATTAATTAAGAAAGAATTAGGAAAAGAACCTCATAAAGGAGTTAATCCAGATGAAGTAGTTGCAATGGGTGCAGCAATTCAAGGTGGTGTACTTACTGGTGAAGTTAATGATATCGTATTACTAGATGTAACACCTTTATCACTTGGTATCGAAACACTTGGTGGAGTAATGACAGTATTAATTGAAAGAAATACTACAATTCCAACAAGTAAGAGTCAAGTGTTCTCAACAGCAGCAGATAATCAACCAGCAGTAGATATTCATGTATTACAAGGTGAACGTCCAATGGCTGCAGATAACAAGACATTAGGTAACTTCCAATTAACTAATATTCCACCTGCACCAAGAGGAGTACCACAAATTGAAGTAACATTTGATATAGATGCTAATGGTATCGTTAATGTTAAAGCGAAAGATTTAGGAACTCAAAAAGAACAATCAATTACAATAACTGCAAGCAATACATTATCTGATGAGGAAATCGATAAGATGATGAAGGAAGCAGAAGCTAATAAAGAAGCAGATAACAAGAAGAAAGAAGAAGCAGATGCTAAAAACGATGCAGAACAAGTTGTATTAATGACTGAAAAAGCTCTAAAAGACCTTGGAGATAAAGTAAGTTCAAAAGAAAAAGAAGAAACAGAAAAGTTAATAGAAAAAACTAAGAAAGCTCTTGAAGGATCAGATGTTGAAGAAATCAAGAAAGCTAAAGATGAACTATTAACAAAAGCAAATGAACTTGCAACAAAAGTATATGAAGAAGCTGCAAAAGCTAATGCAAATAATAAAGAAGAACCAAAAGAAAGTGAAGAAAAATCAAATAAAAAATCTGATGATGATGTAGTAGATGCTGAATTTGAAGAAAAATAATAAAGTTCTAGGAAACTAGAACTTCTTTCTAGAATAGAGGTTATTATGAATAAAAAAGATTATTATGAAGTACTTGGAGTAGAAAAAACAGCTACCCAAGATGAAATAAAAAGTGCATTTAGACGTCTTGCTAAAAAATATCACCCGGATGTATCAAAAGAAGAAAATGCCGCAGAAAAATTTAAAGAAGTACAAGAAGCATATGCAGTATTATCAGATGAAAATAAAAGAAAACAATATGATCAATTTGGTCATTCAGCATTTACCAATAATCAAGGAGGATTTTCAGGATTTGAAGGATTTGATTTTGGAGATATGTCAGATATCTTTGATGATATTCTAGGAGGTATGGGATTTGGAAGAAGAAGTTCTTCATCTAGAGCTCGTGCCACTAGAGGTAGTGATATCTTATATAGAATGACTATTGATTTTGATGAAGCAGTTAATGGTTGTAAAAAAGATATAAATATTGATGTTGTCGAAGATTGCCCTGAATGTCATGGTGAAGGAGGATTTGATAAAACAACATGTAGTAAATGTCGTGGCTCAGGAACAATAACTCAAGAACAACATACAATATTAGGAAGTTTCTTATCTAAAACAACTTGTCCTTATTGCAATGGAACAGGCAGTACTTTTGAAAGAAAATGTACATCTTGTCGTGGAACAGGTAAAGTAAAAAATAATAAAACAATTACAGTTACTGTACCAGCAGGTATAGATACTGAAAATAGATTAAGACTTCAAGGAAAAGGCGAAGAAGGTACAAACGGTGGACCTGCTGGAGATTTATATATTGAGTTTACAGTGAAAGACCATGAATATTATAAAAGAGTAGATGACGATATTTATCTTGAAGTACCACTTACTATAACCGAAGCAGTACTTGGATGTAAAAAAGAAATACCAACATTATATGGAAATGTCTTTTTAACAATACCTGCAGGTACACAAAGTGGAGAAAAATTAAGATTACGTTCTAAAGGTATTCCTAATGTTAATACTAAGAAAAAAGGAGATATGTTTGTTATAACAAAAGTAATTATTCCTGAAAAGATTACTAAAGACCAAAAGAAACTATTTGAACAATTATCCGATACAGAATTAGATAATACTTCATTTATAAAAAAATTTAAGAAATTTTTAAAAGATAATATTTGAAGTTTAAAGAAATTATTCAAAATTACTTGAATAATTTTTTTTATTATGGTATCATTTAAGTGTAATAGAAAAATAAGAAGGGAGGCCCCAAACCTATGAATAATATAAATAAAATTAATAAAAATGCAATCAAAAACGTTAACCACATGTTAA
>ULNY01026139.1_pt1 | contig 90099 bp, 97 predicted proteins | sample 1952071 | NCBI WGS metagenome assembly ULNY01 (sample SAMEA4835589, study PRJEB28245) | human gut metagenome | biome: gut microbiome; material: fecal sample | place: Denmark | collected 2008 | reverse complement strand
TTTGCACCCCAACTATTGACAAAGAGCCATAATTTTTAGTTTTTTTAAAACAATTGTTTACAAAAAAGATAATTTTAACTAAAGTTATTTACTACAATAATATTTAATATTATATTTTCTCACCATATCTGTTGTGCTCATTAGTTGTATCTACCTCAAACTTAATTTTTTCAATACTTGCACCACAGTACGGACAAACATAATAATAAATATTATATGTTACATCAGCATAAATGTCATCATCACCATATCCAGCATCACTAAAAATAAGTTTATTTTTAACAGTTTCTAGTCTACTTTTTATTTTCATTCTTGTTTTTAATGAATATTTATGACATTTATCGCAAAATAAGTAACTCTTATTAATTCTTTCCTTCAATTTTTTTCGTCTTTGTAAAGTCCAATTAGAAATCTTTATCAATAATATTTCTTGTTGTTCAATTGACAAACCTTTTAAATTTGAGCTAATAAATGTGTCAAAATCCCGCTTTTTCATAATAAAAGCCTCCTATTAAAATATTAATTACCAATATTAGATATTTACATTTACAACGATTTTAACATATTACAATATATTAGTCAATATATCATATATTCTTACCACAACAATTCTTGTATTTCTTACCACTTCCGGCAAATACATGGCTCATTTCTTCCAATCTTTTTTTCTGCCCTTACAGGCTTCCTTTTTACTGGGGTATTACCATTTTCATTAGTTGATATATTTTTTATATTAGATTTACTTTCTTCTCTTACAATATTATTATATTTCTCTTGCTTTTGTGCTCTAAGTGAAAATACTGCCTTTGTAGCATCTTCTTGTATTGAAGAAACTAAATCCTCAAACATATTAAAACATTCTATCTTATATGCCTCAATTGGATTTGTTTGACCATATGCTCTAAGTCCTATACCTTCCTTTAATTGAGATATAGCATCAATATGATCCATCCATTTTTCGTTTACTGTATTTAATATTAAAAATCTTTCAATATTATTTAATATCTCTTCACTTTTTAATTCTTTTGCCTCTTTATGTTTGTCTTCATAAATTTTTTCTATCTTTTCCATTAAGATATTTTCAACATTTTCATTATCAAGTATTTCTATATCTTCTTTTGAAATAATATTTTCTTTTGCAAATAAACTAGAAAGCATTGTATTCATAGTTGTAAAATCTATAGCATCAATATTATCAGCGTGAGATACATATGTATCAACTATTGATTTTACTTTTGGTCTAGCAAGTTGCATTACTATTTTAGAGATATCATCTGTATTAAGAACTTCTTTTCTTTGCGCATATATAATCTCTCTTTGTTTATTCATTACATCGTCATATTCTAATACATTTTTTCTTATTGTAAAGTTTCTACCTTCTACTTTCTTTTGTGCACTTTCTATTGTATTTGTTAACATTTTTTGTTCTATTGGCATATCCTCAGGTAAACCAAGTGCATCAACAATTGCCATCATTTTATCAGAACCAAATAATTTCATTAAATCATCTTCAAGTGAAATATAGAATTTAGAACTACCTGGATCTCCTTGACGTCCAGCACGTCCTCTTAACTGATTATCTATACGTCTAGATTCATGTCTTTCACTACCAATTATTTTTAATCCACCAGCTTCTATAACCTTATTTTTTTCATCTTCTAATTCTGGCTCATATTTTTCTTCTATCTCTTTTATTGCTTCTTTAGCCTTTTTTACTTCTTCATTATCATAAGCTATAGGTGTAACAGCCATTTCTATTACTTCGCTAGTATAACCTTTTTTTGCAAGCTCTTCTTTTACTATATATTCAAGATTACCACCAAGTTTAATATCTGTACCACGACCAGCCATATTAGTAGCAATAGTAACAGCTTTATACTTACCAGCTTGAGCAACTATTTCTGCTTCTTTTTCATGATGTTTAGCATTAAGAACTTGATGTGGGATATTTTGTTTCTTTAATAAATTACTTATAATTTCAGATTTATCTATTGATACTGTACCAACTAGTACTGGTTGACCTTTTTCATAACTTTCTTTTACATCTTCAACTATAGCATTGTATTTAGCTTTTTGAGTTTTGTAAATAACATCATGTAAATCTTTTCTAATAACTTCTTTATTAGTTGGTATTTCAACAATATCTAGTTTATATATTCCTTTAAATTCGTCTTCCTCTGTCTTAGCAGTACCAGTCATACCTGCAAGTTTGTGATATAATCTAAAGTAATTTTGGAAAGTAATTGTTGCAAGTGTTTGAGATTCCGATGCAATTTTAACATTTTCTTTTGCTTCTATTGCTTGATGTAATCCATCGCTATATCTTCTACCTTGCATAATACGACCTGTAAATTCATCTACAATTAGTACTTGCCCATCTCTTACTATATAATCAGTATCCTTTTTCATAATACCATATGCTCTAATAGCTTGATTAATATGATGTGATATTGCAAGATTAGAAATATCAGATAAATCTTCTATTCCAAAGAACTCTTCTGCTTTTTTAGTACCTGTTTCTGTAAGTGCAACAGTCTTTGCTTTTAAATCGACTATGTAATCATATTTGTTATCATCGTCATCAAATACTCTATCGTTGTTTTCTACTATTACCTTTGCTTTTAAATTTTTAGCAAATTTATTTGCTCTTTCATATAGATCACTTTTTCTATCTACCATACCTGATATTATAAGTGGAGTACGAGCTTCATCAATTAAAATACTATCTATTTCATCGACTATTGCATAATTTAAATCTCTTTGTACCATATCATTTTTTGACATAGCCATATTATCTCTTAAATAGTCAAATCCAAATTCATTATTAGTTCCATAAGTTATATCAGCTGCATATGCTTTTTTCTTTTGCTCATGGTTCATTCCACTAACAACAAGACCAACACTAAGTCCTAAGAATTTATATAACTTACCCATCCATACACTATCTCTTTTTGCCAAATAATCATTTACAGTTATAAGATGTACACCTTTACCTTCTAAGGCATTTAAATATATAGGTAAAGTCGCAACTAAAGTCTTACCTTCACCTGTTTTCATTTCAGCTATTCTTCCTTGATGTAATACTATTCCACCAATTAACTGAACTCTAAAATGTCTCATTCCAAGTACTCTACTACTTGCCTCTGCAACAACAGCATAAGCCTCTGGTAATATATCCTCTAAAGTTTCACCTTTTTGCAATCTTTGTTTAAACTCATTTGTTTTTTCTCTTAATTCATCATCACTTAAAGAAGCAAGAGTTTTTTCAATTTCTTCTATTTTATCTACTATTGGTTCTATTTTCTTTAACTCTTTTTTACTATATGAACCAAATATCTTTTCAATTAATTTCATATTTTTCCTCCATTTATTTTTACTACATATTAACAACTTATATAAAAATCTTTATGTCCCTAAAATATCCGAAAACATAGATTCATCAAATTCTATTACATCTTCTTTATCATTTATTACTGATATTTTATCATTTAAAAAGCTTTCTAAATCAATTTGATTTCCACTGTAATACATTACTCCTTTTTGTATATCTATAAATTTCTTATATTCTGGATATTCTAAACACATATCTATTTTTTCATTTAACTTTATATTACCTGCTTTATGAACATTATTCTTTTTTAAGAAATATGTTGTAGTTAAAACTTCTATTAATTTTGACTTGTACTTTATAAAAGATTTTATTTTATCTTTATGTATTGAGAAACATTTACCATGAAAGAATATTTTTTCACCATCATAAAATCTATTAAAGTAATCAAAAAAATATTGTGAAAACACTGAAATAATTTCAGTACTAAATGTATTATTATCGCTGTTAATGTCATTAATTAAATCCATAGGATTTTCAAAGATAAAACTAATTTCATCACCGCCGTATATACATAAACATTTATACTTATTAGAAAAATACTTAGCTGCTAAACAAATAGCATAGCGGAAACTACCTTTATATTCTTCTAATATATTAAAATCTTTATTTTTTGTAACATCTTTCCCATCAAAATTAATTATAAGAGGTTCTTTACTACTAACTCTCATACTATATTTTTTTCTTATCTGTAAAAAATAATTATTCCACATAACTCCCTCATAAATAAATTGGTATGTAATATACTAACAATAATGTTAGTTCTACAAAAAAATTCGTGGATTACTCCAATATATAAATATTACATACCAATTTCTATATTTTATCAAACTAATAAAAGTTTGTCAATATTAATAAATTCACTAACATTTTAACATATTTTTATTAAATATACAATAATATATAATCTATTAAATAAGAAATGCCAGTATTATATACTGACATCTGTTTTTATATATTAACTCTTACAACTGCACTATATTTATCCTTATATAAAGTTTCATAATTTTGGTTATTTTCTACATTATAATATAAATTTGAATCTGTTGAAATAAATAAATAATCTATATTATACTTTTCAAATATCTTATTAAAGTCTTTTTTACATCGTATAGCATCTATATAATCAATAGCTACATTTGTTCCTTTATTATACTCGCTTGTATATAAATCACATCTTGAATCAATAAATACTTTTCTATTGTTTAACATCATTAAACTTCCCCAAGTATATTCATTAAAAATTCTACTATCTTCTGGAATATTTTCATTTATATAATTCATTGCTTCTAGTGGGTAATTTTCTTCTGGTAAAAATTCATAACTATCTGTCCTTCCTAAAAAAGCTGTCGTAACAAATATAACAACTATATAAACTGAACAAATCATAATATTCATATTTTTTATTTTCTCTTTTTTTACCCCATTTATATATGCATTATACATTTGCAAAATAACATTAAATAAATGTTCCATATTTGTAGCTGAAACTATTACCATCAAAGAAAAATGCCTTATTGAAATTAATGTCATAAACATAGTACCATAAAGTAGTAACATTTGATATGTCTTTATTTTTTTCTTTGTAAAAATGTATATATTTATCCAAATAAACATATACACAAAAGCTATTAAAAAGTTTGATATATTTGATGGTTGAAATTCTGATATATTTTCAGATATAAATGTATTACCTAATGTCTTTAACGAATATGTTACACTATCAATTCCAAATGGATTTATAAACATTAAAATACTTCCTACAATAATTGGTATGAATAAGTATTTTAAATTCTTTTTTCTTTCTTCATCATTTACAAGCTTTTGTGTATTAACTTTTATATATCCAAGTAAGTAAACTCCTATTATTATAAAATAAAAGAATATAGTTCCTGCATGAAAATTTATTATAAATAAAGGTAATACTGAAAGTAAAGCAAGATATCTAAATTTTTTAGTACTTAAAAACTTTTCTATACATATTATTTCTACTAAAAATAGTATATAACTATACATTTGAGCTCTAACTGATATAAATGGTAGCATAAATAGCATCTCAATAAAAATAGCAAAATAAGCAAGTTTAGTATTTTTTAGAAAAATTTTATTTGCAGTGAAAAATAAAAAAGCTATTACTAACGTAAGTAATATTTCTAATAAATATAGCCCTACAAATCCAAATGTATTATATACTAGAAATGTTATTATATTTACTAAAAAATGATGAGATACATACTTTAAGTTTTCATGTATAGAAAAATCATCATTTGTATTAATCCCTTCAGTTAAATATTTTTCTCCAAGTTTTATATCAAATAAAGTATCATTTTGTAATGGAATTTTTGAAATCAATAATACAAAGATTAATACTCCAAATATAGCAAATAATGTTATTATAATCTTTTTACTTTTTTTATTTTCGGCCAAGACATTTCCTCCTTTAATACGTTAATTTATTATATTATTATATAAAAGTTATTAGATAAAATCAAGCAGAAAAAATAAAACACTAGTAATACTTTAAATTACTAGTGTTCCACAATATATTTATTATATTATAAAAGCTATAATTACGTTGGCATATCGATAAATCCACCCATATAAACATTTATTACTGGTACAACAATTGCTACAACAAATATAATTAATGCAATACCAACAAATAAATATGTTACATCAGGTAATACTTTAACAAATCTAGCAACAGATTCGTCAATTTCCATTTCAATATATTCATTAACTTTTTCCATCATATCAGCTAGGTCTGTTTTCATACCTATACCTACCATTTGGCTTACCATTGGTTTAAATAATTTTTTCTCTTCAAATGGGCCAAGCCAAGATTCACCAGCAAGAGATGCTGCTTTTGCCGATTCAATTACAGATAGAAAATAGTAGTTATTCGTTACACTTTTAGATATTTCAAGTGCCTCTTGTATTCTCATACCATTTCTTAGGTTAAGTAACATTGCCTGGAAGAACTTATTTACAGTTATATTATTCATTAAAGGACCAAGTACAGGGAATGTAAGTAAAAACTTATCCCAATTAAACTTACCACGAGGGGTATTAATGTATACTAGGAATAATCCAACAATAAGACCTATTACTGCTATTAACCATACCCAATTTGCAAGTAACCAGTTTGAAAAGTTAAGTACTGCCATAGTTGCTGCTGGAATTTGTTGAGAAGAATCAAACATATCATATACTTGTTCAAGTATTGGTACACCAACAATAACAGCTACTATCATTGCAGCATTTATTCCAACAAATTGAAGGATTCTTGGTATTACGGCTTTTCTTATTTTCTTTTTTAGTGCCATTGAAGATTCTACATAATCTCTAGCATGTAGTAAAGCTGTATCAAGTGTACCAGAGTCTTCACCAACTCTTATAAAGTTAGTAAACATTGGTGGAAAAATTTTAGGATAATTTTCCATAGTTATATGTAACTTTTCACCGGCTTGTACTCCTATTAATACATCTTCAATTACATCTTTAAATGTAGGATTTTCAATACCTTGATAAACAGCTTGTAAAGCTTGTATATTATTAAATTTTGCTTTCTTTAATATATAAAAGTTATTTACAAAAGAAATTATATCTTTTTCATTTACTCTAGCAAAAGGATGTATATCTAATTTCGATAAGTCTTTAAAAGTAAGTTTACTAAAATCAATATTTTCTTTATTTTTCCTTTGACGTCCAGAAGGATTATTATTCTTATTTCTTCTAGCAAGTCTTGCATAATCAATTCTTCTATACTTCTTTTTAACTTCTTTCATCCTTTTTATAGTTATAGGTTGAATATTTTCTTTTTTTAAACTTTCTATGGCATGGGATTTATTTAGAGCCATTATTTTGCCTCTACCAATCTTACCGTTTTCAAAGATTACCCTATATTTATAACTTGGCATTAATTTTGCACCCCTTCTAACAACGTTTTTTAATTTACATTAGCTCCTAAGTTAATAATTAATCCTTTTATAGCTTCTATTCTACTAGGATCTACTTGAGATTTTATAATATCCATATCAACTAAACCTTCTACATATAACTCAGCAAATGATGTTTCAAAACTTCTACAGCCAATTTCACGTAAAGTATGTATTGTATCTTCAATATCAGAAACAGAAAATTTCTCTTGACGTATTTGTGCAGCGATTGTATTATTTACAATCATTACCTCAGGTACCATCTGTAATTCTCCTTTTAAATTAACAATAAGTTTTTGCGATACAACCATCTTAAGTACACTTGAAACTGCATTTTTTATTGACATCTGATCTGCAGGATTATACATACTTAATATTCTTTCTACTGTTTCACCACAAGATCTAGTATGTAATGTTCCTATTACTAATCCACCTGATTCAGCTAAATCTATAGCTACATCCATCGTTCTTCTATCTCTTATCTCTCCAAGAACAGCAATGTCAGCATCTTCTCTAAGTAAGTTTATAAGTCCATCATAATAACTAAGTACATCTAACTCTTCACCAATTTCTTTTTGGATTATAATAGATTTATCAGATTTATGCTCATATTCTATTGGATCTTCTAAAGTAACAATTTTTTTATTTACTTCTTTATTTACTTCTTGTATGAAAGCATTCATAGTTGTTGATTTACCAGAATTTACTTTACCTGTTAGAAGTATAAGACCAGAATTTATTACTTTCATTTTATTAATTATTTCTCTTAAACCTAAATCTTTTATTGCAATCTCACCATTAGGTATAATTCTTATAGAAAATGTAGGAACACCCTTTGTTAAAGATACATTTATTCTAAATTTATGATCAGAATACATGTATGAAAAGTCAGCTTGTTTTTTTGTTTCAAATACCTTTTTTAAACTAGGTTTTTCTACATAAAAATCCTCCACTATTTTAGCTAAAGTTGTATTAGTTATTGGCATTTTTGATTCATCAAAAAATAGCTTTCTACTTATCCTATATACTGGTAATTGTCCAGGTGCCAAATGTACGTCAGTAGCACCTAGACTTATAGCTTTTTTCAAAATTAATTGTAAGTATTCCATTATTTATCTCCCTTATATTGTTATTTTTCTTTTTAATTCATCTATTGTTGTTAATCCACTCAATACTTTATTTATTCCATCACATATTAATGGTTTATACTCTGTATTTTCAATAGCATATTTCTTTATATCAATAATTGAAAATCCTTCAGATATCATATATCTTAAATAATCATCTATACAAAGTACTTCAAATAAACCTATTCTTTCATAATAACCTGTATTATTACAATAATCACATCCAACAGGTTCATAAGTGTTATATTCTTTTTCTAAATCGTATTCAACTCCTGTTAATTTTGTAACTCTTTCAATATATTTCTTTTCATCATCTGTTAATATATGTGGTTTTTTACATTTATCACATAAAGTTCTTACAAGTCTTTGTGATATTGTAGTAACAAGAGTTGCAGAAACATCATAATCTGAAATTCCCATTTTTCTTATTCTTGTAATTGCTTGTATTGAATCAATTGTATGTATTGTACTTAATACTAAGTGACCTGTTTGACCAGCTTCAATAGCTATTCTTGCAGTTTCTTCATCACGAATCTCACCAACAAGTACAATATCTGGATCCTGTCTTAAAACTGTTCTTAATGCAGATGCGAAAGTTATATTTGCACCTATTTCAACTTGGTTTATTCCAGGAATTCTACGTTCAACTGGGTTTTCAATAGATATTATGTTTATTTCTGGTCTATCCAAATATTCTATAACACTATATAATGTTGTAGTTTTACCCTCACCTGTTGGGGCACAAACTAATATTAAGCTATTTCTTTTATCAAAAGCTCTCTCTACTAATTCTTTATCTTCTTTAAATCCTAGTTCAAATAATGTCTTTGAAGTTGCATTTTTCTTTAATAATCTTAGAACAAATTTTTCACCATTTACATTCTTTTGGCTAGATACACGGATACTAAAATTATCATATGTATTAATACTACCATCTTGGTCATATACAATTTCTTGATGCATATTTGAAATAGATTTTATTCTACCAGCTACAATATCTTGTCTTGATTTAGGTAGCTCTGTTACTGTTACAAGCTCACCATCAATTCTATACCTTATTCTTACTTTATCTTCCATAGGCTCAATATGAATATCACTAGCTCTTTTTTCAATAGCTGTTAAAATAATATTATCTATTAACTTAGTTACGTCTTTTTCTTCTTTGTCAACAAATTTTGTACCTACACTTTTTATATTAGATATTTGTTTCATTATAGATGTATATAATGTAACATATATTTCCATATCAAAGCCTTGATTCATAAGTAGTAATTCAACTTCTTTTACTCTTGCTACATCCATTGGATCTGAGAAAGCAACTTTTAGAGTATTTCCATCAAGATCAAAAGGTAAAACTCTATAGTTTATTATTATATCTCTTGGTAAAAATTGAGCTGGATTTATATCAAGTTCTCCATCTAACATTTCTGGTGTTACTTTTAGCTTGTCAGCTATAACATCTAATAGCTTTTCTTTATCACACATATCAAGTATATCGACAATTTCACCAAATTTTAAATCTCTATGGTCTTTTTGATAATTTAATACTCTATCAACTTGAGCTTCTGTAAGTAATCCTTTTTTTATGAACTCAACACCTATTGGATTATTTTTAGATCTAATATTCTCAAACATTTACTTCTCTCCTTTACTATAAATTATTGATCATAACTCTATTATAATAATCTTCTATATTTTCCATATCTTTTTCATAATATTCCATATTATTTTTTTCATATTTATTTAACATTATACTAAAATGCTCATTCTCAGCAAAAGTAGTCATAGTGTATATAGAAAAAGCAATTGCAACAAAGATAACTACGATTATCCCAGAACCTTTCATTTTTTTCTTAATATTTATTCTTTTCATTATACCACATCACCTACTGTTACAAAAATTTGTGTCTCAAATTCTTGACCATATTTTTTAAATTTTACAGATACACATGAATAATCTTTATTTCTATCAGTTGTTAAAGATGTAAAAGTAGTTGGAATTCCAGTTAAATCATTTATAGTTATAATTTTAAACTCTTCAACATTTGTAACTAAAATACCACCGTTTTTATATATAACTTTTTTCTCACTGTCATAGCTATATTCATCATTATTTGAAAATACCACTCTACCTGATATATGATCAATTGTTGTACTCTTTTTTGCACTGTTTAACATATTATATTGTAATTTTTGTGCTTGTTCATTAACCCAAACTTCACCTTTTTGTGCTAAGTTTCTATAATTCATATTTAAACTCATTCCAACTGCAAAAGCTGAAAATGCAAAGAATAAAGCAACATATATAACCATAGACATTAAAGAGATACCTTTTTTATTCATATTATAACACCTTACCCTTTAAAGTTTTGATATTCTTTTCTATGATATTTCCTTCATATGTATAAGATACTTTTGCATCAATTGTTTTAACTAAATCTTCTTTTGAAAAATCTTGATCAGATAGTTTAGTAACATTAACAGTTATAGTATATGTATTACCATCAATTGTATCTTGCAAGGTATATGAAGATAAATCATCATAATTTGTTGCAAGACATACCTCAACATTATTTAGTAATAAAGAATAAGCATGAGCATCTAACATGTTTTTTATTGATGTATTAGTATAATTTCTACTTATCACTACTGAAGAGACAATAAGGATTGTAAACATTATCATTGCAACTATTAGTTCAGATACAAATACACCTGCTTTTTTATTAAGTTTTGACTCATTCTTTACTTCTTGTTTTTCTTCTTCAGTCATATTTTTTGACATTATTATTGATCCAATTATTACAAAAATTACTGCATATATTAAAGCAACAATTAGACATTTTATTGTATATCCAAAAATTAAATAGAAGCCCACAAAAACAAATCCATTTATTGTTTCAAGTAAAAAGTATCTTAAACTTATTTTATCTCCACAATATTTGCATTTTCCGCCTCTTATTATATAACTTAAAACTGGTATTAAATCCAAAAATTCTAATCTATGTTTACATTTTGGGCAATATGATCTCGTTGCAACTATATCTTGATGTCTTGGTAACCTGTACGTTGCAAGAGAAAAAAAGCTACCAAACAGACTTCCTATAATAAACATACAAAGAATTACAAAACAGTTTAAAAAAATTATCATGCTATTCCCCCTTTATATGCATATTTTACAAAATACTATCATACTCTCTAAAATACACACATATTATATATTGGTAAGGACATATACACAAGGTAAGCATATATGTCCTAACCAAATTAAGTTATTTTTATATTAAAAAGCAGTATCTACTACTGTATAATAAACTGTTGGAGCGTCACCAACTGCTGGAGTTTTTACAGTTCCGTTTACTCCTGTTTGTGATGGTATTACTCTTACTAAACCATTTTTTGGATTAAATTCAATTAATTTAATTGAAGCTGGTTGATTAATACCTAATTTAGCCCAAGTTACTCCTGTTCCATAAGTAGTTGTTCCATTTACGCCAGCTGCTTCTTGAGCTTCTTTTGTTGCAGTTCCAACTGTCACCCAATCTTGACCTGAAGCACTAGTATCAAATGGTCCATCATGTACTGGATTTTTTGCCATAAAGTTTGCTATATAAATATTTACGGCACTAGTTATTTCCGCAACATCATTGTCAAATGTTGCTTGTTTTGAATTTTGTATTGGATTATTGTTATTTAATGTTAAAATAACTGCTGCTGCTAGTATTATTATAACAATTATTGTTATAACTAATACGATTAAAGAAATACCTTTTTTATTTGTTTTCATACCTTTATCTCCTTTGTTAATTTAACTATAATATTTAAATAATTTAATAATAAAACTATAAATTACTTAAAAGTCAAGGTTAGTTTATGCCTAAAAGCCAGCATCTGTTACTGTATAATATCCACCGCCAGTTTTTGCAGTTCCATTTACTCCTGTTTGTGATGGTATTGCTCTTACTTGACCATTCTTTGGATTAAATTCAATTAATTTTATTGAAGCTGGTTTGTTTATACCTAAATCACTCCAATCGATATAATCTCCATAAGTAGTTGTTCCTGCAACTGTATCAGGAGCTTTCGGCTTTTTAGTTCCTGTTACTCCTATTTTTACCCAATTATCTGTTGCAGTATTAAATGGCCCATCATGTACTGGATTTTTTGCCATGAAGTTTGCAATATAGATATTTATAGCACTTGTTATTTCTGAAACATCATTATCAAATGTTGCTTGTTTTGAATTTGAAATTGGGTTATTGTTATTTAATGTTAAAATAACTGCTGCTGCTAATATTATTATAACGATTATTGTTATAACTAATACAATTAAAGAAATACCTCTTTTGTTTGTTTTCATATCTTTATCTCCTTTATCATCTTAATTATATATTTAAAGAATTAATATTTTTAATAAATACCTTAAATATTTAAAACTAGCTATAATTAAAAAGTTTTGTCTGCTACTGTATAATTACCGCCAGTGCTTTTTGCAGTTCCATTTACTCCTGTTTGTGATGGTATTGCTCTTACTTGACCATTCTTTGGATTAAATTCAATTAATTTTATTGAAGCTGGTTTGTTTATACCTAAATCAGTCCAGTTTATATAATTACCATATTGAGTTGTTCCTCCTACTGTATCTGCTTCATCTGGTAACTGTGGATCGTCTGTAGGAGTTACTCCAATTTTAACCCAATTATCTGTTGAAGTATTAAATGGTCCATCATGTACTGGATTTTTCGCCATAAAGTTTGCAATATAGATATTTATAGCACTTGTTATTTCTGAAACATCATTATCAAAAGTCGCTTGTTTTGAATTGTTTATTGGATTATTGTTGTTTAATGTTAAGATAACTGCTGCTGCTAGTATTATTATAACGATTATTGTTATAACTAATACGATTAAAGAAATACCTCTTTTGTTTGTTTTCATATTTTCCCCTCCTTTTATAATATAATATAATATAAAATTAAATATATATTAAAACATTTATGGTATTAATAAATGTTTTAAACAAAGTTATTGATTTGGAACTTTAAGAGCATCCATTGTGTAATTCCACCATTCTGGTTCTTCACTATATTTGACTCTTAAAACCTCTCCATCTTTTATATACCATTCTAAATAAGAATACTTTGATAAATCAATTTTTAAGTTCTCTTTTAATTGTTCTAAAGAAATTTTATAATATATTTCCCCACCTATTTCAATTTTTTCATCTTTATTTGCAATATGTGGTAAAGCATTCCCATCCATGTTTTTTATTTCTTCATTATCATTGTACCCTGTTATTATCTGACTCTTATCATATGCATTAAAAGTTTCTGATGCTATACTACCTATATAATAAGAAATCTTGTCTTGTGCATTTACTAGGTCAGAAATGAAATCAGATTTTTTAGCTGTAGATGTAAGGATTAAATATAAAGTAAGAGCAATTACTGCGATTAATAATATAACTATTACTACGTCTTTTATTTTTTCTTTGTTCATACTACATCTCCTTACTTATTAGTAGAAGGTGGATTTGGTGTACCACCATTACTATTTGTTATTTTATCAGTAGTAGATGTATCATCATTTTCGTCTGTTTCTGTATTTTCACCATATGGAGTAAAAGGATCTGAATTTCCAGGGTCATATTGATTACTATTCTTAAATGTAGTCATTTCAGTATCTGAAATTGTGTATTGCTGTATTAAAGCTTCTTTAGATATATCTTTTGTTTTTGTATATAAATAATCTGATTTATTTATAGAATCATAGTCTTGCAATGAAGATTCAATAATAGTTGTAGTTTGTGGTAATAATATCATTAAAGCAATAATAACAACAGTTGCAAGTACTAGAAAAGATATACTAAAAGTCAATATATATTTTTTATCCATTACCTTACTCCTTTCTATTTTAATATAATTGTATTCTTTACATCAAATGTAGCTTTTATTGTTCTTCCAGATACATATTCTATAGAAATATTATCAAGTTTGAATTTTAAGTCTTTATCATTTTCTACTTCAAATATAAAATCTGAAACATTTATATAACTACCTGTAACTTGTATCTTTAATACATTATCAGTTTGTGTTTCTTCTGTATTTTCACCATCTGTATTAGCAGCAGGTGGTAATGTAGTACCATCGTTACCTGTTGATGATGTATTTTCTGCTCCTGTTGTAGAATTATTAGTAGAACTTGTTGTATTAGAAGTAGTTGTACTAGAAGTTGCCGCAGGAGTTGTAGTTGTTGTATTAGTAGAAGTGTTTGTACCATTTGTTCCACTTCCTTGTGTTCCACCAGGTTCTACTAATACAATACCTAGATTGTTAGTTTTAGCATAATTTCCTAACTTAATCCACATGTATTCTATACTATAATTTTGTTGTTTTGTTGCCTCTTTAATTACGCTAACAGTTTCATCACTTATTGCTTCATACTTTTGTTTTTCTGTACTATAATTACTTTTTTCTGTTTCAAGATTTTTTAAAGTATTTTTGTAATTATTTTCTTCTGCAGTAAGTGAAGCTTGAGCTTTAACTACATTATCATGTTCTGACATAATAGTAGATATAGACGAAATTTTAATTGGTCCTAAATTTATATCAACAAGAGCAAATAATGTTAAAAGCCCTAAAGAAACAACAATTATTAATATAGATATTAGAAGATTTTTATATACCTTTAACATTATGGTAATTCACCACCAATCTCTATAACAGTTGTTTCACCATTATTTATTTTATTGATTTTTACATTTTTTAATGTGCTACTTAATTTTAGCTCAGCTACAAAATAACCTAAATCTGCATAGCTATCAGATTGTGCTGTTATTTTTATATTTTTGTTATCATCTGAAGTAATAGTTTTAAGTTGAACATTTTTAGGAATGATCCTAATTATATTTTGCATAAATGATGCAACATTATATGTTGTAAACTTACCAATTTGATTATTCTCAATTTGTTGAACTATATCAGATACATTATCATTAATTTCTTTATACTTTTTCATGTTAGTATTTATATATTGTATATCTGAGTTTACTTGATCTTTTAAGTTTGAAATTTCAGCTTTTGTTTTATCTATATTATTTAAAGTTTTATTTACAGTACCAGTGTATAATGAACTAAATAATATATAAGCTACAAGAACTATACAAGTAACGATTGCAGTACAAATAGCAATAGGTGTTGTATTTTCTTCTTGTATATCAATACTCAAACTTTTTAGTTTATTCATTCTAGCTTCTTTAGCTGCTTCTTTGGCTGCTTTTTTATCCTTAGGCGTTTTTTGAGCCCTAGATTTTTTATCGAATAAGTTAGAAAATCCTTTCTTCATTTTACTTATAGAATTTAAATAACCTACTCCCAGTTTTTGTTGTGATAAATGTTCATAAGCTATAGCCATAGCAGGTGTTGTTTCTAAAACTTCTGCTATGTTTTTTATATTAGAGTTCATTTGTATAAAATCTGGTTTTAATATATCAGTTTTCATATCCAAATATTCTCTAAATAATATATCTATATTTGTAAATACAATTCCTGTACCAGTTAGTATAACTTTACTAACATCAGACCTATATTTATTCACCATAATAGCTATACTTTTTAATATATCTTGTAAAATAGGTTCTGCTATACTTTCTAACTCTTTATCGTTATTACTTTCTCCCTCACTATATACATTAAGTTGTTTACATGCCTCATAAGCTTTCTGAGTAGAGCCTAATTTTGTAGAAAAGTCAGTTAGTAATTGTCTCATACCAAAATCATAGAATTTAATATCAGCAACTTTGCCATTAATTACCACAAATATAGACAATAAATCATCTAGGTTAACAAGCATATATCTATCTTCATTTGCTGGTACAATTCTAGTCATAACCAACTCAGGCGGATAAATATTTGCAACAGGATAACTTTCTATTTGTGTATAACCATTTATTTCATTCTTTTCAACAAAATTTAATACTGAATTATATTTATATTCATTATTTTTTAAGTCAGAATTTCTATGTACATATAAATACTTATCTGGAGATTTTGCGTTTCTTTCGCACCAAGCCTCAAATTCCATTTTAGCAATATCGTTTGATATAGATTTATTATTTTGGACTTGATCAAACATTTGATAATTTAAAAATTTGCTATTTTGAGGATTGATTACTATTGGAATGTATTGTGAATTAGTCTCTTCTATTATATTTTTCAATACAGACTTTGGATTATCATGTACAAACCTAACTCCTGAACTTTCAAGTTTTGTTTCTTTCCCATCATTTGAAAGTTTAGCATATTTTACTATATTATTGCATAAATAAATTCCCAAACAATTAGCCATAATATACTCCTTCTTTTTTCTTGTGTTTAATTAATATTATTTTAACCATTTTTTAGATTAATATGTTTTTTTACGTTCTTAATCATTTCATATGTCTATACTTTATCATATTTTTATTTTATTTTCAATAATTTTATACGCTGTAACTTTTTTTTAATTTCTGTGTAATATTTTTGTAATATTTTAGGATAATAAAGCAATAAAAAGTAACCCAACTTTTACCGTTTGGTTACTTTTATTTTTTACATAAATAAATGAATTTATCAAAAAGGCTCTAATTTACACATTCACAAATAATTCTTTTTGTTTTCTTTTAAGATTAATTTTTTCTATCTTTTTTCTGTTATACTTAGTTTATTAGGATCAGCTCCCAACTGATCTACTAATATTTGCTGTATTTGAGCTATTTGTTCTTGTTTTAATTCTTCACTAGATTTTACAACAACATTTATATTATCATTATTTGTTGGTATTATTACAATATCTTCAATTCCTTTTGACTTAATAACATTTTCCACCATCATTATTAAATTCTTCTTTTCTATTAATTCATCTAACTTCTTTTGATATTCATTAACTTGTTCTGTGCTAGTATTTGCATTACTAATTATATTAGTATAATTTTCACTTAGTTCTGAAAACATATTATCTCTATCATATTTAAACACTGCTATAGAATCATCTTGTGAAGAATATTCATCAGTTGATGTATTCGTATTAACACTTTCATTTTCAGAATTTTCATATATACTTACATTTTCATATGTATAACCATCTTTTCCATTAACATATACAGTTTGACCCAAATTTTTTTCTCTTTCTGGATTATATTTATAATTAATATATCCTGCAACTGTGACCATAAGCCCAACTGAAAGTAATGCTAAAGTACTTCTTTTTATAAATTTCATAATATCACCTACCCTTGCTTTTCAAAGACTTGAACTTTATAAACAGGAATTCCTGTTACTGTTGCTATTGCAGTTGCTATTTTGGATCTAATATCAACACTACTTGCACCTTTTGCAACGACTAATATCCCCTCTACTTTAGGCATTTCTATTGATTCTACTATAGCTGTTTTTTTACTTCCATCTTCATTGTATGCAACTGACTTTTCACTTGTTTTTTCTCCATCTTTTTCTGATTCTTTTGTATTATATGCAACATTTTGTTTGCTATCTTGAGAATATGTAACTACTACTGATACCTCACTTACACCTGATATTTGCGATAATACATTAGCAAGCTTTGTTTCAAGTTCACTTTGGGTGTTAGAACTTGTATTACTACTATTATCTATTATATTTTGATTAGAACTTGTATTATTACTATTTTTATCTTTATTGCTAAATATAACATTTATAGCAATTAAAAGTACAACAATTAAGATAACCAAAAAAACTAAATTTTCTACTCTTTTATTCTTATCTTTTGTAATATTTTTAATAGTTTCCAAATAATTCATAGTCTAATCCCCCTCTTCAATAACTTCAATTTTAGAATAGCCTATATCATATTCTTCATTTATATATTTAACAATTTGTGTAACTGATGATATACTAGCTTTGCTTGTATCAATTTTCTCTATATTTATCTCTATTTTTTCTATATCATAATTATCAGATATAAATACATCAACACTTTTAACGACAATACTTTTTCCCTCTAATTTTGATTTTACATCATTTTTTATACTTTGAATAAAACTCTTTTTTACAGCTTCTTCTTTAACATTACTATATTTTTCAGTATCAACATTTACATTTTCTTGTTCATCTAAATTGGATAATACACTTTTTATACTATCTTGCATATCATTATTTTTAAATATATCTATAAGAGGAGATACTAATGCAATTATTGTTATTATTCCTATTAATGAATATATATATTTTCTTAGATTATTTTTTGGAATTACAAGCCTTATAATTGTCACAAATATTCCCAAACATAGTAACACACTAATCCAATTTCTAAATAAATCAATCATTTTTACCTCTCCTCTTATGTATTATTTAACAACACTATTAGCTAAATTAAATATTATTCCACTTGATATTACAAACAAAATCGTTACACCAATTAATATACCAAGTATCGTCTTATATATATTTGCAAATCCAGATATAAATTTATTAATTTGTTCTGGTCCACAAATCGGTTCAACCACTGCTCCAAGCAACATATAGATTATCATTATACTTAACACTTTAAGTATTGGTACTAAAGCTATTAATACAATAGCTAATATTGCTACCCCTCCACCAACTTTAGCTATTATCTTACTTGCTCCAACAACTGTTTCAAAACTATCTGAAAAGAATTTGCCTACAACCGGCACAAAATTTGACACAGCTGTTTGAGTTGTCTTTACTGCAAGCGAATCAACCGAACTAGAAAGTGATGTTTCAAGTGATAGTATTCCTAAAAATATCGTTAAGATTACACTTACTATCCACATACTAGAACTTGAGAATAGTTTAGATAACTTATTTAATCTTAAATTTTCAGATATTGAAGATATTACATTAAATGCAACCGATATACTTAAAAAAGGTATAACTATATATGTTATTATAAAGCCTATTGCACTTGCTACAAATAAAAGTAATGGTTGAATTATACCTGTACTTGTAATCGCTCCTGTTGTTATTAGTATTGCCATCATAAAAGGTGATATTGTTTGCATAAGTGTAGTAAGGGCATTTATTACATCTTTTAACATAGAGATAACATCTATAAATGTAGCAATTGTTATTGTAGCAATTACCAAAAAGCAAGCTAAATGTGCTATTTTAGTAACATCACTTTTATTTTCAAGTTCAATACTACTAATTAATGCCATTACTATTATTATTATAAATATTGATATAGCACCATTTAAAGCTCCTAGTATTTCTTTTGAAAATACGCTTAATACCTTACCAAGTAAAGAGTTGTAATCTAATTTTGAATTTGTCATAAGTTCATCAGTTATACTATTTATATCTATATCATAAAGTCCACTTTCCTTTATATGTTCATCAATTGTTTTTATATATTCATCAAAATCTAAATCTTGTGCTAAATTTTCTTTTACATCCTGATTTTCCTCATTTCCTTCAGCTTTTATATTTACAAAAAACATATTAAAAACTGATATAACAATTAAAAAAAATATAATTATTCTCTTCTTTTTTACCATACTCATACCAGTCCTGTTAATATACTTATTAATGAATTAATAATTGGTAGACTAAGTGTAACTATAACTACTTTCCCTGCCATTTCTAATTTTGTTGCTATGGCAGTTTGTCCAGCATCAGTGCATATATTTTTACCAAATTCTACTATATATGCTATAATGGTGATTTTAATAATAATTATTAAGAAATCTTTGTTAATACCTGATTTATTTGCTAAACTATCTAAAAGATTAAATATATCACTCATCTTGTATATGGCAAATAACATTACTCCAACTGCTGCAGTAATTGTTAGTAATAACGCCATTTCAGGCTTCTGCTGTTTTATAATAATAATTAGAATTGTTGCTATTATACAAAAACTAACCACCTTAAAAATTTCCATTTTATCACCTATAATTTAAACACAGTCCTTACAGTTTCGAATAAATCACTAATTTGTGTTATAACTAGCATAAGTACTATTATAAGGCCTGTAAGAGTTGTCATCATTGCTTGATCCTCTCTACCAGCCTTACTTAAAACTTGACTTAAAACAGCTACTAATATACCTATTCCTGCTATTTTAAACAGTAAATCTATGTCCATAAATTTCACCCCATCATATGAATATAACCACAATCATTATCCCAGTTATAGTACCAATAGTCCTATATAATTTTGAGTTTGTTATTTTAAATTCATTTGCCTCTTTAATTTGATTATCCAATATTTCTATACCGTTTTCTATTATATTAATTTGCGATTCTAAATCGTTTCTACCTAAACTTTTTAATGTTGAGGCTATGATATTTTTATCATAACTTGATAGACTATCTAATTTAGATATATTTTCTATTATACTTCTATCAACAGCATCAACATTTTCGAAAGTAACCATATCAACAGCTATTTGTCCAATAGCTTCTTTTAATGGTGTAGTAAGTTTTTGCCTTGCTATTTCGTATGCATTAGGTAGTATACACATCATATATTTCATCTCATTTTTTACAAGATTAAAAAATGTAACCGCTTCCCTTAAAATATATTCTCTTTGTTTTAATTTTGATGCTTTCATATTTCCTAAATATGCTGTAAGGAAAACTATAGCAGCAGAAAGCAATAATTTTAATACTACCATTTATACCACCTCTTTTTTCATACTATTTAATTTCTCTATTTTCTCAATAGTACCAGGTCCATTCCTTCCTGATAATATAATTACTTCTTCAAATAATCCGTTATCTATTAATTCTTTTATACCAGTCTTTCTTTTTATATCATCAACACTAGAACCATGCATTGTAAATATCATCTTAACTCCACTTAAACTTGCATATTTTATAGCTTCAATATCTTTCATACTTCCTACCTCATCAGTGGCTATTACAGATACTCCCATACTTCTTACTATCATCTCCATGCCTATATGTTTAGGAGCATTAGATATTATATCAGTCCTCATACCAACATCTAAATTTGCAAATCCATTAGATACTGAAGCAATCTCTCCTCTCTCATCAACAAGTCCTACATTTAATCCGTAAAAATTTCTTTTCTTTACTCCATTGCTTACTTGTCTTATAACATCTCTAAGCATAGTGGTTTTACCACAACCGGGAGGAGATACTATAAGTGTATTTTCTATTGTATTATTTCTTAAAATGTATGGCATTAAATTATCTGCACAACCTATCATCTGCCTTGCTATTCTTATATTCATGCTATTTATGTTTTTTATATTTTTTATATCCCCATTAAGCATTACAGCTTCACCACATATACCAATCCTATGACCGCCTTTTACAACGACAAAACCATTATTTATATCATTTTGTATTGCATATATTGAATTTCTAGATACTTTAACTAATATTTCAAGCAAGTCATGAAGACTTACTACATAACTTAAAAATACCTCTATATTTGACGTTATAACTATAACCCTTCTATTTACTCTTAATCTTATTTCATTTATTCCATCCTTTGAACCTACACTTCTTACTTCCGTTGCTATTTGTTCTGGTAAAAACTTTAAAATTTCTTCTATCATTTTCCCACCTCTATTATATAATGTTATACACTATATCTTTCAAAATTATTGTAGAAATATGATGTTATTAACTGATTTTTTTATCTAGTTTTAGCAAAAAAAGAAGATATGAATATCATTTCATATCTTCTCCAGACTGTTGACAAAGTATAAAAACTTTTGTCAATAGTCTGAAGTTATTTTTATAAATAAAAATAACTTTTAGAGTTTAAATAATTATTTTTGCAAAGTAAAATAATTTTACAAAAAAATAATGATGAATTTTTAATAAATTCACCATTATATATTCTTTATGTATTAAACAAATCTAAAATTTCCTCTTTACTCATTCTACTTATAAATGTTTCTTTTGCTGATATAACTGAATCAGTAAGTTCCATTTTTATGTTTTGTAGATTTAAAATTTTCTCTTCAATACTATTTTGAGTAATAAGTTTAAAAACCTGTACATTATTTCTTTGCCCTATTCTATATGCTCTATCTGTAGCTTGATTTTGAGCAGATAAATTCCACCATGGATCATAATGAATTACCATATCTGCACCAGTAAGATTTAAACCTGTTCCTCCTGCCTTTAATGAAATAAGAAATACTTTTATATTTTCGTCTTTATTAAATTTTTCTACCATTTCTATTCTAGTATCGACTTGAGTTTTACCAGTTAACATTAAATAATTTATATTTCTTTTTTCAAGTTCAGGAGTTATTATATCAAACATTGATGTAAAACCTGAGAAAAGTAATATCTTATGTCCTGCTGATGTTGCATCTTCAATTATTTGCATGCACTGTTCTAATTTTGCACTGCCACTTTCATATCCTTGCATAAAAAGTGAAGGATGGCAACAAATTTGTCTTAATCTTGTTATTAATGATAAAATCTTCATTTTGCTCTTTTCAAATCCAACATTTTCAAATTCTTCTTCCATCTCTAATTTTGATTTTGCAAGAAATGCATTATATATTTCTCTTTGCTTATCTTCCATCTCACTATACATTACAGTTTCAGTCTTATCTGGAAGTTCCTTTAAAACATCTTTTTTAATACGTCTTAAAACAAAAGGTGCTACAATTTTTTGTAATCTATCTAATACTTCTTTATTTCCCTCTTTTATTATAAGTTGTTCATACTGTTCTTTGAATTTATTGTATGAGAATAAGTAACCTGGCATTATAAAATCAAAAATAGACCAAAGTTCGGATAAAGAATTTTCTATAGGAGTACCAGTTAATGCAAATCTTGTCTTAGCATTAATTTTCTTTAAGGCCTTAGAATTTTTTGTATTATTATTTTTTATATACTGTGCTTCATCAGCTATTGCATATTTAAAATTTATATCTTTATAATATTCAATATCTCTTTTTAATAAATCATAAGATGTTAATATTACATCATATTTATTGATATTTTTTATTAATTCTTTTCTTACATCTGCAATACCAGAAACAACTAGTATTTTTATTTCAGGTGCAAACCTATTTATTTCCTTTTGCCAATTAATATATAATGAACTTGGACATACTACTATAGAAGTTGAATTGGTATTTTTTAATTTCTCATCTAACAGTAATGTTATAATTTGTATAGTTTTTCCAAGTCCCATATCATCAGCAAGTATTCCTCCAAATCCATAGTTTTCTAAATTCTTTAACCAGTTAAAACCTATTCTTTGATAAGGTCTTAAAATACCTACCATAGTTTTAGGAATTTCATACTTCTTTTCTTCTATATTTTTAATTCCATTTACAATCTCACTAAATTTATTATCTTCTTCAAAATTTATATCTTCTTTTTGTTTTAGTAAGTTTTCCAAATAAAAAGCTCTATGTTTTTGTAATTTTATATTCCCATTTGATAGTTCTTTTTCTGATATTCCTAAATTTTGATTTAGACTTACTAAAGTATCAATACTAGTGCCTTCCAAATTTAAGTATGTACCATTTTTTAAACGGTAGTATTTTTTCTTAAGTTTATATCTTTTAAATATGTCTTTTAATTCACTTTCACTAATTCCTAAGTCATCTAAATTAACTTCTATTAAATCATTTTTTATTCTTACACCAATATTTAATATTTTATGCCCAACAATTTGTTTGTTTTTTAATTTATCCGTTACTAATACCTCAAATTTTTCCATGAATTCGTTAATTCCTTCAGTTAAAAATCTGTATATTTTATCTTCATTAGTTAAATACAAATTATTATCTTTTATATCAATAACAAATTCATATTTTTGGAAAAGTTTCATGGCTTTAGTTTCTTCATTGTTATTTCTATTACATTTAACTTTTATATTTTTATCAAATGGGTTAAATTCATAATCGTTATAGCAAAAGATAACTTGAGCTACTATATTAGAGTTATCATCTATATCAAGATATACTTTAGTCCCAAGTTTATCTGCTTTATGTGTCTTAAGTATTTCCTCATCTACATTTACCTTGCAACTTTCTTTTACAACTGGAATTAAATATTCACAAAAATTAGTTGCTTCTTCTTTTTGAATTTTTATACAATTGTTTTTCCTTTGTATAAACTCTTTTAAAAGTGGATAAACATTATTTTTAAACTCATTGCTACATTTGTATAATTTATCTTTATATAATATATATATAGCATCTTGTCCATTATATAGCATATATTTACCAGATACATCTAGTATATTTAGACCAACATTTTCATTTTCAACTACATTAAATTCAAGAGGTGGATTTTCTTCTATAAATTCGATTTCATCTACATCATAATTTTCTATATGTACTTTTTTTCCTTTCATAATATAAAAGAAATCATCAAAAGTAGAATATTCTAGATTTATAATGCTTTTAAATATTCTATTTATATCAATCCTACTATTTGCTATTTTGTTTAATTTAAAATATGATGAAGCATAATTAAATATAAATTTAGCAAGTGGCTTTGAATTATCTGAAAAATTTTCTAAAACATTCTTAAATTCTAATTTTTTTCCAAGTTTTAATATTTCTTCATCACTCATTGTTTCGAAAAACTCATATATGTCTCTTAGAATATATAATCTATCTATTCCAATTTTAAAACTTAATTCTAAATCCGAGTCATTAAATCCAGCTATTCTAAGGCTTGGAATTAAATTAACACCTAATTTTTTAGATTCTTCATTTTCTGCTTCTATATTTTCATAATATGATATAAGTCCACTAGTTCTTTTATTTTCATTTACAATACCTCTATATACCTTTTTATTTATAATAGTATCATCTATTGGTTTTATTTGTGATGCATTACTAAATTCTTGGTAATTTTCAGGATTTATATATATATCAAAAAAAGTTGCTATAATGTGTTTACAAGGTGCACGGTTTTTAAGAAAAGTTGGGCAATCACATTTATATTTTACTTTTCCTTTTTCTTTTAAAATATACACACTATACATTTCTTTTCCACAAACTAAGGTCCTTACTTTAAATGCCGTATTACTTTTTATAACACATTCATCAATTTTTACTTTTGATTGTTCAAAATATTTTTTTCCACGATTTGTAATTTCACTCCCAGTAACACTTAATATTTTATTTATTTCTTCTGGACTTATCAACATATTTTTCTCCATTTCATATTTACAAATTCCTATCCTATCTATTATATAATTTTATATACTATTTGTCAATTTTTATATGAATTTATTTAAAGATTAAAAATTTTTACTTAATATATAATAAAAACTACCCGTTCAACGGGTAGTTTTCTCTAGCCCTATAAGGGCTTGTTACGCGCATGTGCCTTAAGGCACGCTGAAAAAGTCTGACACTTGCTTACTTTCACATACTACCACTTAAGTGGTACTTTTATTTTTTTCTTACTTTTTTCTTCTTCTTTTTCTTCTGCAAATGGATCCATGTACTCTTTAAAACTTATTTGATCGTATGCTATATCTTCTTGTAATTGATTTTTTATATATTCTTCTATTATTTTTGTATTTTTCCCTACTGTATCTACATAGTAGCCTATTGCCCAAAAATTTCTTCTTCCATATTTATATTTTAAATTTGCAAATTTATCAAATATCATCAATGTACTTTTTCCTTTTAAGTATCCCATAAAACTTGATACACTTAGTTTTGGTGGTATGCTTACTAGCATATGTACATGATCTTTACACATTTCGGCTTCTATTATTGTCACACCTTTTTGCTCGCATAATTTTCTTAATATTTTTCCTATTTCTACTTTTATTTTTCCATATATTATCATTCTTCTATATTTTGGCGCAAAAACGATATGATATTTGCAATTCCACTTAGAATGTGATAGACTATTTAAGTCTATTCTTTTGTTAGACATTATTAATCACTCCATTTCTTTATATTTTTGCAGTTTGTCAGACTTGCAATTATTTTAACAGAAATGGAGTGATTTGTCTACTCAACGCTACTGCTTTCTTTGAACCCTAGGTAAAACCTAGGGTTTTCATAACCAAAAAATTAATGAAGTAAGCAAATAATACTTACTTCATTAATTAATTTTATTCTATTTTAAATTTTCATATATAACTTGCCAAATATCAGACGTTTCTAAACCTTTTCTCCAACCAGTAATTCCAGCTAAGTTATACTTATTAACAGTTTCCACTCTTCTTTTTATAGAATCTTTATCTTCAATCCATAATTTATATGTATAATCTCCTCTTGAATATTCAGCATAATTTTGACCTGCGTCTTGATCCCAGACAGGTGTTAAATTATTATCATTTATAAATTCTTGACAATCCTTCATTGTATATACTGTAGTAGTTGGTTTTTCTGTTCCTGCTTTTTCTGTCCAAAGTCTAGTATAGAAAGGAACACCAAGAATTATTTTTTCAGGTGGTATCTTTGAATCGTTTAATAATGATTCTATATTTTTTTCAACCCAAGTAGCCTCTGCTATAGAACCCGCTTCAGATGACCATGATCCTCTTTGATCATATCCCATTAATATAACATAATCACTTGCTTGTCCTACTCTTTTTCTATCTATATATGCAACAAAATACATGTCTACAGATAATTTTATATTTTCTTTTCTAAGTATTGGTGCCATCTCTCTTATTAGTTGAGTATATAAGTCTTTATCCTCTGTTTTCATAGATTCAAAGTCCATATTTATACCTTCAACTTTATCTTCTTTTAATATTTCTACCAAGTTTTTAATAAACTTCTCTCTTGAATATTCACTATTTAGCATTTTTGATGTATCTTCAGGAGAATAATTTGTAGAATCTATACCATTGGTTATTATAGGCCAAATCTCATAGCCATTTGCTTTAGCCTTTTGATAATATGACTTACTATATTCAGAGTTAATATCTCCATTTGAATTTTTTAGCTCATACCAAGTTGGAGAAACAACATCAACTCCCTCTATTTTGTTACCTAAAGTATTAAGGTTACTTCCATATTGCCAAAACATTGTTATTTTTTCGTTACTGCCACTTTCATTACTTTCCTCATTAGAATTGTTATTTTCTATATTTGGTATATCAATATTATTTTTTGAAATATATCCTATAACTCCAGAGTCTGTTTTTATTTTATACCATCTGTTATGTTTTAAACTCTCAGTATATGCTGTTACCTTACTTCCTTTATTTAAAGTTTCTAATACTTGTGATTTTGTATTTATATCAGAATACACCTTTACATTATTGTATTTTACTTCAATATCAGAAGTTTCTTTTCTATCTATAGAAATTGTAGAAGTATCATCATTATATTCTACATTTATATTATATAAATCCTTTAACAAATTTATATCAATGTATGGTGCATTATTAAGAAGTTTAGCTTCATTTTTTATATCAGAGTATTCAAAATTTGTTGACATCTTGTTTTCATCAATTTTAAATTTTAGAACCTTATCATATGTTGTTACTATTATTTTTGTAGCTACTTTATCATAATAAATATTTTCATCAATAAGTTTCTTAATTGTATCAACAGCTATATATATACCATCTTCCTCCACAAATGGTTTATACTCTGCATCTATATTATCTCCGAAAACAACCAAATTTGCCTCTTTAATATTCTTGTTATCTTGTCCAACTTTTAAAGTAAAAAATATAACAAATACTATACATAAAAACAGTATAGAACATATCAACCTTTTTAATAATTCTTTCATGCTTTAACCCACCTTATTATTTTTTTATTATACTATATATTTTAAAATTTGTGAACCACTTTTTTAAATTTTGTTATTTTTTAAGTAATTTGTAAGTTTTGAAATATATTTGTAACAATTTAAAAGTTTGTTTTTGTAGAATATACTTTTTAAGAAATAAACGTTATTTGATTAAGAAAAATAGTTAAAAATATAGTTTTTTTAAGCATTTTATGGTATAATATAATAGTAATAAAAAAGAAGATTTATACTAGGAGGTTTTATATGTCAAATAAAGAAAATTATATAATTGAAAATGAAATAACCGATAGTTCAAAGAAACAAGAATATTGGAATACAGGTATTGGATTAAATAAAGTTGATAACTTAGAGCCTTCTAAATATTTATTAGAATTATCTAAAAAAAATATTAACGGTGATTTAAAATATTACGAAGTAGAAAACTTACTAAAAACATATTATGAAACAAAAAATTCAAAAGATGTAAACATTCAAAGAGAAAAAGAATGTGATTTAGTATCTTTAAGAATAGCTGAACTATTAGAAGATAGAAGTTTTGGATTTAGTCCTATTACTTTAAAGAATATACATAAATACTTATTTAGTGGAATTTATGATTTTGCAGGAAATTACAGAAATTATAATATTACCAAAAAAGAAGAAATACTAAATGGAGATACTGTAAAATACGTAAATTATCAAGATATTGAAAATTATTACGAGCATGATTTTAAAGAAGAAAAGGAATTTGATTATTCAGTGTTAAATAATGACGAATTTATAAAGCATATTGCAAGATTTACTTCTAACATTTGGCAAGTTCATCCTTTCCCTGAAGGTAACACAAGAACAGTAGCAGTATTTATTGAAAAATATCTTAATAATATGGGATTTACTGTTAATAATGATATGTTTAAAAATAAAAGTTTGTATTTTAGAAATGCTTTAGTAAGAAGTAATTATGGAAATATTCCAAAAGGAATCTATCCTACATTTAATTATCTAATAATGTTTTTTGAAAATTTATTACAGGGAAAAAATAACGAACTAAAAAATAAAGAATTGTATATTAAAGAATTATTTAAAAATAGTAACAAATGATTAATATCCTTAAAAAACAATTGAGAGAATTAAGTTATATTCTTAAATTCTCTCAATTCTTTTTATTTTTCTATTATCTCAAGTGGTGTAAAGTTTGCCATTAATCTTTTAAAGCCAAAGTTTTCAAACTGTATATCTAGTTTAAAATCTTCTCCTTCTTCTTCTATTTTCTTAATTACACCTACACCAAATTTTTTGTGTTTAACTTGCATACCTACAGTATAGTCATTATTAAAACTTTTGGATTCATATGAAGGTTTTGAACTAACTCCTGATATGTTCTTTAAGAAACTATCTACACTAAGTCCAAAACTAGATTTATTAGAAGTACTTTTTGGTATAAAGTTATTAGATGAGATTATACTATCAACTTGTGAATATTCATTGTCAAGATAATCCTCACTTTTCCTTTTCCTTAGTGATTTATTTTCTTGTGACTGTTCATCTAATAAATCATCTGAAATTTCATCAATAAACCTTGAAGGCATAGTATATGTTGTTGACCCATAAAGTGTTCTTTTTGAAGCATTTGTTATATATAGTCTTTCTTTTGCTCTTGTAATACCAACATAACATAGTCTTCTTTCCTCTTCTATTCCATCAACTTCATCTATTGATCTTTTTGATGGAAATAGCCCATCTTCCATTCCTACTAAGAAAACATCATCAAATTCTAATCCTTTAGCACTATGCATTGTCATTAATGTTACAGCTTCGGAACTTTCATCAAGCTTATCTACATCTGATACAAGTGCTATGCTATCTAAAAAGTCAGCTAAAGTTGCATCTGCAGTTTCATTTTCAAATTCCATGGCAACTCCAATAAACTCCATTAAATTTTCAAATCTCATTTCGCTTTCTTTAGAATCTTCTTGATTTAGCATATCTTCATAACCTGATTTTTTTAATACTTCTTTCATAAGTTCAGATATTTTTATTTTATCTTTTAAAGCAATAAGTTCATTTATCATATCTCTAAACATTATTATATTTCCAGCACTTCTAATACCAATTAAATTGTTGCTATCTTGTATTAGTTCAAATATAGATATGTTATTTTCTGTTGCAAGAATATCAAGTCTATCTAATGCCGTATCACCTATTCCTCTTTTTGGTTCATTAATTATTCTTTTTAATGAAATATTATCATCTTTATTTTGTATTAACTTTAAATATGAAGTTAAATCTTTTATTTCTTTTCTTGAATAGAACTTTAATCCACCTATTAATTTATATGGTGTTCCATTTCTCATAAACACTTCTTCAAGTACACGTGCTTGTGCATTAGTTCTAAATAATACTGCAAAGTCTGAATATGTTTTATTTTCTTTTTTACAAATTTCATCTATTTTATCTACTACAAACTCTACTTCTTCATACTCATTTGGTAATGTTTTATAACAAATTTTTTCTCCTTCATCATTTTCAGTCCATAGTTTCTTATCAATTTTAGATTTGTTATTTTTTATAACTTCGTTTGCAGCATTTAAAATATTCTTAGTACTTCTATAATTTTCTTCAAGTTTTACTACCTTAGCATTTGGATATTCTCTTTCAAAATTAAGTATATTTGATATATCTGCACCTCTAAATCCATATATACTTTGTGACTCATCACCTACAACACATATTTTGCCATGTGCAGCAGATAACAAGCTTATTAATATAAATTGAACTTTATTAGTATCTTGATATTCATCTACTAATATATACTTAAATTTATTTTGATAATAATTTAGTCTATCTGGATTTTCTAGAAAAATCTTTACTGTAAGCATTATTATATCATCAAAATCTAAAGCATTATTTTGTTTTAAAGTTTTTTGATAAAGTTCATATACCTCTGCTATTTTTTCCTTCCTAAAATCTCCTATTGCATCATTTTTATATTTTACATAGTCAATCATTTTATCTTTTGCATTACTTATTTCATATTTTATTAAAGATACAGGGTAAACTTTATCATCTATATTAAGTTTTTTTAATACTTCCTTTATAACTTTCTCTTTATCTAATTCATCAAATATATTAAAATCTGTAGAATATCCAATTAAATTTATTTCTCTTTTTAATATTCTTACACAAACTGAATGGAATGTACCAAGCCAAATATCATTTCCATTTTCACCAATTAGGCTTTCTACTCTTGTCTTCATCTCTTTTGCCGCTTTATTTGTAAAGGTGATTGCCAGTATTTCCCATGGTTTAACAATTCCTTCTTCTAATAAATAAGCTATTTTATATGTAAGTGTTCTTGTCTTACCACTTCCTGCTCCTGCAAGTATTAAAAGTGGACCATCTACATACATAGCTGCTTCTTTTTGTTTATCATTTAATCCATTTAATAATTCACTCATATTTTATTTTCCTCTCATAAATACAAACAAAAGTTTATATTACATGACACATTATATCAAATTTTTACATATTGTGCAATATTATATATAAATAATTTATATTTTAATAATGCCTCCATAATCTATTACATCAAATCCTTTAAAATCTATTACATTTAGGTTTCTACTAGTTATAAAATTTCTTATTTTATTTTCTTTATCTATCTTGTTTAAATCTCCAAATACTATTACATTATTCTCCATTCTTTCTATTGCTCCACCTATAAATCCTGACATCTTAGAATAATTTCCTTTTTTATCTAATAGTTTTATATCTAGCTTTTCATCTATATATAATGTATCTATTCCATATTCTTGTAACATATTTGCTATTTTCTTATCAGATACTATCGCACTATTATCATCTATTACTGCTATGCTACAATTAGAATACCCTTGATTTATATTAATTTTATTAAGCCCTTTTTTATCAATAATTTCTAATAACTTTTTATCTGTATATTTAAAGTTATGTATTGCATTATTTCCAATAACGCATACATTATATAATATATCATTTGGATAAGGATTTTTTACAGTTTCATTTCCTCTTACAATGCAAATATCATTATCTAATACCTTTTCTTTTATATTATCATACATTGCTTTTTCAATAATTAATGTATCTTTTATTTTTGAAATATAAATATCTACATGTGAGGAGATTTCTTCATACACATTGTTAATACTTGGTAAAGCAAGTATATTTCTATCTAATTTATTAAGAAACTCCATTTCTATTTTTCTTATTCTATTATCAACAATTATCATTTTTACCACCAAAAAATTTTTAAGTATATATTATTATACCAGTAAAATTTATTCTATGCAATTGTATATAAATGATATTAAAACTTTATTGACAAATATATAACAAAAATATATAATTACAATATATAAAGTATGAATTGAAATAATATAATTGGAGGTTAAAAATGAATTATCCACCATATAATATAACTGATAAAATGTTAGATTATGTATCTAGAATAATGAAAAAGGTTGGTAAAATCGATTATATAAATTTAAACAAACAACCTGAATTAAGGAAACAAAATAGAATTAACTCTATTCATTCTTCACTTGCTATAGAAAATAATCCATTATCATTAAATCAAGTTAAAGATGTAATTAATGGTAAAACGGTTATTGGGGATAAAAAAGATATACAAGAGGTAAAAAATGCTTATAATGCTTATAATGAATTAGAAAACATTAATCCATATTCTATAGAAGATATAAAAAAAATTCATGGAATAATGACTTTTTTAATTCAAGATGATAGTGGAAAATTTAGAAATCATGGAGAAGGTGTTTATGATGGTGAAAACTTAATATTTATGTGCCCACCATCAAAATTAGTTCCTTCATTAATTGAACAACTTTTTAATTGGTTAAACGAATCAAAAGAAACTGTTAATCCTTTAATACTTTCTTCAGTATTTCATTATGAATTTGTATTCATTCATCCATTCTCTGACGGCAATGGCAGGATGGCAAGATTATGGCAAACTGCTCTACTTGCTAAATGGGAAAAAATATTTGAATATATTCCGATTGAAAGTTTAATAAAAAAGTATCAGAATGATTACTATAAAGCAATACATAATTGTAATAATAAAGGAAATTCTAATGAATTTATTGAATTTATGTTAAAAATGATTGATGAAACCTTAGATGAGCTATTAGAAACAACTACACAAGAAACTACACAAGAAACTACACAAGAAAAAATTATTGAACTTATTAAAAAAAATCCAAGTATAACACAAAAAGATATGGCAGAGAAACTAAAAATTACCAGAGATGGAGTATCATATAATATAAAAAAATTAAAAGAAAATGGCATTATAAAAAGAATAGGTTCTACAAAAAAAGGTATATGGGAAGTAACAAAATTTCCATTTAATATATAATTGTTATAAAGGAGTGAATTTTATGGGCAGAGGTAAATATGATTGTTGTAATAACTGCATTCATGGAAGTGAAAATAGAGATGGAACATACAGATGTAGTTTAGATAAAAGAGATTACGAAGAGGATAATTGGTGTAAACATCATAAATCAGAAGATGAAGAAGATTAAAAAAGAGGGGATCCCCCTCTTTTTTATATCAAATCTTTCTTTTTTAACCAGAACCAAGCTATTATAGTAATTAAAACCGATACAGCAATTACAGACCAAAAACCTATCTCACCAGTATCAAATGGAAATGTAACATTCATTCCAAGTACGCTTGATATTAACGTAGGTACTGCAATAAGTAATGTAAGCGATGTTAAAAATTTCATTACTATATTAAGATTATTTGATATAATTGTTCCAAAAATATCTACTATACCATTTAAAATTTCACTATATGTTTGAATCATCTCTATTGCCTGTCTATTTTCAATTAATGTATCTTCAAGTATATCTTCATCTTCCTCATATAATTTTATAGCTTTTCCCCTATTTAATTTTTCAAGTACAACTTGATTTCCTTTTACTGATGCATTAAAATATATCATACATTTTTCAAAATGTAGCAATCTCATTAATTCTTTATTTCTCATACTTTTTTCCATATGATTTTCAAAAGTTTCTATATCTTGATTTATATATGTAAGATATCTAATATAATCTTGTGCTATATCATATAATAATTGAAATACAAATCTTGATTTTTTATCTGTATGAACATAATATTCTTTTTTATTATTTAAAATTGCCTCTATAGAATTTATTTTTTCTTGTGATATCGTAATAAATATGTCATCTCGTACAAGTATCATACCAATAGGTAAAGTAGTATATATTTTTGTGTTATGCTTTTTTTCCGTTGCCGGAGAATCGACTACTATAAGTACAGAATCGTCTTCTACATCAACATGTGCTTTTTCTGCAATATCTAGCGGATACCTAAGTACTCTTTCTTTTACTCCTACTTCTTTTGCTATTTTCTCAATTTCACTATCTGTTGGTTTTACTATATTAATCCAACAACCTTTTATTGGTGTATCGATTTTATCCAATCTACCAGTTTTTAAGTTAGTTTTATAAATATCAATCATTCTCTTTACCCCCTTTATTTACTAATTCATTATCCCCATATAATATTTCCAGGCAATTATTCTTTTTGCAGCATTGTTTATTATTTCTTCTGATATATCACCTGATTTTACAGCCTCTACTACTTCAGACTTTTGAGTAGCTAAATCTGATGATATTATCATATCATTTCCAGCTTTAACAGCAAGTACAGCAGCACTTTCATCTGTTGTATATTTCTTAATGCCTTCCATTGCCAGATCATCAGTCATTATAACTCCTGTAAAATTTAAATTATCTCTTAATATTTCATGTACTTTTGGTGAGATAGAAGCTGGTTTTTGTGAGTCCATACATTCTACTATATTATGAGATACTAGTACACTTTGAACATTTGCATTTATACCTGCTTTAAATGGTACAAAATCTATATCATAAAAATGTTCTATATCTCTTTTATCAATAGCTACTCCGGTATGTGTATCTACATTATTACCATATCCCGGGAAATGTTTTAATACAGAACTCATATTTTGCTCATTCATGGTAGTTACAACAAGTTCAACAAACTTTGCTGTTAAATCTTTATCTGTACCAAAACTCCTATCATACATATAATCAGATGTACTTTCTGTAACATCACAAACTGGTGCTAAATTTACATTTATCCCTAAACTTGAAAGTAGCTTTGCCTTATTAATTGTATCTTCCTTTATTAAATCAAATCCGCCCTCATTATATAACGTTTGTGGTGACTTAAAAGGAGTATCTGCAAAAGCTTTATATGCACTAACTCTTACAACTGTTCCACCTTCTTCATCAACACCAATAAGTAAAGGAATTTTGCTATTTTCCTGACACTTATTTATTTCTTCTATAATCTGATTTTTGGTTTTATTCTTAAAATCTCTACCAAACATTATATATCCGCCTGGATTTTGAGATTTAATTTCATCTATTACACCACTTTCAGGAAACCTAGCAAAAAACATCTGCCCAACTTTTTCTTCTAATGACATATTTTGAAGCTTTTCTAACGCTTTATCATAATATTTTGCAAATATCTCCTTACTAGTTATATCATCTTCTTGTGGTTTAATATTATCTTCCGACTTGTCATTTTCTGTATAATATGGATCGTCATATATATCTAGATTTCCTATATCATTATGCCTAAATACTAATACAACACTAGCTATTGCAAATAAAACCAATACAGTTATTATTACAGCAATAATATATTTTCTATTGTTTTTCTTTGCATTTCCACTTCTCATACTTTCCACCTTTTTTATTATATCAAATGAAAAAAACATATGCAATAATGAAACTACATTAAAATATTGCATTTTAGTTTTTTTGTGATATAATAATTCGTATAAACCATATAACCCTAATATAACTATAGGAGGAGTTAAAATGAAAAGATTTGCAATTTTATTTAACAAAGAACTAGTTACAAGATTTTTAGAGAGCAATCGGAGGGAGTATTATCACACTATCTGCACTACTTATCAAACAGATATTAGTGACGAACTGCGTGATTCTCTAAGAGAATTATTACCTACTAAGCCAGATTTAGAAGAATTAGAAAAATGTATGAATCAGTACTGTCAAAAAGAAGTAATTATTCATGTCTGTTATTTAAATTCAAAAGAGCTAAGAGTTTTAATTTTGAAAGCTCCTGACTTGAAGGTTTAAAGAAAAAAGTAGTTAACATGCTAATTCATGTTAACTACTTTTCTTTACATTGTTAATATTCCTCCAGGCGTTTCACGTATCATTAATACCTTTTCTTCTTGTGCAGTTTCTGCATTAATATATATTAAAAATTCTCTATTTCCTACCATTCCTTTAAATTCATATGTTAATACCTCATCTTTTGAGTCAGTAGGAATTATTGCTAATCCCTCAGACATTACTTCTATATTTTTATTTAACGAACTTTTTGCTTCCTCCATAGAGATTTTAGGAGTAACATTTTCTCTTTTTTCATGATTAAAAATGTAACCTTGAGATTCTACAGAACAAATTTCACCCGTATCTAGAGCCACTTTTACTTTTATTAAGTCTGGATACAATATTATTCCATCTTGAGTTCCCGCATAGTTAATTATAGCCATATTCCCTGTTTTTAGGTAATAAGTGTCTTTTACATCTTCTATTCCTAATTTTTTTAAGAATTCTTTTCCAGCTCTTTTAGCTTCATTCATAACTATATTTTCACTTTCTACATTTCTATCTGATATCATAAGATATAACTTACAATCATTTTTTGTAATACTTATATTTCTTATCATCTCACTAGATTTAAGTTTAACATCAAAGTTATATAGTGATATCTTTTCTTGTGTATCTTCTTTTTCATTTATATATTCAATATCTTCTGCTCCAAATAAAGTAATTATATAATTTTTTGCATCTTCTTTTGTTACTTCATTATTACTTAAATATTTTGGATTTCTATCAAGTAAATGATCTGAAAAAGCACCATCATAAATTAATCCTTCATACTCTTGAAATGATTTTGCTATACTTACTATATTAGAAACAGAAGAAGATATCTCAAGTTCAGATAATTTTTTATTACCAATCTTTTTTAATTCATCCCATTTAATCCTACCATAATTTAAATCTTGATATACTTCTGACATTACTTTAGATAACTTATTACACTCTTCTTGCATTATTTTTATATTATCATAATCTTCATCTGTTAGTTTAGATTTTTCTATCACATTTTTCATTAGTGTATATGAGTAATCACTTAACTGTGATAAATATTTAGAAGTATTTGCAAACGTATTTTGTTCTATAGGCATACTTTCAAGATTTTCTTTTGCTAAGTTTGATTGTTTCCATATACTTGAAAGTGTAGTTATTGTTATTCTTGGAGTATTTGTTATCTGAAGCTTTGCAAGGTCTGTTTCTACATTTTTTATATATCCAACAGCTTGATACATAGCCTTGTTATAGTCGTTTTCAACCTGTTGTTTTTGCCTCTTAAAATTATTTGTCATCTCCATAGCAAAAATACACATAGCCCCAAATATCATAAATGCAATTACAGCTACTACTTTTTTATTCGTTTTATTTTTTATTTCTTTTATTTTCTTTTCAAATTTGTCCATCATAATGCTATTCTCCTAATGAAAATCTATGTTTACCTATAGTTGTTGAAGTTTTTAGTGAAAAGAGCCATTTATTTTTAGTTTTTTTTGGGTTATAAAAATATAACGCACCATTTGTTGGATCAGCTCCACTCATTGCTTCTTCTGCTGCTTTATACACAGTACTATTTGGATCGATTGGAACATCAAATTGTCCATCTTTTACACAAGAAAATTGCGAATCTTGATATATAACTCCTGCTATAGTATTTGGAAATTTTGGACTCTTTACTCTATTTAATATAACTGCACCAACTGCTACTTGCCCTTCATATGGTTCGCCTCTTGCCTCACCATTTATTAATCTTGCAAGTAACTCTACCATATCATCACCATTTGCTGGTTTGTTAGTAGATACTGAACTTTCGGCAGCATATACATCATTTTTTAGACTATATATAATCTTTGCAAATTCATCTTCATAATTAATTGATAAATATAACGATAGTAATAATAACGGTATAAAAAAAATACCCATTATTTTATTATTAAATTTATGCTTTTTCATTTTTTCCTCCACTTTTATGTATTTTTTGCATAAATTGTTAATAATATACAATGTGTATTTTTTAATTTAAAAAATATAGTTTATTACAATTAAACAAATAACTCCAGGTAATCCTAATATTCCTGATATTAAAGCTGTAACTATATTAAAAGGTATATGTAATCCAATATTTTGACCAAATACATTTACTATTAAAATCATAATAAGGCCAAGTGCTATATTTAGCACTAATTTAAAGATTTTCCTAAATGGCCAAGAAAATACTTTTGCAATAACAATAACAGCAACAATACTAAGAATTAAAACAACATATTCCATATAATTTCCTCCTTTGATATATTACATTATACTTGTCTACTGTTTTTTTATGATTACTTTTTCTATTTTACTTTACATTCAAACATAATAGTTATATAATAAATAATACTTTATAGAGGTGAAACATGGAAATTAACAATAAATTAAAAGAATATATAGAAAATAATATTTTTCCAAAATATAAAAATAACGACAAGGCACATGATATAAATCATATACTGTCTGTCATAAATAGAAGCTTAGAACTTGCCAAAAATTATGATGTTGATTTAAATATGGTATATACAATCGCTGCATTTCACGATTTAGGACACTCTATAGATAAAGATAATCATGAGAATATATCTGCAGAAATTTTTATGTCTGATGCTAAAATTAAATCTTTTTTCAATTCAGAGCAAATTAAAATTATCGAAGAGGCTATCCGTGATCATAGGGCATCATTAAAAGGAACTCCTCGCAGTATATATGGGAAAATAGTATCTGATGCCGATAGAAGTATAGATGTGTCTATTAGTATAGCAAGAGGTTATCATTATAGCCTAAAACATAACCCTCATTTTACTCTAAATGAACATATTGAAAATTGCTATGAACATGCAAATAATAAATTTGGTGAAAATGGATATATTAGATTTTGGTTAAACGATAAGAAAAATATTAAAGCTTTAAAAGAATACAGAAAAATCTTAAAAAATAAAAATGAATATATAAAATTATTTAAAAAGATTAATAATATAAAAGAGTAGTTTATGCTTTTTATAGCATATCTACTCTTTTTATATAAGTTCAACTTGTAATCCTAATTAATTTTTTCGCTTTTGCACTAATCCCGTCTCGTATAATAATTAATGGTTTTATTACTTCTTCTACAGTATAATCATCTCTTGTATTAACAAAGAAAATTAAATCATCTACAACTTTTTTTAACTCTCCAACAAATAATTCCTCTTTTAATTCACAAAGAATAGTATTAATCTCATTTTTGGATGTTTCTTTACTCCGTGAAAGATTCAATTCTTCAATAGAAGTATTAATTTGCAATAATATTAATTCCTGTAATTTGATTGTAATCTGCCGAGTTATCGTTAAATCTGTAAGTTCATTCATCATATAGCCCTCCATTACTAAGCTGTAAAATTTGAAAATATATTATATTTTCATATACAGTTTTATTTAATATATTATATGCAATTATTATACATTATATTCCTAAATATACTCTATATTTTTGAAATAAAAAATACTGATATTTAAAATACCAGTACTTTTTATTTATATACTTAAAAAATTCTTAATATATCATTATACGTTACAACTATTGTAAGTAATATTAAAACACTAAATCCAACATATGAAATTATGGCTTCTGCCTTTTGAGAAAGTTTCTTTTTAGCTATAGCTTCACCTATTACTATAACTACTTTTCCTCCATCAAGAGGTGGAAATGGCATAAGGTTTGCAACTCCAACAGCTAAGCTTATTATTCCCATTAAATTTAAGAAATCAAGTATTCCACTTGTTTTTGAAACTACTTCACCTATTCCAACTATTCCAGACATATCTTGTATTCCAACTTTTCCTCTAAATAAGTCTACATATGAACCTATTATTGTTTTTACATTGTTATAACTAGAATATACTGCTAACTTAAATGTTGTTTTTACTTGCTCTGTTGATCTAATTCCAAGATTAAACATTCTTTTACTTGATGGAGTTAAAGTTTTAGTTTCTTTATTACCATCTCTTTCAATTTCCATGGTTATCTCTTTATTTGCATTTTGACGTATAAGATTTACTACATCACTAGCATTTTGAGTTGAAATACCATTTATACTTAATATCTTATCTCCTGCTTTTAAGTCTCCTTTTACAGAAGCTCCTCCAGAAGCAATCATATCAATTACGTTACTACTATTACCTTCTTCATCTATTTTAAAAGTTGCTCCAATGTATCCAATATCAGTATTTGCGTCTTCAACTGTTACTTTATACATTTGACCATCACGTATATATTCTATTTCTACATCATCTTGGTCAGTCGCAAATGATTGAGAAAGTAATTCTTCACGTATATTAACTTTTTTTCCATTTATTGAATATATTTCATCTCCAACCTTTAATCCTGCCTTTTCTAGAACAGAATTTTCTTGGAAACTAGTTATTTTAGTTGTATAAGATGGGAACGAAAATGCAATTGCCATAAATATTATTATTGCTAAAATTGCATTAAATGTTGCTCCCATTACAAGCACTACTACTTTTTGAAATACATTTTTATTGGCAAAAGAATTAGATTTAGATGTATCACCATCTTCACCTTCTATAGCACAATATCCACCAAGTGGTATACATCTTAATGAATATTTAGTTCCTCTGTACTCTTTTTGAAATAACTTTGGTCCAAAACCTATAGAAAATTCATTCACGCCAATTTTAAATATTTTTGAAAATAAAAAATGTCCAAATTCATGTATTACTGTTACAACTCCTAAAATTACTATTAATTTTAATATCGTTATAATAAAAGCCAACAAAATTTCTCCTCCTAAATTACTTCATTACATTACATGAATAAATAAAGTTTTAAAAACATATAAACAATAGGTGCAACAAATAATATACTATCACATCTATCTAATATTCCGCCATGTCCTGGCATTATTGTTCCAAAATCTTTAATTCCACAATATCTTTTTATTGAAGATGCAGATAAATCACCAAACTGTCCTGCAATACTTGTAACAAGCCCCATAAAAGCTACTAAGAAGATATTAATTGAATAATCGTAAAAATTATTCATAATTAATGCTAATACAATATATGAAACTATTACTCCTATAATTCCTGCAATTGATCCTTCAACTGTTTTTTTAGGACTTATTTCAGGGCATATTTTTTTCTTTCCAAATTTACATCCTATAAAATAAGCCATCATATCAGAAGCAAAAGCTCCTAATAATACAAACCATATTAATATTCTTCCATTTGGCATTGATAATATTAATTTTATAAATGAAAACAAAAATGGTATGTATAATAATGAGAATACAGTTAAAGCTACATCCACAACTGTAATTTTTAGTTTCTTTAGTATTATGTACATAAATAATAATATTATTAATGCTGGAAGAGCTATACGTATAATTAACATTTTATCTTCATATGTTATTATATCTCCCATTAGAAATAAAAATCCACATCCAATATAACTAATCAAACTAATTGGATGATAGCCAATTGATTTAAATGCTTTGTTATATTCATGCATTGCTATTACTGAAATAAGTAATACTATTATAGTATCTACAATTGGGATATCAACTAATAATATACATAATAATAGAGCGAAGTATATAACAGACGATATTATTCTTTGTTTCACAATCCTACTCCTTTTTTATTAAACTTCCATGATTTCTTTTTCTTTAGAAGAAATTGTAGAATCAACAATTTCTGTATATTTATTAGTTATTTTTTGTATTTTTTCTTCCGCGTCATTTAAATCATCTTCTGTAATTTCTCCGGCTTTTTGACTAGCTTTTGCGTCATCCATTCCATCACGTCTTACATTTCTTAAAGCAACTTTTGCATCTTCACCTAAAGATTTTACTTCTTTTACTAACTCTCTTCTTCTATCTTCATTTAATTCTGGAAATATTATTCTTACACAACTTCCATCATTTAATGGATTTATTCCAATATCTGCTTTTTGGATAGCTTTTTCTACTGCTCCAAGCATTGATCTATCCCATGGTGTAACAAGAATTTGTCTTGCTTCTGGAACTGATATTGAACCTACTTGGTTAAGTGGTGTTGGAACACCATAATAATCAACCATAACTTTGTTTAAAATAGCAGGATTTGCACGTCCAGCTCTTATATTTGCTAATTCATCAACTAAATGATCAATTGCTTTTTTCATTCTCTCTTCAATTAAATTATAATCCATATATATCTCTCCTTAAAATCATAATAATATTATACTATAAAATCCAAAAAAATCAAGTAAAATTAGGTGAAAAAACCACATCTTACAATTTTCTACTTATTTATATTAATACATGTTAAAAGCCATACAAATACTCATTTCTAGCTTTTTTATATTTTACCACTTTGTTTCGTACATAGCTTTCTAATTTATTCATAAATTCATCTGAAGCAATCTCTTTTTGAGCAACCATTGTAAGTCCTTTTTCCCAACTTGCTGTAAGCTCTGGATTTAACAAATCTGGCATTGTCTTACATACTATATCATAAACTGCTTCTCCTCTTTTTGTAGGTGTAAGTATCTGTGTCTTTTTATTTGACTCAATATACATTATTCTTTCTAGTTTCTTAATAATTTCTGCCCTTGTTGCACTTGTACCTATTCCGCTACCTTTTATTTGTTCTCTTAAATTTTCATCTTCTATTAATTTACCTGCATTTTCCATTGCAAGTATTATTGAACCAGAAGAATATCTTTTTGGAGGAGTTGTTTCACCTTCTTTAATACCTAATGAAAGTAGTTCTATATTTTGACCTTTTTTTAATCTAGTAAGTATTTCTACATTATTTAATTTTTCTGTTGAATTTTCTTTATCTTCTGTATTATCTTGTTTATCTTTTATATTATCATTTTTAGAAACTTCTAAATATCCTTGTTTAGTACATACCTTGCCATTTGCATAAAACAACTCATTTCCAATATTTAAAGTTATAGCAATCTTACTATACTCAGCTGGTGGATAAAAGATAGCAATAAACCTTTTTACAATTAAATGATATATATTCTTTTCAAGCTCATTTAATTTCTCATAATTTTCAAACCCTTGTCCAGTTGGAATTATAGCATAGTGATCAGTTATTTTACTATCATCAACATATTTAGTTTTTTCAAGATTTATACTATACTTTTCTTTTATCATTTTATCTAAACTTAGTTTTATGCTATCATCAATATTTGATTTAAAAAGTCCATTTAAATTCTTAGATATAACTTTTGCTACTGCACTAGATAACACTCTAGCATCTGTTCTTGGATAAGTTACAAGTTTTTTTTCATATAAGTTTTGAATATTTTGTAGTGTTTCATCTGGACTAATTTTAAATCTTTTTGAGCATTCATTTTGTATTTCTGCTAAATTAAACAATAAAGGCGCTTTTTCTTTACTATTCTTTTTAGATATTTCTTCAACAACAGCTTTATTTCCTAAGCTATTTATGTATGTTATAAATGAAGTTGAATCTTTTTCTTTTTTAAATCCATTTTCACTATATAGTAATGGTGACTCAAATACCTTTGATTTATTATTTGATTTCCACTCTCCTACAAAAGAATTTTCATCACTTTCTCCAAATTTTCCTTGTATCTTATAAAAATTTTGCTTTTTAAAATTTCTAATTTCTCTTTCTCTATTTACAATCATACCAAGTACGCAAGTCATAACTCTACCTATTGATATTACTGCTTTTTGTTCATTTAACTTATTTGCAAGTTCTCTTCCATATCCAAGAGAAAGTAACCTAGAAAAATTAATACCTATTAAATAATCTTCTTTAGCTCTTAAATATGCAGCATCAGATAAGCTATCATATTCACTTAATTCCTTTGCCTCTTTAATTCCATTTAATATTGCTTCTTCTGTTTGTGAATCAATCCATACACGCCTTTTTTCTTTATTAGGTTTGCCTGCCATTTCATCGACTAGTCTATATATATATTCTCCTTCACGTCCAGAGTCAGTACATACATATATCTTATCTACATCTTCTCTATTTAATATATTCTTTATTATATCAAATTGCTTAGACACACTATCAATTACTTCATATTTATATTCCTTTGGTATAAAAGGTAATGTACTTAAGCTCCAATTTTTTAACTTCTCATCATATTTTTCCGGATAACTCATAGTAACTAAATGTCCAACGCACCAAGTCACTATATAGTCTTGTGATTCGATAAATCCATTATTGTTTTTTCCATTTATATTTAATACTTTTGCAAATTCTTTTGCTACACTTGGTTTTTCTGCTATTATTACACTTTTGCCCATATATTGCTCCTTACATAGTCATATTATACATCATTTTTATACTAAATTCAAATACTTATTATCTATTGAAATTTTATAAATATATGTTAAAATATAATAAAAATTTTATTTCAACAATAATTTGGAGATGATATTATGTTTTTTACTATCAATGAGAACAATTTGCAACTAAATGAGATACAAGAATTTTCTTCAAAATCAAGGGCAATTCTATTATCAAGTGATAATAAAATATTATTAGCAAATTATGGTGGTATATTTTTACTCCCTGGTGGTAAGGTAGATGATCTAGAATCTCCTAAAGAAGCTATTATACGTGAACTTAAAGAAGAAACTGGAATAGGTTATATGGAATGTGAACTAAATTATATGGCATGTTTAAAATATTATCAGAAAGATTATCCAAAAAGAGACAGTTCTTTTTGTAATAGACTTCTAAAAACATATTATTTTACAGGTAAGTTAAAAAAAATAAATCTTGATTCTCAAAATTTAACAGATAAAGAAAGAGAAGGTAATTTTCATTTTGCTCTATTTGATTTAGAACATATAGAACAAATAGTTCTAAACAATAATTCTAATAATCCAAGGAATATTTATTTTCAAAAGGAATTTTTAACGATTTTTAATATCTATAGAAAGCTTACCTTTAAGTAAACAATATTAGTAAAATACACGATAAGATAACTTATCGTGTATTTTATTATTTTTCTACATATACTTCTTGTTTGTTATAATGTGTATGTAATAGTCTATGAGCTTCCTTTCCGTTTGGCTTTCCAATAAAATCTTCATATATTTTCTTTACACTTTGATTTTCATGTGCTTTTCTATGCTTAGCTTTTTTATCAGCTTTATATAATGCTTTTGCTCTTAATGCTTTTACATCTATTTTACTAGCTTTGTATTCATCAACTATAGGTTGACCTCCACCATTAATACATCCTCCAGGACAAGTCATAATTTCTACGAAACTATATGGTGATTTGCCTTCTCTTATTTCATCTAAAATTTTAGATGCATTTGCTAGACCTTGAGATACTGCTATTTTATGTTCTTTACCAGCTATATTAATTTTTGCCTCTTTAATTCCTTTTGTACCTCTTACTTGTTTAAATTCTACATTTTTAATTTCTGTTCCATCTAAAATATATGATACACTTCTTAAAGCTGCCTCCATTACTCCACCAGTTGTTCCAAAAATATGTCCAGCTCCTGTTGCCTCTCCTAAAGGATCATCATATTCTTCATCATCTAAACTTGCTAAATCAATATTTGCTTCTTTTAGCATTCTTGCCATCTCTCTTGTAGTTACTACATTATCAACTGCTTGTATTCCGCCCTCTAATTTTAACTCATCACGTATTATTTCAGCTTTTTTAGCAGAACAAGGCATTAATGCTACTGAATAAATATCCTTTGGATCTATACCTTCTTTTTTTGCATAATATGTTTTTATAAGTGTACCAAGTATTTCCATTGGTGATTTAGTTGATGATAAATGATTTAATAGATCTGGATAAAATTTTTCTGCAAATGTAATCCAACCACTACTACAAGAAGTTATCATAGGTAAATTTTTCCCTTTATTTAATCTTTCTATAAATTCTGTTGCCTCTTCCATAATTGTCATATCTGCTCCAAGATCAGTATCAAATATTTTATCAAATCCTAGTCTTCTTAAAGCAGCTACCATTTTTCCTGTAACTAAAGTTCCTACTGGCATTCCAAATTCTTCACCTATTGTTGCTCTTACTGCTGGTGCTGTTTGAATTATAACATGCTTAGTTTTATCTGCTAATGCTTCCCTTAACTTACCTACATTACTTTTTTCTACTAAGGCTCCAACAGGGCAATGTATTACACATTGACCACATCCAACGCATGTAGAATCTTTCATTCCCATACCAAGTGCAACACCAATTTTTGAATTAAATCCTCTATTTACATTTCCTATTGCTGAAACTCCTTGTACTTTTTTACATACATTTACACATCTTCTACAAAGTATACATTTTGCTGTATTTCTTACTATACATTCTGAAGAGTCATCCATGTCTGCTTCTGGCATTTGACCTTCATACTCTAAATCTGGTATTTCAAATCTTCTACATAAATCTTGTAATCTACAATTTGTACTTCTTACACAAGTTAAGCAATTTTTCTGATGAGATGAAAGTAATAGTTCTAGTATTGTACGTTTTGTATCAATTAAGTCTTTTGTATTTGTCCTTACAACAAGACCTTCTTCTACTGGATATACACAAGATGCTTTGTATCCTTTTACACCTTCTATTTCTACAAGACACATTCTACAATCTCCAACTTCATTTATTTCTTTTAAGAAACATAATGTTGGTATATCTATATCTATTTTTCTTGCTGCCTCTAGTATTGTAGTACCTTCGGGTACAGTTACTTGCTTAGAGTCTATTGTAAGTGTTATCATTTTTTTCTTTCTATACATATAATCTTCCTCCAAATTATTTAGATATTGCCTTAAATGGGCATTTTGTTATACATACTCCACATTTTATACATTTATCTTGATTTATTTTAAAAGTAACTTTACCCACTTGACCTTCTATTGCACCTACAGGACAATTTTTTGCACATATTCCACATTTTTTACATTTTTCCTCATCAATATGTACCTGCGTTAAGGCTTTACAAACTCCAGCTGGACATTTTTTATGATATATATGTGCCTCATACTCATCTCTAAAATATTTTAATGTACTAAGTACTGGGTTTGGCGCTGTTTGACCAAGTCCACATAACGATGCCTTTTTTATATTACTAGCAAGTCTTTCCAGTTTTTCAATATCTCCGTCTTTTCCTTTTCCTTCTGTTATTCTAGTTAATATTTCAAGCATCCTTTTTGTTCCAATTCTACAAGGAGGACATTTACCGCATGATTCATCTACAGTAAATTCTAAGAAAAACTTAGCAATATCTACCATACATTTTGAATCATCCATTACTATTAAACCACCTGAGCCCATCATTGCTCCTATTTCGTTTAACGAATCATAATCAATTGGTACATCTAAATATTTAGCCGGAACACATCCACCGCTAGGTCCTCCCATTTGAGCAGCTTTAAATTTTTTACCTTCTGGTATTCCTCCACCTATATCATATACTATTTCTCTTAATGTAGTTCCCATTGGTACTTCTACAAGTCCTACATTTGTTATATTTCCACCAAGTGCAAATACTTTTGTACCTGTTGAGGTCTTAGTTCCTATAGATTTATACCAGTTTGCTCCTTTTAAAATAATATTTGGTATATTTGCATAAGTTTCTACGTTATTTAATAGTGTTGGCTTACCAAATAGACCTTTAACAGCTGGGAATGGTGGTCTTGGACGTGGTTCTCCTCTTTTTCCTTCAATAGAATTCATAAGTGCTGTTTCTTCTCCACACACAAAAGCTCCTGCGCCAAGTCTTAATTCTATATTAAAGTCAAATTTTTTACCAAATATATTTTTACCAAGTAATCCAAGTTTTTTTGCTTGTTCAATTGCTATATTTAACCTTTTAACTGCTATTGGATATTCAGCTCTTACATATATGTATCCTTGTTTTGCACCTATTGCATATCCTGCAATAGCCATTGCTTCTAATACTGCATTTGGGTCTCCTTCTAATATACTCCTATCCATGAAAGCTCCTGGATCTCCCTCATCTGCATTACAACATACATATTTTACATCGCCTTTTGCTTCTTTTGCAAATTTCCACTTCTTACCTGTTGGGAAACCTGCTCCTCCTCTTCCTCTTATTCCAGAATTTAATATTACATCTATTACTTCATCTCTTGACATGTGCAATGCTTTATACAACGCTTGATAACCATCTAGTGCTATATATTCCTCAATTTTTTCTGGGTTTATCCTACCACAGTTTTTTAATGCTATACGCTCTTGTTTGCTATAAAAGTTAAGCTTATGCCATTTTTCAATATACTTTTCATTTTCTTTTGCAAGTAGTCTTTCAACCACTTTATTATTTATAACAGCTTCAACAATATCATCTGCATCTTCAGGCTTTACAAGCTCATAAAATATTTCGTCTGGGTCTACCACAACAATTGGTCCTTTTGCACAAAAACCAAAGCAGCCTGTTTTTTCTGCAGTTATATTTTTTACACCAGATTTTTTTAGTTTTTCTTGTATGTTTTTTAACAGAACATCACTTTTAGAAGATGTACAGCCCGTTCCTGAACATACCATTATTCTTTTTTTCTGTATTATTTTAGAATATTCATCTTTAATTTTATTTAATTTTTCTATGTCCATATCACACCTCACATCTTACTATATTTTTCTATAAGTTCATCTACTTTTTTCTCGTCCATCTTTCCATATACTTCTTCATTTATTACTATTGCTGGTGCAAGACCACAAGCACCAATGCATCTTACAGATTCAATAGAAAACTTACCATCACTTGTTGTTTCTCCTTCTTTTATACCAAGTTTTTCCTTAAACCTATTTAATACTTTTTCAGAACCTTTTACATAGCAAGCTGTTCCCATGCAGACTTGTATATTATATTTACCTTTAGGTACAAGTGAAAATCTAGAGTAAAATGTTATAATTCCATAGATTTCAGACATTGGTACATTAAGTTCTTTTGAAAGATATTTTTGAGCTGTACTTGATATATATCCATAAGTATCTTGTACTTCATGTAATGCACTAATTATTCCACCTTCTACATTTTTGTATTTTTTAGCTATTTTTTCTAATTTTTCATCTATTTTGCAACCATTACAGCCTTCACAATGATTCATATAACCCCTCCTTATTTAAATATACTAAAATATTTAAGCTATATATTCATTATATATTATTTGTATACTCTTTTCAACAATTTTTTAAAGAAAAAAACAGAACTAACAATTACGTTAGTTCTGCTTTTTCTTACTCATTGTATAATACAGATATATCTTCCAATACATCTGTAGCAATTTCCATACTAAGAAGCTCGTCTAAAGTAAACCACGAGTCCTCTTTCTTTCTATAAATTTTCTTTGCCCAATTTTTAGGCTTTTGCAACCTTTCTTCTACGATTGAAAATAGCTTTTGATTTATTTTTATAATATCTTCATAATCTTCTTTTAACCTTGCCTCATTATATGTTGCATTTGTTGTATAACGTACAGAATGAAGCATATAACTAGTATTCCTTGCAACATATCTGGTATCACCAATTAAAAACAAGACTGCAGCACAACTTGCACATCTTCCTAATGCAATAGTTGTTATCTTCTTATTACAAGAGAGAAGAATATCATATATTGCAAAGAGAGAATTTGTACTTCCTCCAACTGAGTTAATAACTATTAAAAGTTCATCAGCCTTCAAAATGTCAGGAATTTTATATAAAATATCCCGATACATTTTGTCGTTAACCTCACCGGTTACATCTAGAATAAATTTTGACATAAATACCCCACCTTTTTATTAAAAATTATGTTAAAAAGTATCGTAATAACATTATACCATCTTTTATATTTTATGTCAAATTTTAAAGGAGGTAACATCAATATTTCGGCTATTTGTGTATACAGGTATTATTCTTTAAATGTAATCCCATCTATACAATTATCAAAAATAAATTGTTTAATTTTTACTTTATCATTTGACGTATAAAATTCTGATAATAAAGTATTAAATTCTTCCAATTTATTATCTGGCACTTTAATAATACCATTTCCATTTTCTATCATAATTTTATTAGCACAAATCATACTAGTTCTTTTGTTTCCATCCCAAAATAATTGACTTCTCATTCCATATAACATATATTCGATTGCTCTTTCTGTTGTATTTTTTATTTTTAATATTTCAGCTATTTGCTTTTTTACGACCTCTTCTTCAGGCACATCTGGGATATATTCTGTTCCTGTTATTTGTACATTTCCACTTCTTAAGACTCCCCATTCAATACTCTCATTTCTAGCTACCAGCTCATTTATTTTGCAAATAAAATTAATATTAAATTCTTCTTTTATGTTATTTATTACATATTTCCACGCATCTCTTAAATTTAAAATACATTGTATTTCATCAATTTTTAAGTTTAGGACGTTAATACCTTCAAGTATTTTCTTAACTTGTAAGAATGTTACATTTATTTCTTCCATTCTTGCACCAGCATATATATTATCAATTATATTCCTTTTTGCAAGAAAAGTATTTTGTTCTAAGGTTAAATTATATTTATTTTCCATTTCATACTTCACCTACGATTTATATTATATAATAACTTAGGAATAATTACTATAATTTTTATGCAATAAAATGATGTAAAATACAATACGTGAGTATTTTACATCATTTTATATTATTTTATATATTTTAATTTGTAACTTCAGTTGATGTTGTATCATCAGAAGCAAGAGTAACTTTAACTTCAATGTCTTTTCCAGCTCTATTTATTTTTAAAGTAATAGTATCACCTATTTTTTTAGAGTTTTTAATTTCATTTAATTCTTCCATTGTTGTTATATCTTTTCCTTCTATTCCTACTATAACATCACCTCTTTGAATTCCTGCAGCTTGGGCTGGCGAATTTGTTAATACTTGAGCAACATAAACACCAACTGATATATTACTTCTTCTTGCACTTATTTCATCAACATTTATTCCACTTATACCAATATATGGTCTTACAATCTTTTTATTTGAAATTAGTTCTTTAATTATTGGTAAAGCATCATCTGATGGAATTGCAAATCCTATTCCTTCTACTTGTTCTCCACCAATTTTTACTGTATTTATTCCAATAACTTGACCTTTTGAGTTAACTAAAGCACCACCACTATTACCTGGATTTATAGCAGCATCTGTTTGAATTAATTTGTATGTTCTTCCATCTGCTGTTAACTTTCTATTTAATGCAGATATATAACCACCTGTAACACTACCAGCTAATTCTTGACCTAATGGGTTACCTATTGCTACTGCAAGTTCACCAACTTTTAATTCACTTGATGAACCAAATTCAGCAGGTGTAAGACCTGTTTTATCAATTTTTATTACTGCTAAATCAGTTGTTTCATCACTACCAATTATACTAGCTTCTAATTGTTCATCTGAATCAGCTAAAGTTACATATACCTTAGCACTTGAATTGTTTATTGCAGATTCTATAACATGGTAATTTGTTATAATATATCCATCTTCACTATATATAATTCCTGAACCTTCTTCAGAAGATTGCTCTAAACTTCCAAATACACTTTGAGTAACATAATCAATTTGTACTCCTACTATTGATGGACCAGCTTTTTGAGCTATTGCAACTACTGGACTATCAGTTTCTTGAATCTTATATTCTATACTACTTGAAGTACCATTATTACCTGCAACTAAATTATCTATCTTAGCATCTAGAGCAAAATATGTAAGTAAGCTTCCAACTGCTCCTGCAACTAAAGCTACTACTACAATTATTACTACTTTTGGTATTCCTTTCTTTTCTTTTATAAATATCTTTTCATCCATATAAATATCCTCCCTTACTATATTTAATTCTTTCCTGCTGCATATCCAGTAGAAAAAGCAATTTGTAAATTAAAGCCTCCTGTATATGCATCTACATCTAATATTTCACCAGCAAAGTATATACCTTTTACAATCTTTGATTCCATCGTTTTAGGATTTATATCTTTTACGTCTACTCCACCACTAGTTATAACGGCAATATCAAAAGGCATAAATCCAGTAATTGTAATCTGTAAATTTTTTAATAACTTTACTAATCTTTTTCTTTCTTCTTTAGTTATTTGATTTACCTTCTTGTTTTCATCAATCCCAGATAATTCAATAATTACTGGTATTAGTTTTTTAGGAAGTAAATCATCTAAACTATTTTTAAATTCCTTATTTGTATATTTTTCAAAATCTCTACAAATTCTTTTATCCAATGTATCATCATCTAATGCTGGCTTTAAATCAATAGATGCTATTATATCACTATTTTGCATAAGGTTATCAACATTTTCCACTCTATTTAGTTTACTACTTGCACTAAGTACTATTGGACCTGTTATACCAAAATGAGAAAACATCATTTCGCCAAACTCTTTATATATTTCTTTTCCACCCTTATATTTAAGACTTAAAGTAACGTTTTTTAAAGATAAACCTTGTAATAACTTACAAATACTATCATTTGATCTTAAAGGTACAAGACCAGGTTTAAGATCAACTATTTTATGACCAAGTTTTTTTGCATACACATATCCATCTCCACTACTACCTGTTTTTGGATATGATTTCCCTCCTGTTGCAATTATACATTTATCACATTCAATTATTTTGTTATTACTTAGTTTTAAAGCTTTTATTTTATTATTATCTAATATAAAGTTATCTACTGATACATTATATATAATATTTACATGCTTTTTATTTAGCTCATCTTTTAATACCTTTACAATTTCATTTGCATCATCGCTTACAGGAAATACTCTTCCACCACGTTCTATTTTAGTTTTTACTCCCAATTTATTAAAATAGTTTACTACATCTACATTTGAAAATGCATTAAATGAACTATACATAAACTTAAAATTTTTTACAATATTATTTTTAAAGTCCTCTATATCTCCATCAAATGTAAGATTACATCTACCTTTTCCGGTTATTTTTATTTTATTACCAAGTGATGATGTTTTTTCAATTAAAGTAACATCATTTCCTTCATTTGAAGAGGTTATAGCTGCTATCATTCCAGCAGCTCCCCCACCTATTACAATTACTCTCATTACTTATCCCCTAACATATTATCTACAGCACTACATATTGCAAGTTTTGCTGATTCATATGTAAGACCACCTTGCATATATGCTACATATGGCTCTCTTATAGGGCTATCAGCTGAAAGTTCAATTGATGCTCCCTCTATAAAAGTACCCGCAGCCATTATAACTTGGCTATCATAACCTGGCATATCCCAAGGATATGGAACTGCCTTACTATCAACAGGAGATGCTGCTTGAATACCTTGTATAAATTTAATTAATTTATCTTTGTCTCCAAATTTTATTGATTGAACAATATCTGCTCTATCAGCCCATGTATCTGGAAAAATATCATATCCTAGATATTTAAATAACCCAGCTGCAAAAGTAGCTGCCTTTAATGCATTTTTTGTAACCTCTGGTGCCATAAATATACCTTGAAGTATATTTCTATTTTGGCCCATTGTAGCTCCACATTCTTTTCCAATTCCTGGGCATGTAAGTATTTGAGCACATAGTTCGATTAAATCTTTTCTTCCTGTTATATATCCACCTGTTTCACATAAGCCACCACCTATGTTTTTTATAAGGCTACCACAAATAATATCTGCTCCAACATCTGTAGGTTCTTTTGTTTCAACAAATTCACCATAGCAATTGTCCACCATAATAATTACTGACTTGTCTACTTTTCTTATCTCATCTATAGCAGCTTTTAGTTCGCTAATTCTAAAAGCCTTTCTTAAAGCATATCCTCTTGACCTTTGGATATGTATCATTTTTACTTTATTTTCTTTTAAATACTCTACTACACTTTTTATATCAATATCATCATTTTCAAGTAAATCTATTTCATGATATTTTATACCATAACTTTTTAATGATTTAGGATTATCATTTATACCTATTACTTCACATAAAGTATCATATGGCCTGCCAGTTATAGCAAGCATTGTATCCCCTGGCATAAGCATTGCTCTTAAAGTTGTTGCAATGGCATGTGTACCATTTACAAATTGAACTCTTACTAAGCTATCTTCTGTATTAAAAACATGTGAATATATTTTTTCTATAGCCTCTCTTCCAACATCACCATAACCATAGCCTGTTGTCTTTCCAAAATGCATCTGAGAAATATTTGCCTCTTTAAATGCATTTAATACTTTTGCTTGATTATATAATGCTACATCATCATATTCGTTAAACTTTTCTTTTAAGTTATCTTCAACGCTATCTGATATATTTGCTATTTTTTCTGATATACCAAATAATTCATATGCCTGTTTCATTCCTATCACCAATGGTTATTATACCACAAGAGTACATAAAAGTGAACCAAAAGCTTCCAATTTCACTAAAATTTCACTGCTAATACATATTTTTACATAAAGTGAATAAACAGAAAAAAAGTGCTATAAAGCACTTTTATTCTTCATCTTCTTCACTATCTTCATCTTCATAAGAAGCTGATAATTCTTCTTGTTGTTTTACAAATTCATTGAATACTCTTTCAGCTAACTTTTCATCTACAACTGTATCATAGATTTCTTCGCCTGCTTCTTCTTTTATTTCAAGTATTACAACTTCAACATCGTCAGTATCTTCTTGACTTACTTCTGTTACTATTAGGAATTCTTTTCCATCTTCTAATGCAACAACGTCAAGTACCTCAAATTCAACATCTTTTCCTTCATCATCAGTTAATGTTATAATTGGACTTGCTCCTTCTGGCATACTGTGTTCTGCATGATCATGACCACATCCTGAACAACCAGCACATCCTGATGCACATCCATCTAATTTTTCATCATTTTCCATTGCTATTTCCTCCTTAAATTCTTATGTACATATTATACACTATTTTACTTGCTTTGTATACACTTTTGTATGTTTTTGTTTTATTTATTTACTATATTTATTAAATATATAATTAAATTTTCAAATTAAATACTTAAGTTACGCACCAATACTTAGATTTCTTAAAGCCTGTGCATGTTGTAACGCTATTTTAGTTATCTCACCACTAGAAATTCTTGCAATCTCATTTAAAGCTTCTGTTTCAGTAAGTAAACTTACCTTAGTTTTTGTACTATTACAATCAACTTCTTTTTTTATACAATAATTATAATCAGCTTTAGCAGCTACTACTGCTAAATGTGTAACACATATTATCTGATGTGACTTTGATATTTTTTTAATTTTTTGACTTACAGACATTGCCGCAGTACCACTTATACCAGTATCTATCTCATCAAAAATCATTATTGGTGTATTATCCAAATCAGAAAGAACAACTTTAATTGCAAGCATAATTCTTGATATTTCACCACCAGATGCTATTTTAGTAAGTGGTTTAAAATCATCGCCAACATTAGTTGAAACTAAAAATTCAACTTTATCTAATCCATTTTTGTTAAACTCATCTTCTGGTAAAATACTAACTAAAAAAGATGCATTTTTCATTTCTAATTCGGTAAGTTGTTCATTTATCTTTTTTTCAAGTAATAAAGCATTTTCTTTTCTAATAGCAGTCATAGTATTTGCAATATTTCTCATTTTATTCTCTAAAGCATTTAATTTTTCTTTTTGTATTTTTATATATTCTTCTTTATTCTCAATCTCATTTATTTGTGACACTAAACTATTTTTGTAAGTTAATATTTCTGATATATTATTTCCGTATTTTCTTTTTAACGAATATATCATATCTAATCTTTCTTCAACATTTCTAGCTGTATCTTGATCATATTCTATATCATAAGTAAAATCGCTTATTTGTGAAGTAATATCTTCTAAATCATAATATACACTTTGTATTTGAATCAACTTCTCTTTATATATATCACTATAATTTTCTATTTTACTCATATACTTTATACTTTTACTTAACCCATCTAAAACATGGTTGTTTAATTCATTTGAAGTTTCATTTAAGCTACCAGATATCTTTTCACTATTTGAAAGTATCTTTCTTTTTTCCTCTAGCTCTTCTTCTTCACCAACAACTAAATTTGCATTTTTTATTTCATCTAGTTGATAATTTAATAAATCTAACATTCTTTGTTTTTCAATATCATCACCATAATTTTTATTAAGTTCTTCTTTTACACTACAATATTCTTTATACATTTCACTATATTCGTTTTTTAATATGCTAATTTTTTCTAAAGAAAATTCATCTAAATAATTAATATGGTTTGATACTTCCATTAACTTTTGATTATCTGATTGACCATGAATATCAATAATATCTCTCATTATTTCTCTTAATTCATTAACTGTAACTAGTCTTCCATTTATTTTACATGTGTTTCTACCATTTGAAAAAATTTCTCTTGATACTATAATATTGCCATCTTCGGCTAAGTCGGAATTAGGATAAAAAATACATGCTTCGACTAAAGAATGATTTTCATTTGCTCTTATCATCTCTTTTGAAAAACGTCCACCAGCTATTATTTTTAATGAATCTATTATTAAAGTTTTACCAGCTCCTGTCTCACCTGTTAAAACATTAAATCCGTTATTAAAGTTAATTTCTATATCTTCTATTATACCTATATTCTTTATATGTAGATTAGTTATCATATTACACCTCTTATATAAACAAATGTTTATATAAGTATTATAATATCTATTTTAAATTTTGTCAACACATTTGTTCGTTTTTTATTAAATTTATATTTTTTAACTAAACCAATTAATTACCATGTAGAAACCCCACATTGAATTTCTAATTATTATTGCTATACCAATAAACAAAGCATGTGTAGCAGACACAATTCCTATATAATTACCAACTACATATTATATATTAGATAAACTCAATAGAAAAACAAAAAAGATTATATTCATAAGAATACAATCTTTTCGTTTGTTTATATGCTATTTAAGTAACCCTCTAGTATATATACAGCTACTAGTTTATTTTCCTATATATTATCTTGTTCTTCTTTTGTTTATTAAAATTAATCTTTTTTATCAAGTAACCAATCTAATACATTTATCTTCTTTATTCCATCAAAATCAGCATCTAAATCATCATCTAAAGTTAAGATGTATTTAGGATAATTATCATTTATTTTCTTTAAAGGTGTTAGCTCTCTATCTAAAATTTTGTTTTCTTCTTCTCCTTCTGCTCTAGTTGTTAATGCAACTTGATAATAAACTGTATTTTCAGGTTTTTTAGCGACAAAATCAACTTCTAATTCGTCATACTTTCCTATATATACTTCATATCCTCGTCTTAATAATTCAAGGTATACAACATTTTCTAATATATGACCCATATCTCTACCAGAACCTTGACCTAGCATATAATATCTTAGTCCTATATCTACTGCATAGTATTTTTCTTGAGTTTTTAAATATTCTTTCCATTTTATATCATATCTACTAGCTTTAAATACTAAATAACTATCTATAAGTGCATCTACATAATTTGAAATTGTATTGTATGATGATTTCTTTTCTAAGCCTTTAATATTATCGCTTATGCTCTTCATACTAGTTTTATTTCCGATATTATCATATAGATATTTTGTAACTCTTTCTAATACGTTTTTATCTGTTATTCCTTTTCTTTGCATCACATCTTTAAATAATATTGTATTGTATATACCATCTAAAAACATATTGATATTTTCTGGATTTATTTTATATAGCTCTACTGCTTGAGGGAAAGAACTATATCTTAAATAATCTCTAAACTTTCTTGATATATCTGTTTTATCTTCAAAAGCTGAAACATACTCTTTAAATGATAATGGTAACATTTTTATTTCAATATATCTTCCTGTAAGTAATGTAGCTAATTCTGAAGATAATAAATAAGCATTTGAACCTGTTATATATAAGTCCACATCTTTATTTATAAATAAGCTGTCTACTGTCTTTTCAAATTCATTTACATTTTGAATTTCATCTAAAAATACATAAGTCTTTTTCCCTTTAACTAATTTTGCTTTTATATATTCATATAGCTTTTTTCTATCTTGTAATTCTTCATAATCTGCTTCTTCAAAATTTATAGATATTATTTGTTTATCTTCTACTCCATTATCTCTCAAATATTCTTGATATATTTCTAATAATGTAGACTTTCCACATCTTCTAATTCCCGTTATAACTTTTATTATTTGTTGATCTTTGAAATTTTTTAATATAAATAAATAATTATCCCTATTTATTCTTTCCATAAAATTTCCTCCTACTATAATAATTATACTATCTTTTAATATTATAGTCAAGTTTTTTCAAAATTATGAAAAAACTTTATGAATTTAAAATCTTTTTTCAAATTTTGTTTTTATTAATATAATTATTATATTTCATCAAAGCAAATATCACCTATATGATACATTTTAGAAATATAAAATATTTGTTAACGTATTATTTCTCACTTACCATAAAAAAAATAAGGAGAATCAAAATTCTCCCTAACTATTGTGATATAAGTTTTTTGAAATTTTACAGCTAACCTATTAAGTTTCTATTGTTTAATCTTTTTTATATGCTATTTAAGTAACCCTCTAATATATATACAGCTGCCAGTTTATCTGCTACTTTATTTTTATTTTTTTGTGATATATTAAGTTCTCGCATAGTCTTGTATGCAGACACTGTAGTAAGTCTTTCATCCCATTTATGAACCTTTAAATCCATAGCTTCTAATTTTGGAATTAGCTCATCTATTTTTCTTGTTTTTTCAGAAGGAGTACCATCCATATTTTTAGGATATCCTATTACTACTTCTTCAACCTTATACTCTGATACAATTTTCCTAATACCATTAAGAAAATTTTTATCACTTCTATTTATAACTAAAGTTTCAAGTCCTTGAGCTGTAAATCCTAGTTCATCCGAAATTGCAAGCCCAACTCTTACATCTCCATAATCTATGCCTAAAATTCTTTTCATATTTTTCCCTTTATATATCTAAATATTTTTTTATCATTTCTTGTAACAAATCATCTCTTTCTATTTTGCAAATTAATGCTCTTGCATTTTGATGAGATGTTATATATGTTGGATCTCCTGATAGTATATAACCTATTATTTGGCTAACTGGTTCATATCCTTTATCTTTTAATGCAGCCACAACTTGTTCCATTATTTCTTTTACTCTTTTTGATTCATCTTTTTGTGGTGCAAATACTGTTGTATTTTGATCCATTAAAAATCACTCCTTTTTATATAATTATATTATATATGTAAATTTAAAATGTGTAACTAGATTATTTTTATTGTGTTTACTTGTTTCATTTCATCTATATATGAAACCATATCTTGTATTTCTTTTTCAATATTAGATTGTCTTTTTATTGTATGTACTAATATTTGAGCATCCAGTACAACTTTTTCATCATCAACATATTCTAATTCGCTTCTTATTCTAGTTAATACTTTTTCCATTATAGGTTGAGCAATCTGTGCATTAGACCCTGGTGTTAAAATTAGTAATCTAATACCACTATAACGTATTAATAATGATTCTTTAGATACTGTCTCTCTAATTGCATTTGCTACTTTTAATATTAAAGTATTTCCAAGATTTCTACCATATTTCTCATTTATATCTGGTATATTTTTCAAGCAAATTAATGATAAAGAACTAGTTTCATGAGCTGTTATTAATGCTCTTGAGTTAGAATATAGATATGTATTATTATAAAATCCAGTTTGCTTATCTGTATTTTCAGCTATTTCAATTGTATTTTGTGCTAATACATTTTCTACAAATAACCCTATGTTATATTTAAATTTAGCTAAATCCTGCTCTGATAAATCGTCAAAGGAATGTTCTTTTACATCTTCTATAATCCAAAATCCAAGATACGTATTATTAAAGTATATTGGTGAGAATATAGCAGATTTAATGTTTCTTTCAATAGCACTTCTATATGATAAAGTCTTATATTCTGTAGAGACTATATATTTTGAAATGTTTTTTGTAACATAATTTACAAAAGTATTTTCTTTAGCAACATTTTTTATTGAATCTATAAATTCTTCTTGAACGTTCGTTGCTTTTACTTCATAATCATAACCATCATATAGTACAATTGATGAATATTTAGGTTTAAATTCTGAAATAATTACATTGTTTAATTTTTCTATTTTCTCTGTAGCGTTATTATCAGAACCAATTATTTCAAACATACTTTGAATAGTATTTGATACTATACGTGATTTTTTTGCCTGTTCGTCTATTGACTTCTTGTTTTCTGATGTTAATTGTATATATATATTTAACATGAATATAAGTACAATAGCCATGGCAAGCAAAGTAATTGGTAACATATAATCACATTCCTTCCTTTTTCTTTAGTTCTATCTTCCGAAAATTTTACCTCTACCTCTTGAAGAAGTTGTAGTAGTTGTTGTCACTGTTTGAATTGGATATATAGAATTTATTATTCTATTTAAGTTTTCTTTAAAATCTTCGGTAAATGTTGCAAACTTATTTGAATATTTAAATACCATCTCAACATATTTTTTGTAATTTTCTACATCAAAAGGTAATATATAATATGGAATTGTACTTGAATTAAATAGTTCATCATACATTTTTAAATCATAGCTTGTATATGTTGCAATTCCGTCTAAAATATCTTTTGCTGTAAGTGCACAATTTACATGTTTATTAATTATAACACGTATTTTATGCATTGGTATTCCTTTTGCTTTCAATTGTCTTAAGAAAATTGTTAATTGATTTATATTTATAATATCCATATCTTGTACAACATATATTTCTTGGCATAATCTAAAATAATCAGCTGGTGTAGTAAAATCAGTATCCATTAATATAACGCTATTATGTTGCATAATAGTATCAACAACTAAACTTGCATTATATGTTTTTCTATCCTCACCAGGCATTGCAGTATATATGCTTAGTTTTTCATAAACAAGTGGCTCGTTTAATCCATTTGAAGCATATCTCATACTTTCAGCTGCAATATTTCTTTTACCTTCATTATCATATGTATATATTGTATAAGTATCTCTCTTTCTTGTAATATCTACTATAGCTGTTTTTACTTTACTTCTTGCTAAATATGTTCCTATAGCATTTATACAGAATGTTGTTCCAACTTTAGGAGCACCAACAAAAGCTACTATTTTTTTGTAATCTTTTGGTACTTCATATACATTTTTAACTACTTCTTTTTCTAATACCTGTGTAACTACTTTTGGTTCAGAAGGTACTTTCTTTACAACTATTTTTTCAGCAATTTCTGGTTGCTTTGTTATTGCTACTGCTTTAGCATCATTTTGATTATCAATTATTTGTTTTGGTCTTTCTGCTACCTTCTTAGGATCAACTTGTGGCTCAGCTACTTGTTGCACCTGTGCTGCATCACCAAGATTTAATGATTTGTATTTTTCATTATTAAAAGATAAATGTTGTCTTACATCAGCTGGTAAGAAATTTATTATAACTTTAAGTTGCTCATCAGTATATTGTGCTGCAATTCTATCAAATATTTCATTATATTTTTCAGTTGCACCATTTTGATTTTGGTAATAAGTTATAATTCTTTGAATTTCTATTTCAGATACTTCAGCTGACTTATATATATCTTGCCCTGCAACATTATCATAATACTTCTTTACATCTTTCTTTAGGAAAGGTGTTTTTATTCTTTCACAAACTTTTCCTTTTGTTCTATCTTGTCCTGTTAAAGTATTGTATAATCCAAGATTAAATAATTTAGATAAAAACTCATCTCCTAATTTTCTTCTATCAGAAGATATATACACTATGCTTTTTGCATCAAAAACATCAGTCATAGAGTCAATATTTTTAAATAAATAATCATCTATTTGTGCTAAATTACTTGTTGGGAACTTTTCTAATTCTTCTAATACAACAGCTCTATCATATCCACCAGATGAAAGCTCTTGTATAAATTGTTTAAAGTAATAAACATTTTTATATTCTAATTTTTCGTTATATTTCTTTTCATAAAGTTCAACAATTCCTTTAACGGTATCATCATTATTCAATCCAAAAAGTACTTTCATATTTCATTTCCTCTCTTATTTATTATATAATTTATCTTAAGTTTGATTTACAAGCACAAATGCGTAAAATAAAGGTAATATTTGAATAAGTACCATAAATACTGCAACACCTATTATTAATCTTTGACCTATTATTTTGTGCTCTAAAAACTCAGAACCTGCCACATAAAATTGATATAATGCATAAACAAATACAAGTGTTATTACCGGCCATGAATATTTTTGTATAAATACTAAAACTTTTAAAGTCGTGTCATATATCTTGTCACTTGTCAAATCATTGCCAGTTGCAAATACAAAGTTACAAGTAATTGCGGCAATAATTGAAACTATAATTGTAAAAATCGTTAACTTTTTGTATACCATAATAAATACCTCACTAATTTTTTCGTCAATTATTTCATTTTAAATACTTATATCATTTTACTATAAATATTTATAAATATCAAGTAAAGTATAAAAATTTCCCAATTTAATATCTAGTTTGTTAAATAATCATGTATTCTTTTACAATCTGCATCATTAGGTATTTTTATATTTTCTAATTCATATTTTAAGCCTAATTCCTTCCATTTATACTTTCCCATTTCATGATATGGAAGTATTTCTATTTTTTCTACAGATTTAAGTGTAGATATAAATTTTTTATATCTATCTAGACTATCACCTTTATCAGTAATACCTGGAATATATACTATTCTAATCCACATAGGAATTTTTTTTACATTTGATATATGCTCTGCAAGACTTAATATATTTCTATTAAAAACACCTGTTAAATTCTTATGTTCTATATTGTCTATATGTTTAATATCATATAAAAATAAGTCTACATATTCACATAACTTATCAATTTTTTCATTTTTAAAATCAAAATTTCCAGCAGTATCAATTGCAATATGTATTCCGTGTTCTTTTAATTTTTTACATACTTCAATCAAAAAATCTAATTGTAATAATGGTTCACCACCAGTAAAAGTAACTCCCCCATTTGAATTAAATAAATATTCTTTTACAGACAAAATCTTTTCTAACAATTCATCTGAACTCATTAAATTACCACAACTACTACTCCATGTATCTGGATTATGACAAAATTTACATCTTAAATTACATCCTTGCATGAATACTACATATCTAATTCCTGGTCCATCTACCGTACTAAAACTTTCTAAAGAGTGTATTCTTCCTAGCATAAAATCATCCTTTCAATTATTCTATTATATCACAATAAATTAAAAAAGACAAAAACTACTTGTCAATTGATTTTACAATCAACAAGTAGTTTGATTTATATATTATAATTTCCCTCTATACATTAAAGCTGTATCCTTTTAATTAATTATTTTACATCATGGAATGTTCTAGATATTATATCTAACTGATGTTTTTTAGATAATTTTACAAAATTAACTGCATATCCTGATACTCTAATTGTAAGTTGAGGATATTTTTCAGGATGATCCATCGCATCAAGTAAAACTTCTCTATCAAGCACATTAATATTAATATGATGTCCTGTCTTTTCAAAATATGAATCAAGTAATACTTTTAAAGTTTCAACTTTTTCATCCTCAGTCTTTCCAAGCACTGATGGAGTCATAGTAAATGTATATGATATTCCATCCTTGCTTTCCTCAAAATCAAGTTTTGCAACTGAATTTAATGCCGCAATTATACCTTGTTTTTCTCTATGATACATTGGATTTGCACCTGGAGCAAAAGGCTCGCCTTTTTTTCTACCATCAGGTGTAGTACCTGTTTTTTCACCATATACAACATTTGAAGTTATTGTAAGTATTGACATTGTAGGTTCAGAATTTCTATATGTTTTTTGTTCACGTATTTTATTCATAAACATTGTTTGAATATCTATAGCAATCTTATCAACCCTATTGTCATCATTACCAAAACATGGGAAGTCTCCTTCAACATCAAAATCAACAATTATACCTCTTTCATCTTTTATTGGTTTTACTTTTGCATATTTTATTGCACTTAATGAATCAGCTACTACTGAAAGTCCAGCAATACCACATGCCATAGTTCTATGAATGTCTTTATCATGTAGAGCCATCTCAAGTCTTTCATATGCATATTTATCATGCATATAATGTATAATATTTAATGCATCAACATAAACTTTTGCAACCCAATCAAAAATTTCTTCTAGTCTTTCCATAACATCATCATACTCTAAATATTCAGTTGTTATTTCTTTTAATACAGGTCCAACTTGAACTCCAGTTATTTCATCTTTACCAGAATTTAATGCATATAATAATGATTTAGCAAGATTACATCTAGCACCAAAAAATTGCATTTGTTTTCCTGTTCTCATTGGTGAAACACAACAAGCTATTGAATAGTCATCACCATAATATTGTCTCATTAAATCATCATTTTCATATTGTATTGAACTTGTTCTTATTGAAACTTTTGATGCAAATTTTTTAAATCCTTCAGGTAGTTTATTAGACCATAAAACAGTTAAATTTGGTTCTGGAGCTGGTCCTAAATTAAATAATGTTTGTAAAATTCTAAATGAATTTTTAGTTACAAGTGTATCTCCATTATTATTCATACCACCAATTGATTCTGTAACCCAATTTGGATCTCCGGCAAATAAAGCACTATACTCTTTAGTTCTCATAAATCTTACTATTCTTAATTTAATAATTAGCTGATCCATAAGCTCTTGTGCTTCTTCCTCAGTTAATTTACCAGCTTCTATATCTCTTTGTATATAGATATCTAAAAAAGTAGATATTCTTCCTATACTCATAGCAGCACCATTTTGTTCTTTAATAGCTCCAAGATATCCAAAATATGTCCATTGTATTGCCTCTTTAGCATCTGCTGCTGGTTTTGATATATCAAATCCATATTCATTTGCCATTTGTGTTAATTCATTTAACGCATTAATTTGTTCAGCCATTTCTTCTCTTCTACGTATATTTTCTTCGTCCATTACTGCAAATTCTAATTCTTCTTTATCTTTTATTTTTTCTTCTATTAACTTTGCAGTACCATATAGCGCAACTCTTCTATAATCTCCAATTATTCTTCCTCTACTATATGCATCTGGAAGTCCTGTTATTATACCATTTTTTCTACAAGCTCTCATTTGAGCTGTATATGCATCAAATACTCCTTGATTATGTGTTTTTCTATATTCTGTAAATATATGTTCTACTTCTTTATCAACACTATAACCATATTGTTCCAACGCCTTTACAGCTGTTCTTATACCACCATTTGGCATAAAAGCTCTTTTTAATGGTTTTTCTGTTTGAAGTCCAACAATAATTTCTAAGTCTTTATCTATATACCCTGCTTTATGTGAAAGTATATTAGATATTACTGATGTATCTGCATCAAGGACTCCACCTTTTTTTGTTTCTTCTTTTAATAAATTAGATACTATTTCCCATAATTTTTTTGTTTTTTCAGTTGGTCCTTTTAAGAAACTATCATCACCTTCATATTTAGTGTAATTGTTTATTATGAAGTCTCTTACGTCTATTTTGTCACGCCAAATACCATCATCAAAACCTTTCCATTCTTTTATTTCTTCCATGTAATCTCCTCCTATATTGCTAGTAACAGTATATAATATATTGCGACAAAAAGCAACATTTTTTACTTAATATTTAATACAGAATTAAAAGGTGAAAAATCATTTCACCTTTTTTATTACATGTTATATTTTCTCTTTAATTTTTTCATTTCATATTTTCCAGTTTTTATAGCATTCATTATATTATCTTTATTCATAGCACCAACTATAGTACCAGCGATCATTCCAATAATTGCACCTTTTGCAAAATTCATTTTAATCACTCCTTTCAGTATTTAGTTTTTCCTTTTTAATATTTTTTAAACTTGAAATAATTTCATAAAATCCTATAAGCAGCATAAAACCATAAAAAATATATTTTAAAATTTTTTCGTCTATTCTTTTTACTAAAATTATTCCTATTATACTTCCTAAAACTACTGGAATAATTAATTTTTTTAATAAATCTTTATCAATATTTTTATTTTTAAAATTTGATATAGTTGCAAATATTCCAACTATTACAAACATTATCAAATTATAACTTTGTGCCTCTTTATGTTCAAAAATTGAAAATATAGTAGTAAGTAAAATAAATATACTGCCTCCACCTATTCCCATACCGGCAATTGTACCACTAAATAAAGCAATGACTACTAACAAGATCCAAGTTTCCATACTAATTACCCCCAAAGAACATTTTATATCCGGTTAGCAATATTATTAAAACTCCTGATGTAATATTTAAAACATTTGCTGGTATTTTTTTCATAAGTTTTGCACCTACAAATCCAGATATTACAGCAATTACAGAAAGTACAATAACTTTTTTAATATCAAAATCTACAAAACTACTATAACCTATAATAGCAAAAATACTTGAAGTAGCTAGCACTGCAACACTTACAGCTCGTACTAAATGTGTTTCTTTTTTCATACAAAATATTAAATATACAACTAAAACTTGCCCTGCTCCACTTGCAAACAATCCATTTAATAGTCCACATAAAATTCCAATTAAATAAATCATATTAATATTATTTACTTTTTTTAATTTTTTATATCAAAAAAACCAGTAAAATTATTTTTTACTGGCTTTTTTAGTTGTCTTTTTTGTTGTAGATTTTTTTGCTGCTACTTTTTTCTTAGTTACCTTTCTTTTTGGTTTTACTTCCTCTTTTCCATCAGCAGTTGGTTTATTCCAAGAAATATAGTCACATTTACTATCTTCACTATTTGTATTGTTCTCACAAACGTAAAAGTTTTTCTTTGTTTTTGTCTTTTTTATTAAAACCTTACCACCACATTTTGGGCATGGTACATTACATTCTTGAACTATAGGCTTAGCATTTTTACACTCTGGATATCCAGGACATGCTAGGAATTTTCCAAATCTTCCTTGTTTTATTACCATATTTCTTCCACATAATTCACATTTTATATCTGTAACTTCTTCAGGTAACTTCACTTTTTGTATTTTATCTTCAACCTCATTTAAATTAGTTATAAATGGATCATAGAATTCTCTTAGCATTTGAACATAATTTTCTTTATTTTCAGCTACCATATCAAGTTTATTTTCCATTTCAGCAGTAAATGCAACATCAACAATTTCCTTAAAATATTCTTCTAACATGTCATTTACTACTTCACCCAAATTTGTTGGAACTAAAAATTTCTTATCTTTTTCTATATATACTCTATCTAGTAATGTAGATATAGTAGGCGCATAAGTACTAGGTCTTCCAATAGCTTTTTCTTCCATTGCTTTTACTAAACTTGCTTCTGTATATCTTGAAGGAGGTTCTGTAAATTTCTGTTCTTTATTTAACTCTATTTGTTTAAGGGTTTCTCCAACGTTTAATTCTGGTAACATTCCCTCAATTTCTTCATCATTTACTTTTGTATCATCTTTTCCCTCAATATATAATTTCATAAATCCATCAAATTTTATTACACTACCATTAACATGGAAAATATAATTTTCAACTTGAATAACAATTTTTGTAGTATCATATACTGCAACTGACATTTGAGAAGCTAAAAATCTATTTAATATTAATGTATATAACTTCTTCTCATCACCATCAAACTCAGATGCTTGTATATCTAGTCTACTAGGTCTTATTGCCTCATGTGCATCCTGTGCTGTTTCTTTTGTTTTGAATACTCTATCTAAGTAATAATTCTTTCCAAAGTTTGATACAATATATTCCTTAGCCATCTTTTTTGCATCATCAGAAAGTCTAGTTGAATCTGTTCTCATATATGTTATATATCCAGCTTCATAAAGTTTTTGTGCAACCATCATTGTCTTTTTTACACTAAATCCTAACTTTCTTGATGCCTCTTGTTGCAGTGAAGATGTTGTAAATGGTGGTGGTGGATTCTTTTTCCTTTCTGATTTTTTTACATCAATTACTTTATATTCTTTTTTATCTATAATTTTAATTATTTCATCAACTTGTTCTTTTGTTTTAAGTTCTATTTTTTTCTTAGTATCTCCATAAAATTTAGCAAGTACTATATCCTTTTTATTTTGTAATTTTGCTGTAAGTAACCAATATTCTTCTGGTTTAAAATCTCTTATTTGTCTTTCTCTATCTATTATTATTTTTAATGCAACTGATTGTACACGACCAGCACTAAGTCCTTTTTTTATTTTTTTCCATAATAATGGAGAAAGTTTATATCCAACAATCCTATCTAGAACACGCCTTGCTTGTTGTGCATCAACTAAGTTATTATCTACTTTCCTTGGATGTTCAACTGCACTTTTTACAGCTGTCTTTGTTATTTCATTAAAAGTAATTCTACATTTATCACTATCATCTATATTTAATACATTTTTTAAATGCCAAGCAATTGCCTCACCTTCTCTATCAGGGTCGGTTGCAAGATAAATTTTTTCTTTATTTTTGGCTTTCTCTTTTATGTCTTTTACAATTTTTGCTTTTCCCTTCATGGTTTTGTATTCTGGTTTAAAGTTATTCTCTATATCAACCCCAAATTTACTTGAAGGTAAATCTATTATATGTCCTTGTGAAGCTATTACATCATAGTCATCACCTAGATATTTTTTTATTGTTTTTGCTTTTGATGGAGATTCCACTATTACTAATTTATTAGGCACTAAAATCTCATCCTTTCTTTTCAAGTGTTCATTATATCACATTAATTTTAACATAGTCAATCTTTATATATAATATTTAACAAATTAGCTATACATCTAGTAGAAAGCATAACTTCTTCAATAGTATTACCAGTTGCACCAAATTCCATAAGCAGTGAATATTTATTTAAATCCTGATTATACACTGAATTTCGTATATACATTGGTCTAAACAATCCGGGATAAACTTTATCAGCAAGTTGTTGAAGCTTTAATGCTAATTTTAGATTTTCCTCCCAATTTTCATTTGGTACAGATGAAGTTCCAACTCCCATGACTAACATAACCTGTGCAACTTGAACATCATTAATATTTACAACTGGACGATATGACAAGTCTCCTGCTGCATCTCTATGCACATCTATCATAATACCTGCTCCATTTATCTGTGTTAAAGCATTTTGCACTGTAACCCTAGATTTAGCATATGCACTGGTATATGTACCATAGTCATGTGGTGTAGTATTTTGTACACATTCAAATCCCTTTTGCGTTAAATTTTTAGAAAGTTCTTTTGCAATAACTAGCATGTTATAATTTGCATCTGTTGTTCTCATTGTACCAGTATATTCAAATTTATATTTTTCACTATTACTATATGATTCTGATGTATGTGTATTGTATAACAAAATTTTATCACTTTTTTTAGTTAGTACTATATCCGAATTTAAAAGTGATGCAAAATCTATATTTCTCTTTCCAGAATAATTAAGTACTTTAAAAGTATCAACATTTACTCTTTGTAATGTACTTGTTTCATCTGTTACAGTTACTGTTACGTCTTGCTTACCAAACACATCCATAGTCTCTGCTTCTTTTGCAAGACTATCTATTATCTCTATTTCAGTAGATGGTTTCTCTGCTTTTTGTATTTCTTGCTTTTCTACTTTTTCAAATATATAATTTCCTTGATTATACATATTATACACAGAAATTAAATCTGCAATTTCTAAATCACTTTCTTCTGCTTGTCTAAAATTAGTTGAAAACCTTAATAAATAATTGGTAAGACCTAATTTTGTAACTAAAGCAAATAATATAACTGAAAAAAAACTTCCTACAATTATATATTTTAACTTAAAATCAATTACTTTTTCTTCACTGCTAAGGTTATAATGATTTTCTTTGTTATTATATCTATTTTTACTAAATATATTACTAATATTTGATATTGTCTGTCTTGAAACAATATTATTACTTTTTAATTTTTTTAAATTTAACTTTGATTTAGGACTCTTTACATTTTGGTTATTTAAAAATCTTTCTATAGAATGCCCTTGTTTTATTTCTTTTGCAAGACTATTTATTTTTTTCTTTTGTTTATTTTTGCCCAAAAAAGCAACCATAATTTTCATAAAACATTCTCCTTTTGTTTTATTTTATTATGGTTGGTTTTAATATATTACTAATCTAATAAATTATTCATTTCCTGACTATACTTATCTAATAATCTGACAGTTTTTTCTTTTAAATCAATTACCTCTTTTTTCATATCTAAAAGTTTTTCTTTTTCCATCTCTATTAATTGCTCTATTCTTTCTTTTTCTTGAAGAGCTTCTGCTCTTGATGTCTCTATAATTTTCTTTGCTTGATCTTCTGCTGTAATCAATGCATTAGCAACTTTTTCTTGTTTTTGCACATAGTCTACTTCATATCTTTCAAGCTTTTTCTTTACTATTGTAAGCTCATTTGCAACTCTATTTGCGTCTGAACGTTCAGCTTGTATTCTACTTTCATAATCGGCTTTTAATGCTTTTATATAATCTTCTACTTCTCTTTTATCATATCCAAACATTTCATTGCCAAATTTCTTCTCGTTCTCCATCTAATACTACCTCCACTACATCATTTTGTTGCTATTATATCAAAATTTAAATATATTTTCAAGTGTATAACTAAAATTTATATGTAAGTAAATCTGTTTTTAAAATATCAATATGAAAACGATTAAAAACATGTTATTTAATTTCTAATTATATGATTAAATGTCGCTATAACAGGAAAAAGTAGCTGAAAAAAATTCAGCTACTTTCTCCGTGATTTAGGAAGGTTATGTTGCCAATAAGCAAACTTGTACTCAAAAAATAATTATATATAACAATGAATAATAATAAAGTAAAAAACTCAAATCATATAAAATCAAAAAAACAAAAATAATAAAAAAACAAATACGTTAATAAACTTCTTTTAAAACAAAATCAAATTACATAAATATTATATTACTTTTTTAGTTAGTTGTCAATATTTTAAAATAAAGTATACTTGATAATTTTTGTGAAATAATAAAAATAGGTGATTTTTATGAATTCAAACGTAAATATGTCAAATCAAGAATATTCTGATTTTGTAGATAGCAAAGCTAAGAAAAGTAACTTAGGTAAAAATATATTTATGGCATTTTTAGTCGGTGGTATAATTTGTTCAATTGGGCAAGTTATCACTGATATATCAATGCATTATGGGGTCCAAAAGCAAGACGCTACATGTATTACTACAATTGTATTAATATTCCTCGGTGCTTTTTTAACTGCAATAAATTTATATGCAAAAATTGGTAAAGTTGCTGGCGCTGGTTCAATTGTACCAATAACTGGATTTTCTAATTCTATAGTTTCTCCAGCAATAGAATTTAAAACTGAAGGGTATATTTTAGGACTTGGAGCTAATATGTTTAAAGTTGCAGGCCCTGTACTAGTATATGGTATCACAACCTCTGTTATTGTAGGTTTTGTATATTGGATTATTAAATTATTTATGTAGGAGGCTTATATGAAATTAGGGAAACAAAGTATAAAATTGGAAAATACTCCAAAACTTTTAAATACATCTAGTATAGTAGGTCCAAAGGAGATGCAAGGTCCTCTTGCTATGTACTTTGAAGCACACACAGATGATATATTTTTTGGAGAAAAAAGTTTTGAAAAGGCCGAAAGTAAACTTATGAAAACATGTATAAATAATTTATTAAGTAAAGTTCCAACAGATAATTCAAATATAGATTATATATTTGCTGGTGACCTTCTTAATCAATGTATTTCATCTGGTTACTGTATAAGAGATTTAAATATTCCTTTTTTTGGATTATATGGTGCTTGTTCTACCTTTTGTGAATCTTTAATGCTAGCTAGTTTATTTGTTGATGCAGGATATGCTACTAAAACTGTTGCAGCAACTTCTTCTCATTTTTGTAGTGCTGAACGACAATTTAGAATGCCACTTGAACATGGTAATCAAATGAGTTCGACCGCACAATGTACAGTTACTGGTAGTGGTGCAGCAATTGTTGTACCTAAAGATATCTCTATTCAAAGTCCATATATAACTTGTATTACACCTGGTAAAATAGTTGATATGGGTATAACAGACATAGCAAATATGGGAGCAGCTATGGCTCCAGCAGCTTTTAATACTATTGCTACACATCTTACAGACACTAGTCGAAGAGCTGATTATTATGACGCTATAATAACTGGAGATCTTGGTACACTAGGTTCTGAAGTACTTGTTGATTTATTTAAAAAAGAAGGCGTTGATATTTCCTCTAATCATTATGATTGTGGTGCTATGATATATGATATAGAAAAACAAGATGTAAAATGTGGCGGTAGTGGATGTGGATGTATGGCAAGTGTTTTTTCAAGTTACTTTTTTGAGCAATTAAAAACTAAAAAAATGAATAAAGTTCTAATTGTAGCAACAGGTGCACTTATGAGTCCACTTGCTTGTCAACAAGGTGAAACCATTCCATCAATAGCACATGCAGTAGCTATAGAAAACGAGGTGTAACTATGGATATTCTTATTATGTATTTAAAAGTTTTTTTAACTGGTGGTATAATTTGTTCTATTGGTCAAATATTAATAGATAAAACAAAACTAACACCTGCAAGAATACTAGTAATCTTTGTTACTCTTGGTACTATACTTACAGCTATAGGAATATATGGACCAATTGTAGAATTTGGTGGTGCTGGTGCAACAGTTCCTATTTCTGGATTTGGTTACTGTCTTGCAAATGGTGTTATAAAAGAAGTAGATGCAATTGGATTTTTAGGTATATTTATAGGTGGTGTTAAGGCTACAGCAGCAGGTATAGCATCTGCAGTAGTATTTGGTTTCTTAGCTTCACTTATAGCTAAACCTAGTATTAAATAACATTTAAATTAAATATTTCTTTGTCAAAAATTTGAAATGGTTTTAATGCATATATATACTTTTTTTGTAAATAATAATAATGTATGATTTAAAAGGAGGTTTTTTATGGATAGTTTAAATCAGATTGAGATACAAAATATTAGACATTTATACGGTCACTCTTCAAATTTCTGCGAGAAAATCGCATACTACAAGACTTTAACTCAAGATACACAAGTTACAGATGTTCTAGATGAGATTTGTACAGAATGTACATCTCTTAAAACAGAACTTAGTAACTTACTTTAGGAGGTGTTTTAAATGACTGAAAAAGTTGCAATAAATGACGTACTTTCTTCTATTAATTCACTTATCAAATTATGTGGATATGCTATAGAGCAAGCAAATAACAAAAATTTTAGAGATGAAATAGTAACTACTAGAAATAAACTAGAAGATTTACAATGGAAAATATATCTAATAAGTAAATCGAAAGGTTACTATGTTCCTGCTGCACCAGCTGGTGAAGCTGATATAGAACAAGTAAAGAATGCTATTTCTAAATAAATTCTTTTAAATTGTATATAATAAAGTCCCTTGTATTAACAAATACAGGGGCTTTTAAAACTTAACTTTTCAATTAATTTACAGAATTAACATTATCCCAATCTACTATACCATTATCTTTATTTTCAATTTCTAGTCTTTTTGGGCCTCTAAAATATGAGATAGTCATAATACTTAATACTATTAAAATTAATATTGTAACGATCCAAAACACCTTTTCATTTTTCTTCATATTAACACCTCTTATCTTACAAGTTCATCATCTTTAGACTTCTTCTTTGGCGTTTTTATTTCTTCTTTTTTAAGCTCTGGTTGTTTTTTCTCTTTTTCTGGTTCTTTTTCTTTTTGAGCCACTTTAGGTGATTTTCCTTTTTCTAAAGAAACAGTCTCTACCACTTTTTCTAAATTATTTTTTTGTGCAAGTTTATTTAATGTATATTTTATAAAGTACTCAATATACATTTCTCTTGCTTCTGCTCTTTTCTTTTTTGTTTTTGGCTTTGTACTATCAAGTGTATCTTCTAAGAAAAATTCTCCATTATCATATATAAGTTGTTCATTTCCATCTGTAAAAACAACATACTTATCTTTTGGAATTTCAATTTCTGCTATTTTAGATAAGAAATTTAAACTACTCGCTTCTTTTTCTAAAGCCTTTATTTCATCTTTTGTAAGCTCTCTATTTTTACTAGCTTTACTTATTATTTCTTTTAGATTTTGATCTATTTTTTGTTCATCTTGTATATTTCTTTCTTCATTATTAGTAGTATCAGACATATTCTTTCCTCCTAATCTTTATTCACTTCTTTTATACATAGTTGTATAATTTCTTCTAATCTTTCATTTTGCTTACTTATATATAAAAAGCCAAGCAAAGTTTCAAACCCAGTAGATTTTTTATATTCAATTGTATCTGCATGTTTTGAAGTGATTATATTTGTATTTCTTCCTCTTTTATATATTTCAATTTCTTTTTCTGTTAAACTTTCCATAATAGCATCAATAGTCCTGCTCTGTGATTTTGCACTTACATAATGTATAGATTTTTTATGTAATAATCCAGTTTTTGCATTACTATTTGAAGCTAAATAGCATCTTATATATAAATTATATACTGCATCTCCAATAAATGCTAATGTTTGCATAGATACAGTTTGTAGATCTATATTTTTTATATATTCTTCCATTTTTTTCTCCTATTTACTAATTATATCTTATTTTATTTGATTTTGCAATAGAGAGATTTTTATTTATTTTTTTAAATATGTATTGATATTTGTATTATTTTATTATAAAATTTATATTAATATAATAGGAGGTATGATTATGGAAGAGAATAACGAAATAAAAAATGAAGAAGCTCCTGTAAAGGAAGAAAATGTTGTAGTAAACGAAAACAAAGTAGAAGAAAAAAATAGCAGTCCAAATGGTTTTGCAGTTGTTTCTCTTATAATGGGAATAATTACTCTATTTGATTGGATATTACCTATCTTTGCATACATAACTGGTGTATTTGGTATAGTATTTGGTGCTTCAAGTAGAAAAGCTTCAAAAACTGGTATGTCAATTGTAGGTATAGTAATGTCAATTGTAGGATTAATACTTGCTATTTGTAATTCTGCTCTTGGCGTATGGCTATCATTAAAGTAAGAATTATTTTATTTAAATAAAAAGGTAAGAGTGTATAATAGCTCTTACCTTTTTACTTTATCTAATTATTGTCTTTTCTCTTTTAAACATTTGTATAATAAAATATGTTATAATCACTACAAATATTATATTTACAATTACTCCAGTAATCAAAAATCCATAATTTACAACACCAGATAATACCATCTTTAATGATGCGATTGTATTAAAAATTGGTATAAAAGCCATAAATGATTTCATATCTCCTACTCCCATAAACATAGTTGCAAATCCTAAAATCATAGCTGGGAACATCATATATGATAAATAAGTTTGTGCCTCTTTAACAGTTTTTGCCCATGTACTTATTCCTATTTGAATACCAGCAAATGCTACTGCAAGTGTTATAGAAGAAAGTAATGCAAGTAAAAATGCTCCTAAACTCATATTCATTGTAGAAAATATAGCAGTAATGCTCATTTCTTGACCAGCAGTAGAAAACATCTCTGGATTTAATACGATACCAAGTAATAATCCTAAGAAAGACATTATTATTGCAATAATTGAAAATACCAATATTGCCATATATTTACCAATTAATATTGATAATCTATTTGCCTTAGTTGATAATAGAGCTTCAAAAGTATTTCTTTCTCTTTCACCTGCAAGTACATCAATTGCAATTGGAATTCCTGCAGTAACAATTACTATTACTAAATACATTGGAACTATCATTATAAGCATATCATTTCTTGTAGCACCATCATTTGTTTCTTCAATTGATATATCATAATCACTTATACTTACTAAATTTAATATCTCAGGTGACACATTAAGTTCAGTTAGTTTTTGTGTAGCAAGTTTTTGATTAAGTATCATAATTTTACTTCTTAATATTTCTACGCCCATTTGTGATGCATTTTTAAAAGAATTATATTCTAAACTTATTTTAGACATAGTACCATTTTTTATTTTTTCAAAAAATCCATCTTCATAAGTTATAATACAATTAATATCACCATTTTTTAAAGCTTCCTTTGCATCACTATATGAATTATCTACAATTTCTATATTATCTTCACCAATTATATTTTCTTTTGTAAATTTCTTTGCTTCTTCTATACTCTCATTTGTATTAATAGAAATTTTCATATTTTCTTCTACTTCTTTACTTGCACTTTTTATGAAGAAGTTCATTCCATAATATATAAGTGGAATTAAGATAAGTGGTAAAAATATATTACTTAATACTGATTTTTTATCTCTAAAGGCATCTTTCATTTCTTTTTTAAAAACAATCCATATATGTTTAAAGTTCATTACTTTTCACCCCCATTTGAGATTAAAGTAGTAAATATTTCTTCTAAATCATCGTTATTATACTTTTCTTTAAGTCCTTTTAAAGTATTAACTTCAATTAATTTACCTTTATGTATTATAGCTACTCTATCACATAATTTTTCAATTTCAGACATTGTGTGTGAAGAAAAAATTATTGTTTTTCCTGCTTTTTTACATTCTTTTATAAAATTATGAACTTCTACAGCAGCTGTAACATCAAGTCCAGATGTTGGTTCATCAAGTAATAGTACTTTAGGATTATGAATAATAGACCTAGCAAAAGCTACTTTTTGCTTCATTCCCTTTGAAAAAGTTCCAACTCTTTTATCAATATATTCTTTCATAGACAAAGCTTCTGCTACCTTTTCTATCTCTTTTTTTAATTCATCTTTTGACATATCATATAACTCACCAAAATATTCAATATTTTCTCTTGCAGTAAGTCTATCATATAATCCAGTTTCTCCACCAAATAATATACCTATATTTTCTCTTACTTTTGCATCATCTTTTACGGTATCATAACCACAAACAGTTGCCTTCCCTTGTGTTGGCTTTAACATTGTTGCAAGAATTCTAAGTGTAGTTGTTTTACCAGCACCATTTTCTCCTAATAATCCAAATATTTCACCTTCTGAAATTTCTAGATTTAAATTATCTATTGCTGTAAAATCATTAAACTTTTTTGTAACATTTTCAACTTTTATCATAACCTCTCCTCCAACTTATATTAGTTTAACATATAATATGTTACATGTAAAGTATAAATTGTGAAAAAAAATGCCAGTAAAAACTGACATTTTTTATTCAATAAAATATTAATGATTCTTTCTATTAATACATTCCCATTCCTGGATTTGCTTCATGTGCGCAGTTACAACCTTCTTTTTCTTTTTTATCAGCAACTAAAGTTTCAGTAGTTATAACCATTGAAGCTATTGAAGCAGCATTTTGTAATGCAGATCTTGTTACTTTAGTAGGATCTACTATTCCTGATTTTTTCATATCTACATATTTGTCATTTAATGCATCATAACCCATTCCTTTTTCCATAGATTTAATTTTATCTATAACAACAGCTCCTTCTACTCCGGAGTTATATGCTATTTGTCTTATAGGTGCTTCTAAAGCTTTTTCAATCATTTTTGCACCAATTTTTTCATCACCTTCTAGTGAATCAGCCATCTTTTTAACTTCTGGTAGAATGTTAATATATGCTGTACCACCACCAGCAACTATACCTTCTTCAACTGCTGCTTTAGTAGCATTTAAAGCATCTTCTATTCTTAATTTTTTCTCTTTCATTTCAGTTTCTGTTGCAGCACCAACTTCAATAACTGCTACTCCACCTACCATTTTAGCAAGTCTTTCTTCTAATTTTTCTTTATCAAAATCAGAAGTAGTATTTGCTATTTCACTACGAATTTCTTTTACTCTTTGCTCGATTTTATCATCATCACCATAACCATCAATTATTATAGTGTTTTCTTTTTGAACTTTTACTTGTTTTGCACGTCCAAGTTGTAATATATCTGTATCTTTTAATTCCATACCTAAATCAGCAGATATAACTTCACCACCAGTTATTGTAGCTATATCTTGTAACATTGCTTTTCTTCTATCACCAAATGCTGGAGCTTTTACAGCTACACATGTAAATGTACCTCTTAATTTATTAAGTACAAGTGTTGCTAATGCTTCTCCTTCAACATCATCAGCAATTATCATTAACTTTTTACCTTGTTGTGCTATTTGCTCAAGGATTGGTAATATTTCTTGAATATTTGATATTTTCTTATCAGTTATTAATATATATGGTTCTTCTAATATAGCTTCCATTTTATCTGAATCAGTTACCATGTATGAAGATAAATATCCTCTATCAAATTGCATACCTTCAACTACATTTAAATTTGTATCCATAGTTTTTGATTCTTCAATAGTAATTACACCATCTTTTGAAACTTTCTCCATAGCTTCAGATATTAATTCACCAACAGCTTCATCATTTGCAGATATTGAAGCTACTCTTGCTATATCATCTTTTCCATTTATAGGTGTAGATATTTTCTTTATTTCATCTACAGCAACTTTCATTGCTTTTTCTATTCCTCTTTTTACTATTACTGGATTACTTCCTGCAAGTACATTTTTTAATCCATCTTTTATCATTGCTTGTGCAAGTACAGTAGCAGTTGTTGTACCATCTCCTGCCACATCATTAGTTTTTGTTGCAACTTCTTTTACAAGTTGAGCCCCCATATTTTCAAACTTATTATCAAGTTCAATTTCCTTAGCAATAGATACGCCATCATTAGTAATTAATGGTGATCCAAAAGATTTATCTAAAACAACATTTCTACCTTTTGGTCCTAATGTTACTTTAACAGCATTAGCTAAAGTATCAACACCTCTTTCTAAGGCTTCTTTTGCCTCTCTACCAAATAACAATTCTTTTGACATATATAGTTCCCCCTATTCTACTATAGCTAAAACATCACTTTGTTTTAAAATTGTATACTCATTGCCCTCATATTTAATCTCTGTGCCAGAGTATTTTGAGCATATTACTTTGTCACCCACTTTTAATTCCATAGTAACAGTCTCACCATCAATTTTTCCACCTGGTCCAACTGCAACTACTTCTGCAACTGAAGATTTCTCTTTAGCTGAAGACGGCAATACTATACCACTCTTTGTAGTTTCTTCTGTCTCAACTGATTTTACAATAACCCTATCACCTAAAGGTTTTAACATAAAAAACACCTCCAATTTTAGCACTCTTTCTCTTTAAGTGCTAAATCATTATATCACAATTATATTATGGATTCAATATATAATTACCATTTACACCAAAATTTCACAATTAAATTTATTACATTAATATATATTAATAAAAAATTAAAGTTATATCTAATATATTATTATTTGACTTTTTTGTTCAAAACTAGACAGATAAATTTTAATAATTAATATATTAAAATTAATTATACTAAAAAAACAAAAATATTGATATATTTAAATACCAACATTTTTAAATAATAAATAACAGTGCAAAAGCCTCTGCTTTTTCAAAATTTAAATACAACATTTGTTAAAGTTATATAACTATTATATATATGACTTAATAGCTAGTCTAATATTTTAGAAGCATCTATTTGTATTTTTGCATCATTAATTTTTGATATATTAATATCTGAAAATAAATACTGTTGTTCAATATTTACTTGTTTTAATTTACTAAGTTCTAATGCTCCTAAGAAAGCTGTTACAACTTCTATATTATCACATTTTTCTGGATTAAACATTTTATTAAAAACCATATTTTCATTTGTATTTAGATAATCAACTATTTGTTTAACTTTATCTTGTACTGTTACTCTTTCATATAATGCTATTTTTTCTATTTCTTTTGCTTGCTTATTTATTTTATTCACATTCCTTTGTAAAATACTAAGATATAATTCACACAATTCACCACTGTTTATAGCTTGTCCTGTATATTCAACTTTCTTTTCAAATTTAATTTTCTCAAAAGTTTTTGAAAAAGAGCCAAAATTATTATCATACATTTCTTTTATATAATTTGATACTTCTTTATATTTTTTATATTCAATTATTTTATTAATAATATCTTCTTCAGTTAATTGTTCTTCTTCATCTTCTTTTGGTTCTAATTCTGGTAATAATTTTCTTGCCTTAATGTCTAATAATGTAGAAGCCATTACAATAAATTCAGAAGCAACTTCAATATTTTGCTCTGTCATTTCGTTTAAATAACTTATATATTCATCTGTTAACTTACTTAAAGAAATATCAAATATATTCATCTTATTTTTTGAGATTAAATATAACAATAAATCTAATGGACCTTCAAAATTTTCTATTACAAATTTATATTTAGGTTTATTATTTAATATAATATCATGCATTAATTTCACCTATTTTCTATTTTTTTCACATTGTACAGCCAATTCTAAAGCAAGTTCTATCATTTTATTAAAACCAGTTTGTCTTTCATTAGAACTTAATGACTCACCTATAATTGGATTATCTGATACAGTAAACATTGCCAAAGCGTTTTTAGAAGTTAAGCTAGCATTTGCATATAATGCTAAGGTTTCCATTTCAACACCAAGTACATCTAATTTAGATGTTTCTATTAATTGTTCTTTTGTTTTATAAAAAGAGTCAGATGTATATATCTCACCAATTTTAATATCTATATTTTTATTCTCAGAAATTGTTTTTAAAGTTTCTAACATCTTATATGAAGCTGCTGGAAATAATTCATCTAAATCATTAGACATTAAAAAGTTAGAATCAGTATCAACGGTTTCAGCTACCAAAATATCTCTTAATTTAACAGTATTTGCTACATCACTTGCCTCTTTATTAGCTAATGCTCCAGCACTACCAACACGTATAATATTATCAACATCATATCCTTCAAATAGTTCTCTTGAATAAATTCCCATTGAAGGTACTCCCATACCGCTACCTTGTACTGATAATTTTACTCCTTTATAATAACCAGTATATCCAAGCATTCCTCTTACTTTATTATAACAAGTATAGTCATCAAAATATGTTTCAACTATATATTTAGCTCTAAGTGGATCACCTGGCATTATAACTGTTTTTGCTATATCTCCTAATTTTGCTTCATTATGTGCTGTTGGTACATTTATCATATCATTCACCTCTAATTAAAAAAGTCACTACTTATTTTAAAACCTCTTCTATATAAATATTGTTTTTGCTTTAAATTTTCCATATTTTTAAGCTTACCATTTAGTAGTTTTTGAATTAGTTTTTTCTCGTAATCACTTTCTTCTAAATCTATCAATTTTTCTTCAATCATACACTTTTTTATACCTTTTTGCAATAGCTTTTGTTTTATCTCATAAATAGAATAATTTAAAAGACGCATACACTGTCTTATATATGCGTCTACATATTCATTATCATTAATATAATTGATTTTATTTAGATAATCTATTACTTTATCAATTATTTCTTCTTCGCAATTAGACTTTTTTAACTTATTTCTAACTTCATATTCTGTCTTTCTTGCTATTACTAGGTATCTTACTGCTTTTTCTTTTGCTTCTTCAAAGCTCATAAAATACTCTCCTTACTTAAAAATTTATTCTTCTAAAGCATCTATTTTATCATCAGCATCAGCTTCTGGAATTTCGCCCATACTTTTTTCGAATGCTGTATTAAAGTTTTCTCTTACTTTCTTGTCAATTTCTTCCATTATGCTTGGGTTATCTTCTAAGAATTGTTTTGCATTTTCTCTTCCTTGTCCTATTTTTTGACCATTATATGAGAACCATGCACCACTCTTATCAATTATATCAAGGTCTGTTGCTAGGTCAAGCACACAACCTGATTTAGATATACCTTTTCCATAAACAATATCAAATACAGCCTCTCTAAATGGTGGTGCCACCTTATTTTTTACAACTTTTACTTTTGTTCTACTTCCCATTACTTCACCATTTATTTTTATTGCCTCTTGTTTTCTTACATCAAGTCTTACAGAAGCATAGAACTTTAATGCTCTACCACCTGGAGTAGTTTCAGGATTTCCAAACATTACTCCTACTTTTTCTCTTAATTGATTAATAAATATTGCAACTGTTTTTGATTTACTTAAAACACCTGTTAATTTTCTTAAAGCTTGAGACATAAGTCTTGCTTGTAAACCAACATGTGAATCACCCATTTCGCCATCAATTTCTGCTTTTGGTACTAAAGCTGCAACTGAGTCGATAGTAATAATATCTACAGCTCCACTTCTTATTAATTGCTCTGCAATCTCTAAAGCTTGTTCTCCTGTATCTGGTTGAGAAACAATTAAGTTATCTACATCTACTCCTAAATTTTTAGCATAAACTGGGTCTAATGCATGTTCAGCATCTATAAATGCAGCTATTCCTCCCATCTTTTGAGCTTCAGCAATAGCATGTAAAGCAACTGTTGTTTTACCTGAAGATTCAGGTCCAAATACTTCAATTATTCTTCCTCTTGGGAATCCTCCAATTCCAAGTGCAACATCTAAACTTAAAGCTCCACTTGGTATTGAGTCAACACTTACATTACCTATTTCACCAAGTTTCATTACTGAACCTTTACCAAAGTTTTTTTCTATTTGTGCCATAGCTATATCTAAGGCTTTTTTTCTTTCATCTGATATCATATTACCCTCCTAAATCTCATCAAACATTCGTTCACATGTATTGTACTATAAAAATACTTGTCTGTCAAGTATTTTTATCTTTATTTTTTATATTTATTTTTAGAGCACTATATTTCATCTTCTGAGGCTTCTTTTATCTTTTCTTTTACCATAGTATTCATTGAAATTACTTTAAAATCTGGTCTAGCAAAATAATAGCCTTGAACATATCTAACACCCATTTTCTTTACATATTCTAATGTTTCTTTATCTTCTATTCCAACAATAATAAGATCACATTCTTTGGCAGTAGAAAATGTAAGTAAATCTGATAAAAATTTTTTCTTTTCATCATCATCCAATATATCTCTCATCATTCCAACATCAGGTACAATGTAATCAATATTTAACATATTTACATCATCAAGACCTAAAGTACTTCTACCAAAATTATCCAATGCAACAAGCCCACTATTTTTATGAATCAAGTCAATTGTTTCTTGTAATTTATTAAAATCTTTTCTTTCATAATTTTGAAATTCAATTATTACTTTATTCCTTTTCATCATATCATATATTCTTGGCTTATTAATATATCTATCATAACTGTATAAATCCACATTTACTATTATCTTATCTGCTTCTTTAACAGTTAGACTTTCAAAATCTTCAATACCATTAATTAATAATACTTGTTGTAATTTATCATGTTTTTTTACATCCTTAGAATATTCAAAGAATCTTAATATATCTACTCTTTTATTGCTCTCAATTTTAGTAAATACTTCATATGCCCATACACTTTCAGTTTTTAAATCAATAACTGGTTGGTATAATGTTTTTATTGCCTTTTTACTTAATACTGAATCTAATAAAACTTCTAATTCACTTAGTGACACCTCATCATCATTATTATTAGAAACACTATCTTTTTCTTCAACTTTAACATCTTTTTCTTGCTTGAATGAAAAATAATTATTTATAAATTCCATATATTTATTCTTAACTATCTTAAATTTACTATATACATCTAGACATTTAGCTTTTGCATCTGCTTCTTTAACATCTAATAATAGATAAAATAATTCTTTATTATTATTTAATTCAGAAGCTAAAAACTTCATATTATCATTTGTTATTTCACCCTCATTTAAGAATCTATCATGATATTTTATAAGGGTTAGAATTATTCTTTTTTCTTCTTCTGAAAAATAAAATCTATCTAATATAGGACCAGCAAGTTCAACTGATTTATCATCATGTCCAGCAAAACTTTCAGTTCCGTCTTCAGCAATAGTTTTTACATATGGTTTTCCTATATCATGAAGTAACATTGTCCACTTTAATATTCTTTTTTGCCAATCACCTATTGGAATTTGTGGGTTTCCTACAAATTCTATAGTTGCCAATGTATGCTTAAAAGTTCCATATTTATGAAATTGAGAGTTTTGTTGACAATTTATCATATTTTCGCCATATGCATTAACTTCATAAAATTCTGGAAATTGCGAAGCAAAAATTTGGTCCTGACTAATTTTTGTTAAAATAAAAGAAACGTTATCATCAAATAAAATGCTAGTATATACCTTAGTTAATTCTGCCGGGTTGTTACTATACATTTTAAGTCTAGAAATTATACCATTTAATTTTGCAACTTCTTTTATATCCATTATATCATTAGTTATTTCTTCAGGCTCAATATATGTTTCAAAAATCTCTCCATATTCGTCCATTTTACAACCTCTTTTCTTTATCAATAACTTAATTATCTACATTATTATACTCTTATATATTACACTAAAATATGGCATTTTGCAATAGTTTTAAGGTTAAATTCATTATTTAGATTTTTTTTAAATATGTGTAATAGATTTACATTATATTATTTTGCCAATTTTTTAAGTTTTTTAACCATTATTGTTGACATTTTACCTTTTTAAAGGTATAATATTTAAGTATCAAATGAAAGTCAACTATACCCCGGAAGGTTTGACTTGTTTTATTATGTATTAGGAGGAAAAATAAAAATGAATAATACTACACATAGCGTAAAAGCTAAAGAAATTGAAAAAAAATGGTATGTGATAGATGCAGCTAATAGACCTCTTGGTAGAGTAGCTAGTGAGGTAGCTAAATTATTAAAAGGAAAACACAAACCAACTTATTCTACACATTTAGATTGTGGAGATAATGTTATAGTAATAAACTCAGATAAAATTGTTTTAACAGGAAACAAATTAAACCAAAAAGTTTACAGAAGACATTCTGGTTATATAGGTGGATTAAAGGAAACTCCATATAAAGATTTAATGGCTAATAGTTCAGATAAAGCGTTATTATTAGCAGTAAAAGGAATGTTACCTAAAAATTCATTAGGTAGACAATTACTTACAAATGTAAGAGTATTTAAAGGTAATGAACATAATCATGAAGCACAAAAACCTTTAAATTGGGAATTTTAGGAGGAATTGAAAGATGGCAAAAAAAGAATATATTTATGCTACAGGAAAAAGAAAATCTTCTATAGCAAGAGTTAATATTATTCCTGGAACTGGTAAAATAACTATAAACAAAAAAGATATGAATGAAATATATACTTTAGATACATTAAAAGCTATTGTATTAAAACCTTTTACAGTAACTAATTTAATGGAAAAGTATGATGTTATTGCAACAGTAAATGGTGGTGGATTTGCTGGTCAAGCTGGAGCTGTTGCTCATGGTATTGCTAAAGCACTTGCAACTACTGATGCTGATGTTCATGCAACATTAAAAAGAAATGGTCTTTTAACTAGAGATTCTAGAGTAAAAGAAAGAAGAAAATATGGATTGAAGAAAGCAAGAAAAGCTCCTCAATTCTCAAAGAGATAATATTTTTAAATATAATATGTTTAATAAAATCCTACAATCTAGCATGGTTGTAGGATTTATTGTATTTTAAATCAAGTAAAGATATCGTAATTTATCTATTTTTTCTTTTCTTCTTTTCCTTTTATTTTGCTTTTAGCAATAAATTAACATTTTTAATATAAACATTATATGCCATTTTCCAACTTCTAATATGATGATACAAGCAAATAAATATAGAAAAATATATAACTGGTATTACAAAGTAAAAATTATTGTTCACACACTCACTAATTATAAGTAAACCAAATAAAATGATAACCCAAATAATTAAGACTATATAATATATCAATTTATTCTTGGCAACTAATGAAAAATACTTTATTTTAACATCAAACTTATAATCTAATATTTCAAATAATATAAAAATTAATATTGATATTATAAATATAATAACTAATGCTAATATGTAGTTCAAATTTATCATCTCACTTCTAAAATGATATCTTTTGTCCAAATTATATATTAAAAAGCAGATAATTTCAAGTTATTATCTGCTTTACTTATTATAATATAAATAGTTTTTAGAATACTTTTATTCTTTTTTTCTAGTTAAGAAAATCAAAATAATTAATCCAATAAGGACAATCGGTGCTATTCTAATAAATAACCATTCAAAAGAATGAAAAATAACTCCTAAAACAGCATTTTCAGGATTGCTATAATCCAAATTTAAGTATGGACTATTTAATAAAATTAAAGATATGAAAATAAATATTATAATTATACATAATGAGATTAAAAGTAAGTGAACTATTTTTCTTATTTTATTTTTTCTTTGTGATAGTTGTAAGTTTATTATCTCTAATTTTTCAGAAATAGCTTTTATATCATCGACTTTCGATTCAGAAATATTTTCTCCAAGCAAAGTGCTTACAGGTGTTTCAAGAACTTCTGATATTGTGATTAGCATTTCTGCATCAGGAACAGATAAACCTTGTTCCCATTTAGAAATTGTTTGTCTAACCACATTTAACTTTATAGCAAGTTCTTCTTGCGAAAGTCCTTTTGATTTTCTTACTGCTTTAATATTTTCTTTTAACATTTTACAACAACTCCTTTCTTTACTAAAACTATTATATAAAGAACAGTCCGTTGCTACAAGCAATGCTTATTAACATTTTAAATATATCCCCATAAATTAGGATTATTTTTTATCTTTCCATTCATGATAAAGTATATCTTTTAAAACTAACATACTATCTAATTCATTATATCCATATTCATATGTTAAACTATCTAACATTTGCCTGATCTTTTCTGAATATTTAGATATATTAACTATTTTAGGATATGTTGCTAATACTGGATATTTTTTGCTCCAAGCATTTGTCCAATTAATTTTTGCTTCTGTTTCTTCATTAGTATTTTTTATTACTTCTTCTATCTCTTTTATATCAACATCAAACTCTATTAACTCATCTAAAGATAAGTTATATAACTTTGCCAATTTCTTTGACTGATAAATATCTGGTACAGTTTCATCTGTTTCCCACTTTGAAATTGTTTGTCTACTTACACCTAATTTTTCGGCAACTGTTTCCTGTGATAAACCCGCTTTTTTTCTTGCCTGAAATAAATTATTACCTAAATTCATTCTGTTCACCTCCAAAATTAAGTGTACTACTTTATTCAATTTTTTTCTACCAATTATATTTTACAATTCTGCTATCTTTATTAACATTTTTAATAGGAGACTCAAATTCATAACCTAAATTTTCCAACTTTAATTTAATATCATCTATCTTCAAAATCTATTATACTCCAAACTTACTGTTTTTTATTATTGCCCTTAATGTTTCTTTTTGCTAAAAACAATATTACTATTCCGGATAAAAGAACAGCTAAAACTAACAAAGAAGCTATTATAATTTTAAAATTAAATTAAGTATTCTTAGCCTTATGTGTTTTTTTGTAGTTTTATTTAATAAGAACTTCCTTATCAAATATATACCTATAATAAAAAATGGTATTATAAATAATATAGTTAAGTAATTCTTAGCTCTAATACATAAATAAGACCAATAAGCTAAAAATCCAAACCAAAATGATAAAAGGCTAATGATAAATACTTTAGAAAAAATATTTGCCCATTTTCCCTTATCTAGTATTAAACATATATTTTTTCCTATTGAAGAAAATCCACAGATTACAAATGGAATCAGCATTATTTTAGTTTTTATATCTTCTGTCCTTATAGTTATAGAAAGCAAAAATATTAATATAAACATTGTATAAATTAATTTACTTATAAAAATACTTTTTTCATATTTTTCTTTCTCCCTAATAATTCATTAAAAAATATAGTTTAAGACAATTATATTTGAATACAACTCCTGTTAAAGTTAAACGCACCTTTATATTTAGCAACTATACCGTCAGTATTATTTAAATACTAGTCTTGTTAAAGTTAAACTGAAATAGAAACACCTATTGTATATGTAAATATCATATTTAAATACAACTCTTGTTAAAGTTAAACCTTTATACAAATCAAACGCATAGCTTATTTCTTCTATTTAAATACAACTCTTGTTAAAGTTAAACCATTGAAAAATCAACATTTAATATAATAAGAATAACATGAAACTGCTTAAAATTCAATGATTCGTATAAAATTTTCCAACAAATTTGACATTTTCTATTTAGGCTATTTTACTGCATTGTACAAATTTAGCTGGAAAAATTTATATCAAAGTTAAAATCTATTTTATATTACATAGAAGAGTCCTAAACATTAAGTTTAGAACTCTTTAGTGTAGTAGAGTTATTTAATCTAGTTTATCTACTTTTTCAAATCTATATTTTTGTGTTACATTAGGATATTTTTCTTTATCTACTAATGAACAAAACATATCATAAGGCCTTACATATAACTTTGCATCTCCATACAAAGCTCTATATACAACACATTTTTCATCTGTTTCACTATTAATAGCTATGTCTTCAACTATATAATAATTCCCTTTAAAATGTTTATATACTCCTTTTACAATCACTTCCATTTTAATCATCCCCCTTTTTTATATGACTATTACAAGTTTTAAATTGTACTAACATACCAAGTATAGAAAATATCACTAATAAAATATAATAGAATATATTATATTTAAAATCTAATAAATCAAATAATTGTTTAAGCATTATGAAAGCTCCAGAAATAGATGTAGTTATAATTGTAACTATGTACATATATTTTAGAGCAAGTAAGCCTATAAATATAGCAATAGCTAAACTGATTAATATACAGGCTAAATTTGGTAAAAATGTACAAATTATTTTACTAAAAAATATATATGATGATACAAAATTAATTAAAAATAACTGCAATTTATAAAGCTGTAATGAAAACACTATAGTTAATACAGCAAGAACAATACCAATTAAAATAGATATTCCTATGTTTATTTGCGGTATAAAAAAAGATATTGAACAACCTATTAAAAATCCTGCTACTGCAAAACCTAATCCTACCCAAAGTCTACGAAGTTTATAGCCTAAAAAACACGTTAAAAAAGAAAACACTAACAAGAAATATGGCGTTATACTAAGTATAAAGTTAGTTAACTCTACATACTCATTTGAGTTATTTATTGCTATATTTTCTAATAAATTTATAGCTTCCATATTTTTCTCCCTAACACTATTTTAAATTATATCATAATAATTAAAATATGTATATATTATTATTCATTCATATTGTTAAACAATTCATCAAGTAATATACTTATTTTTCTTACTTCTATGCTATTTACTCCTTTTTCGTCTATTGCAATATGTAATTTCCTTCTTAACATTTCATAATCGCCTAAAGTATAGTATAAATCTCTTACCCTAACATTTAATGCCTTTGCAATTAGTTCCAATTCAACATAGCTTACACTTTCTATATAATTGTTTTCTAATTCAAATAAAAATTTTTCATTTAATCCTGTAATTTTACTTAATTTTTTTAAACTTAATTTTGCATCTACCCTTTTTTCTTTTATTACAAAAGTCAACATTAATTTCACCTCTATAATAATATACAACAACAAATGTTAATTAAAGGGAACAAAAGTAATAAAATAAATTTTATTACTCTC